>Ga0308165_1004102_pt1 | contig 14766 bp, 21 predicted proteins | sample PhyWR2_FD_201032 | JGI IMG/M metagenome (GOLD analysis project Ga0308165, IMG submission 201032) | Phyllosphere microbial communities from UC Gill Tract Community Farm, Albany, California, United States - DLSLW.R2 | ecosystem: Host-associated > Plants > Phyllosphere > Unclassified | place: USA...
ACCCGCTTCTTCGGTCATGGTCAGCAGCACTTCCAGCGGACCGTGCTCAACGCGCTCATCCGCCAGTACCGCCAGCGCAGAGGCCATCCCGATACCGTTGTCGGCGCCAAGCGTAGTGCCGCGCGCTTTGATCCACTCGCCGTCGATGTACGGCTGAATCGGATCTTTAGTGAAGTCGTGGACGGTGTCATTGTTCTTCTGTGGCACCATGTCCAGGTGCGCCTGGAGCACAACCGGTTTACGGTTTTCCATCCCTGCGGTCGCAGGTTTACGGATCAGAATATTGCCAACCTGGTCGCGCTCGGCATGCAGGCCCTTTTCCTTCGCCCAGCCCATAATGTGTTCGGCAAGCTGTTCTTCGTGATAAGACGGGTGAGGGATGGAGCAGATTTTGGCAAAAATATCCCACAGCGGCTGTGGCGATAGTTGAGACAGTTCAGACACAGTAAGTCTCCTTGTCGATGCCCTGCAGACAGTGTTGCAGGTCACGGGGTTAGCGGGTTTAGAGTCACCACAAGTCAGACTTGCGAGGTGGGGTTGAGAATACCACTTTCTCTGGCAGCTGGTAGGGGTTAGCAAGTAAAAACTCTGCGCTGAACCGCTTAGCACTGGTTTTTAGTGCTCCAGATCTCTATAATCTCGCGCAACCATTTTCCCCCTCGAACACTTTTTAAGCCGTAAATAAACAGGCTGGGATACTTCACATGAGCGAAAAATACATCGTCACCTGGGACATGTTGCAGATTCACGCACGCAAGCTGGCAAGCCGTCTGATGCCTTCTGAACAGTGGAAAGGCATCATTGCCGTTAGCCGTGGCGGTCTGGTACCGGGCGCATTACTGGCACGTGAGCTGGGTATTCGTCATGTCGATACCGTGTGCATCTCCAGCTATGACCACGACAACCAGCGCGAGCTGACCGTGCTGAAACGCGCAGAAGGCGACGGCGAAGGTTTCATCGTAATTGATGACCTGGTCGATACCGGTGGTACCGCGGTAGCAATCCGCGAAATGTATCCAAAAGCGCATTTCGTGACCATCTTCGCCAAGCCTGCGGGTCAGCCGCTGGTGGATGATTATGTGATTGATATCCCGCAGGATACCTGGATTGAACAGCCATGGGATATGGGCGTGGTGTTCGTACCGCCAATCTCTGGTCGCTAATCCTCACATTTTTAACGCCCGGCACCGCCGGGCGTTATTGTTTTCGTCCCTGCCGCGTTACAATAGCCTCCTCTGACGTATCTATAGAGGCAGCGCAATGACCCAGGCGAATCTCAGCGAAATTCTGTTTAAACCCAAATTCAAGCACCCGGAAACCTCGACGCTGGTTCGTCGTTTCAACCCTGGCGTTCAGCCAGCGGTGCAATCCACGCTTGATGGTAAAAACATCCCGCACTGGTACCGCATGGTCAATCGCCTGATGTGGATCTGGCGCGGTATCGATCCCCGTGAAATTCTGGATGTGCAGGCGCGTATCGTCATGAGCGACGCCGGGCGCACCGATGAAGACCTGTACGACACGGTGGTGGGCTATCGCGGCGGCAACTGGATTTACGAGTGGGCCACCCAGGCGATGGTCTGGCAGCAAAAAGCCAGTCAGGAGCCGGATCCGCTATTGAGCGGCCAGCACTGGCTGCACGCCTCCAATCTCTACAGCATCGCGGCCTATCCGCACCTGAAAGGCGATGAACTGGCGGAGCAAGCCCAGGCGCTGGCGAATCGCGCCTACCAGGAAGCGGCTCAGCACCTGCCTGGCCGGATGCGCGAAATCAGCTTTACCATTCCAGGCGGCCCGGCGGTCACTGGCTTCCTGCATATGCCCGAAGGCGAAGGCCCGTTCCCGACGGTAATGATGTGCGGCGGCCTCGATTCTCTACAAATCGATTATTACAGCCTGTATGAGCGCTACTTTGCGCCGAAGGGGATGGCGATGCTGACCCTCGACATGCCTTCTATTGGCTTCTCGTCGAAGTGGAAGCTGACGCAGGATTCCAGCTTGCTCCATCAACATGCCCTGAAAGCGCTGGAACAAAGCCCATGGGTGGATCACACCCGGGTGGCGGCGTTTGGCTTCCGCTTTGGTGCCAATGTGGCGGTGCGTCTGGCGTATCTGGAGTCGTCGCGGCTGAAGGCGGTGGCGTGTCTGGGGCCGGTGGTGCATGCATTATTAAGCGACCCCGTTCGCCAGAGCAGCGTGCCGGAAATGTACCTCGACGTGCTGGCCAGCCGTCTGGGGATGCACGATGCCTCGGACGACGCGCTACGCGTGGAGCTTAACCGCTATTCGCTGAAAACGCAGGGCCTGCTGGGCCGTCGTTGTCCGACCCCGATGCTGTCCGGATTCTGGAAAAACGATCCGTTCAGCCCGGAAGAAGAATCCCGTTTAATCACCTCGTCATCTGTCGATGGTAAGCTGCTGGAAGTGCCGTTCAGTCCGGTTTATGAGAATTTTGACAAGGCATTGAAGCAGATCACACGTTGGATCCATCAGAGATTGTGTTAGAAGATTGCTAATTTTTGGTGGTTTGGTAAAACAGTGGCTTCACAAAAGGAGATCGCAATGACGTTACCGAGTGGACATCCGAAGAGTAGAATGATCAAGAAGTTTATGGCTCTTGGCCCCTACATCCGTGAAGAACAGTGCGAAGAGACGCGCTTTTTTTTCGATTGCCTGGCCGTTTGCGTTAATGTGAAGCCCGCCCCGGAGAGCCGGGAGTTCTGGGGATGGTGGATGGAAATGGAAGCGGAAAAATCACGCTTCACTTACAGCTACCAGTTTGGCCTGTTCAATAAAGAGGGCCACTGGCAGGCGATGGCGATTAAGGATCCAGAAGTGGTGCAGCGCCTTGAGCACACCCTGCGCGAATTCCACGAAAAAGCCCGCGTTCTGCTGGCGAGCTTCGAACTCAAGCTGGAGCCCGCCGATGATTTCACCAACCAACCGGTGAAGCTGACGGCGTAACCTTTGCCATAAGCTACAGACATAAAAAAACCCGGCGCACAGGCAGCCGGGTTTTTTATTACGTTAGCATCAGAACTGGTAAGTCATGCCCACAGCCACGATATCATCGCTGCTTACGCCCAGCGCATTATCGTCATCAATCTGGTTGATTTTATAATCCACGAACGCAGACATGTTTTTGTTGAAATAGTACGTCGCGCCAACATCAATATATTTCACCAGGTCTTCCGCGCCAACACCTTCAATATCTTTGCCTTTAGACTGGACATAACCCAGGGATGGACGCAGACCAAAGTCAAACTGATATTGCGCAACCACTTCGAAGTTTTGCGCTTTATTCGCGAAGCCACCAGAAATTGGCGTCATATTGCGCGTTTCGGTATACATTGCCGCCAGGTAAATATCGTTAGCGTCATATTTCAGACCGGTGCCCCAGGCTTCGGCTTTATCGCCCTGGCCACGTGCCAGCAGGTTCTGGGCATTGGTACGGTCAGAGTTGGTGTACGCGCCGCTGATAGCGAAATCGCTGCCGCCAAAGTCATAAGTCAGAGAAGTACCGACGCCGTCGCCGTTCTGTTTCTTGGCTTCGCGGCCTTCGTTTTTGCCCTGATATTGCAGGGTCATATCCAGACCGTCGATAGCACCGAAGAAGTCGGTGTTACGGTAAGTGGCCAGCCCGCTCGCGCGCTTGGTCATGAAGTTGTCAGTCTGACCGGAGGAGTCGCCACCGAATTCCGGGAACATATCGGTCCAGGCTTCAACGTCGTACAGGGCGCCGAGGTTACGGCCATAATCGAATGAACCGAAGTCCTTCAATTTAATACCGGCAAAGGCCAGACGGGTTTTCTGCGAAGAGTCAGCTTCGGTTTTGTTGCCTGAGAATTCGGCTTCCCAACGGCCATAACCGGTCAGCTGATCGTTAATCTGGGTTTCGCCCTTAAAGCCGAAACGCACGTATGTCTGGTCGCCATCTTTGGCGTTGTCATCACTGAGGTAATGCATTGCTTTCACTTTACCGTACACGTCCAGCTTATTTCCGTTCTTATTAAAAACTTCAGCTGCCTGTACAGATGCGGAAGAAACGACGCCCATTACCATCAATGCCAGAAGACTCTTTTTCATTTTCAATCCTGATATTTTAAAAACGCGCTAATATTCGCTGAACAGTAAGCTCATGCTTGTGTTCCGTGAAAAAACAGGAAGGGTTGTAACTTTTTGCAATGAAAGTTTTATGACAATCTCAGAATAATTTTAAATATCTGTGTTTATTTATTTCGGTAATAAAACTGTCAACTTCTGCCGCTACGCTTGCTGATCCCGCGCAACAAAGTGTTTCGCTTTGTGCGAAGGCGGTTGGCAACGGGCGCCAGTCCTGATAAAAAGTCTGATTGATATCATTTCCCTATAGTTAAACGGCAGAGAATCATGAGTGACAGCCAGACGCTGGTGGTAAAACTCGGTACCAGTGTGTTAACAGGCGGATCGCGCCGCCTTAATCGCGCCCATATTGTCGAGCTGGTGCGCCAGTGCGCACAGCTGCATGCCGCAGGGCATCGTATTGTGATTGTCACCTCCGGAGCGATTGCCGCCGGACGTGAGCACCTGGGTTACCCCGAACTCCCGGCCACCATCGCCTCCAAGCAGCTGCTGGCTGCCGTCGGTCAAAGCCGCCTGATTCAACTCTGGGAACAGATGTTCTCCATCTACGGCATTCATGTCGGGCAGATGCTGCTGACCCGCGCCGATATGGAAGACCGGGAACGCTTCCTCAACGCCCGCGATACCCTGCGCGCGCTGCTGGATAACAACATCGTTCCGGTGATCAACGAGAACGACGCGGTCGCCACCGCAGAAATTAAAGTCGGCGATAACGACAACCTTTCGGCGCTGGCCGCCATTCTGGCAGGTGCCGATAAACTGCTGCTGCTGACCGATCAGCAGGGGCTGTTTACCGCCGATCCGCGCACCAACCCGCAGGCTGAACTGATTCAGGACGTTCGCGGCATCGACGATGCCCTGCGCGCCATTGCCGGCGACAGCGTGTCCGGTCTGGGCACCGGCGGGATGGGCACCAAACTGCAGGCCGCCGACGTTGCCTGTCGCGCCGGGATTGACACCATCATCGCCGCAGGCAGTCGACCGGGCGTGATTGGCGACGTGATGGAAGGCATTTCGGTCGGCACGCGTTTCCATGCCGAAGCCACCCCGCTGGAAAACCGCAAACGCTGGATCTTCGGCGCACCGCCTGCGGGCGAAATCACCGTTGATGAAGGCGCCACCGCCGCAATTCTGGAAAGAGGTAGTTCATTGCTTCCAAAAGGGATTAAAAACGTGACAGGCAACTTCTCACGTGGTGAAGTGATCCGCATCTGCAACCTGGAAGGGCGCGACATTGCCCACGGCGTCTGCCGCTACAACAGCGACGCGCTGCGCCGCATTGCAGGCCACCATTCACAGCAGATCGACGCCATTCTCGGCTACGAGTATGGCCCGGTTGCCGTCCATCGCGACGATATGATTATTCGCTAAAGGAGCCAGAAAATGCTGGAACAAATGGGCGCAGCCGCCAAAGCCGCCTCGTACAAACTGGCGCTCCTTTCCAGCCGCGAGAAAAACCGCGTGCTGGAGAAAATCGCAGAGTATTTAGAAGCGCAATCCGCTGAGATTTTGCGTGCCAACGAGCAGGACTTAGCCGAAGCGCGTGAAAACGGCCTGAGCGAGGCCATGCTTGACCGCCTGGCGCTGAACCCGGCACGGCTGAAAAGCATCGCCGACGACGTACGTCAGGTGTGCAATCTGGCCGATCCGGTCGGACAGGTGATCGACGGTGGACTGCTGGACAGCGGCCTGCGTATCGAACGTCGCCGCGTGCCGCTTGGGGTGATCGGCGTAATCTATGAAGCGCGTCCTAACGTGACCGTGGACGTGGCCTCTCTGTGCCTGAAAACCGGCAACGCCGCCATTTTGCGCGGTGGGAAAGAGACCTGGCGCACCAACGCCGCCACGGTAAAAGTGATTCAGCAGGCGCTGGAAGAGTGCGGTTTGCCAGCCGGTGCGGTGCAGGCGATTGAAAGCCCGGATCGCGCGCTGGTAAACGAAATGCTGCGGATGGACAAATACATCGACATGCTGATCCCACGCGGCGGGGCAGGGCTGCACAAGCTGTGCCGCGAGCAGTCGACGATCCCGGTGATCACCGGCGGTATCGGCGTGTGCCATATTTTTGTCGATGAAACGGCCGAGTTCGACCCGGCCCTGAAGATCATCGTCAATGCCAAGACCCAGCGTCCAAGCACCTGCAACACGGTGGAGACGCTGCTGGTGCATCAGGGCATTGCCGACACCTTCCTGCCTGCGCTCAGCAAGCAGATGGCCGAGCGCGGCGTTACCCTGCATGCGGATCAAAATGCGCTGGCGCAGCTGCAGTCCGGCCCGGCAAACGTGGTGCCGGTAAAAGTGGAACAGTACGGTGACGAGTTCCTGTCGCTGGATCTGAACGTGAAAGTGGTTGCCGATCTGGACGACGCGATCGCCCATATCCGCGAGCACGGCACCCAGCACTCGGACGCGATCCTCACCCGCACGCTGAGCAACGCGAACCGTTTCGTGAACGAGGTGGATTCTTCTGCCGTTTACGTGAACGCCTCGACCCGCTTTACCGACGGCGGCCAGTTTGGCCTTGGCGCTGAAGTGGCGGTCAGCACTCAGAAGCTGCACGCGCGCGGCCCGATGGGGCTTGAAGCGCTGACCACCTACAAGTGGGTCGGCTTCGGCGACGATACAATTCGTGCGTAAATGAAAAAGGGGTGATGCAAAATCAGGCACTTGATTCATAAGGCCATTGACGCATCACCCACTTAGTTTTAACCTTTTGCCCCGTGGTTACATTCGTAACCGGCCTCTCAGGGCCGATATAGCTCAGTTGGTAGAGCAGCGCATTCGTAATGCGAAGGTCGTAGGTTCGACTCCTATTATCGGCACCATCAACAGAAAATCCCGTAAAAACGGCATTCTTTAGCATGTTTATCCAACGGTTTGTAACTTCTGTTTTAACGTGCTGTTAGCACTGGTAAACGCCTTTGCGTTGTATCGGCTCAAGTATTGTACAACGTACTGGCGGGTAGTTACCAGGCTCAAGCCCGAACAGCATTAGAAATTATGCCACCCCTTGAAGCTGAAAGAGTTGCCGGACTCTCTAAACACATCACTTGAACCCTTAGCGATACGTTCCGCGCTTCGTGCGGCGCTCAATGATGCTACACCTTGTGAAAGGTTGCAGAGAATAAACAGGCGTAATGTTGGGAAGACTAACCGGATCGGGAAAGAATCCGGCTCTGCCACGGTTTCGATCACCGGACTAAAACGATCACCTGATAAGAGAACATGCTAAGGCTTTATCTCCCCTGCGAAGGGGGCCACATCCAGCGGAAGCGCTACGCGCCGCCTTTTCTTATGTGCCCAACACGGCACGTAATGGTGATCTATTACCTGCATCTTTATAACTATCTTTGTAATGTGACTTTGCTATACGGTTTAACCACCTGAAATTAGATGATTTATGCGAGGTGATACCATGCCAAAAGCCAAAAATACCGCAGCCACCAAGCGCAACAACCGTAAGATTCATGCCCGTAAATTCCTGGCTACGCCAGAGGGTAAAGCCTGGCTTGCCAGGAAGCAGGAAGAGCGGGAGGAAATCAAATTAGCGCGAGCAGCTAACACCATGTTTTAAGATAGCTTCGTTCCGCTCATTATTGGCTGTTATTGTCATTTCAAACGATCTGTTAACTCAATTAACTGCCGAGCAAAGTAGGCAAGAGAGAAAAGAGAGTTTTCAGTACCGAAAGCGATGCCCAGTAAAGCTAAGATGATAATGATGGTCAAATTTTGGCGTGAAAAATAAGGTCGCATAGATTATCTCCTGTTTTGCTTACAGTTATCATAAGCATTCCAGGCCAATCTGTATACGGATTTTTGATTTTTTCATTATCACATAGTGTTCTCGTTGTGTCAACCACAAAGTTAGTTAATTTATTTTGCAAGTATAACAATGAGTTAGGGTGATTGGTGTGCCGATGCTGCCATGTAAAAAAATTCTTTCAGAGCTATTTAACGAAATCTGACTCTCCGCTGATGAACAAGATTTGGAAGAAAGGGGGCATTACGCCCCCTCGTATCATTCCTGTAAAGCCCTTAGCCACATCATAAGCAAATGAAGCTGGCTTCCTGTCATGGCAGGAATTCGGACGGTTTTACCGTTGCTTACGTTGCACAGCGCGAGCGCTAACGCCATAATGCTGCTGTTCTGCATTTCCTTCTCTCCGTTGGGAATGTTGAATACGGCGGGGGCTGTCTTCCGGCAAGTTGCCAGCCTTCGCCACTTCTTCATTTACAGCTTTTCTAAGGTTTGGCGGTAACAAGTGGCGCTGTAGCGTCGTTCCTGCCAATTTCACTATCTGCGTATACACGCGCACGGTGGCACCATTCCAGATAAAGCTGGTGATCGGCTCTTCTTCCTTTTTCAATACTCATCTCCGAGAATTGCACCTAAGAAAAATTCTGTTTGCTCTTCGCTGCCTTTGACGCTGTAACACTCGATAGCCTTTCTCACCTCGCTTTCGTCCGTATAACCAGCCAGCCATTCTATCAGGCTTTCTAAATACTCCTCCGCTCTGTTCCAGTCGTGATCCTCTGGTAGCTCCTTGCTTGAATCAGCCATGAAACAGGCTTCAACGTGATCGTAATGAAACAGCAGGGTAAGAATACTTTCTTGTTGCCATTGTTCAGGCGTTTTCAATCCGTAACTGTTAGTCATTTGATACTCACCCATTTACGATCCTCGTTCGGTGTTGCTTGTTGAATTGCATCTTTCAACACCTGTTCAAAGTTCACGCCGTGCTCCTGGCTTCTCTGCCACATGTCCAAAAATGCTACGGCGAATTTCAATTCTTCTTCGCTCTCAATAGGGCTGAAAGCGGTTGTGTGTTCGTTTATCTCTATAATCTCCATACTCATTACTCCTCTTCAAAGGTCATTGTGTAGCGGCATGTGCGAGGGCAGGCAATAGCGCCAGCGTGAGCACAATTAAGCCTTTCATGTTGATCACCATTCTAAAGAAAACTCCTCTGTTAAATCGTCCTGCACGTCCTGACCATACCCGATGTAATACATCGTTGACCGTGGATCTGTCTGTCCCAGGAAATGGGCGATTGTCTCTATAGCCACCCCATTCTCGAATAAAATTCGGCCCCGACTTTTTCGCGGTGTATGGCATCCCACGTTAGAGAATCCTGCTCTCCGTCCCATCTTTCCAAATTCAGCAAATACGGTGTTACGTGTCACTGGCTGGCCTTTGCTGCGTAATGTGGCAGCACTGAAAATGTAATCTGTAGCTACAGGCATCTTCGCTTGCTCTGCCTTGCGTTGTGCCACCACTGACAACATGGACGCTGTAACTTTTGGCCTCACCACGTTTCCCGTTTTCTCCTGCTTCACCTTGAGGTGAGATTGCCCTTCTACATCCTCATACTTGAGCTTGAGCACGTCAGAGATACGTAACCCGCTCTCATACATAAACACCCACAAGCAATAGAACAGGTTGGTGGTGTTGTTGCGCTGTAGCTCTGCTGCCACCGCCTTAACATGGTCTGCACTCTTTAGCGCCTGGCTAATACCTTTCATCTTTACCCCTCCTCATGTTCGTTTCGTTGAAATCATCATTGATCAGAAATTGATCATTTTCAATAAGTTGTACGATACGTAAATTTAAAAAGAGCACAAAATGATCAAAATGTGTGCGCGGTTGCCTGAGCTGCTGAACGGCTTACAAAGGCCACCCCGATCTAAAATCGCCAGAATCGGCAAATATCCGTAACGCATTGAAAAATAACCGAAAATAGATTTTATCTTGTTATCCACAAAACAGTGGTTATGTCAAGAAATTTATTTTCAATGGCGGGGTGTTACCCCTGTTTGCACGGTGAAGTGATGGGAAAGTGTACTGAATTATTTAAATCAATGAGTTACAGAATACACTTTACCAAAGTGTATCGAAGTAGGGCGTAATTGCACTGTAGATGCGGCGTTAATGATAACGCCTCTCATTTGTTGCGATGAGATCTGATTTGTTGAGAATTATTCTCAAATGAAGGGGTTTGTGAGCATAAAAAAGAAACATCGTTTCAATTTAGAAAACTCGTTCAACACATTGCACACACCTTGAAAGTGGTTTGCCATGACAAACGGCTCTGTAAGCCGCACGGTGCAAGGCTTTACGAAAAGTGAGGTAATGTACATCGATAGAAAGAAAGTGATTTACAGAGCGTGAGAAGTGGATTATTTAGATTAGCTTAATCCTGGATTAAGTAGGGCTTTACTGTCCTTTTTGATTGGAATTACTGCGGGTTGTTGCATGGGGTAGTTTGGAGAGAATAGATCGACAGGCTAACCTAACTGGTGTCAATTTGGCACTGATTCAAAGGTGATGATGCACATCAAAATGATGTATGTCTGCATTAGTGATCAGCGGGTATACATCAAAATGATGTACATAAGCATGATTGTATACATCAAAATGATGTACAGATCGGCAAACTACACATCAAATTGATGTTCTATACAAAGAGATTCTAAAAGCGATCTCTAAAAGAGAGCTTTTAGAAGATCTTGTGAAAGATTCGCTTTGCTGGCGTGTATCGCCTGGCAAGTGACCTGATTCGCCTTTGGGTGGCTACTCGGTCAGCCGCTCACGACGCAGCGATCAGCGCATCTGTCTGTAATTGTGCCAGGGCTTCGCCCTCGTGAAACGAGGCACAGAAGCTATGCGCCGTGTGCGCAATGTCTTTCGGCATAACTTCTGCCTGTCTTCCATGCTCCGCATTTCATCCATGCAAAGTTAGCCCACGGCTAAGGCTTCACCGTGCTACGGTTCATCCAGCCTCAATCCAATTCCAACACCTACAATCCTGATAACTACCGTTATCCCTCTGTAGTTGTGCAATTGGTTTCGGTAAGTGCCAGAGGGCGCAAGGAAGCCCTCAGAGCGCTTTAAACGGTGCAGGGAATACCGATGTAGTGCATGTGTATGCAAACCTCCTGTAACGCGATACAGAGCGTTTTGTGATGATTGATAGAGGTTGATCACAATTGGTGGGTATGCTATTATCTTTAATGGAAAATTATATCAAAAACCTCTTGACTTTGAAATCATTTCATGTTAAAGTAACTAAGTAGGGTGATGAAAGCATTCATCCTGTCATCTTCTTAGGCATTCTGCCTAACCACAAAATCCAAATTACACCGCACTATCAGGCAACGTTATTAACGTTCTCCCCTGGATGGTGTTTCCGTGTATCTCACGCAAGGAGAACCCACATTAAGTATTTTAATCCAGAACTTGTCTTCGAGGCTTTAAAAGCCGGAAGTCAAACACGCAAGGCAATTAACAGCCAGCGAGCAGCAGCACAGCGTCAAGGTTATTACGAACACGCTGAACGATTACGTAAAGGGATCGAGCTTTACGATCAGTGGAAAGCTGAACAGGCTGATACCACCACCAACAATTAAGCCAGAAGGAGAAAACCACATGAGCGACATTATAAACGCAACCCCAAAGGGGAAGGCATTCACTACTCTGAAAATTGATGATTCAACGTTTCAAGCCCTTTTTAAGGCAGCGAGAGCGCAGAGAATTACCGTAAGAGAATACATTCTTTCTATTCTTGACCAACACGCGGAGAAATTAACAGAGGGCAAGTGATCCCAAACTCACCTATTAACCGCTAAAGCGGTGACGACATACAAGGAACAATTTTCTATGACCAAAATTAAGTACATCAACACCGATGTATTCAAATACGTACCGATTGAAGACGCATTTAACGAATGTACCAGGATCACCAATCTTAAAACAGGTGTTACAGAATCCCTATCTCCTGCTGATAAACAGTTTTACGTAAGAATGCGCCATCGCTATTATCTTTTTGCTATAGAGCTGGGCGGTACTTATTACGATGACATTGATCAGCTTGGTGCAAGTATTGGTGTTAGTTCTGCAACAGCAACACGTATTGTTGCAAAGTTGAAGAAAATTGGACTGATCGCCAGTAATAAGCCAAAGCGATCAAACCAATGGACTGTAACGCTACTCACGCCGGAAAACTTCATCTTTGAGCGTGATCGTAATGCGATGGAGCGAGATACCCCGCCGGAATGGGTAGATTGCCTAAAACATCCAGTGTTTGGAAAAGCTAAAGAAGACGTAACACCAGAGGCAGAGGAAGAAAAACAGCAGCCAGTGCCAGAAGAGGCCAAAGCAGAGCCGAAGCCGGAGAAGCCAAAGCAAATACCTACGAAGAAACCCGCCTCCATTCCAGCTAAAGAATTTAAGATAGAAGCCGTCAACCCTGTTTCTATCGGGTTGTATCGGGATGAATGGGAAAACCCAGAAAAGAATTTACCTGTTTCACAACATCCGAAAATCAGATGGCTACTTATTAACGGATACCTGAACACAGAGAAGAATCCAAAACTTAAAACAATCTATGAGGAAATAAAACATCTATGTTAAAAACAGTTGCACCTAAACAATACTCTGAACGCGATTTAAACATTATCCATCTTGCCAGTTTATTAAATCCAGAAGTTGAAAGAGGCGTTGCATTTGAGCAAGCGCAAGAACTTGTGGATGTATACGCTGACCGAGGTGAATCAAATTATGCCAATGCTCTTGTTACGCTATTCAATGCAGCGATGAAGCCACCTAAAGAGATAGAGTGTAAATTATCCTCCCAACATCTCCATGATAAGAGTTTATCACCCTCTGAACGTCTGGTTTTAATGCACCTCGAATCACTGCCATCATTAACAAATGTGAAGCAGGAATCAATAGCAAAACTATTGGGAATAAGTGTAGCCACTGTATCCAGTGCAATCCGCAAGCTACGCCGCAATGGTTATTTAACAACTACGTTAATCAAACCTGGTCGCGGTAAAGGTTGTGACATTACACTCTTATCTGAGTAAATGAATGGGACGAAAAGAACGCAGTAACATTGTCAGAATTGAAAAGGCAGTAAGAGCAACAAAACGTAAATACAGCCATAAGCTAAAAGATTATTCCAGAGAATCTATACCAGGCACACTAAAAACAACTATTTTAGAACACCCTCCCTCTGTACCTTGCGGTGATGAATACAACGCCTTGCAAGAAATACTTAGCACTACGCCTGGCGTATTCTGGAAACCTCGAAAAAGAAAAGAATACATCATTGACAGTAGCCAGCTTAAATCCTGGCAAATTATCGGGTTTGAGCATTACGCCGATTATGTCGGGTATTCACAAACTAACGGCCTGAGTGGTCACACTGCCGATTTGGATTTTTTATTTAATGACGATAAGGAAAATTATAATGACTAACGACACAATTCAATCTCTACTTCTTAGTTTCGAAGATAATTATCATCTCCCGCTACTACAGGAAGTGAATAAAACATACATTACAGCAACGCCTGAGAGCCTCCTGAACGCTGTCAGACATACAGAGCAAGCCATTACAGCCCTTGAGCATCTTCAAGCCTCTGTAGCTCGTTTGGTGGAGCGTGACGGTAGCACCATCACCACTGATCAGGCGTGGAGAGCAGCGAATGCCCTTGAGGAGCTTGCTTGCTCCCTGCAATTCATCACGCTTGAGTTGGGAGAGCTTGCCGTTAGCATTGCGGAGAAATGCGCAGTAAGTGAATTTGAATAAAAATGCAGTTAAAGTGAATAAAGTGCTTGCATTGTTGTCACTTTTATGTTAAAGTAGTATTAGGGTAAGTATTCGAATCACTTCCCCCTCCTGAATGCCGTTTCCCATAGCGGCACTCTCTTTTGAATGCTTTTTTTGAAAGTGTTGGTTGGTTCTTTCTTCTTCTTTTTTGTTTAGTTCCGAAGGAATGCGCGGGATGTAATGTCTCGTTGTGTTGGCATTACATGCAATCACCCGCGCATCTCCGACTTTTTCAGAAAGGGCATTCGCTCTTTACCCCTCATTCATTCCGTTAGGATGAATGTAGTCAGACTTAACTACCCTTGAATTGTGAGAGGTTCAGGAATTACGTTAAGCTGGCAATCTTCTATTAATAACACTCCCGAAAGTGTCAGCTAATAGATAATGAAATCAAGATCTGTTATTGCCAGCGTGAAGGGCTTCACGTTTAACAGATGCAAAGTACCCCCGATCTTTTTAAATCTCCTAAGATAATAAAACGGGGGTCTTTTTATTAGATTGTATTCTTAACTTCATTTCTCCTGAAAAATGACGTTAATAATGCTTTCTTTAGCAAGGGGCATTCTCTCCAGGGCTACTTAGGTAGCCCTTCTATTTATCTGCTGTAAACAAAAAAGTTAAATAAGGACACCTCATTTTCTTGATGAACTATGACCGTGTGATTACTCACAAAGGCACTTCTCTTATTCTCTCTGAAAAGATGATGAAACAGGCGGCGCATGTATTAGGCGTAAGTGTCGAAGAGATTCGACAGGCTACAGAGAAATTCTGGCCTACAGCCACGATCACAAAATCAAATACCCCTCACCCTTCATCAGGGCTTGAGACACGATTAAAACTAATAGCAAAAGGAAAATAACCAATGCAATTTGGAACATTTCAAACTCTGAACGGGAATAACAGCCACGCCCGTTATAAAATTATCGCCCATGCTTCTGATGCAATTATGCAGGATAAGCTGATCCGTGTGGAATCCGGTATTCCTGCCGATCTTATTGTTGGCGACCTTGTAGACGCTACAGGCGCGAAAGCT
>Ga0308165_1004103_pt1 | contig 14765 bp, 21 predicted proteins | sample PhyWR2_FD_201032 | JGI IMG/M metagenome (GOLD analysis project Ga0308165, IMG submission 201032) | Phyllosphere microbial communities from UC Gill Tract Community Farm, Albany, California, United States - DLSLW.R2 | ecosystem: Host-associated > Plants > Phyllosphere > Unclassified | place: USA...
TATTATTCAATTTTCCAAACTTTATCGAAAGACCATATCAGTGAAAAAAAGCTGTATGCATGGAACTTGACAGTCTTGTCATCCATTTATCTATACTGCTTTGCGGAAAAAAGCTCAGTTACTAACTTTCCTTCTAAAGACTCTCTTCTATCGCTGACCGATACACTAAATATAAAAAATATAGATTTAAATGTTGAATATGGTTATAGCATCCCACATTATTTCTATGTGATTTATGGGATCTGTAAAGAAAACTCCATTCCTACCGTGGAGTATTTTAATTTACATGAAAATACTTTAAAGAATATTGATGAATTCTATGAAAGCCTCAAGGAGAGAGGTTTTTCTCGATTTAATTTCACAAAGACAGTGAAAGCAACATTTGATACATTTTCTCTTATGTAAAAATTCACGGGTCCCTTGAAGCGGGACCCTACTCTATTTAATAATCAAGATCTAATCTTACATCAAGCATAGATAAGCAACCCTCAACAAACCCTTCAGCCATTTGTATTTCTATACGGATCAGCTTCTCATCCTTCTTGCGAGCTTTAGCAAGCTTGCGCTTTGAGATGCCATAGAGATAATGTGCAACCAGCAGTGAATGCTCGTACGGTTTTCTTTTCTTCAGCCGGGCCAGACACCCCTCAATAATCAAGGCATCATCATCTGTACAAGAAAGCCGGGACTTACCCGTTTGCAGCAGCAATCCCTTAAATCCAGCAGCTATCGGTGAGTAATCCACACCTGAGCTATCACTTGCAGCCCACCCGCCCCACAATTCCATGACTTTCTGAATATCACGCATCAACTCTCTCCACTAAATTACGCCAGTGCGCCGATGGCCAGCGCCCGGTCTAATGTTTTCAACAGCAGCTCCGGCTGCGTGCCGTACTTCGCTTCAAATGCCACAGCGTCAGCGTGCAATTCGTCGTGATGCGCCCTGCACAGCGGTATCACGAACAAATCATGCGCTTTGGTGCCCATGCCACCCATGCCGTAGCCGATCAGGTGGTGGGGGTCGTCTGCCGGGTTCTGGCAACATGCGCACTGCTGCGCCTTTACCCAGCGGGTGTATTTCTCGTTTTGCCAGCGTCGGCGCTTTGGCCTCAACATGAAGGATTCGGGCGTCTCCGGATCTACCTGCAGCGCCAGCACCTTTTTAACGGCCTCCTCTACAATGCTGGTGGGCGGTACCGACGGCACAATGTCAGCCTCACGCGTCACCGACTGCACTTTCTCTACCGGAATACGCAGGACCTTGCGCGCCACCTTCTCTGGGATGGCGTGCGCCAGCTTGTTAAGCGTCAGCCACCAGCACAGTTCTGGCAGGGTGACGGCGTGCGAATCATCAAAATCCAGCCCGGCGCGAACAACCGACAGTAGCCAGGCTACAAGGTTCTGCCGCGCAATGCCCGCCAGTTCGTTAGTAAATTGCTCGCGCACCCGGATATCGCAGGCCCAGCACAGCCGCAGCACGCCGGGCGCATGCCGCATGGTGACCATTTCGTGGTGGTGATAGTCGCTGTGCCGGTACTGGCAGCCGGATTCCCGCATCAGCCAGGCTTCCAGACATGAGAGGCCACCAGCCCGCTTAATCACATCGGCATGCTCAAACACGGGCACCATTGCCGGATCCTCCGCCAGGCGCTCCGGCTCGCTCTCCAGAAGAATGCGGCCACGTTGGAAATGCGGCATAAGCTCAGGACCAGGCCGGAAAGCTACGATCCCGAACTCTTTTACGACGACAGGGGTTAATAACGCTCTCACGCAGCCTTCCCTTTAGCGATATGCTCTGCCCACAATCCGCCGATCCACCTCACCCCTTTAGCCGTAAAGCGCGCCTGGCTGAAAGCGTGGTTTGAAGTGGTCGAAGTCCCCGTTTTAACCTCAAAGCGCCCTGCATCGATATGCTGGTGCCGCGGCGTCAGCGCCCCGCCGAGCCGATACATGATGTCGTTCTCGATCAGGAAAAGGCGGAACTCAGTTTCTTTGGCTTTAAGTAGTTTTGCCACCTGGCGGAATGAGAGTGAACCGCTGGCGCTGCAGTAGCGATCGACAAATTCAACCTTAGGCGCCGCTGCTGCGAGCTGGAGCGTCAGCTGCTCTTTTTGCTCGGCCAAATCTGCCGCCAGGCGCAGCGCCTCAGGTAAAGATCGGGGCACGCTGATACTCCGTCCCTCCTCCAGTTCCTGCCAGCGATCGACAACCGCGGCGGTAAATTCCGGCGACAAGCGGGCGACCACGACCAGCGAGTCACGTTTGTTGAACCGGTACTCCTGATAAATGTTGCCATTGTGCTCGAAATCGAACTGCGCCAATGGCGCGGTTAAAACGCCACCAGCAACGAGGCGCTCCGCTGAGCGTTTAACGTCACTATGTTTGCTCTGTACCAGCTCCGCAATTTCCCGGCTGGACATTGTCACTGCACCATTCACGATTAACTGATTCATGCGATTCTCCACTTATCAGGCGGCTGCACCCGCCGGTTCGTACTTACTGATCGTGATTTCGACCTTTCCTTTCTGCGTTACTGGTCCCCACTCCACCAGCATTCGCTTAATCTGGCTGTCGTCCTCCCAGATGCCCGCGTGAGTCAGCGCGTCGAACAGCGCTTTGTTGTAGTTGTCGATGTCGCGACGGCGGGAAAAGAACGATCTCCACCGCCGCCGGCGCACTGCTGGGCTTAGGTAAACGGCGCAGCTGCTCGATGATCGCCGCGCATGCCTCGCTCTGGAATGCCCGCCCCTTGGCGCTAACGAGAGTGCGGCCTTTCAACGGGCCGCTGTTTGGGGATCGCCAGTAGGCATTGACGCTCGGTGGGAATGGCAGGGTCAGCTTCATAGCTCGACCCCGCGGATCTCCAGGAATGTGAGCGCCTGCTCCCGCGCACTTTCATCGCCGATCAGCAGCGCACGAATTATCGCAATGGCTTTATCTTCGGATTGCTGCCCTGTAATAGAGATCCCGCGAGAAACGCCCGGGGTGATCGTGATGGCCCCTTTCCGCTGGAGGATGAGCAAAGTGTCCCGCGCCGAGTTATGCGAGCGGCAGCCCATTAACCCTGCCAGTTCAGCAACGGTTGGAGGGAACCCGTGTTCTTTCTGGTAATCGACCAGCAGGTCTAAGACCTCCTGCTGGCGAATGGTCAGGGTTTTCACGCGGCCTTCTCCTCTTTCTGCCCGGCTTTTCGTTCATCCATCAGGAGTCGGAATCGGGCCCTCAGAGAACGAATGTTGTGCCAGTGATGCTGGGGGATGGACTCGAGAACTGCCGTTACCTCAGCGGCCGCTATCCCGTATTCGGTGATCACCTCTGGCGCCAGAGTTAACAGGCGGGACTTCATATCGTCGCGGATGTTTTCATGCTCAAAGCTTTGCTGGTCCAGCCAGGCAATGAGCTGCTGCTGATCGACATTCTCTTTAATCAGCTCTATCGCTTTGTCGATCGTTTCCGTCGGCACAACGATAAATTCGGGTGCTGTGACGGAATCAGATGCCCAGGTGTGCGCAAAGCGCGATTCTGAGAAGGTGTATACCTCTTTGTCACCGAACGCCGCGCATGCACACGCCCAGAAGTTAAAACCGCTTTGCTCCAAAATGTCTTTCTTGGTCAGCGGGAGTTCTGGCTCAGCAGCTGCTAGTGGAGCTTCATCCACCAGCACAGGACTGGCCGGAGCATGCGTTTCTTCCTGCGGGGAGAGAGCCTCAGGAATAAGCTTCTGAGGTTGCCCATGCGGATCATCACGCTTAATCAGACGCTCTGCTTCGCGGCGGATCTGCGCCATGAAAGCATCCCCTCGCGCTTCCAGATCCTTGCGGCTGATATAGCTCATCGCCTGGCCGCGCCAGGTCTTGTCGAATACAACGACCGCACCGGCGAAGAACGCTCCGGACGGCACCTGCTTTTCGTTTTTTGGCACAAACCACATCGGCAGATCGAAACCAATGCGGCCGCGGATAAACGCAACGTGATCGGCATCTTCAGGCCACCACACCTCGCTGGTTGCAGCCTTGATCAGGAAGACAAAACGACCGCCCTTGTCACGCATCGCGCTGGCGTGCTGCATGATGTAACGCATACCGGTGATGTAATCATCTTCATGCATGCTGGCGCGGCTGTATGGCGGGTTCGCGAAGGCAGCGCCGTTCAGTTCTGCCACCCGGGCGGACCAGTCCTGCACCAGCGCGTTGTCCTCAGCGGTGTAATACGCTTCGCATTTGCTGTTATCGCCGTCGGTAAACAGGTCCAGAACGAACGGGCCAAACATGGAGTTGATACCCCAGAAAATGTTATCCGGCGTACGCCACTGGTCGCCAACTTCCTTCAGTTCGTGCATTGGCTGGCTGCGCAGTTCGGCCAGGTCCCGGCAGTATTTATTGGTCATTGGTCTTCTCCGATGTAATGGCCTGCCAGCAAGCACGCGTCTGTTACGCTGCGTTTCTTGGCCTGTTTGAGGCATGACGCACGTCGTTTGACGTAACGCTCCCGATCCTTATTCACAGATGTCAGGTCGAAAGCCTGAAGCCATACCGTCGCAGCGCGCAGGTAAAGCCCCCTCTCCTCCAGTTCTACGGCGTATTTTTCTAAATCAGTCAGGGTCTTCACTGTCTCTGCGTAGGAAGCAGCAGCTGCTGCGGCTTCTGTTTTGACGAAGTCTTCGCAGGGGTAATACACAATCGTCGTGTCGTTATGAATCTCGCGCTTGAGCTTCCCCTCGTTGTGAAAACGGAACAGGCAGCGGCTGATCGTGCGAAACGAGCTATGGGTCAGAGCATTGGCGACCTGACGGGTGCTGCAGCCTGGGTTATCCAGCGCGAACTGTAGAACTTCGGATTCGATGCCCATTATTTTGCCCCTCTGAATCCAGCTGGAATTTCGGTATCAACAGGGCCGAACTTCATTGGGTCCGCCTTGCGCTGGCCCCACGCTTCTCGCGCCGGGCGCCCGGCAGAATTCCACTTGCTCGCCGATTGCAGGTAGCCAGGAAACTTGGAGGGCAGGAACAAGGTTGTCGGTCGGAGATACTCAGCCATTTTCAGGTCGTCTCCCCACTTCTCGACGCTGTAATCAACCACCAGCGTCAGCTCATCAGGTGTAAATCCTTCGGCCAGGCGACCGCGAATGTTTTCCAGAGAGGACTTGCAGACCTGGTACCGGGATCCGGTTGTCTGGTTCAGGTGAGATAAAACCTGTTTCGCCTGGTCAGTGATCACCACGGCAGGGTCGGGTTGCGGCGCAACCGGACAAGAAGGTTTTTTATTTGATGGATCAGTAGTTGATTTTACTGACGGATCCCCGCCAGATTCTGACGGGTCAAAACCGCCATTTTGGCCGGATTTTGACGCCTCAAATTTTGACGGGTCAGATTTTGATGCGTCAGAATTTGACGTGTCAGAATCTGACAGGTGAGACAGTGCCGCCGTACGTAGCTTTGCCACATTCAACTGGTAGATATTGGATGCGTTACGGTTGCCCTGGCGGCGCTGAGTGCGCTTAAGCCAGCCGTCTTTCTCAAGTTTCGCGATCGCCGTGCGCACAGTGCTTGGCCCGGCGCCGAGCTGCCGCGCAATAGTTTCGATGGAAGGCCAGCACACTCCCTCATCGCTGCTGAAATCAGCCAGGCGCGCCATGATCGCCACGCTGGACAATTTCATGCCGGAAGCCGCGCAGCCGTCCCAAACGTAGCTGCTTAATTTAGTGCTCATGGTCGCCCTTTAACTCTGTAAATTTGCGCTGGAACTGATCGAGAGGGCTGAAGCATTCATGCTCGTACCCATCTCGCAGGTATATGACGCGTCGGGTCTCTGGCTCCCACCGGATAACCCGAACCGGGACGCCGCGGTGATCCCTGAATCTCCTGTCGATTTCACGCATAAAGATTCTCCTTTACGGCGCCATACCCCCACGATTGCCATTGCCCGGCTGTGGTTACATGCAACCCAGCGGCCTGATACCATGCGCTCATACCGAAACGACGGGGTCCCATTGACCGGGAAGCCACGGAGTTGCGGCAGACGGTGATTTACCGTTAAACTGTTCATGCGTTAGTTTCTCCACTGTTACGACACGCCACGACGCCCGGAGCTGCACACTCGCGGGCGTTACTCTTTTCTGGCGCGCAGAAAACGCGATATAGCAGCGTTAAATGCTCTTGCCACTTAGCCATCACCTGGTAGCTGTTCTCTTCGATTTGCTCGCGTTCGGCCTGGTCAATGACGCCATCTGCGGTTGCCTTGCGGACGAACTTGGAGTGCTCACTGATCCACTCAATGGTTTCCATCAGGCGCTGATTGATGTCGGCGTTATCCACATCCTCGATATCTACCAGCGGGACGTTGACGCTGTTCGACTGGCGCGATACCGCATCAGCGATGTGCTTGGTGCCACTGGCTAGCTGGAGAACCATCGCCCAGCCCATTGGGAAGATCTGATCGCCACCAGTGCGTAGACGGTTAAAGAGCGCATCCTCTGTCACGCCCAGCCATTCAGCCGCCTCGGCGTAACCGCCCGGCAGGCTTGATATGGTCTTTTTAATTGCCGCCACCAGCCATGCTGGCTGTTTTTCGACTTGCCAGTGTTGATTGCCCACGGTTAACTCCTTGAATCTGTGGTTTATGCTATGCCGCTTTCTCGTTACGCTTCTGGTAAAGCGAAGAGTCGAATTTGAGTTTTCCTTTAGTGCGTGCAGCCGCCTCTGCTGCACGGCCTTTAGGAATTAGTTGGCCCGGGCGAGTCCGCCATTGATAAAAGGCTTCAGGCGATACCCCGAAAAATTCAGCCGCCTTGTTTGGCGAACCGAAGTACTGCTCAAGTTCAGTTGTGGTCATCTTATCCTCCTAAGAATATTTAGATATTATTATCTAATCTTTTTTAGGTCAATAAAAACTAAGATTACTTAGGTTTTCATTTCTAAGGGTTTGAATCGTGGGGACACTTGGCACGCGGTTAAAGGAATTAAGGAAACAGAGAAAGCTTACTCAAGGCCAATTGGGTAAAGCGCTTGGAGTTTCTGATGTAACGATTGGCTACTGGGAAAGAGATCTGAACGTGCCAGGCGGTAAATCGCTGACAAAACTTGCTCAATATCTCAGTGTAACTGAAGGGTTCCTTCTATATGGCCGCGAGGACGAGGCTAACGTTGGGCCTGCAGCAGTAGCGGCTCAGCAAATTCCAATCATCAGCTATGTCCAGGCTGGGGCTTGGTCACCTGAGTGCGACGCCAGAAATATCGATGGAACGGTGGATTATATTTTGACGTCAGAGTTTCACTCTCATTCAACTTTTGCCCTTAAGGTCAAAGGAAAGTCAATGGAGCCCGAGTTTGTCGAAGGTGATGTAATCATTGTAGATCCCGAGCTACATCCAGGCCCTGGCGATTACGTTGTCGCGAAGAACGGTGGCGACGAAGCCACATTTAAAAAATACCGTGCACGCGGAATCAGTGAAGCTGGCGAAGAAATTTTTGAACTCGTGCCACTGAATGAAGACTACGCTATCCGCAATTCTGCAAAAGAAAAGATTCATGTCGTTGGGGTGGTTGTTGAACACCGCCGCATGATGCGCCGCAAGTAATTACCCTTCCCTACAGAAAATCTAAATTAGTTTAGGTTTTCTGCTTGACGTTAATTCTAAGTTATTTTAGATTCAATCATGAAAAGCGAACAGCCAAGATGCCCGCAAATCAGCGCCTGGCTCGCAACCGTAATCATTAAAGCAAGCGTGGTAGTTGTTTGGCGGTACCAGTTTTTTATCCCTTGATGGCTGGTACCGCCCCTTTTTTACACAACACACGAGAGCATCACCGGGTGACGGGCTCATAACCCAATCCACCCGGGCGGCTTCCTAACCGCAGGTGCTCTCCTGTGTTGTGTGGAGAAACTAACCGGCGGTGGCAGCCGCCGCCAGAGGGTAAACCGATGAGTAATGAACGTTTGACCGATGTGCCCGAGTTTATGGGCGAACTGGATGGAGGCGTGTTTCAGAACAAGATCGCCGTGGCGCTGAGTGAGGTCGCCTTTGGCGTGCTGAACAACGGCCAGAAGGGGAAAGTTACTTTGACCTTTGAGCTGGACCGCATGAGCAACTCTGTCGAAGAGAAGCGCGTGATGATCAAGCACAAGCTGGCTTATGTGCGCCCTACCCCTCGCGGTAAATCCTCAGAAGAGGACAGCACCGAAACGCCGATGTACGTCAACCGCGGCGGCAAGCTGACCATCCTGCAGGAAGACCAGGGGCAGCTGTTCAGCCTCAAAGGCGATCCGGATGCGAAGCTGCGCTCGCAGCAGTAACCTACCATTCACCCACGTTAAGGAAACACCATGTCCCACTCTTTAGATGGTACCGCGATCGAAAAAATTAGCGATCTGACACTCTCCCGCTACATGGAAGAGAAACTTGAAGGTGTGGACTGCCCTGCCGCTGTCGTTCCGCAGGGTGTCCGCATTGAGAGTCTGGAATCGCTTTGCATGGAACGCTACCGCTTTCGCGGCAAGATGGTGACCGCCAGCATTGAAGACTTTACCCGCTATTCCACTGGCTACGCTGCTGAAGGTAGCCGCTGCTTTATCAACGCCGACGATATGCGCGCCGCAGCGGTCTTCAACCTCGGCACAATCGAAAGTCCGGGGCATGCAGACAACACCGCGCAGCTGGCGCTGAAAAAGACCGCCCCGTTTGCTTCCCTGATGTCCGTTAATGGCGATCGTCACTCCCAGAAAGAACTGGCCGAGTGGCTGGAAGACTGGGCAGAAAACCTGACCGGCTTTGATGCCGACGGCGAGGTTATTGACGCCAAAAAATCAGCAGCAGCGATCCGCAAAATCACTATCGAGTCCATCCAGAAAGCGGACTACGAGGATCAGGACTTCAGCGGTAAGCGTTCTCTGATGGAAAGCGTTGAAGCTCGCACGCAGGACATCATGCCGGTGGCGTTCGAGTTTCGCTGCGTGCCGTTCGAAGGCCTGGCGGAGCGTCCATTCAAACTGCGGCTGAGCATCATCGGCGGCGATCGCCCTACTCTGGTGCTGCGCATTGTCCAGTTGGAAGCTCAACAGGAAGATATGGCCACCGAGTTCCGCGATCTGCTGGTCGAGAAGTTCAAAGGCAGCCAAGTGGAAACCTATATCGGTTCGTTCAGCGCTTAATTACGTTGCCTTAAATGCCCCGCGTAGGGGCATTTAGTGAAGCGAAATTAAATTAACGATCGCCAGCAGGCGAGGGATTCGCTCAACCAAAAATCAGGCGCGGTGCAGCGCGTATTAATGGAGAACACGTAATGTCATATATTCAGACACTGTCCGGGAAGCATATTAACTACCTCGATATTCATCACGAAGATATCGTGATCGAGGATATCGCCACGGCTCTTTCCCACATCTGCCGCTTTGCCGGCCACCTGCCGGAGTTCTACAGCGTCGCGCAGCACTCAGTGCTTGTCAGCCAGCTGGTTCCCGCAGAGTTCGCCCTCGAAGCGCTACTGCATGATGCTGCTGAAGCTTATTGCCAGGACATCCCGGCGCCGCTGAAACGCCTGCTCCCGGATTACCAGCGTATCGAGGCGTATGTCGATAGCGAGATCCGCGCTAAGTTCGGATTACCGGCCCACCAGCACGACACGGTGAAGTATGCCGACCTGATAATGCTCGGTACCGAACGCCGGGATCTGGATATCGACGACGGTTCCGTGTGGCCAGTGCTCGACGGCATCCCAACGACCGACCTGTTTACCGTCATCCCGCTTCGCCCGGTGCAGGCCTACGGTCTATTCATGGCCCGGTTCAACGAGCTGATGGGGATCCGCAAATGCGCCTGACCACAAGACAGTTAGTGGCAGAAGCCCACCGAGCAGCCCGGTCACTACCACCGGAGTCAGCGAAGCTGGTCACCGAACTGGCTACGCGGCTGGATGTAACCCGAGCCGCACTATGCGAATCACTGAGCGAGCGTGACCGGCTCGCGGTGGAGAATGCAGCGCTGAAGGCTGCCGCAAAGAAGGTCATCAAACTTAACCGGGAGCACGCCAAAGAGCGCCATGGTAATGCAGATATTGCTGAGTCGTGGCATTCCGTCAAAGTGCTGCGTAAAGCCAATAGAGAAACCCCGGCAACCGACGCCTTCCTGGCTGAAGTGCGTGCGCAGAGTGGGAAAGTTACGCTCCCCACTGGTTATTTAGTTCGCCCGGGTCATCCGATTAACGAAGCAGAACGCGGCGTCATGATCCCAAAAGATAACGGCCCATGGCTTTCTCGTCACGATGTTGAACATGCTTTGCGGGTAGCTGGAATCCGCATCAACGGGGAGGATTGAGATGGCTAAGTCACCAATGAAACTCATGCTGCGCGCATGGAACAAAGAGCTGAAAAAACCAGAATGGGGCATGGGTAACCGCAAGCACCGGAAAGCCTGCGCTCGTGATTTTGCAGGAGCCAGCATTGAAACCGATGCTGATATCCCGAATCAGGCCGAGGCAGATGACCGCCTGGCGGAAGAACTCACTTACTGGGCGGACTAATCCATGACTAAATTCACCAAAGAGCAGCTGATTACTCGCGCCAAAATGCGCCTTGCAATGGTTGCCGGATTTCCAGAGAGCCAGCTGGCGCAATTGGATAAATGCCTGGCAGAAATTGCGCTGGAAAGACTGACGGCCCCGGTTGAACCGGTAGTGCCTGATGGTTATGTACTGGTGCCGGCTGAGCCGACAGAAGACATGGTTATCGCTGGTTTCGAAGCAGAGCTGCGCGAAGAGTTTCGCGACCCGGAGGCATATGAGGCTATGAGCGGCTGCGAGCAGGCGGCGCACCGGGCTAAGTTGTGCTGGACTGCAATGATTGCTGCGGCGCCGCAGCAGGAGACAAAAATATGAACCACTTAATGATTGACCTTGAAACGATGGGCAATAAGCCTACCGCACCCATCATCGCGATCGGGGCCGTACTGTTCGAGCCTTCTACCGGTGAGTTGGGTCCCGAGTATTACGCCGTTGTGGATCTGGAATCATCCATGGTTCGGGATGCAGCAGCTGACCCCAGTACCATTCTTTGGTGGATGAAGCAGAGCGCCGAGGCGCGGGCAGAAATCAGCAGCGATAAACGCGTGAATATTACCAACGCGCTGGGCGGGCTGAGACGACTTATTGAAGAAAACTGCGTACCAGATTACCTGCAGGTCTGGGGTAACGGGGCGACATTCGACAATGTGATCTCCCGGGCTTCGTTTGAACGTCATGGCCTTTTTTGCCCATGGCAATTCTGGAGTGACCGCGACGTTCGAACAATCGTAGAGCTGGGCCGCGCTGTTGGGTATAACCCGCGCTACGAGATACCATTCGAGGGTGATATGCATAACGCGCTGGCGGATGCACGGCACCAGGCCAAGTATGTTTCGGCAATATGGCAACGGCTAGCCCCGATCGCCAACGATAATATTGCCTAAGATAAACGCCCGGGTGCAGCCGGGCTAGTGGAGAAAACTATGCTGAACCTCGATTGTGTCCCTATCTCAACTTATTGCAGTGAAACTGGCGAGACTCTCGATGCCATCAATAAACGCGTTCAGCGTGGTGTGTGGCGGGAAGGAGTTCAAGTGCTGAAGGTGGAAGGCGTTAAGGAGAGATGGATTGATCTAAGTGAGGTAGCTAAATGGGCAAGACAGAGTCGCCTAAACTCCCGCGCGGCGTGACCATCAGGAAGCACAGCCAGGGTGAAACCATCAATATCACGTTCACTTATAAAGGGGTGAAATGTAGAGAGCCCCTTTCTAATTTAGAAGTGAGCAGCAAAAACTTGAAATACGCCGAGCGGACCCTCGGCGAAATTCATAACCAAATCGAACGTGGAACATTCGTTTATGCAGAATATTTCCCGAGATCTGCACGGTTAAAATTATTTGGCAATGCAGCCGCCGGCAAGACAATAAAAATGTACCTGGACGAATACATCAACATCTGTGAAACGCGAAAACTTTCGCCGTCCACCATCGGCGGTTATAAAAAATGTTGTAGCGCACTGGCAGCCCTTCATTCACTGCCTGCAAGCGAGCTTACGCCAGCGGCAATGAAAGCATGGATCCAGAGCCGTACCACCACGCTAAAGACAATTCGCAATCAACTTTCTTTTCTGCGCTCAGCGCTTGATGAGGCGGTTACAGATGGCGTGCTCCAACTCAACCCGGTATCACTGGTAACAGCATCCCGGTATCAAAGCGACAAATCGACTGCTGAGAGCGACTATATTGTCGATCCGCTTTCACCAGCAGAAGTAGATGCACTCCTTTCCTCTGCCGGTAATAAGCAGTGGGAAAATCTGTTTATGTTCGCTATACAGACGGGTTTACGCAGCTCGGAATTATGCGCGCTTCGCTGGCGCGATATCGACTTCATCGGGAAGACTGCGCACGTTCAGAACGCGAGTGTAGTTGGCATTATTAAGGGGACGAAAACAAAGGCAGGCACACGCAAAGTAGAACTTAACGATGTGGCGATGGCAGTGCTGGCGAATCAGAAGACTTTCACCTTCATGAAAGATGCAACGATATTCGAGGATCCGAAAACGAATAAGCCGTGGGCCAGCGCAGACGCGATCCGCAAAAAAGCCTGGGTCCCAACTTTACGTAAGGCGGGGATTAGATACCGCAACCCATACCAGACCCGGCATACTTTCGCGACACGCCACATTAGTCAAGGCGCCAACCTTTTCTGGCTCGCCGGACAGATGGGCCACAAAGGGCCGGAGATGCTGTTCCGCCATTATGGGCGTTATCTAATTGAATACGATGGTAATAGTTCGCTAAAAATACCCGTTTCTAAGTTATAAGGATGGAAATGTCAGTGGTTCTTGAATGCGATTTAAGATTAATTCCACTCTTGATTTTTAGGTTTAAGCTATTATCTATGTAGTCAATAGGCAGAAAATTACATTTACAAAGCAGGTAAACCCTTAAATTTCATTAAGTTGCAGTTAAGCAATAAAATAGATGCAAGTATTTTTCTTGACATACATTAACCAAATGAAATTTAAGGTAATTTATTTAATGGCGGACAGCAGATGGACTACAATAGGACTTGAAGAGTAACGGGACAAACTGTTATTCTGTTGTCCACAAATACAAGAATTCGGCTATTTTATTGTTTTTCAATAACTTAAGCATTTCGGCGATAGCGCGGACCTGGAGTAGCATCATGAAAAAGACACTGAACGTAGGTTTCGGCGAAGGTTAACGACAACCTTCATCAAAACAACAACCCTCCATTAGCACAAAAAGACCTCCTCTTGGAGGTCTTTTGTTATAGGAAACAATAATATGGCGAGATTGATCGTCAACGTAACTGCAACTAGTTTTGTCATTATGCTCCTGATCAGAGCAATGTTTACATACGCATGGCCTAATCAGTTACCCTTTGATATCGAAGTTATTGATTGGCTGCTGGTTGCCTCAGGCTCTGCAGCTGCGATTTCCTCTCTGTTCTGCTTCATCAAAAAACGCTATCCAGATACGGCAGAATTTCTGCCTATGTTTAGTTCGATCTGTTATGTCATTACATTGATCGGATACGCAATCTTAAGATATACCCCGACTTACCAAACATCCTTATCCATCATGGTTACAGGGATGCTTGTTGGCATGGGATGGTGGATTCAGTGCATCACATCGGCCGCCAATACTCGTCGTTCGCATACCCTCAACATGATCATCAACACACGTACAAGCCCTGAATATCAAAAGCAATTACGTAACAGCACCACCTTTTATCGCGGTATGCGATATGTACCTCAGGAACTTTCAGAGTGGCGATGCAATCCTGACAAAGAAGAATACAAAAACATGAAGGTCCCTGAGGAGTATCGGGACGCAATTAATGGTCTGCTATATATCCTGAACTATTTCGAATTTCTTGCACAAGGCATTAAATTCAAAGACCTTGATGATGAATTGCTTAAGGAATGTTTTTCGAGCTTCCTTAGAGGGATTGAACGTAGAGGATTTCACATGATTTTGGAATCCCAGAAACAGGATCCTGCAGCATTCGAAGGCATCATTTACCTTTCAAAGAAATGGAACGGTTCGTCTGTCGTTGAAACCCACCGAGCAAACCCCAACACAGTAGAACTTGGTATTCCTTACCCCTCAAATGACATAGTGGAAAAAATGGTCAAAGGGATGCCGCTTTTGAAAGAAGAGCCCTCAGCGGAATTGCATGTTGCTACTGAAGCAGAGCCTCAGCAGAGACAATGATAGGACGTCAAAGTGTACGCAAAAGCTCCGAAGAATACATTTAAAAGAAAAAAAGCACTTTAAACAAAGAGTTAATTAATGTCAGGCGCGGGTTCAACTCCCGCCAGCTCCACCAAAATTCTTTGTTAACGGTCACCAGAGCCTGATACGAAGTCCTGAAAGCCCGCACGGCGCAAGCCTGCGGGCTTTTTTGTACCCTTAACTCATCCAGCCAAATTCATTACCACCTGTCAAAACCCTTCCAGCACAATCTTCCCGACCGCACGCCCTGTTTCCAGTTGAGCGTGGGCTTTCTGCACATTCTCTGCCGTGATCGTCCCGTAATGCTCGCCCAGCGTGGTAGTAATCACCTGGTCGTCAATCAGCCCTGCCACGCGGGTCAGAAGCTGATGCTGGGCGATCATATCCCGGGTTTCAAACATTGAGCGGGTGAACATAAACTCCCAGTGCAGGGAGATGCTCTTCGCCTTCAGCGGGCGGGCATCCAGCGTCTCGGGATCGTCAATCAGTGCCAGTTTGCCCTGCGGCGC
>Ga0308165_1004107_pt1 | contig 14754 bp, 11 predicted proteins | sample PhyWR2_FD_201032 | JGI IMG/M metagenome (GOLD analysis project Ga0308165, IMG submission 201032) | Phyllosphere microbial communities from UC Gill Tract Community Farm, Albany, California, United States - DLSLW.R2 | ecosystem: Host-associated > Plants > Phyllosphere > Unclassified | place: USA...
ATTTGATTAGCGATATTAAATAACCAAAAAGATAGCCCTAGGATAATTAAAATATTAATGATAGCTATTCTTTTTTGTAAAGTTCTGTTTTTAAAATTGAAAATATTTATTAAGCTTATAAGGCCAGCTAAAATTGTGCTAATAATTAAGGGAGTATTAATTGATGGTGTTTCTACGCCGTTTCTAAATTCTTTAATTCCTGTCCCATATAATACATAGCCTATACCTTCATTAATAAAGCTTAAAATAGGAATAAATAATAAGCATAACACTGTAATTGCCGCTAAAAAAAACCAAATCGATTGTATTCTTTGTATCATGAATGTAAATATATTGTTGAGCAAATTTAATTGTTTTTAGCTAAGAATAAAGTATAAAAAGCGGAGGGCATAGAGCAAAGAGCGTTTAGCCGTATAATTTATTCGCATTAGGTTAATTCTTGCCTTTAAACTTAAACTAAGCAGCACCATACCCTTTGCCCTTTGCGAGCTAAACTGTACTTTTGCATCGTTTTGAGTAAAAAAAGGTATTTCATACAAATCGCATACGATGGCAGCTTATACCACGGCTGGCAAACCCAACCCAATGCAGTTACCGTTCAGGAATTGTTGGATAAGGCGATGGCTGTTTTTTTTCGGCAACCAATAGAAACCCTGGGTTGTGGGAGAACAGATGCAGGTGTGCATGCCACAGATTTTTATGCGCATTTTGATGTGGAAGGTATAGAAGAGGCTAAAGTATTAAATGCCATAACCGGTATTAACGCCATGTTGCCATATCAAATTGCTGCAAAACGCATTATACCTGTGCATAACGATGCCCATGCACGTTTTGATGCCACAGCACGTGCCTATAAATATTATATCCACTTCGAAAAAGATCCATTTAAACTCAACCGTTCCTGGTTGGTTAAAGATCAATTGGATGTTGAAGTAATGAACGAGGCGGCGGCACTTTTATTAAATTATACCGATTTTTCTTGTTTCAGTAAATCGAATACCCAAACATTTACCAACAATTGTAAAATCACAAAAGCAGTTTTCGAAAAGCAGGAAAATGGATTGGTTTTTACCATTCAGGCCGATCGTTTTTTAAGAAATATGGTTAGGGCCATTATGGGTACTTTAGTAGAAATTGGTAAAAAAGAAATAAATTTAACAGATTTTAAAGCAATAATAGAAAGTAAAAACCGCAGTAAAGCCGGGCAATCGGTACCTGCCTGTGGCTTGTATTTAGTAAAAATAGAATACCCTTATATAAGGTAGAAGGTTAAAGGCGTAAGCTAAAAGGTTTAGCCACCGATTTACAAGATGAACCTAATACTTTTTTGAAATTTGTGTGAGCTATGTAGGACCTTAAACCCTAAACCTTACACCCTAAACCCTAAGCATGGCAGTTACAGGCGACGTATACAACACCGGATTACTGAAACGTATTTTTCAATACGTAAAGCCTTATCGTGCCGTTTTTGTATGGTCGGTTATTTTAACGATTTTACTGGCAGCAATTTCTCCTGTACGTCCGTTTTTAATAAAATATACCTTAGATCATTACATTTTAACTGGCAATTATTCAGGACTTGTAAACATGACCATGCTGATGGTTTTTATGTTGGTTTTACAAACTTTAATCCAATATAATCATACGCTTTTAACAAATACACTTGGTCAGTCGGTTATCCGCGATCTCCGCATCAATGTTTTTAATCACATTACTAAACTTCGTCTCAAATTTTTTGATAAAACGCCTATAGGTCAGTTAATTACCCGAACAGTTTCCGATTTAGAAACCATTGCAGATATTTTTTCAGAAGGTTTAATCTCTATGATCGGTGATAGTTTGCAGGTGGTGGTAATTGTGTGTGTAATGTTATATACCGATTGGCAACTGAGCCTGGTAGTTTTGTTACCCATTCCGTTGTTAATTATTGCAACCAGGAAATTTCAGAAAGCAATTAAGGTGGCCTTTCAGGAAATCAGGAATGAAGTTTCAAACCTGAATACCTTTTTGCAGGAACACATTACCGGAGTTTCCATTGTGCAGTATTTCGCCAGGGAGAAGCAGGAGTACAGGAAATTTTATGCCATCAACAAGCGTTATCGCGATGCCAATATCCGTTCCAATTGGTACTATTCTATCTTTTTCCCTGTGGTGGAGTTAATCTCAGCCATGTCATTAGGTTTATTGGTTTGGTATGGCGCAAAAAGTATTCTTTCCAAACCTTTGGATGTTACTCCAGGAACCATCACCCAATTTATTATGTACCTGGGTATGGTGTTTACGCCGATCCGCCAGTTGGCTGATAAATTTAACACCTTACAAATGGGTATGGTTGGTGCTGAGCGTGTTTTTAAAGTTTTGGATACTGATGAAACTACGCCAAATGAAGGAACTCAAAAACCTGCCAGCTTACAAGGAAATATCCTTTTCGAAAAAGTCTGGTTTGCTTACAATGAAGAAAATTATGTGCTTAAAAACCTCAGCTTTGAGGTAAAAGCTGGTGAAACCGTTGCTTTGGTTGGTGCAACAGGAGCAGGTAAATCATCTACAATTAATATCCTGAACCGATTTTATGAAGTAAAAAGAGGAAATATTACCGTAGATGGTATCCGCATTGAAGATTTTGAGCTCGATTACCTCAGAAGTCACATTGCAACGGTACTTCAGGATGTTTTCCTGTTTTCGGATACCATTTTAAACAATATTACGCTAAATAATCCCGAAATTACGGTAGAAGAAGTTGTAAATGCTGCCAAAAAAGTTGGTGCGCATGATTTTATCGAAAGATTGCCAGGTGGATATCAATATAATGTGATGGAAAGAGGGGCTACACTTTCTGCTGGTCAGGCGCAGTTAATTTCCTTTATCCGTGCGCTGGTACATAATCCTGCAATTTTGGTTTTAGATGAGGCTACCTCTTCAGTTGATACTGAAACCGAATTATTGATCCAGAAAGCCATTGATAACCTGATGGAAGGCAGAACTTCTATTGTAATTGCCCACCGCTTATCAACCATTCAAAAAGCCGATCAGATTATCGTGCTTGATAAGGGCGAGATTAAAGAAAAAGGCACTCATCAACAATTGCTGAAGCTGAACGGCTATTATAAAAAACTTTACGATCTGCAATTCTCATCCAAAGGGATAGCTAAAGTTTAAGCCTGTTTATTCTCAAGGATTTTCTTAATTTAACAGCTTCTTAAACTTTAAAAGAAGATGAAACGGTTAAAATTAATTGCCTTATTCTTGTTTTCGGCCTTAACGCTCCAGGTTTCTGCACAACAGAAAAAATATGCAATGGTTATTCATGGCGGGGCAGGTACTATCCTCAAAAAAAATATGAGTCCCGAAATGGAAGCTGCCTATATTGCTGTTTTAACACAGGCATTACAAGCTGGCTATGCTCAAATTAAAGCTGGTAAAACCAGTATGGATGCCGTAGAAGCCACTATACATGTTATGGAAAACGATCCTCATTTTAATGCAGGTAAAGGTGCTGTGTTTACCCATGATGGCAAAAACGAGCTTGATGCAGCAATTATGGATGGAAAAACATTAATGGCAGGATCGGTTGCCGGAGTTACCACCATTAAAAATCCTATTTCTGCAGCAAGGGCAGTGATGGAAAAATCGGAACATGTAATGATGGTTGGCGCAGGGGCTGAACAATTTGCTAAAGAAGTTGGGCTTGAAATTGTAGATCCAAAATATTTCTGGACAAAAGAACGCTGGAATGGTTTACAAAAGGCTATTAAAGAAGATTCTACAAAAGCAGTATTAGATCATGGAAGCAAAAAATCGGAATTACTCGGAAGTAAAAACCACGATTATAAATTTGGTACAGTAGGTTGTGTAGCACTTGATAAAGCAGGCAACCTGGCTGCAGGAACATCAACCGGAGGTATGACGAATAAAAAATACGGTCGTGTTGGCGATGCCCCAATTATCGGTGCTGGTACTTATTGCAATAACGAAACCGCTGGTATTTCCTGTACCGGTTGGGGCGAGTTTTACATTCGCAATGTAGTGGCCAAAACCATTTCCGATTTAATGGAATATAAAAGTTTATCAGTAGCCGAAGCTTCGAAAATAGTATTGGATAAGGTAGGTAAAATGGGTGGCGACGGTGGTTTAATTGCGCTGGATAAAAACGGTAATGTGGCCATGCCATTTAACACCGAGGGCATGTACCGTGGAACAATAACCACAGATGGAAAAATTGAAGTCAGTATTTATAAATAGATTTATTTTAAGCTTATATCTGCTCAATGAAAAGCCAAAACACCTAAAAGATAAAGATGACATTTATAGCATTTGTAAAAAAAGTATTTTCCAATTTAACCTTTCAGGTTATTCTGGCCATTATAATAGGGATTAATGTTGGAATTTTCTTCCCGGGTTTTGCGCCTACAGCTAAATTAATCAGTGAGGGTTTTATTAACCTGATTAGCATGTTAATTGCACCCATTATATTCTTTACCATCGTTTTAGGAATCGCACACATGGGCGATATGAAAAAAGTAGGTAGGGTAGGTGGTAAAGCATTGTTGTATTTCGAAATTGTAAGCACAGTAGCGATTGCAATCGGTTTATTGGTAGCCAATGTTTTAAAGCCAGGTGTCGGAATGATCACTAAGGCTGGCGATGCTACAAAAATTGTAGGTTATGCCGAGAAAGCTAAAGACATGAATTGGGCAGAATTTTTTCTGCACATTATACCGCATAATGTGATTGCTGCTTTTGCTGAAGGAAATATTTTGCAGATTCTGCTTTTCGCTATTCTTTTTGGCTACGGGCTTAATAAATTAGGCGGAGAGGGCACTAGCGTTTTAAATGCCTTCGATAAAATATCAAAAGTGCTTTTTAAAATCATGAAAGTGATTATGCGTTTAGCACCAATTGGTGCTTTCGGCGGCATGGCTTTCAGTATAGGTACCCATGGCTTAGAAAGTTTAGTGGGCATGGCAAAACTAATGGGCTCGGTGTATTTAACCTGCATCCTGTTTATTTTTATCGTGTTAAATGGCATTTGCAGGTACTATAAATTCAGTTTATGGCAATACCTTAAATATATCCGTCAGGAAATTTTAATTGTGCTCGGTACCTCTTCTTCCGAATCGGCCCTGCCAAGTATGATACAAAAAATGGAAGCTATTGGCTGTGATAAATCGGTTGTAGGCCTGGTTATTCCAACAGGTTATTCTTTTAATCTTGATGGAACAGCAATTTACCTGGCCATGGCGGTAATTTTTCTTTGCCAGGTATTTCATGTCGATTTATCTTTAGGGCAACAGATTACAGTTTTAGGCGTGCTCATGGTTACCTCAAAAGGAGCAGCAGGCGTAACTGGAAGCGGGTTTATAGTGCTCGTATCTACTTTAACGGCACTCAAAATTATGCCTAACGAACACATTTCGATTTTAATAGGCGTAGATCGTTTTATGAGTGAAGCAAGAGCCATTACAAACGTTATCGGAAACGGTATAGCTACCATCGTAATCGCCAAAAGCGAAAACCAATTTGATGAAGAAAAGTATTTAAAAGCCATCCGGCCAATGATGATTGAAAAAGGGGAGGAGGTGTAGTTTGCAGTTCTCAGTTTGGAGTTTTCAGTTTAACGAGTATAATTTAAAGTGTCCAGCAACTCCGAACTAAAAACTTCGAACTCCAAACTAATTAAGTATCTTTGCAGCAGAAACATGCACACAGCTTGTTTAATTAATACATAGCACATTGGCTCAAGAAGAACAAAATAACCGCAAAGAAAAAAGCGAGTTACACCCACGCAACAAACACCGTTCGCGTTACAATTTCAAACAACTTATTGCAACTTCAAAAGAATTAAAACGCTTCGTTTTTAAAAATGGGCATAATGATGATTCTATCGATTTTGCAGATCAAAATGCCGTTAAAGCACTTAACAGGGCATTATTAAAGTATTTTTATAACATTTCTCAGTGGGATATTCCTGCAGATTTTCTTTGTCCGCCAATTCCGGGCCGGGCAGATTATATTCATTATGTTGCCGATCTTTTAGGCTCGAGCAATAAAGGTAAAAATCCAAAAGGAGCCAATATCAATGTATTGGATATCGGCGTTGGGGCAAATTGCATTTACCCTATTATTGGTCACCAGGAATATGGCTGGAATTTCGTTGGTTCAGAAATCGATCCACTTTCGGTTGATTCGGCCAAACGCATTATCGAAGCCAATAAACCGTTACAAGGTGCAGTAGAAATCCGTCAGCAATCGTCAAAAATGGGTATTTTTAGAGGCATTGTGGGCGGTAAAGAGCGTTTTGATGCCGTAGTTTGTAATCCACCTTTCCATGCATCGTTAAAAGAGGCTGAGCAAGGTACACGTCAGAAATGGCGCAACCTGGGCGGAAACGAAAAAGAGGTAAAACACGTACTAAACTTTGGTGGAAACAAGGCTGAGCTTTGGTGCCCCGGTGGCGAACGTGCTTTTGTAGAACAGATGATTATTCAGAGCGAGCAAATTAAAAATCAGGTTTTATGGTTTACCTCATTGGTATCAAAAAGTGCCAATTTAAAAAGTATCTACAGTGCATTGGTTAAAGCTAATGCTTTTGAAGTAACCACGGTTCAAATGAGCCAGGGACAAAAAATAAGTCGTTTCGTGGCCTGGACTTTCCATGATGAAGCTGCACAGGCTGAGTGGGCAAAGGGCTGGAAAACGGAACCTAAACCTAAAGTAGATAATGCTAAAGCTGAAGTAAAAAGTTTATAGTTTGATAGCAAATAAAGCAAAGCCAGATTAGCGATTAAGTTAATCTGGCTTTTTGTGTTTTTATGGTAATTTGTAAAGTGTGTATTTAATTTTTCCACGCAATGTTATAAATCTCCGCTGATTTTTTGAGATCATATAACTTTCAAACCCGATTCAAGAGCTAAGGTTTTGCAATTTTTTAACTGGAGTATATACTTTTGCACTGCGAGTGAGAATTCAGAACCGGCAACTATAAACTGAAAATGTTAGCTAAACTTCGCCTAATCCTACTTATGTTCGTGCTTATTTCTTCTCGTAAACAATCATAATCGTTAAGTCGTTACCCACATTTGGTGCAATGCCATGTGAGCTGCCCGGCCGGGTTAAAATGGCATCGCCAGGTTTAACGGCAAAGGTTTTTCCATTCATTTGCATGGTGCCGTTTCCACTGATCACATAATATATTTCGTCTTCTTTTTGTAAATGATAACCGATTGATGAGCCAGACTTTAAAATTCTTTTTTTGAATACCGATTTTAAATTCTTCGCATCACCAAAAAAGTTAAAGCCAATGGTTTTTCCACCACCATTATGTGTTCCTGGCTCTTCTTTAGCTATTTCAGCATCATTTTGAAGAATGTATTTACTGGTATCATTACTTTGCCCGCTTGCATTCAGGGAAATAAAAATTGAAACAAATACAGTTACAATAAGGATTAATTTCATGGTTATTCAGGTTTTAGCATCATTATTAAGCTTGGTATTGCAGCTTGAAAAGTAAATTTAAGCGTTTTGCATGGATCTTGCCAAAAGCATCCAAACTTTGTTACTAAACCCGATCGCAGTGGTTCTGATTCTTCATCAGAAAAAACGGAGAGCGGGACTGAAGCCCTCCAAAAGAACATGACTGTTCATTTCCTAAAAATCATTGATATTTTTGATTTAAAAACGAAAGAATTGCAATTCTTAACCCTTGAAACCCTTCCACTCAATTTATCCCGATGAATCCTGTGAAACAAGCAAGCACACAACAAAAGACAAAACAGGCAGTGCTTAAATCGTGATGCCCCTTGCTGTCAAGTTTATTACCTAAAGGCCTGCTTCATACATGTTGCCAAAAGCATCCAAACTTTGTTACTAAACCCGATCGCAGTGGTTCTGATTCTTCATCAGAAAAAACGAAGAGCGGGACTGAAGCCCTCCAAAAGAACAGGACTGTTCATTTCCTAAAATCACTGATACTTTTGATTTGAAAACGAAAGTATTGCAATTCTTTGCCCTTTGAAGCCCTGCCATTCACTATATCCCGATGAATCCTGAGAAACAAGCAAGTACACAATAAAAGACAAAACAGGCAGTGCTTAAATCGTGATGCCCATTGCTGTTAAGTTTATTACCGAAAGGCATGCTTCTTACACGATACCAAAAACATGAATAATTTTATCTAAAGCTCCCACAATGCATTTCCTTACATTTTCCTGAAAAAACGGACTAAATAATATGGTTTTAGATTTGAATTCCGTTACAATAATATTAGCTTTGCACAAAAAAAATATTGATACATGAGCGTTTTAGTAAATAAAGATTCTAAGGTTATCGTTCAGGGTTTTACCGGAAACGAAGGAACTTACCACGCTGAGCAAATGCTGGCCTATGGTACAAACGTAGTTGGTGGTGTAACGCCTGGCAAAGGTGGGCAATTGCATTTAGAAAAGCCTGTTTTTAATACTGTTAAAGATGCCGTTGATAAAACGGGTGCAAATGTATCTATCATTTTTGTGCCACCAGCTTTTGCTGCTGATGCAATTATGGAAGCTGCCGAAGGTGGTATTAAAGTTATTGTTTGTATTACTGAAGGTATCCCAACTAAAGATATGATTCAGGTTAAAGAATATATTGCTGATCGTGATGTTACCCTTATCGGCCCTAACTGCCCAGGTGTAATTACTGCTGATGAAGCTAAAATAGGTATCATGCCAGGTTTTATCTTCAAAAAAGGTCATGTAGGTGTAGTTTCAAAATCAGGAACTTTAACTTATGAAGCGGTAGATCAGGTGGTTAAAGCTGGTTTAGGTATCACCACCGCAATTGGTATCGGTGGCGATCCGATTATCGGAACACCAACTGTAGAAGCTGTTAAGTTATTAATGAACGATCCTGAAACACATGGTATCATCATGATTGGTGAAATTGGTGGTGGAATGGAAGCTGAAGCAGCCCGTTGGATCAAAGAACATGGTACAAAACCTGTTGTTGGTTTCATCGCTGGTCAAACTGCTCCTGCTGGACGTAGGATGGGACACGCTGGTGCTATCGTTGGCGGTGCTGATGATACTGCAGCGGCTAAAATGAAAATCATGCGCGAGTGTGGTATCCGTGTAGTAGAAAGTCCTGCTGAAATTGGTGCTGCAATGGCAGAAGAATTAGCAAAATAAGATTTAAAAATCTCGTTATAGAAAAGCGTTTCGATTAGGTTCGAGGCGCTTTTTGTTTTTAACCGCAAAGAACCTCTCCCTATGAAAGTTAGTGATCAGGCTAGCTAGTGCTGTCCCTCTCCTTGAAGAGAGGGATTTGGGGCTTGGGGAGTGTAACCAGCGGGTTATTGATGTATTGTATTCTTGCATCCGAATCTTTTTCTTGTTTTTTACAATGATTTGCAATTCTTAGTAACCCCTTTGTTGGCTATTGGGTTAAGCCACCAAGCCTTGTTTCCCTCTCTTCAAGGAGAGGGACCTGCAGAAAAACAACATACTGCCCAAACTTTGTCAGGGTGAGGTTCTGCACCCAAAATTGAAAACTCCCAACTGTCAACTCCAAACTAGTAGTCTCATTTATCATCTCTTTGTAAACACTAATCTAAACCCTTAAACCAGCGAACCAAAACAGAATCTATAGCGTATGTTGATATATGAAAACGATGTTAAATAAACTATTTTTGATTTCTGCTGTTGTTTTAATCACAAGTCTTTCCGCTTGCGCCCAAAAGCAAGATAAGAAAGAGGTAAAACAATCGAAGGAAACAGAACAAATCATACCAAAAAAGAAAATGAACTGGAATCCATTAACACCCGAAGAAGAAAGAGTAATTGTAAATAAAGGTACAGAATACCCTGGTACAGGTAAATATGAACATACAACAGATAAAGGCACTTATACCTGTAAACGTTGTAATGCTGCTTTATACCGTTCAGAAACCAAGTTTGATGCGCATTGCGGATGGCCTGCTTTCGACGACGAAATTAAAGGCGCTGTAAAACGTATTCCTGATGCAGATGGATCACGTACAGAAATAGTTTGCGCCAACTGCGGCGCGCATCTTGGTCACGTATTTGTAGGCGAAGGATTTACCAATAAAGACACCCGTCATTGTGTAAATTCCATCTCAATGAATTTTGTGCCAGATCAAAAATAAGGTGGATGTAGTAGGGTTAGGTAGAGGCGTATGGCGACAAGCTGTACGCCTTTTTTAATGCACAAAATCAGGCTGTTTTTCCACAAATTGTTGATTATAAACTAAATGCTTATATTTGCTGGCTCGACAAAGAAAATTTAGCCTATGAAGTATCTGCTGTTATTAAGTTTTTGTTTCCTGTTTTTACAAGGTAAAGCACAAGATTCTGATTCATCAAATGAACCGGATAGTATCAAAAAAACAGTTCTCGCCACTTATTATCACAGAAAATTCGAAGGCCGCCGAACCACCAGCGGCGCAAAATACAGGTCTAAAAAACTAACGGCCGCCCACCGAACATTGCCCTTCGGCACTTTAATTACGGTAACCAATCCTGATAACGGAAAATCAGTAGTTGTAAAGGTAAATGACCGCGGTCCTTTCTCTAAAAGATTGGCTATAGATTTATCGGAACGTGCTGCAAAACAGATCGGTATCTACAGTAAAGGTATCGCTAAAGTAAGCCTGAGTTATACTGTTGAGTGGTACTCTTTTTAGCTCTATTTAGGGCTTAAAATACCCCTTAAATTTAAGTTATTAACACTCATTTTGGTTTGCTAAACCCTTGAAAAGAAACGATTAGCTTTTTTTTCGCTTGAAAATGATATTTGGCTGATCGTTTTTCCCCAGCAATAGGGCGGGGTGTTAACAACTTTGGTTCACAAAAAACGGCTGCCGTATATATATTTGTTTAACAAAGTTCTTTAACTTCTTGCGCTTGAAAACAAATATAAAAGCTTAGTTTTTAGTAATTTATACGTAAATCACTCTGATTGCAAATTTAAATTTTCCTAACTAAAAATTCAGTTGTTTGTCAGGCAATAGGGTTAGCACTTTCACTACAGCGTTTTGATAAAAGACATTACAATCATCATATAAAATTGATGGATGCGTGCCTTTGTCGGCTCTGTTAAAAAAATGAATTAAAAACATCAGCGTATGGAACAGGAATTATTACTACAAGAAAACAAAGACAGATTTGTGCTTTTGCCGATTAAGTACCCGGCAATTTGGGAAATGTATAAAAAGACCGAAGCTAGTTTTTGGACTGCAGAAGAGATTGATCTTTCTGACGACCAGAAACACTGGGACAATTTAAATGATGGCGAAAGGCATTTCATTTCTCACATACTTGCTTTCTTTTCTGCTAGTGATGGTATCGTGAACGAAAACCTTGCAGTTAACTTCATGAGCGAAGTACAATTGCCAGAAGCACGTTGTTTTTATGGTTTCCAGATTATGATGGAAAATATCCATGCCGAAACTTACGCTTTATTAATCGATACTTATATTAAAGATCCTGAAGAAAAAGACCGTTTGTTCCACGCTATTGATACCGTACCTGCGGTAAAAAGAAAAGCAGAATGGGCTTTACGTTGGATCGAAAACGGAACTTTTGCCGAACGTTTAGTCGCTTTTGCTGCGGTTGAAGGCATTTTCTTTAGCGGAAGTTTCTGCTCTATCTTTTGGTTAAAGAAACGTGGTTTAATGCCAGGACTAACCTTCAGTAATGAGTTGATCTCGAGAGACGAAGGTTCTCACTGCGAATTTGCTTGTCTATTATACAGCATGTTGAGCAATAAATTGAGCGAAGAAGCAGTTCATGGCATCATCAGCGACGCAGTAGAAATTGAAAAAGAATTTATTACTGATGCTTTACCGGTTGCTCTAATTGGTATGAATGCAAAACTAATGAGTCAATATATCGAGTTTGTAGCCGACAGATGGTTGCAAGAACTAGGTTACAAAAAAATCTACAATGCAACCAATCCATTCGATTTTATGGAAATGATTTCATTGCAGGGTAAAACCAATTTCTTCGAGAAACGTGTGGGCGATTATCAAAAAAGTGGTGTATTAACCTCTGCTGATAATAACAAACAAGCGTTTTCTTTAGATGAAGACTTCTAGGTAGAATTTTGAATTAATGAATGATGGAATTAGTGAATGCTCTTTCATCAGTCAAAAGATAAATAAAATATTATAAGGTGGTTTAAAAATGTTGATAGGAAATTATTCAGTCATTCAAAACCCACTCATTCAATCATTAACAAAATAATCTCATAAAATATGTTCGTACTAAAAAGAGATGGCCGCAAAGAAGCGGTGCAATTTGACAAAATCACAGCCCGTATTCAAAAGTTGTGCTATAGTTTAAATTCAGATCTGGTAGATCCGATTGATGTAGCCAAAAAGGTGATCGAGGGTTTATACGACGGTGTAACCACGTCGGAATTGGATAACCTTGCTGCAGAAACTGCTGCCTCGTTAACCACCAAACATCCTGATTATGCTTTGTTGGCATCGCGTATTGCAGTTTCCAATCTACATAAAAACACCACAAAATCATTTTCGGGTACGATGAAAATGTTGTACGAATATTTCGACCCGAAAGCGCAGAAAGCAGCACCGCTTATCGCTGATGATGTTTATGAGATTATAGAAAAAAATAAAGATATTTTAGATAGTTCTATCATTTACGACCGCGATTTCGGTTTCGATTACTTCGGTTTCAAAACGTTAGAAAAATCTTACCTTTTAAAAGTGAACGGTCAGATTGTAGAGCGTCCGCAACATTTGTTTATGCGTGTTTCTGTTGGTATCCACAAAGCAGATATCGAGAGTGCAATCAAAACCTATAACTTAATGAGCGAGCGTTGGTTTACACACGCTACACCAACTTTGTTCAATGCCGCTACTCCTAAACCTCAAATGTCGTCATGTTTCTTGTTAACCATGCAGGATGATAGTATTGAAGGGATTTATGATACATTAAAACAAACTGCTAAAATTTCGCAAAGTGCAGGCGGTATTGGTTTAAGTATCCACAATATCCGTGCAACAGGTTCATACATTGGCGGTACAAACGGTACAAGTAACGGTATCATCCCAATGTTACGTGTATTTAACGATACTGCCCGTTATGTAGATCAGGGTGGAGGTAAACGTAAAGGTGCTTTTGCTATTTATTTAGAGCCTTGGCATGCTGATGTTTTCGAATTCTTAGATCTTCGTAAAAACCATGGTAAAGAAGAAATGCGTGCGCGTGATTTATTCTATGCCCTTTGGATTAACGATTTGTTTATGCAACGTGTTAAAGATAATGGCGATTGGACATTATTCTGCCCGCACGAAGCACCAGGTTTAGCAGATTGTTTCGGTGCTGAGTTTGAAGCATTGTATACTAAATACGAAGCAGAAAACCGTGGACGCAGAACTGTTAAAGCTCAAGAATTGTGGTTTGCCATTTTAGATTCGCAAATTGAAACCGGTACACCATACATGTTGTTTAAAGATGCAGCGAATAGCAAATCGAATCAACAGAACTTAGGTACCATTAAGAGTTCTAACTTGTGTACTGAAATTATCGAGTATACTTCTAAAGATGAAGTTGCGGTTTGTAACTTAGCTTCATTGGCATTACCTCGTTTCGTAATCAATGGCGCTTTCGATCATCAAAAATTATACGATGTAACTTATCAGGCTACTTTAAACCTGAACAAAATTATCGATCATAACTATTATCCGGTACAAGAAGCTGAAAACTCTAACATGCGCCACCGTCCGGTTGGTTTAGGTGTACAAGGTTTAGCTGATGCCTTTATCTTAATGCGTTTACCTTTCGAAAGTGATGAGGCTAAACGTTTAAATAAAGATATTTTCGAAACGATTTATTTCGCTTCAATGACAGCTTCACATGATTTGGCTGTGAAAAATGGTCCTTACCAAACGTTTAAAGGTTCTCCATTATCAAAAGGTAAATTCCAGTTCGATTTGTGGAATGTTACACCAGATAGTGGCCGTTGGGACTGGAATGCATTGCGTAAAAAAGTAGTTAAAGATGGTGTATACAACTCGTTATTGGTTGCACCAATGCCAACTGCATCTACCTCTCAAATTTTAGGTAACAATGAATGTTTCGAACCATATACTTCTAACATTTACACCCGTCGTGTATTAAGTGGCGAATTTGTAGTTGTAAACAAACACTTATTGAAAGATTTAGTAGCATTAGGTTTGTGGAACAACGATATGAAAAACCAGATCATATTGGCTAACGGTTCCATCCAGGCTATTGATACTATTCCTGATTATATTAAAGAATTGTACAAAACCGTTTGGGAGATCAAAATGCGTAATATCATCGATATGGCTGCAGATCGTGGTGCATATATCTGCCAATCGCAATCGCTAAACTTGTTCGTAAACGCACCAAATACATCAAAATTAACGTCAATGCACTTCTACGCATGGGAAAAAGGTTTAAAAACGGGTATGTATTACTTACGCACCCAAGCAGCTTCTCAGGCAGTTAAGTTTACTGTAGAAAACCAGGGTGGTAAAGCAATTGAAGCGGTTATCCCTGCTGAGATGACACAAGATCAGGTTGCAGAAGAAATCGTTGACGGACCAGTTTGTTCAATGGAAGAAGGCTGTATCAGCTGTTCTGGATAAGGTAGAGGGTAGAAAGGCGGAAGGTTTAAGGCCTGCTTACCGATTACATATTCAAAATTAAGTAAGGTTTTGGGCAAATGCTCAAAACCTTATTTTTTGTTTATATTTTTGTATTGCAA
>Ga0308165_1004108_pt1 | contig 14752 bp, 16 predicted proteins | sample PhyWR2_FD_201032 | JGI IMG/M metagenome (GOLD analysis project Ga0308165, IMG submission 201032) | Phyllosphere microbial communities from UC Gill Tract Community Farm, Albany, California, United States - DLSLW.R2 | ecosystem: Host-associated > Plants > Phyllosphere > Unclassified | place: USA...
TGTCACTTGCGTCGTCATAAATCTTTCTTTCCTGCCAAGAGATGTTCACGATTGCCATCGCCGCCTTCAATGGGTGACGGGCAAAGGCCCAGCGCACGCCATCCGGGTTGCGTTTCAAGCCATGATTTCAATTCTTCCGCAATACGTTCGCCGTCTTTCGGGTCACGCAGAATGCCGCCTTTGCCGATAGCTTCGCGCCCGGCTTCAAACTGCGGCTTTACGAGAAGCGCGCAGATAGCATCTTTTTGCGCAAACGCCAATGCCGGAGGCAAAGCGAGTTTCAACGAGATAAAGCTGACATCCGAAACAACGCAGCCAATGTCGCGACCATCTAGGTGGCTAAACTCAAGCGCACGCGCATTGACGCCTTCTTTGTTGGTGACACGCAGATCATTGCGCAGTGTTGCATGCAACTGATCGTGGCCAACATCGATTGCGATGACGTGATGAGCACCGCGTTCGAGCAGCACCTGTGTGAAGCCGCCAGTCGATGCGCCGATATCAAGCGCATTCAGCCCCTTCACATCGAGGTTAAAGTGATCAAGCGCTGCAATAAGCTTCAGCGCACCACGCGAAACATAGGCGCTCGCCGGATCATCGACGCTCAGTTCTGCCGTGCGCAGAACATTTTGCCCCGGCTTGGTGACGGTCTTGCCATCAACCTTCACCGTGCCGCGCTGTATCGCATCGCGCGCACGCGAACGCGTGGCGAACAGGCCGCGATCAACCAACAACTGGTCAAGACGTGGGCGGGTATCAGTCGATTGCTCGCTCATGACTTATGCGCGAAATGGTGCCGCGACTTCTTCGCGACCGAGAGCTGCAAAGACCGTGTGTACGATACCAGCGCGATCAAGCCCGGCATTGGCATACATAACTTCCGGCTTGGCGTGATCCTGATAGCTATCTGGCAGGGTCAGCACACGCACTTTCAGGCCGCGATCCAGCAAGCCATCAGTTGCAAGGAATTGCAGAACATGGGCGGCAAAACCACCAGCGGCACCTTCTTCAATGGTCACAAGCACTTCATGCTCCCGCGCTAAGCGACGGATCAGATCATGATCAAGCGGCTTGGCAAAACGCGCATCGGCGACCGTTGTTGAAAGTCCCGCTGCGGCCAGCTCATCAGCAGCGCTCAGGCATTCCTGCAAACGCGTGCCGAATGAAAGAAGGGCAACCTTAGTGCCTTCGCGCACAATACGGCCTTTGCCGATTTCGAGCACAGAACCACGTTCTGGCAATTCCACACCAACACCATCACCGCGCGGATAGCGGAAGGAAATCGGGCCTTCGTCATATTCAGCAGCCGTACGCACCATATGGCGCAGTTCGGCTTCGTCAGATGCAGCCATCACCACAAAGCCCGGAAGTGCTGCGAGGAAGCCTGTGTCAAACGAACCGGCATGCGTCGGGCCATCGGCACCCACCAGACCAGCGCGGTCAATCGGAAAACGCACGGGCAGATTCTGGATCGACACGTCATGCACGACCTGATCATAGCCGCGCTGAAGGAAGGTCGAATAGATGGCGCAGAAAGGTTTATAGCCTTCGGAAGCAAGACCGGCCGCAAATGTCACCGCATGTTGCTCAGCAATGCCAACGTCGAAGACGCGCTTCGGAAACACTTCGCCAAACAGGTCAAGGCCGGTGCCGGTTGGCATGGCTGCTGTCACAGCCACGATCTTGTCGTCGTGGCGGGCTTCTTCAATCAGGCTTGTGCCAAAAATCTTGGTGTAGCTCGGTGCATTTGCGGGTGGCTTTGCCTGCTTGCCGGTAATCACGTCGAACTTGTTGACGCCGTGATATTTGTCGGCAGCGGCTTCCGCAGGCGCATAACCTTTGCCCTTTTGTGTCACCATATGGATCAGCACCGGGCCGTCCTGCGTGTCACGCACGTTTTTAAGGATCGGCAGCATATGATCGAGATTATGCCCGTCGATTGGCCCGACATAATAAAAGCCAAGCTCTTCAAACATCGTGCCGCCGGTGAAGAACGCTCGCGTAAACTCTTCCGATTTACGCGCTTTGTCCTGTAAGAACTTCGGCAGTTTTTTGGCTATCTGCTTGGCGGCTTCACGCACGCTACGATAGGTCTTGCCGGAAACAAGCCGCGCCAAATAAGCACTCATAGCGCCTGTCGGCGGCGCAATCGACATGTCATTATCGTTGAGAATAACGATAAGACGCGCATCAAGCGCACCCGCATTGTTCATCGCTTCATAGGCCATGCCAGCCGACATGGAACCATCACCAATAACGGCAATCACATTTCGCTTTTCGCCCGAAAGGTCAGCTGCAACGGCCATGCCAAGACCGGCAGAAATTGACGTCGAAGAATGCGCTGCGCCAAATGGATCATATTCGCTTTCAGCGCGCTTGGTAAAACCAGACAGACCATTTTCCTGACGCAGCGTGCGGATGCGGTCGCGGCGTCCGGTCAGAATCTTGTGCGGGTAAGCCTGATGGCCAACATCCCAGATGATGCGATCATGCGGCGTGTTAAAGACGTGATGCAGCGCAATGGTGAGTTCCACCACGCCAAGACCCGCCCCCAGATGCCCGCCCGTCGTCGAAACCGCGTCCACCAGTTCGGCGCGCAGTTCTTCAGCAAGCTTTGGCAAATCCTGTTCCGGCAATGCGCGCAGGGCTTCCGGTGTCGGTGCCTTGTCGAGCAATGGGGTGATGGGTCGGGACATTAAAACAACCTGTTTCTGGTTCGATTTTTATTTGTCGGTATAGCAGCCGCCAGCGCAGATCAAGCTTGGCAACGCTTCCATTCACATAGAGAGACATCGTGTCATGCCTACTTATTCAGGCAAAGGTATGAATTCTTCCTCATCACCCGGCACGATATCAAAACGTCCTGTGCGCCATTCTTCTTTGGCCTGCTCTATGCGCTCTCTGGAAGATGACACGAAATTCCACCAGACATAACGCTTTGAACCAAGCGCAGCTCCGCCAAACAGCATGAAATGCGCGCCGTCTAGCCCGGCCTGTACGACAATATCGTCACCCGGACGAAAAGCCAGCAGACGATCTGGCGGAAACACTTCGCCGCCAATGCCTACATTGCCGCGCAGTGTGTAGATTGCGCGCTCTTCCGTGGTTGGCGGAATGTGAAAGCGTCCACCGGGCAGCACTTCAATATCTGCATAGAGCGTTTCGGCATGTTGGATGACCGGCGATGATAGACCGTGCATTGAGCCTATGATCAGCCTGCCATTAAATTCGCTATCTTCCATCAATGGCAGATCGGGAGAATTGGTGTGATAAAAATGCGGATCGATTTCTTCGAATTCCTCAGGCAGCGCGAGCCATGTCTGCACACCTGAAATTGCCAGAGGCCCATTGCGCTCTTCTTCCGGTGAGCGTTCAGAGTGCACAATGCCGCGCCCCGCCGTCATGAGGTTTACATCGCCCGGACGGATCACCATTTCCGTGCCGAGACTGTCGCGATGACGGATATGACCATCGAACAGATAAGTCACTGTCGAAAGCCCAATATGCGGATGCGGACGCACATCAAGCGCATCGCCATCCTTCAACACTGCCGGTCCCATGCGATCAAAGAAGATGAACGGCCCGACCAGTCGCCGCTTAACGGTCGGCAAAGCACGACGCACTTCCAGCCCGCCAATATCGCTGGTGCGCGGAATGACCAGCGTTTCGATAGCATCAACGGAAGTCTTGTCGCCAAGTACCGGATCAGGACAGGGAAAAAAACTCATCGGGCAGCCACCAAATAAAATCGCACCGGCAAACGGCTTGCCGGTGCGTGATTTTTACAAAAATAGAGCTGTGTCAGCGATTGTGCAACAGGCGCGACAATTCGTTGGTGTCTGGCACCTGTCCATTGCTTGTCAGCTTATCAACCAGACCCGGAAGCACTTGCGAAAGCTGGTTGAGCAGTTCTTGCTGGTCAATACCTGCATGGGCTGCGATTTCGCTCAATGTCTTATTGCCCAGTGCATCGCCAAGCTGACCCGGCTCGATCTGGTGGTTATTGCCCTGCCCGATCCAGGAATCGACCTTGTCACCAAGGCCAGCCTGCTTGAGCTGATCCAGAAGACCACCCAGACCACCACCTAACGGACCAGGTGCTGCGGGTGCAGATGACGCACTGCCACTTGCAAGGGCGCCACCAAGCAAACCACCAAGGCCACCAAGAATGCCGCCAAGCAGTCCGCCGCCATTATCTGCCTGCTGAGGTGCGGACTGATCAGGAATAGAAGCCGGCTGTTCAGGCTCGTCGCTATGGCCTTTAAGCATCTTACCCACCAGAAGCGCGCCGAGCGCAATCAGAACCGGCTTGGCAAGACTGCCGCCGGGGATCGGCGAATTGCTGGAATTGTCATCATAACTTCCCATCACACGATACTCCCTGTTGGTCGCTGTGGTTTTTTCACACGCGATAAGTTAAGGTGAAATAAGTTTTCACCTTTGACAAGCATTATACCTTGCCAAATCGAAACTATTGTGAAAATTTTCTAACTGTCTGATGCAAAACCTTATTTTCGCAATCGGAGATATTAGATGTCTATAATAAGCTGGATTATCCTAGGCCTGATTGCCGGCTTTATCGGCAGTAAAATTGTCAATAAAAGCGGTCAGGGACTGTTCTTCGACATTGCGCTCGGCATTGTCGGGGCAATCGTTGGCGGCGTTCTTTCTTCCACCCTGTTTGGTCGCGGCGTTACTGGCGCTTTCGACCCAATGAGCCTAATCATTGCAATCATTGGCTCAATCCTTGTGCTTTGGGTCTATCACAAGATCACCGGCAAGCGTTCCATCGGCTAGCAAACACGTTATAGTGCTATGGCTCCGGTTCGCGCCGGAGCCTTTTTATTACCATTCATGAAAGCACCAGTGCCAGATGGGTTTTATCGAACATTACATCGCGGCTTATGGCGCTTTTGCGATTTTTATCATTGTCTATTTTGAATCTTTTGGCGCACCGCTTCCCGGTGAAAGCGCATTGATTGCCTGCTCACTCCTTGCATTGAATGGAACACTGCATATTGAGCATGTGTTGCTCGCCGTGTTTATCGGAGCCATTCTGGGAGATACGACTGGATATATCATAGGGCGCTCTGGCGGACGCGCGTTGATCCTGCGTTATGGCAGCCGAGTTAAACTGACACCTGAAAGACTTGAGCACTTCGAGCACATATTCGAAACGAAAGGCATCTATGTAGTGGCCACTGCGCGCTTCGTTGTGCTGTTACGGCAATTGAACGGTATTATTGCGGGTTCGATGAAAATGCCGCCCGTGCATTTTCTGGCAGCAAATATTGTAGGAGCGGCTGGTTGGACTCTCGTATGGGGTCTTGGGCCCTACTTGCTCAGCGGAGTCCTGGCGCCTTACGCCACTCATTTCAAGCACATGTTCCATTAGCCAGCTTTGAAACGAATATTTTCTGCACTTCATCACTGTTGCAAACCAACAACAATACACCCCTAAATATCCCAACCTCAATTATTTTCAGACAGTGTTGCCTAGTCATGAAAACTTCACTGATATGACATGTAATTGATATTGTTTGTTTTTTTATCCCTACTATAAGCGCTCCAGTCACACCTCACTTACGGAGTTTCTTATGAGGGTTAAGCATTTTCTCTGCGCTTCGGCTGCAGTATTTTCGTTCGCATCGGTTGCACAGGCTGCTGACGCGATTGTTGCACCAGAGCCAGAAGCAGTAGAATATGTTCGCGTTTGCGATGCATACGGCACTGGCTATTTCTACATTCCAGGCACCGAAACCTGCCTGCGTATCCACGGTTATGTTCGCGCTGACATCAAGGGCGGCGACAACGTTTATGCCAAGACACTTGGCGCTCGTGATCGCGACACCTACGACTATCTGACCCGTTTCTCGCTCCGTTTCTCGACTGCTTCGGAAACCGAACTCGGCACACTTAAGACATACACCGAAGCTCGTTTCCAGTACCAGAACGGCGCTGATGCAGGCTCGACCGGCACTCTGCGTTATGGCTACATCCAGCTCGGCGGTCTGCGCGTTGGTCTCGATGAATCTGCTTTCGTAACCTTCACCGGCTACCTCGGCGACGTTATCAACGACGACGTGATCCTCGCTGGCGGCACCCGCACCAACGCAATCAGCTACACTTTCAAGGGCGGCAACGGCTTTTCGGCTATCGTTGCAGTTGAACAGGGTGGCAATGGCGATTCCAACGGTTCGGTTACCATTGACGACTACACACCACATGTTGTTGGTGGTCTGAAGTACGCTCAGGGCTGGGGTTCGATCGCCGGTGTTGCAGCTTACGACGCGCTCAATGAAAAGTGGATGGGCAAAGTTCGCCTCGACGTCAACGTAACCGATCAGTTCTCGATCTGGGGACAGGGCGCTTACAAGTCGAACGACGACCATTACATTGCTGGTGTTCGTCAGATCGACAGCTTCTACGGCACATGGGGCGGCGATTGGGCTGTCTGGGGTGGCGCGAAGTACAAGTTCAACAAGAAGACCGCCTTCAACATTCAGGCAGCTTACGAAGAAGCTGGCCGTTTTGCAGGCACCATGAACGTTGCTTACACCATCGTACCGGGCTTCACCATCACTCCAGAAGTGTCCTACACCAAGTGGAACGACGATCGTTCGGTCCTCAAGGGCAAAGACGCTGTTCAGGGCATGGTTCGCTTCCAGCGCTCGTTCTAAGCAATATTGCTTAGTTCAAATTTGCGTCGCTAAAGCTTCCCGACCTCCAGTCAGATCCAATGCGACACAAAGGAATAGCGGCTCGAAAGAGCCGCTATTTTTATATCCAGATAAGAATGTTAACTGATCTTATTCAGCGTCGAGCGGCTCTGTGCCGACAGGCTGTCCATCGCGACCAACGCGAATCTTCTCGACCTTGTCTTCCGCAGATTTGAGCAGCGTATCGCAATGCTTCTTCAGCGCTTCGCCGCGCTCATAGATGCGGATCGATTCTTCAAGCGGCACATCGCCCCGCTCCAGAGCATCGACGATCTTCTCAAGCTGCTTCAAGGCGTCCTCAAAGCTCATAACTGCAATGTCGGTGTTGGACGGTTCGGTTACCATGGTTTATCCTTTCAACAGCCGCGTAATATGGGAAGACGCGGACTGCGACAAGCCCTCAAGATCATATCCACCTTCAAGCACACTCACCAATCGGTGATTGCAGAAGCGCTCTGCACGTTCCATGAGCTTGCCCGTCGCCCAATCGAAATCCGCTTCATCGAGATTAATCTCGGAAAGAGGATCGCGGAAATGTGCGTCGAAGCCAGCTGAAATAAGGATCAAATCTGGCTGGAAGTTGTCCAAAGCTGGCAATACACGACTATTAAATGCTTCGCGAAACTCGCGGCTGCCGGTATTTGGTGAAAGCGGGGCATTAACGATGTTGCCCACACCTACTTCATCTTTCCGGCCAGTGCCGGGAAAGAGTGGAAACTGATGCGTTGAGCAAAACAAAACGCTCGGATCTTCTTTGAAAATATCCTGTGTGCCGTTGCCGTGATGCACATCCCAATCAACAATCGCAATGCGCTCCGCACCATGATGCCGCTGCGCATGACGCGCTGCAATGGCAATATTGTTGAACAGGCAAAAACCCATGGCGGTCGCAAGCTCGGCATGATGACCGGGCGGGCGCGAAGCCACAAACACATTGTCGGCCTCACCTGAAAATACATCATCAACTGCGTTAGTTGCGGCACCAACTGCCAGAAGAGCAGCTTCCCAGCTTTTCGGGCTTACATAGGTATCCACACCAAGCTTATTGATTGGCTGCGGCGCTTCCTCATCATCAATCGGATCAGGAATCTGCCGACGGATTTCATCGACATAGCTTTCAGGATGCGCGAGCAGAATAGCATCTTCGAATGCCATTTGCGCTTCCACACGATCGAGACGGTAAAAATCCGGCCCATCAAGCTCGCTCATCAGTGCACGAATGCGGTCGGGCCGCTCGGGATGTCCCGGCGGCACAATATGCTCAAGATAAGTGGGATGCCAGTAAAGCCGTGTTGTCATTGCCGACCTTTAGCATCGGCAATGCAATCTGGCTATGACAGTTAGCTAAACAGAAAAGTCACGGCGTTTTAACTGATGTCATGATCGGTGTCGGTTTTATCCCCACCATGATAGAATTCCTCGCCTGCTGCCCGCCTCCATCAGCAACATATAGTGCCAACACCTTCTTCTCTACTATTTTTACTCCTCCACCGAAATGATGACTTACGTCATCATAAGCTGAATTTAAAGTAAATACGAAAACGCCATCGTCCGATGAAAATATATTATCCGGATCCTCGATAGTAACTTCCCCATCAGAATTTGGAATTAGAAAACCTATTTTACCTGAAAAACCGATTCCGTCTTTTTTCAAATATCCGATTGCTTTTTTAGTATCATATGCGTCCATCTCTATATAGTTTTGCTCAAATTCAATCGTAAATTCGCCAGACATGGTGACCTCTAACTAATTTAAAATATAAATAATCATAATCAATAAATAAAAAATCCACCTGCCATTGTGAACAGATGGATTCTTTGCGGCCGCAAAATTCGCTTTATTTGATTTAAATTATCTCTGTACGCGCAATATTGATGCCGAAACCTTCAAGACCAACATAATGACGCTCACGCGAAGCCAGCAGCACAATCGACGTAATGCCAAGATCTTTTAGGATCTGCGCACCCAGACCAATCTGACGCCATTCTTCTTCACGCGCCACAGCTTCCGCATGGGCTTCCTGCTCGCCAAGCAAAGCTTCACGCGCCCGCGCATCGCGGTGATCAGAACGTACGCCTACCGAATCTTCACGCAAATAAACCAGAACGCCACGGCCTTCTTTGCCCATGCGTTTCATGATCTCGTCGAGATTGCTACCGCCATTGCCAAACACATCGCTCAGCACATCTTCGCGATGCAAGCGCACAGGTACTTCTTCGCCGTCGCGAATGTCGCCAAAGACAACAGCCACATGCTGCATTGGCTCCCACGGAAGCTCATAAGTATAGGCATGGGCCGGACCTGCGCAGGTATCAATTGCAGCATCACCGATGCGCTTAACCAACGTTTCCTTGCGCTGACGATAGGCAATAAGATCAGCAACCGTAACGCGATGCAGCTTATGCTGTTCTGCAAAACTAGTTACGTCAGGACCACGCATAACGGTGCCATCATCATTGATCAGTTCGCAGATCACGCCAATTGGCGGCAAGTTTGCGAGCTTGCAAAGATCGACAGCTGCCTCCGTATGACCGGAACGCATCAGAACACCGCCCTCACGTGCGATCAGCGGGAAGATATGGCCGGGACGCACAAAGTCCGAAGCTCCGGCATTCGGATTTGCGAGATTGCGAACCGTCAGCGTGCGATCATCAGCAGAAATGCCTGTCGTGGTGCCATGACGATAATCAACAGTGACCGTAAAAGCAGTCGTGTGAGCCGATTCGTTTTCTGCAACCATCGGTGCGAGATTAAGGCGTTTCGCTTCCTCGCGTGGCATAGGTGTGCAGACGATGCCCGATGTATAGCGCACGATGAAGGCCATCTTTTCCGGGGTGCAATGAACGGCGGCAACGATCAGATCGCCTTCGTTCTCGCGCCCGTCATCGTCCATGACCACAACGATTTCACCGCGTTCAAAAGCCCGCAGCGCATCAACGACCTGTTTCTGATTATAGCTCATTTCAGCCTCAATCTTTGTACCTCAGTTTCAGTATCTCGCTTTCACGCATGTCGTTATCGGAAAACCGGTTCCCACTTTTCCGCGACATGCTCAGAACCGGCCCAAAGTTCCTGAAATTTGTGTCTGAATATTTTTATACGCGTCCTGTCTGCCCACGATGGCGCAGATAATGATCGGCAATGGCGCAAGCGACCATCGCTTCGCCAATCGGCACAGCACGGATGCCCACGCAAGGATCATGACGACCCTTAGTCATCACATCCACTTCCTTGCCCTGCGCATCAATCGACTTGCGCGGCGTAAGAATCGACGATGTTGGCTTCACTGCAAAACGCGAGACAACCGGCGCACCAGTTGCGATGCCGCCCAGCACACCGCCCGCATGATTAGACAGAAATATCGGCTGTCCATCATTGCCGATCCGCATTTCATCGGCATTTTCTTCGCCAGTCAGACGTGCGGCTTCAAAACCATTGCCTATCTCAACGCCTTTTACGGCATTGATCGACATGAGATAACTTGCAATGTCCTGATCGAGCTTGCCATAAATCGGCGCACCGATACCGGCTGGAACACCTTCCGCCACGATTTCAATAATTGCGCCGATGGAGGACCCATTCCTGCGAATACCATCGAGATATTCTGCAAAAACCTCGACCGAACCCGCATCCGGCGTGAAGAACGGGTTGTTATCGACCTCGTTCCAATCCCAGCGCGAGCGATCAATATCGTGAACGCCCATCGAAACCAGCGCGCCACGCACCTGCAAGCGCGGAACAACCTTGCGCGCAATTGCACCAGCTGCAACGCGTGCCGCTGTTTCGCGCGCCGAAGAGCGTCCACCACCGCGAAAATCGCGAATGCCGTATTTCACGTCATAAGCATAGTCAGCATGACCTGGACGATACCGGCTTGCAATATCGCCATAGTCCTTGGAGCGCTGATCGGTGTTTTCGATCATCATCGAAATCGGCGTGCCGGTCGTGGTCATGGTGACGCCATCGTCGCCCAAGAGAACACCAGACAACACGCGCACCTGATCCGGTTCGCGGCGCTGCGTCGTGTATTTTGACTGCCCCGGCTTGCGCTTATCGAGATAGGACTGAATTTCGGCCTCAGTAAAGGTGATGCCCGGAGGGCAACCATCCACGACACAACCAAGCGCAATACCATGGCTTTCACCCCAGGTGGTTACGCGGAACAGATGACCGAAACTGTTATGAGACATGAGCTAAGCCTGACTACGGAGCGCCTTTTCCGGCAAGATATGGGGCGGTTTTATTGGCCTTTTGAGCAACGGTCAAATTATTGCTGGGAATAGCGCATCAGGATCGCAAAATTTCCATCAGATCATCCACATACCGCATTCTTTTTGACACATTCCACCAGCTAAAATACGCCCACAAATGAAGTTGCTTCCCTCGGTTTCAGCTCTTAGAGTTGGCTGAAAAATCAGGGAACAATCGCAAAATGCAATTCGTGTCGAATCAGTCAGTTGACGGTCGGGCACCCAAATGGAGGATAGCACCCATGCAATATATTGTGGGCCTGCTCTTTATCATTGCTTCGCTCTTTTCGACTGTCGCAATGGCAGATGATGTCGAAGGCAAGATCACTGGCATCAATCAAGACAAAGAAACAATTACGCTTGATGACGGCAAGACCTATAAGCTGCCGGGCGAGTTTGATTATTCCGCCATTAACAAAGGCATGAAGGTTATCATTCTTTATGATGAAGCCGATAATACGCGCTTCATCACCGACATTCAGGAAGCGCCGTAAACTTAGGCCACGGATAAAATTGTGCCCGTGTCGTATTGACGAACATAATCGACGCGGGTTCCATTCCAGTGATAGCTGTAATGCCGTCCCTGAACAGGAATCGTTATAACATTCGGCCAAAAAATCCCGATACAAGAACCGCCGCGCATCCGTACACTTGGCCAAACGAGCCCATGACTGCCGCTTGCGCGCAGATCTCTTCCCTCTACATGAGACGCTGCATAATCGACCGGATCAAGCACGCCCGGAACTGCGCTCACGTCGTCCAATTTCTTATCCACTCTGCCGATAAGCACCCGAAAATCTGAGGTCCAGCCCGGCTCTTCCTTGGTTGCACGCATGAATTTTTCATGGTGATGGATGGTTTCCGCCACCGCCACATCTTCGCGATCAGCAGCATAATAAATGCCATAACTGCCATCGCTGAAACGCCCCGGACGCGTTATTGAACAATGCACAAAAGGTGCCATCACATAGGTAGCACCCTGCCCTGCGACGCGCCGCTCAGCAGGAACTTTGCCAAGATCACCGATTTCAAAACGAATACGCGGATTGGTTTTTTCCTCGACCGAGGCCAGTGCTTCCCAGTCGCGCGGGTCGGCAATATCTTCAAACAGATCAATCGGCGGATGGATGGAGCGGATGATGCGAAATGTCTGCGGCCAGTTCACACCGCGCTTTTGCGCCAACCCGCTTACCACGCGCCCCGCTCCGCATTGAGCCACTCGCGAAGGGCAGCGAGATCAGAGATTTCACCCCGTAGCATAAGATCAAGCGCCGAAAGACCGCCGAAAGCGTCATTGGGCTTTCTAATCCATGCATAGCCGCGTGCAGCATCGCGGAACATATAGCGCAGCCCTTTATGAATACCCATCAGATGCGCCATACGCATCCGTAGGTCGCGATCAATCCGGCCAATCGTGCCGTCTTTCCAGCGCGCCCATGTTCGCGGCGACATATCGCCCAAGAGCGTGCAGGCTTCCCCATCCGACAGCCTCCAGACCTTCAGCAGATTGACCGTTGTGCGCGCCAAAGCGCCCGCTTCTTCGTCGGTAATCGCATTCGTCAGAGTGCCTGCTGGCGTGATACTGATCGGCTGAAGTTCCATGCAACACCTTCCTTATGGCGGAAAGATAGCATAATTCTGCCAAATGGCAAATAAGCTCGCAGCAAACTATGTCGTTGCTAGACTTTTAGGGGCGAGTCTGTTTGTGTCCGAGAGATGGGGGCCTCCAATAATCCGGTCAGGCCGAGTACTGAATATTGGGGCAAGCATCGATGGATGATCCGATAAAATCACTCGATAGGCCGGGAAATCGATCAGCTCAGGCACGCTATGTATTCTTCGCTGTCCTTACTGGAATACTGACTGGAACTGTCGGGTCTTATTTTCATCTCATCATTGATGCGCTGATGATCTGGCCGCAAAAGCTAGGCCAATACGTCACCGGAACATCGCTTATCGTTGCGGCCGCACTGTTTACAATGTGCTGCACAGTGCTTGCAGCTTTTATTGTTCGTCGTTTTGCGCCCGAGGCTGGCGGCAGTGGTGTTCAGGAAATTGAAGGCGCGATGGAAGGTTTGCGTGAAGTCCGCTGGCGGCGTGTTTTGCCTGTGAAGTTTCTCATGGGCATCACATCTATCTCATCCGGCCTCGTTCTGGGACGTGAAGGCCCGACCATCCATATTGGTGCATCGCTTGGTGCCGCGATCACAGATTTCTTCAAAGTCAGCGAAACAGAGCGGCGTGGCATTCTAGCTGCGGGTGCAGCAGCGGGTCTTGCCTGCGCGTTTAATGCGCCTTTGGCCGGTGTTCTGTTTATCGTCGAGGAAACCCACAAGCAGTTTCCTTACACATTCCGCACCTATATGGGCGTGATCGCTGCTGCTCTTCTCGCAACCGTCATGACGCAAATCATCGGCGGAACCGCACCGGACATGTCGATGCCGGATGTAAATGCAGCGCTTGAACATCTCCCCGCCTTTGTGGTGCTCGGCTGTCTGCTTGGCTTCGTTGGCGTGGCGCTCAATGGTGGCATCATGTGGGCGGTCGATTTTGCAGCCCGAATGCATAATCGCGTACCATATCTTTATCCGGCAATTATCGGGTTATGCGTGGGCGCACTCTTCATTGTGCTGCCTTATTCGGTTACCGGCGGCGAGCATATTATCATGCAGCTTGCACACCAAAAGACCGGTTTGGCACTTTTGCTTCTGCTGGCCTTTGCGCGCTATTTCACGATGGTTGGCAGTTATTCCACCGGCGTTCCGGGCGGCATTTTTGCACCCATGCTTACGTTGGCGACGTGTGTTGGGCTTGCATTTGCAGGCATCATCAGCGTGCTTTTGCCAGATGCCGGTATCATGCCGCTGGCTTTTGCTATTGCGGCGATGGGCGGGCTGTTTACGGCATCGGTTCGCGCACCAATTGTCGGCGTTGTTCTCACGCTCGAACTCACAGGCGCCTATGGCATGGCAATGCCGCTGATTGCCACCTGCCTCACAGCCAATCTCGTTGCGCAATGGATTGGCGGCAAGCCCATCTATGAACAGCTTCTCGACCGGACATTGGCACAGGCTGGCATCAAACCAAAAGACAGACCTGCAGAATCACACACAGGACTTGCTTGAAACAAGGTCTGAGTTCACTCAGACCCACTCAAGCTTGTTGTTCTCGAATTTCAGAATCTTATCCTGTGGGATCGAGAGATTGGCGGCAGCATGGCCGTCCATATTGCCGTAAAGATAGAACAGCGTGCGAATGCAACCGCCATGTGTCACACAAACCGTTGGCCATTCCACCGCTTCGACCCAGCGGCCAATGCGCTGTGACAGCCGCATATAGCTTTCAGCAGTCTCGCCTGGTGGTATGAAGTTCCACTTATCCTGGGCGCGGGCATCGAGAAGGTCTTCTCGCTCTTTGGCAATGTCTTCCATCATGAAGCCCTGCCAATCGCCGAAATTCACTTCCATCAATTGCGGGTCAGTGCGGAAATCATAAGGATCAAGGCCCATGCGCAGACGAATGCGCTCCATAGTTTCACGCGTACGGCGTAGCGGGCTTGCAACAAAATCGTAACCGGCACCATCGCCGATCAGCGATTTCAGCATATCGCCGTTTCGGTCCGCCTGTGTTCGGCCATGGGCATTGATGTCAATATCAAGCTGCCCCTGAATGCGCTGTGCAACATTCCAGTCCGTCTCACCATGACGCGAAAAATAGATGATCTCGCGGGCCAAAATCACACCTCTGTCTGCAAGTAATTCTATTTTGAATAGCCCCTTCGG
>Ga0308165_1004109_pt1 | contig 14746 bp, 15 predicted proteins | sample PhyWR2_FD_201032 | JGI IMG/M metagenome (GOLD analysis project Ga0308165, IMG submission 201032) | Phyllosphere microbial communities from UC Gill Tract Community Farm, Albany, California, United States - DLSLW.R2 | ecosystem: Host-associated > Plants > Phyllosphere > Unclassified | place: USA...
CACTAACAATAAGAATTACACTATAAAAATAGAAAATGTATCAAACTATTCTGGAAAAGTATATGTATCTGTAGAAAACACTTAGCTAGTTATTTAACCTGTCGATTCAGATAACTAAAGCATTTTATCAATTTTACGATTGGTGAGCTAGATTTGTGAAATTAAAAATAGTCTAGATAAAGATGGATTATAGATACGTGTTTTCTTCTTAGCATAACAGCAGTTGATACTTTCTAGGGCTGATTTACTTATTAATATGATGAGGTTAAACTAGCGTATTCATCTCAAAAACAACTATATATTATATTCATGAAGATCAATCATCTTAATCAGTGGTTGGTCTATTTTTATATCTAAAGGAGTGAGCAAATGTTTAAAACAAAAAAGAGTCGTTACATCACGAAGGGAGTGAACGAACAAGCACCAAAAGAAATCGATTAATAAAATCATATGGCATCAAAACTGAATAAAATAATTACAGCAATTATCTTGAGATTATGGGTAGTTGCTATTTTTTATTTAATTTAGAAGGTTAAAATCGTTCAATTTTTTGTTACTATAGATGTAAAGGAGTGTGGTATGGTTGAGTACAGATTATCCAGTAACAATAAAAGAGTTTTTTCAATGGTTAGATGATGGTGGGTTTAATCAGTTTGGAATTCATCTGAGTGAAAATACAAATCCAGAAGGATATGGAGTAAGAAGAGTTGGTTCACAACTTGAACTATTTTATTCTGAAAGAGGTCAGGTATATCCAGAAAAAAAGTTTAATACTGAGAAAGAACTAGTTGGCTACTTAGCTGCAAAATTAGAGAAAAGTAATTGGGCTAGAACCCATTGTATTTCTGCTACAGAGAACAAGAATACCTCAGAAGTATTAGCTAAAGAACTGAATAAAATGAACATTAAATTTGATCAGGAAGAGCTACCATATTCCAATGATGGAAGAATGTTTTACAGAACAATGGTGTACGGGACTGATATCAAGAAGGTAGAACATCTAAAACAGAAATACTATAATTAACATAATAAAATATCGGAAATATTATCAAGAAGAAAACGTAAATTGGGCATAGGAGTAATGTAATGACAAAAACATTTGAAGATGAATTTATGGAATGGCAAGCAGATATGGTTGATATCGCTAAAGAATTTATTGAAGATCGAGCAGAAAAAATTTACTTATATGGTTCTATTGAAAATGGGGGGTATTCCTTTAATTTATTCTTTCAAATCCATGGTCGAATTGTAACCATGAATAAAGTCAATTCTGCAATAATTGAAGGGGAAAAAGAATATGATATATCTTCCGATAGAAAATGGGCTGTTCTGCGAATAGGGACTGAAGACTTACAAAAAATAGAAGAAGTTTGCAAGAAATATGAACAACCAGTACCGACACAATTCAAATTGTATTATGATGTGCATGAAAATAGTTTGAAAGCTAAATACCAGTATGATCCTATGTATTCTAATACTGATGACCTTCATAGTTCTGACATCTTTATGTCATGGTATGAAGAAGTAAAACAAGAAACAGAGGGAGAAAAGTAGAAGAGGAAGAAAATGATGAATAATAAACAAATGTTTTACGTGATAGTATTAAACGTAATCACTTTTTTCTTACTCGTTTCATGTAAAAATTCTGAGAGCATTAAAGGAACTGGGCACGTACACAATGACTCTGGTGAAATTTCAGAAATGATAATCACGGATACGACAATGACCGTAAATGATGTGAAGCTAGAAGTCAATCAAATCACTTCAGGTACGACTGAGGGGAAAAATATTTTGAAATGGAAATAGAGAGAGTAGGGAGAGTGCATATTATTTTCCCAGAAAAAAAAGATGATACCATTGCTATTATGATTATTCCTAATACTAAAGAACCTTATTTACGCTATGCAATGAACAGAGAGAAACAACCTGATTATTCCAAATATGATGAAAAATATGTGAAGTAATATCTATTTGAATCATTAGATAAGTTCTATAGAAGAGTTGTTTTTTTCAAGTAACCAAAATTCTGTCATACGGTATGGCATATGTGTTGAACCAAACATCATACATTATAGGGAGTATTCAAGAAAATTTTACCTAAGAAACTAATAATCATTTTGAAGAACGCAGGGGTCTACAAGATTTACTTAGCTGTTTTTCGATGATATTATGAGGAAGTTTTTTACGTCAACATGTTTTCTTAACCAAAAATATTTACTCAAGTGACTAATTGTATTTTATCAAAAACAACTATATATTATATCTACGAAGATCAATCATCTTAAATGGTGATTGGTCTATTTTTGTGTTTCAAGGAGGGAAATAAAATGTTTGATAACAAAGAAAATCGTTACATCATGAAGGGAGTGAATGAACATTTCAACGGGATTGTTAGTATCTGATTGCTCAAAAAAGAAAGGACGTAGGATTACTTACTAATTTTAATTTCTAACTAAGTATTATTCATCCTAATCATCTAAAATTGTCATTTCTATTTTTTAAAATAGCATTCTGTATTCAAATTTTTTCAAAAAGAATGCGTTTACATATTTGCGATAATGTGTTACTCTTTACTTGTTCGAACAAGTAAGGTTGCTAGTAACTCTAAAAGAAGTAATGATACAAAAATGCTTTATTATTAGAGGAGGCGTGAGGACTTCATTAAACGTAAAAGGAAGGAAAGGAAATGAAAAATATATCAGCTGAAACAGAATTAACTAAACAATCTAAGCTAAAAAGCATCTCTTTCAATCGCTTTCTACTATTTCGCTACATTACTGCAATGTTTTTCTTTATCAATTTATATTGGAGTATATTGTTTTTTTCAGCTTTGAGTATCTGGATTATTCTCCCTTTGTTGCTAATTGTAATTGATATCGCTATCATAATTGAACAGACTATTAAATATTGGCATCCGTCTAATCATTTATTCATTACTAAAACGGGATATGCTGTACAGATATTTAGTAATTTGTTAGGAATTATAATAATCCTAACAGGGCAGCAACAGTTACTCTTTCCGTTTATCAATAATGAAGGACGCGGATTGTTACTTGCAAGTCTTGTTGTGGGGTGTCTAGTTGGTATTGTTGTCGAATGGCGTGTTTGGCAAATTGAACAGAATAAAGATGCTTATTTAAGACATATGGAAATTTTTGAAAATAATGTAAAAAAAGAAAGGTGATAAACATGGATTCAGAAAACAAACTATTTAAATTTTTGAATAACTATTTAATGGGACCTATGGGGAAAATCTCACAGTTTAGAATTGTTCGTGGCGTTATGGCTGCTGGGATGGCCTCGATTCCATTTACAATCGTAGGATCAATGTTTCTGATTATTGCTGTTTTACCGCAGAGCTTTCCGGTGTTAAAAGGAATATGGGAAGTTTCGTTTGAGCGAGTTGAGAGCTTGTATATGCTTGCTAATATGGCAACTATGGGGATTTTGGCACTTTATTTTTGTATCGTTTTCGGCTACGAGTATACAAAAATTCAAGCACAAGAAGAAAAACTCAATCTAAATCCTATGAATGGGGCATTGTTATCTATGATGGCTTACTTCATGTGTTTACCGGAATTGATTTTTGATGGTGGCGTTGCTACATTGGTGAATGTTGTGACTGATGATAAAAAAATTATTGATGGTTGGGAAATGTCAGGTGGTGTGACACGACTAGGGACAACAGGAATTTTTACTGCAATTATTATGTCGATCATTGCTGTTAAAATTTATGCTTTATGTGTGAAGCGTAAATGGGTGATCAAAATGCCTGAAACTGTACCAACAGGTGTTTCAAATTCTTTTACAGCTCTTATTCCAACTGTGATGGTTGCATTGACTGTTATTATTATTAATGGCATCCTAGTTGCTCTTGGAACAGATATATTTAAAATGATTGCTATTCCATTTGGTTTTGTAACAAATTTGACCAATACCTGGGTTGGATTATTGGTTATATATTTCTTGATGCATGCACTTTGGATAGTCGGAATTCATGGTGCAACAATCGTTACGTCATTTTTAACACCGATTGTTTTATCAAATATGGTTCAAAATCAAAATGGAGCGAATCTTCCTTTTGCGGGTGAATTTAACAATAGTTTTGTAACGATTGGCGGTTCAGGGGCAACTCTTGGAATGGTTATCTTCATCACGTTTTTTGCCAAATCAGCTCAATTAGGTGCTTTAGGTAAAGCAGCGGTTGTACCATCATTGTTTAATATTAATGAGCCAATTTTATTTGGGATGCCAGTTGTCTACAATCCATATACAGCGATTCCGTTTTTCTTAGCACCAATGAGTTCAATGTCAGTAGCCTATTTTGCAATAAAATTCGGTATGGTCAATCCACCTATAGCTCAAGTTGCGTGGCCAACACCACTTGGCTTGTCAGGATTTATTGGTTCAGGTGGCGATTGGAGAGCTTTTGTATTAGCGATCGTCTGTGCGGCCGTGGCATTTATAATTTGGTTTCCATTTATTAAATTTTATGATAGAAAATTGTACCAAGATGAACAAGCAAACGCTACTGTAGAAAATGTATAGCACCGAAGTAAACAAAGAAGTTGCTGAAAGAATATAAGTAAGAGGTGTTGCTTTAATAAGTTGGTATAAGATAAATAATAAGCTACTATTCGTTAGGCATAATAAAAAAGGAGTGTCTAAAGATGCAAAGCAAGAATTCATTTGATATTAAATCATTAGTCAAAGAGATGATTGATGAAATACAAGAGGGTAAATTGGCAGATGAAAATAGAAAGTTACCAAGTGAACAAAAATTGATGACTTATTATGGTGTTTCGCGTTATACGCTCCGACAAGCTTTGGCGCAGCTTGGTGATATGGGGGTTATTTATCAAGCTCAAGGTATTGGTTCTTTTATACGTCCAGAACGCCATGAAAAAGTACTGAACTTACAAAATAACATTGGAATAACGGAAGAAATGGCACGACCTGGGCGGACGATCAAGACTATAGAAGCTAGTCGTAGGATTGTGAATGTGACAGCAGCAGATTTCTTACCTAAAAATAGTACATTGTCTCCGGATGTTCAATTGATTGAGGTTAACCGCTTGAGGACACTGGATGATAAGCCATACTTAGCCGAAAAATCTTACTTTTTACAGTCAATTATTCAAGAAATTCCAGAAGAATATTTGTATGATTCAGTTTTTAACTATTTTGAACAGGATAAAAACATAAAAATAGGCTTTATTGACAAAGTCATTAGTAGTGAGGCACTTTCTGAGCCTGGTGCAAGTTTTTTTGAATTACCTATAGGTGCTCCAACATTGGTGGTCAGAGATGACACATTTTTAAGTTCAGGAAAGCTATTAGCATTTTCAAAAATTTGTTATGATTATCGAAAAGCCGAGTTATTTATGTTTAAAAAAACATACTGATTTAAAAAGTTCAGCTGAGCTACTGGTTTTATGAGTAAATAAAGCTGATTTTGAACATTTTAGGTTCAAAGTCAGCTTTTTAAAAGTGTAGCAGATTTTTTTGGAATATCATTTCAGGTGCATGGAATATAAGTTGGAGCAGCTTCTATTGAGCAGTATATAGAGAAAGCAGCTCAATTTACCAAAAATTTATGAAGAGCGCGTACCAAGATGGTTAACAAGCCAGCATCAGGAGTTAAGGGAGCTTATAAAGACGGAGAATAGGTCTTTATTGCTCCAGACGAAACGAATGTATCTTTTGGAAAATAATAACCTTCAAAAGGAAGTTAGTTTAAGTGGGGCAATTTAGAGTTAATGGTGTTTAAAAAAATTGAAAAAATATCTGTAAAATTCGGGACAACAGTTTATGAAGAGGATAGAGGTGCGTAACGAAAGTTAAAACGAGTTCGCATTGCTTTAGTTCATAGTTGTTCACATATCCTTTAGTTTAACTTTCTTTACACTAAGTTCATATAAACCTTGTGTTAAAGTGTACTTTAAGTTGTATAATAAAATATAGAACGAGTATAAAATTGAGAGGATGATAAAGATGGAGTATGCAAAATTAGGGAATACGGGACTAGACGTTTCAAGAATCTGTTTAGGTGCAATGAGCTTTGGAGACCCTAAAAACTGGATTCATAAATGGGTACTTGAAGAGGAAGAAAGTAGACCGCTGATTCAAAGAGCGCTAGAACTGGGCATCAACTTTTTTGATACTGCAAATGTTTATTCTTTAGGTAGAAGTGAAGAAATTTTAGGTAAAGCGCTGAAGGACTACGCAAATCGAGATGAAATTGTGCTAGCAACAAAAGTTCACCAAAAAATGTTTGATGGCCCAAATGGTCAAGGATTATCAAGAAAAGCCATTATGTCTCAAATAGATCAGAGTTTGAAACGTTTGCAAACAGAGTATGTCGATTTGTATATCATCCATCGTTGGGATCCATTTACGCCTATTGAAGAAACAATGGAAGCATTAAATGATGTTATCAAAGCTGGAAAGGCAAGATATATTGGAGCTTCTGCGATGTACGCTTATCAATTTCAAAAGGCAAATCATGTAGCAGAAAAAAATGGTTGGGCAAAATTTGTCTCTATGCAAAACCATTTGAATTTGATTTATCGTGAAGAAGAACGCGAAATGATTCCCTATTGTCTTTCTGAGAAAATTGCGCTTACACCCTATAGTCCAATGACATCAGGGCGATTAATTAGAAGTGCTACAGAAGCAACCAAACGAAGTACCACTGATGATGCACAAAAAGCTAAATATGATGAAACAGCTGCTAAAGATCAGATAATTATAGAGCGTGTTGCTGAATTGGCTGCCAAATATGAGACAAATAAAGTGAATATTGCCTTAGGATGGTTACTACAAAAAAATCCAGTAGTTGCACCCGTCATTGGGGCAACTAAAATGAATCATATTGAAACAGCGGTGGGTGCCGTAGATTTTAAATTAAGCCCAGATGATGTTCTTTATTTAGAAGAACCTTATATCCCTCACAAAGTAGTAGGACACGTTTAAAAATGAGGATGGGATAGAAGTGTTTAACCCCGAGAACCACGTTGGTACTGTGCAACATCAACTCATTCCTTGCTGTGTTTTACAGCAATTTCAGCTTATTTCCGAAGCCTTCAAATCTTAGTGCTTTAGCATTTAGAATTTGATGTGATCGAAGCGAAGCGTAGTGGTTGCTTCTGCGTCCACTGTTTATTTGGATTCTAAGTGATTGAGTTGTAATTCGTAGAGTTATGACCCAATCACATTTTTTTTATTTTCCTAAAATAAAACGATCTCCAGCAGCTATTATCTGGATTCTTTCAGGATTATTTACTCTATGAAGCAGATCATCTGGATTTCCATTGAAAACATTCATATGAGGAGCATCAACTGTTCCCCAATGAGATAAAAGTAAAGCAGCATTTGGATAAGTATTTGCAAGTTTAATCGCATTATCTAAGCCAATATGCCATTCATTATCAGAGAAATCAAAGAGAATCGCATCGGGTTCTGGCATTTCTAAATGGGATGGTAATAGCTTGGAATCTCCAGGAATCCATAAGGTTCCATCAGGTGTTTCAATCCAAAACCCACAAAAGTCCTCTAGTTTAAAGACACGATCATATTTTTTACTTTCGTTCTGCCATAAATGATCAGCAGGGGTTAAAGTTATTTTTAAAGGTCCCTCCTCAAAAGAAGCCTGTATTTCATGACCAAATGCTTCAAACATCATTTTTTCTTTGACTAATTCTGCTACATATTTAGGTGCATGGAGAGTGTTTGTTAGCGGTAGCAATTTTTTCAGAGTTGCTATACTAAAATGATCATTGTCAGAATGGGTGATAAGAATACTATCTAAATGTGGTACTTGCTCTGTTTTTATTGGCATTTCAATTAACAAAGGCAAATCAAATCCCTCTAAAACTGGATCGACCATCATGCAATAGCCTCTGCTATTTAAAAATATACCTGAATTTCCTAGCCATCGGATTTCAGTATGATGACTTTCTTGAAAGGCTTCTGCGCCAAACGGAATTGTTTTTGGTGGTGTCGCTTGCGGTTGTTCGTTCATTATTTTCTCCTTTTCAAGATAATTATTTTTCATAAACATTTTTAGCAATAGTAAAAGCTGACCAAGCTTTAGGCCATCCAATATAAAAGGCAAGATGAGTAATGATTTCTGCCATTTCTTCTTGCGTAACGCCATTTTCTTTTGCTTTTCCCATGTGAAACACTAACTGTTCAAAATTACCGCCAGAAATTAATGCTGTAATCGTAATCATTGAGCGATCACGTGGATTCAATTCATCTTCTCTTGACCAAACTTGTCCAAATAAAATATCATCATTTAGTTCAGCAAATTTTGGTGCAAACTCACCGAGTTGGTCACGTCCTGCTGTATTTTTTTCCATGTTGCTAACCTCCTATTTTAACCTCTGTTTAAAGTATACACCTTAAAGTGTACTTTAAATCAAGAAAAATACTGGTAAGATAGAATGAACAACTATTTAAATGACAGAAGAGGAATTGATTACTATGAATATTTCAGAAGTTGCAGCAAAATATGATATGACACCTGCTACGATTCGCTACTATGAGAGTCAAGGGTTAATGCCGGCCATAACACGTAATCAATCAGGAACTAGAGATTTTCAAGAAGAAGATTTAATTTGGGTTGAATTCATTAAATGCATGAGGGATTCGGGGTTGTCTATTCATTCTCTTTCAAAATATTCAGAGTTATATCAAATTGGGGAACAAACATTAGTGCAAAGAAAAGAGATTTTGGTGGAGGAATATCAAAAACTTTTAGAGAAGCAAGCGTTGATTAATGGAACTGTAGCGAAATTAGAAAAGAAAATCGAGAATTACGATGTTAAAATCAAACAGTATGAGGAAGCAATAAGTACAGAAAAAGAACTAGGTTAGTTTAAACTGGAGGGAAATAAAAATGTATCTTTTTCAAAGAATTGAGGAAGCAGTTTTTAAACAAAATGATGCCAGACGAGTGATTGGCGAATTTATTCTTGAAAATCGTGACCAATTAAAATCTTACTCAATGGAAGAGATTGCCAAGAAAACCTTTACGTCTGAGCCAACCTTAGTTCGATTTGCGAAATATTTTGGCTATTCTGGTTGGAAAGAGTTCATGTATGCTTTTACTCATGAAGTAGCCTATCACGACGAGAATGCGTATTTAGATATTGATTTTAATTTTCCATTTTCAGCGCAACACGATACGTTAGAAATCATTGAAAGTATTGCTACATTAAAAATTCAGAGTAACAAAGATACAGTTTCTTTGATAGCAGCAGAAGATCTTAATAAAGCTGCCGAACTTATTCATTGTGCAAATAGTGTTGTGATTTATGGAACTAGTCCGAATTATTATTACGGTGAACTCATCAAAAGAAACTTATTATCTATTCAAAAGAAAGCAATCATGGCCAATTCCGGTGAAAGTGGTATTATCACACAAACATTGAATAATAAAGATTGTGCAATTATGATTTCTTATTCAGGAAGTAATTTTCAGGACAACCCAACTAGTAATATAAAATTATTAATGAAAAATTCTGTACCAATCATTAGTATTACAAGCGGCGGTGAAAACTATTTGAGGGATTACTCAGATGTTGTACTTAATATTTCTAGTAAAGAAAAATTATATTCCAAGATAGCCAATTTTGCGACACAGGAATCCATTCTATTGATTCTGGATGCTCTATTCGCAAAAGTATTTTCACTTGATTATGAAGTCAATAAAAGGAATAAAATTACAAATTCGAAATTATTAGAGTCTAAAAGACAAGCTACCTTTAAAGAGTTTTCTGAAAAATTTTAAACATAAAAAAGCACTTGGAGATTTTCGGCCAAGTGCTTTTTAACTATTTTCATGACCAGACTAAAGAATACTTTTTTTACTTGTTGGGTCAATGATATTAATGAGTTCAAAATGATATTTTTCATAAGTGTAAATAAAAATGGCACAGTTTGGAAAATGAATAGGAATTTTTCTATCAGAATGCTTCCAAATAGAGTTTAAAAAGTAAAAACACGAACCATTGTGCGATATTGCCAAAACCTTTTGATGATCTTCCTTATCCATAATCGAATGAAGTGTTTTAAGCATTCTATTTTGAACGTCAAAAGCTTTTTCGCCTCCAAATTGTTCATAGAAAGTTTCAAAATTGTGGGGACCTTTTGGCTGTAGCTCCGAACTTTCTCCCTCAAATCGTTCAAAATTCATTTCTTTCAACCCTTTTTTTCGTTGATAAAAGTGATTGCTGTTTGTAATGATTTCCAATGTATCGCAAGCACGCTCTTGGGTTGATGAGTAATAATGATCGAAGTCAATTTGATTCTCTTGAAAAAAAGTTGCCGCTTGTTGTGCTTGTTTTTTTCCTTTGTTTGTTAATGGAGAGTCACATGCACCTTGGACTTTTCCCAGTACATTAAAAAGAGTTTCTCCATGACGCATGAGATATAACTGTTTTTTCATTTTTACACCTCCTCAAGCTCATTATAAATCTTAAAGCGAGCTTTAAGTCAATCATTTTATTTAAAAATTCAAAGGAATATGAAATAGATTTCAATAATTTTAACTTTTTTCTCTTTTTTTCGGAATATATTTCGAGATGTTTTGAAACTATTGGTAACGCTATCAATAAATGATAAAATTCGATTAGAAACAAGAGTTGGATAATCGGTTAATTCAAAATAGGTGCTTGTTACATTGAAGGGAGAAAGCCATGAGTAAAAAATATGAAAAGTTAGCCCAAGACATTGTTGAGGCGTTAGGCGGAAAGGAAAATATTATAGATGCTTATCATTGTCAAATAATTTAATATTATTTGGAGGTTTTAAATCAATTTAGATTTAAGAAAATATCATTCACTTCCGATACGCAGAACCGTATCATAAATTGGGGTATTTTTTACTTATTAACAAAAAGTTGCTGACTTGTTAGCGAATAAAAGATGGGGTATATCGCAAGTAACTTGATTACTATTCAAAAAGTCTCATACTTAGCTATTTGTTATAGAACTCTGAAACAAGGATAAATAAAGGGCGGAAGTAGAGAGGAAGATAATTGGTGATAAAGAAAAAAACGACAGATTATGGTATGATAACTCCAATGAAGTGAATTTTGGAGGGATTAAATTGAGCGAAGAGTTATATCAAAAAAAATCTCTAGAAAATATGATTACAATTGGAGAATATAAGTACTTAAATATAGGAAACACGACTTTCCAGGACCTAAGCCGATCAAACATCATAAAGAATAAAGTGAAAAAGGAATTTCTAAAAAAGAAACCAGATGGTCTCATTTTATCAGGTATAAAAGAACCCTATCAAATTAAAGCAATTATTGAATATAAAGATCCGAAAGAGCTAAAAACAAACAAACAAAAAACGGATGCGATTAGACAAGTTTCAGAGTATTGTTGGGCGACTCAAACACATCTGGGCGCTATTACAAACGGTTCCTCATTTTATTGGTTTAATATCGCCTCAGAAGATTTAATTCACGATGAAACGTTTAGCTCTGATGTCTATGAGGAACTAAACGTCAACAGAATTATTGATTCGAAGGGTGATGCTATCATTACCGACGATTTTACAAGTGACCGTGCTTCACAATTAACTGTAATTGAGATAATTAAGTCAATTACAGTTGCCTCGTCTGTCTTGGATTCTGAAAAAGTCATGACTGATCCAACGGCATTAGCCAAAAAAGTATGGCAATCTATTTGGCTAGCTACTGGAGATGATCCTAAAAAATGTTTAATGACCTTTACTGAAATATTCATGTACAAGTATCTTAGTGATTTGGAAGTAATCAAAGAGAACGATGAAGGGATTGAAATATCCTTTGAAGATACATACCAAAAAGGTGAGAAACATTGTTTGAAATTTTACCAAAATACGGTTAGAACAAGAATAAAAGAACTATTTCCAGTGGGAGAGGATCATACTTCAATTATCAATGGGCTTAGTTTAAAAGCTGACAATAATCAAGACAAGTTATTTTTTGATATATTAACACAGTTCAGGGCATTTGGAAGTTTGAAGGGCGTTTCTATTGAATTTAAGTCTAGTCTCTTTGAAGAATTTTTAAAAGGCACAAATGGGATAAAACTAATGGCACAATTTTTTACACCAAGAAATATTGTGCGTTCTATTACTGAAATGGCACAAGTAACCAAGCTGACTCAAGATCAGTCTGTATGTGATCCAGCCTGTGGTGTTGGTGGATTTATTCAAGAAACAATGATAAAGCGTGGAATTGAAAATGAGTTCAATTTTGAGAAGGATAATTTTTCTTCTTTATTAAGATACAGCGGCTACGATCTTGATCCTGAAACAATCACTCTTGCAAAAGCTTCATTGACTGTTCTATTATCGAACTATATAGCAGAAGCTAGTGAAATAAATTATTCATTAAAAAAGATATCAAGATACTTAAATGAAGTATTCAAAAGTTTTCATTCAAGTAGTATTGGTTCGTTAAGTAATATTAAGAAAGAATATGATTTAATCCTATCAAATCCACCTTATGTTAGAAAAGGGCTAAGTGTATATCATAGCTATATTCATTCTAATACCTCTTTAAACGAGTATTATAATGTGTCAGCTAGCAGCAAAGAAGGATTATTTTTGGTAAATATTGTAAAATCCTTAAAAAATGGGGGAAAGGCATTTGTGATTTTGCCGGATGGTTTTTTCCATACTAAAAGTGACAGAAACTTGCGAAATTTCGTTATAGAGGAATGTATAATTGACGGGATCATATCGTTACCGTCTAGGACTTTTTATACTACCCCAAAAAAGACCTATATCTTATGTTTAACAAAAAAGAATGCGAAAAGGATCAAGCAAACGAACAAAGTGTTTAATTACATTGTTACGGATGTTGGCGAAAGCTTAGATGCAAATAGAGTGAATACTAGCTTGCATGATTTGAATACTTTGGAAATAGAATATAAAAAGTTTTATTTTGACAAAGACAACTATAAAGCAGATAAGCCACAAATTTTTTTGAAAGATATAAATTATTACAAAGAAAACAACCTGTGGATGTCGGACATGTTGATAAGTAAAGAGATCAGAAAAGAGCTGAATTTGGAAGTTGAAGATGTTGTCACATCTTATGAGGATTTAGAAACAGAATTAGAAGATATCTCAAGTACAATAACCCAAATGCTTGAGGAGTTGAAAGCGTTGGATAAAAAAGCAGAACTATTTGAGCATTACAATTTTGTTGATATTTCATTAAATGAGAAGGATTTTGAATTTTCTTCTAAGAATCTCGGATTAAAGCAGAAAGAATATATTCCTATGAGGAGAGAAAAAGGAATTCCAGTGTATACTGCGGCTGCTAAACCGGTAGCTTTCTTTGATGCTGTAGAGAGTAAAAAAAGATTTCCAAAAGCGTTATTTGATGCTACTGAAAAAGAGATGTTTATTTCAGTAGCGACAGATGGAGATGGTACTGCAGGAACCAATATTATTTTGCATAAAACGCCATTTTATCTGAATACAAGTAGGTTAGCTTTTAAAGTTTTAAATAAAAATATAAAAACAGAGTATGTTTATTATGCAATAAAAGATATAAAAAAAAGGTTTGGATTTGGGTACACTATCAAATCAAATAGAGACAATCTGATATCTTATATTGAAATTCAGATACCTATTAACGAGGCTGGTGAATACTCTAAAGAAAACCAAACTCAAATCATTAATAATATGAGAGAAAGAGAAACAATATTACTCTCTTTGAACGAGCTGTATGATAAATTTAATCATTTGATCAAATTCGGGAAATTTTCATCAATGAACAATATTTAACAGTTTGAGAAGGTCTATAATCAAACGAAAATACTTTACGAGTATTGATCAATGTTCTGAAAATATTGTGTTAGATTAAGTGTATTACTATTGCGAGTATGAAATACGTGAACTTAGACTGCTGGTAAATCCTATTTTAGGATTAATGCCAGCAGTTTTTCTTAAATATCATCCCCTAACGATACATGGAACTGTATCATAAATAGGGCTAGTATTAAGAATTTTGGAGTAGGAGTTAATAGATGAATGATAGAGAAAAAATTTTAAAAGAGTTTACACGACCTAGAAACTGGAGTATAAGAGATGAAATAGCCAAAATTCAGGTCTTAAAATATAAGGAGAACCTTACAGCAGAGAATCATGTTCAACAAGTTAAAAGATCTATACAAGAGTGGATAATAAAAGAAAAACCGAACAAACTGATGATTGCTGATAATCTTCCGATACTCGTTTCTGATATGAACAAAGAGGAAGTAAAAAAAGAGATCATGAAAAGGTCCGGCGAGAAAGAGAAATATCACTATCTCTGGGTTTCATTTCGAGATAATGGAATGATCGTGACGATTGGAAGAACTTCATTTTCTAAAAAATCTGGTTACGGTGATTTGTTTGATCCGTTTGATATCTTTCGTACTGGAACCCAAAAATTAATAGTAAAGTTTCTGATTGATTCTGAAGAGGCCAAAAAAGAAATGGAACGAATAAACGCTAAAATGAATTCCTTTACTACGTATGTTTTAATAATTCCTGTAAATTCTGATGAGTCAAAAATTGTCAATAATTTAGAGCGACAGTTAGGTGAATATTTGATAAAGCGATACCCTGTTTTCAATTATTATTCGCATAATTGGTAATCATGCGAATTTTAAAGTACAACGTTATTACATAAAAAGGAACAGAAAGAAAGCCGTTATTATTTATAACCAGCCTCTATCAAAAACGG
>Ga0308165_1004111_pt1 | contig 14745 bp, 14 predicted proteins | sample PhyWR2_FD_201032 | JGI IMG/M metagenome (GOLD analysis project Ga0308165, IMG submission 201032) | Phyllosphere microbial communities from UC Gill Tract Community Farm, Albany, California, United States - DLSLW.R2 | ecosystem: Host-associated > Plants > Phyllosphere > Unclassified | place: USA...
CGTGGATCAGGTTGTCGATGGCCTTGCGCGGCGACATCAGCCACATGCGCGTGTCGGGTGCGACCGGGCAGACCGAAGGCTGGCCGTTGAGCGGTTCGCGGATGATGCCGCTGGCGAAGCTCGACGCTGCCTTGTTGGGGGCGCCGGGACGCACCGAAATGGTCGGCATGCGCAGCGCGCGGCCATCGATGAAGCCCTTGCGGCTGTAGTCGTTGATCAGCAATTCTCCCATCACTTTTTGTGCGCCGTAAGAGCTTTGCGGCATCAGCAGCGCGTTGTCCGGAACTTGCGCCGGCAGGTCGCCGCCGAATACCGCCACCGAGCTGGTAAACACCACGCGCGGCTTGGTGCCGAGCGCGCGGGCACGTTCCAGGATAATGCGGGTGGCGTCGAAGTTGATCTTCATGCCGAGTTCGAAATCGGCTTCGGCCTGGCCGCTGACGATGGCCGCCAGATGGAAGATCGATTGCGTGTCCCTGGTGATGGCGCGTTCGATTACGGCAGCGTCGGCGATGTCGCCGACCACCGCTTCAATGCGTGCATCGTCGAAACCTTGTGCGGCGACGACATCAAGCAGGGTGATGCGGCTGATGGTTTGCTGCTTGCCGTCGCTGCCGGTCAGCTGACCGCGCTTGAGCAATTGACGCGCCAGACGGCTGCCCAGGAAACCGGCGCCGCCGGTGATAACAATGTGCATTTGAATCTCCTCAATTTTATGATGTGCGGGAAACGAATCCGATAAGTTGTCATACAACTTTGCAGTCAGTGTAAAAAGAAAGCGGTATCATGTCAATCAACATGAAAAATACTCAGCTTTCCAAGACTGCTTCTCGCGCTGCTTCTCGCCCAGCCTCTCGCGCTGCTGCCGATATTGCGCCGCCAGGGCCGCTTGATTCCGCCAAGGGCACACTGGCGGATCGCGTGACCGGGGCCTTGGTCGAACAGATCCGCCAGGGCGACTTCGCCCCGGGCGTACGGATGCCTTCCGAGAATGAGTTGACAGAACGTTTCCAGGTCAGCCGCACCGTGATTCGGGAAGCCATTTCCCGTCTCAAGTCGGAAGGCCTGGTGGGCTCGCGTCGGGGTAGCGGCACCGTCGTCCTCGCGCCCAACAATGCCACGCCGTTCCGGCTCGACATCGATGTGCAGGATTCGATCCAGGCGGTGCTGCGCGTAATTGAGTTGCGCCGCGGCGTCGAGGGCGAGATGGCGGCATTGGCGGCGCAGCGTCGCACCAGGGCGCAGAACCAGCGCATCCGGCAGGCGCTGAAGGATATCGACAAGGCGGTGCAGGAAGGGCGCGACGGCGTGCCGGAAGACTTTGCTTTCCACGCAGCGATTTCCGAGGCGGCGCACAATCCGCTGTACACCTCGCTGCTGCAGTTCCTGAGCCAGTTCCTGCAGGCGGCGATCCGGGTGGCGCGGATCAATGAAGCCCGCCGGGAGGATTTCAGCCAGCAAGTGCGCAACGAACATGCCGTGATCGCGCAGGCAATCGACGATGGCGATGCCGATGCGGCGCGGGCGGCGGCCTTGCGTCACATGGAGAATTCGGCGCAGCGCATCCAGGCGGCGGATACGGCATTCTGGGCCAGCGAGGGCGGCAAGGCGGCGCGCCGTCTGGCCGAGGCCAAAGGGCTGGAATAGAAGGCGAAAAAAAACGCTGCGAACTTCGCAGCGTTTTTTAGGGACGCAAGGAAAGCTTGCCGATGTGACTGAGGTTGATCAGTTACGGACGACTTTCTTGTATTCGTTGGTGCGTGTGTCGATTTCGATCTGGTCGTCCTGGCTGACGAACAGTGGAACCATCACGACGATCTGATTCGCTTCAATCGCGTTTTCGATCTTGGCTTCCTTCAGGACGTTGCCCGAAGTGTTGCCCTTGACGGCAGGTTCCGAGTACACGACCTGGCGCACGATGGTGGTTGGCAGTTCAACCGAGATTGCCTTGCCGTCGTAGAAGACCGCTTCGCATTCCATGCCGTCCTTCAGGTAGCCCAGTGCGTCGCCCAGGTTTTCGCCTTCGATTTCGAACTGGTTGTATTCGGAATCCATGAACACGTACAGCGGATCGGCGAAGTAGGAGTAAGTCACTGCCTTCTTGTCCAGCACGACCACGTCGAACTTGTCGTCGCCGCGGAAAACGTTTTCCTGCGGGCTGTTGGTCAGCAGGTTCTTCATCTTCCACTTGTAGGTGAAGCCGGTACGGCTCGAACCGTTGACGTCGGAGCGCAAGACGATCATTGGCTTGCTGTCGACCATAATGATGTTGCCGACGCGAATTTCTTTTGCAAATTTCATAGCGAATATACGTAAAAAGTAGGTTGCGTAAAAATCTTCTGTAGCCTACTGGCAGAACCACACCGCAAGCCCACGTACGATTGAAGATGTTGCTGAATCGATGATGCCTAAATAATAAAATTAGCCCTCTATTTTAACCCATTTCCGGGCCGGTTTTGCTGTTGCGCGTGCTTACTTGCGCACTGATGCCGCAAACTTCAGCAAATTGGATGTCAAATCGCCATTCCCCAGCAAGTGTTGCTGCCATTCCATGGACAGATCGGCAAGCTGCGGCAATTCGGCCGCAAACAGGGGCCAGCGTGTCGCCATATCGGGCTGTTCCGTGAAAGCGCCGTTCCAGGCCAGCATCATGGCCTGCATCGCCGGCGTGGCCGCCTCGTAGATGTTGAGGAAGGCCTGGAGTTTGACGTGGTGCAAGTTTTCATCCTGCGGGTAGATGTGCCAGACAAACGGCTTGCCGGCCAGTTGCGCGCGCACGAAGGAATCCTCGCCGCGCACGAAGTTGAGGTCGCAGGCCCACAGCAACTTGTCGTAATCGGGCTGCGGCACGAACGGCAACACGCGCACCGTCAGGGCGCCCTGGGTGGCGTTGGCGCCGGCAGTCGGGGCTTGTCCCAAAAAGGCTTGCACCGCATCGGTCGCCACGGCTTCGGGGACCAGGCAGGTGACGGCGCGGTCACCGTCGCGCCAGGCGGCAAACAGGTCGGCGATCGGCGCCTGCGGATAGCAGAACAGCGAGACCGTGAGCGCCTGCGCTTCCGTTGACGTGACGCCGAGCTGCGCCAGGAATGCCTGGCGTGCGGTCGCGTCGCCGGAAAATGTGCGGCGTTGCACCTCCAGGCCGGCCTCATGCAACAAGCCGCCGGTGCGCTCATTGAATCCCGGAAAGAAGAAATACTTGACCAGCGGCAACTGCGGATGCGGCGACGGCAGGGTATGGCAACCCTCGACCCAGGTTTCCGCCGTCAGTCCCTCGAAGTTGAGCCACACCGGGCGCGGCTCCCGTTGCGACATGGCCTTGATGTACGCGGGTGGAATATCGCAGCCGAAGAACTCGATCACGATATCGGGGATGTCGGCGACGCCGAAGGCGCCGTCCTGATCCCGCCAATGCCTGACCGTTACACCCTGGACTTGCTGTGTCTTCTGATCAATCGTCACCTCCGGGCAGATGCGCCGGAAGCTGGGCAGGTCGTCCACCCACAGCGTGACCGCGACGCCGTGTTCGCGCTGCAGTTGCCGCGACAACCGCCAGCAAATGCCGATGTCGCCGTAGTTGTCGACGACCTTGCAAAACAGGGCGAGGGTGGTCGCCTGCGGTGGAATTGATGTGTGCACTTGCTGTCCGGAGTTCGCGATTGGTTGGGCGGCATGATACAGGATGGAGGCAGGGTGGGCCCGGCATGCCGCGCATACGTCCGAGGCTTTGCATGAGTTGAATATGGTTGTACTATGCAACTATATTCAAAAATCCGGAGCCCCTCATGCCGCATGCAGATCACGAATTCATCGATAACATCCGCGCCGCTTCGCGCCAGATGGTGCGCGAGCTGGGCTTCATGCAGAACACGCTGGCGGCGACGGAGTATCCGCCTTCGGCCGTCCACGCCATCCTCGAGATCGGCGCACGCAAATCCATGAGTGCGGCGCAGTTGGCGGAATTCCTCGGTCTGGAGAAGTCCAGCGTCAGCCGCATGGCGCGCAAGCTGGTCGAGGCAGGAGAACTGCAAGAGCGGCCGAGCGATCAGGACGGTCGCATCAAATGGCTGGAGTTGACACCGCGTGGACGCCGCACCTTGACGGCAATCCAGGCGTTCGGGCGCAAACAGGTCGCCGGCGCATTGGCGCAACTGAGCGGCGAGCAGCGGCATCTCGTTGCGGAGGGGCTTTCCGCGTATTCGCAAGCCTTGTACGGACATCGGTCCGGCGAAGCCATCGTGGCGGCAGGTCCGGTGCGTGTCGTCGAGGGTTACCAGCCCGGCGTGATCGGCCGCATGGTGCAAATGCATGCAGTGTTTTATGCCCGCAGCGAGGGCTTCGGCAGTTTCTTTGAAAGCAAGGTGGCCGCCGGGTTGGCCGAGTTCATGCCGCGCCTCGAGCATGAATGCAACGGCTTGTGGATTGCCATGCAGGGCGAGCGCATGGTCGGTTCGGTTGCCATCGATGGCGAAGACCTGAGCGAAGGCCGTGCGCATCTGCGCTGGTTTATCGTCGACGACGGCGTGCGCGGCGGCGGTGTGGGCAAGCGCTTGCTGGAGGCGGCGCTGCGATTTTGCGATGCACGCGGGTTCACGTCGGTGCAGTTGTGGACGTTCCGCGGGCTCGACGCTGCGCGCCGCTTATATGAAGCCAACGGTTTCCGTCTGGTGGAGGAGTGGAGCGGTAGCCAGTGGGGCAAGGAAGTGGTCGAACAGCGCTTCGAGCGCTGAACCTGCTCACGATCTTGCTGCGAGGCCGTGATCCGGGGGTTGGAAACCCTTGGCCGGTGCTTGGAATCCTCATGTACTGAAGTACATTCCAAGGATTACACAATTGAGCTCCGCGCCGCCCGACACCGGCTGACGGCCTCTCGCTACAGATCGTGAACAGGTTCTGAATCCGGAGTAGCAGTTTGCCAAACGGCAAGTTTGTTGTATGTCTCGTGCCCGGAATTTTTTTAATTAAATTGCTTGCAATTTAATTTCTGACTATGTATTATTCACTCCATGGCAAACGCAAACACATCGAAGAACGCAGCAGCAATTGATCAGGCCCTGATGCTTGAAAATCAATTGTGCTTCGCCATGTATTCGGCGTCGTTGGCGATGACCAAGGTCTACAAGAAGATTCTGAAAGACCTCGATATCACGTATCCGCAATACCTGGTCATGCTGGTCTTGTGGGAAAAGGATGAAGTCACGGTCTCGGACCTGGGCAGCAAGCTGTTCCTGGATTCGGGTACGTTGACGCCGTTGTTGAAGCGTATGGAAGCGATGGGTTTGCTGCACCGCGCCCGCGACACCGAAGACGAGCGCCGCGTCGTGGTCCGGCTCAGCCAGGATGGACGCGCCCTGCGCAAGCGGGCGACGGCGGTGCCGGAACGATTGATGTGCGCCTTGCCGCCGCTGGACCAGGTCTCCAATTTGCGCGAGCAACTGAAAGACCTGCGCAAGGGCTTGCTGGAAGACGCCGAAGAATCCTGATTCACCCTTTTGCAAGAGCGGTCGTATTACGTTTTAATCGTTTATTATTTATATTGTTAGCAATTTTATTGTTTAAAATTTAAATTCCTTGCAGTTTGCATCGTTTGGGATTTAAATGAATTTTTTACCCTGACTTGCAACCAAGTCTTACCACCAAAAATCGATGCCTCCCGCATCTTCTTCTGAACCACTCGAAAGGAAACAAAATGAAAATCGAAAAAGCACTCTACCAAGCGACCGCAACTGCAACCGGCGGCCGTGAAGGCTCCGCCAAGTCGTCCGACGGCATCCTGGACGTCAAGCTGACCACGCCAAAAGAACTGGGTGGCGCAGGCGGCAACGGCACCAATCCTGAGCAACTGTTCGCAGCCGGTTACTCGGCCTGCTTCCTCGGCGCGATGAAGTTCGTCGGCGGCCAGGAAAAGATCGCCATTCCTGCGGACACCAGCATCACCGGCACCGTCGGCATCGGCACCATTCCAGCCGGCTTCGGCATCGAAGTGGCCCTGAACATTTCCCTGCCGGGCCTGGACCGTGCCGTTGCCCAATCGGTGATCGACAAGGCGCATCAGGTCTGCCCATACTCGAACGCCACACGCGGCAACATCAACGTGACGCTGACACTGGTTTAATACCGGTATCAATTTCACGCATCGCGATCAGCGATGAAAAAAGCCCCGCCGGTCAAACGGCGGGGCTTTTTGTTTTTGCAGGACAAGCGGGCTTCAACTACGCAATCGGTTCAGCATCGCCGGCACGATGCGCCGGTGAAACGGCATGATCACGCCGAGATAGGCGCGGCCCAGCAACTGCTTGGTGCGCACCGCGGTGGTCAGCGTCAGTTGCGCCGGCGACGTCGGCGTGGCGGCATCGCGTCGCACCCAGATGCGGAAATCCAGATGCTTGTCGTCGAAGCCGAGCTGTACCAGATCCTCGCTCTGCGCAATCAGCGGAAATCCCGCTATCGCGCTGCGCGGGACATTCGCACTGCCGTCGATGTGCATGCCGGCCGATCTGAGGCCGAACACCGACATCGCGCGATTGCGGATCGATAGCAACAACGTGACCCAGGACGGCGTGCTCCGGAACATCTGCTCTGCCAGTTGGCCGGCCGACTGGCGCGCTTGTTCCTCGCTAAGGACGATGCGGAATGCATCGGCAAAACCGGCGCCGGGCAGCGCCTGCAGCGGGGAGGTATCGGTATCGACGAGATGGGCGGGAGGGGTTGTCATCGCCGCCTCAGGGTTTGGCCGGACGTTTTTTTGCCAGCTCGGCCTGGGCGCTGGCGGCGACGAAGCGTTCGCGGGTTTCATCTTCCTTGCGGCGGCCGAAGGCATAGTTGGCTTCCAGCCACATGACGTTGATGATGCCGAAGGCCAGCGCCAGGCCGACGCCGAGTATCCAGGCGAAATACCACATGATGTTTTCCTTCTCGAAGGTGCAGATCGTTAGTAGGCAGTGTGTTCGTTGTCGGCGATGTGCTTGAGCGTGACCTTGCCGCGCATCACGCGGTACACCCATGCCGTGTACATCATGATCAGCGGCACGAAGAACAGCACCAGCCAGAACATGATCCCCAGCGTCTTGTGGCTCGATACCGAATCCCAGATCGTCAGGCTGCTGCGCGGGTCCAGCGACGACGGCATGATGAACGGGAACATCGCCGTTGCTGCGGTCAGGATGATGCCGGCCACCGCGATGCCGCTGCTGATGAAGGCCAGCCGCGCCTTGCGCCACGCGCCGAAGATCAGCACCAGCAGCAATCCGGCGATGGCGGCGACCGGGATCGCCTTGGTGGCGGGCCAGCGGTTGTAGTTGTCCATCCACGCGCCGGAGACGATTTCGACGGTCTTCGTCAGCGGCATGAAGGCGCTGTTGGCGCTCGGCATGTCGGTGATGCTGTAGCCGTCGATGCCTTGCGCCACCCAGAAGCCGGCCGCTACGAACAGCGCCAGCGTGGCGAGTGCGCCCCACAGCGCAATCTTGCGCGCGCGTGCCGCAATCGCCGCCTCGGTCTTCACCATGATGAAGGTGGCGCCATGGGTCAGCAGCATCGCCACGCTCAGCACGCCGGCCAGCAGGCCGAAGGGATTGAGCAGTTCGAAGAAGCCGCCGGTGTATTCCACCCGCATCGTGTCGTCGTAGTGGAAAGGTACGCCCAGCAACAGGTTGCCGAAGGCCACGCCGCAGATCAGCGGCGGCACGATGCCGCCCACGAACAGGCCCCAGTCCCAGGCCTTGCGCCAGCGCGGATCGGCCACCTTGCTGCGATAGTCGAAACCCACCGGTCGGAAGAACAGCGAGAACAGCAACACCATCAGCGCGATGTAAAAGCCGGAGAAGGCGGTCGCGTAGACCAGCGGCCAGGCTGCAAAGGTGGCGCCGCCGGCGGTGATGAACCAGGTCTGGTTGCCTTCCCAGGTCGGACCGATGGAATTGATCAGCACGCGACGTTCGGCATCGGTCTTGCCGACGAAGGGCAGCATCATGCCCACGCCGAAGTCGAAGCCGTCGGTCAGCGCAAAGCCGATGATGAGCACGCCGACAAAGGCCCACCAGATGATTTTTAAGGTTTCGTAATCGAAGATCATGAGGATTTCCTTGTGTACTTCTTCGTGAACATGGCGACTGTCGAGAACATCAGCGCGTCGGTTTCGACAGCGGCGCACGCGGCCGTGGTGGCTGCGGCGGCACCGGCGGCTTCGCTGCGACGGCCGGCTTCTTTTCCTTCTCCAGCAACTCCCAGTGGTACTTGCCGGTGTGCAGGCTGCTCGGTCCGCGCTTGGCGTACTTGACCATCAGGATCATTTCCACCACCAGCAGGAAGGTGTAGAACAGGATGAATCCGGCCAGGCTGAAATACAGGCTTGACGGTTGCAGGGTCGAGGCCGACAGGTGCGTCGGCAGGATGCCGGCGATGGTCCACGGCTGGCGACCGTATTCGGCCACGATCCAGCCCAGTTCGGCAGCAATCCACGGCAGCGGGATGCTGAACACGGCCAGTCGCAGCAGCCAGCGTTGCGGCGCCAGCTGCTTGCGCACCAGGAAGTAGAACGAGGCCGAGAAGATGAACAGGAACAGCATGCCCAGCGCCACCATGCCGCGGAATGACCAGAACAGCGGCGCCACATTCGGGATGGTGTCGTCGACCGCCTTGGCGATCTGCTGCGGTGTCGCGTCGATTACATTGGGTGTGTACTTCTTGAGCAGCAGGCCGTAGCCGAGGTCATGCTTGAGCTTGTCGAACTCGGCGCGCGCCTCGGGCGACTTGTCGCCGGATTTCAGCCGCGTCAGCGCAGCATAGGCCAGCATGCCGTTGCGGATGCGTACTTCGTGTTCTTTCTTGAGGTCCTTGATGCCGACCACCGGCGTGTCGACCGAACGCGTGGCGATCAGGCCGAGTACGTACGGCACCTTGAAGGCGTAATCGGTGCGCTCGCCCTTGTTGTCGGGCAGGCCGAAGACGGTGATGCCGGCCGGCGCAGGATGGGTTTCCCATTCGGCTTCGATGGCGGCCAGCTTGACCTTGTTGACTTCGCCTGCGGTGTAGCCGGATTCGTCGCCGAGCACGATCACCGACAAAGTCGACGCCAGGCCGAAGCCGGCGGCGACTGCGAACGAACGCAGCGCGAACGCGGTGTCGCGCCCCTTGAGCAGGTAGTAGGCGGACACGCCCAGCACGAACATCGACGCCGTGACGTAACCGGCCGCGACCGTGTGTACGAACTTCACCTGCGCCACCGGATTGAAGATCACATCGGTCATGCTGACCAGCTCCATGCGCATGGTCTCGAAATTGAATTCCGCGCCGACCGGATTGTTCATCCAGCCATTGGCGATCAGGATCCACAGCGCCGACAGGCTCGATCCCAGCGCTACCAGGAAGGTCACCATCAGATGCTTGACGCGCGATAAACGGTCCCAGCCGAAGAAGAACAAGCCGACGAAGGTCGACTCGAGGAAGAACGCCGCCATGCCCTCGATCGCCAGCGGCGTGCCGAAGATGTCGCCGACGTAGTGCGAGTAGTACGACCAGTTGGTGCCGAACTGGAACTCCAGCGTGATGCCGGTGGCCACGCCCATGGCGAAGTTGATGCCGAACAGCTTGCCCCAGAAACGCGTCATGTCCTTGTAGATCGGACTGCCGGTCATGACGTAGACGGATTCCATGATGACCAGGATCCACGACAGGCCGAGCGTCAGGGGAACGAACAGGAAGTGATACAGCGCCGTGATGGCGAACTGCAGGCGCGACAGACTGACGACTTCGTCAATGGGAAGCATGAGGGACCTCGGTGGTGGAAGTGGATGCGTCGAATGTGTTGAATGCGTTGGCTGCGGCAGGCGCAGAGATGGGAGCCGACGCCGGCGCCAGCAGATGCTGTTCCACCTGGGCGGTGGGCATGCGCATCTTCCTGGCCTGCGGTTCGGCGAAAAAAGTTTTCGCCAGCACCGTCAGGAGCGCGATCTTGACCACCAGGATCAGGGCGATCTCAGCGCCGAGCGGGAGTTTGGTCAGGCGCGGCAGGCGCCACAGGCGATGGGGGCGACGAGGACGCAGCATGACTTATTCCTTTGCCTTGGCGGCCACCTTCGCGCTTTTGTCTTCATTCTTCTCGCCGCCGAAGCGCAACTTGTCCTTGACGTCGAGCAGCTTCTTGATCTTCGACCCCATCTTCATGAGCGAGGACAAGGTTTCCGGCGACAACCGCTGCACGTCGTCGAACCAGGAGCTGGACAGCTCGATCAGGTCATACATTTCGCGCATGCGTTTTTGCGCGTGCTTGTCCTCGGCGCTGGCCGGCGTTTCGAGCAATGCATCACGCAGCATCGACAGCGTCGGTTCGATTTCACGGCGGCGGCGTTCTTCCAGCAGGGCCTTGAAGATATCCCAGATGTCTTTCGGCGGTTCGAAATATTCACGCCGGTCGCCAGGCTGGTGCAGCAGCTTGACCAGCCGCCACGACTGCAGTTCCTTGAGTCCCATGCTGACGTTGGAACGCGAGAAACTCAGGTAATCGGCGATTTCATCGGCGTTGAGCGGGCGCGCCTGCACATACAGCAGGGCGTAGATCTGGCCGACGGTGCGGTTGATGCCCCAGCGGCTGCCCATCTCGCCGAAATGAAGGATGAAACGCTGCATCAAGGGGCTGAGGGTGTTGGGTTCCATGGAGAATTCCTGGGGAAGGGAGCGGAGCGGCATTGTGGAGTGTTTTTGAATTTTCAGTAATTACTGAAATATACGACATTTCAGGAATCTAGACAATCGCTGCGTTGCCGCATGACGACGCCGCGAACATCCGCGAATCATCGGACCAATCGTCGGCACCTGGGAAAGAGACGATGCCAACCGTTATTGCGCCGAGTGAACTTGCGACTGCCCGCCGCGTAATCCAAAAGCGCAAAAGCGGCTGTTGTCATCGTCGCCGCGTCAGTCAGCCGTTGGCGCTTGCGTGTTAACATCGCGGCCATGAATAATCAAGACGCCATCGCCCAGGCTTACCTGTTTTTCCAGCACGGCCAACTGGAGGCGGCCCACACGATCCTGCAGCCGCTGGCGCAGCAGGCCGCCGCCGATTTCAATTTGTTGCACCTGGCCGGCGCCGTCGCCGCAGGATTGCAGCTGCACGCGCAGGCGATCGAGCTGTATCGCCGCGCGCTGTCGCTGACGCCAGGCGATCTTGCGGTAAGCTATAAACTCGGACGCGTGCTGTATGAAGCGGGCAAGCATCAGGAAGCACTGAGCCTCTATCTGCAACTGATCGCCGCCGGCGTGCAGCATGCCGATGTTTTCCACGCCGCCGCCTTGCTGCTGCAGGATTTCAACCGCAACGAAGAAGCGTTGCAAACACTCGAACACGCCTTGCGCCTGGCGCCGCAGAACGCCGACGCCTGGCATCGCCACGGCGTCGTGCTGGAGCGGCTGCAACGTCCGGGCGACGCCTTGCGGAGCCTGCAGCAAGCAGTGGTCCTCGCCCCCGGACAGACCGTGTATCGCTTCGATCTGGCCTTGCTCCAGCACGAACTCCACCGCAATGAAGAAGCGCTGGCCAGCGTCGACCAGGTGCTGGCGCAGGAGCCGGACTTCGGCGACGGCTGGGTGTGCCGTGCGGCGACGCTGGGCCGGTTGCGCCGCTACGAGGAATCGATCGTCGCCGCCAAGACAGCGTTGAGCCTGCGCGCCGGCTACGCCGACGCCAGCGTCAACCTGGCGCTGACCCTGCTGGCGCTGGGACGTTTCGACGAAGCCTGGCCCTTGTACGAAGCGCGCTGGCAGGGCGAGCGCGCGGATCCGCAGCGGCATCGCGGCATTGCGCGCTGGCCAGGCGTGGATACCGCCGCCGGCAAGACTGTGTTGCTGTGGGCTGAACAGGGTTTGGGCGACGCCATTCAGTTTTCGCGTTACGCACAGCAGGTCGCCGCGCTCGGCGCCAACATCGTGCTGGAAGTGCATGCCGCGTTGAAGACGCTGTTGCAAACGCTGGAAACCGATCCGGAGTCAGGCAAGCCCACACGCATCATCGTCAAAGCCATCGGCGAAGACTTGCCCGCGGTCGACTATCAATTGCCGCTGATGAGCCTGCCGCTGATGTTCGGCACGCGCCCGGATACGATCCCGTCGCCACAAGCCTATCTGCGTGCCGGATCGCACATGCGGCGGCGCTGGGCGCAATCGCTGGAACAGGGCAGGGAAGGCGACCGGCCGCTGCGCGTCGGCATCGTCTGTTCGGGCAACGGCGGTAATCACAACGACCGCCGCCGTTCGATTCCCTTGCAAGCGTTTGCCCCCTTGCTGGATATCGCCAACGCCGAATTCTTCCTGCTGCAACCGGAGCTGCGCCGGCGCGACGCCGACTGGTTGCAGACCACGTCGGCGTTGCAATGGCCCGGTCGCGAATTGCAAGCCTTCGACGATACCGCCGGGTTGATCGCCAATCTGGATCTGGTGGTTGGCGTCGATACCGCCGCGGTGCATCTGGCCGGCGCCCTCGGTGTGCCGGTGTGGATATTGTTGTCGCATGCCGCCGACTGGCGCTGGCTGCTGGAGCGCGACGACAGCCCCTGGTATGCCTCGGCGCGCCTGTTCAGGCAGGCGACGGCAGGCGATTGGGACGCAGTGCTGACGCGCGTTCGGTCGGAACTGTCGGCGCTGAAGCGAGCCGCCGGCTGATCAGTGTTAGGTGATCTTCCCGCTAGTGGGAAAGAGCAGGCTGAAGGCGATCCAGCCGTCGGCTGAACAGGCCACCGCCGCCGTGCCGCCGTGCACGGTCATGATGGCCTTGACGATCGCCAGGCCGAGGCCGTTGGATTCGGTAAATTCGCTGCGCGACTTGTCGCCGCGATAGAAACGGTCGAACATGCGTTCCATCTGTTGCCGCGTCATCGCCGTACCGCGATTGGCGACGTCGATGGCGACGCCGTCGGCAGTCGGTCGCGCACTGATCCTGATGGCGGTGCCGGCGTCGCCGTAGCGTACGGCATTGACCACCAGGTTGCTCACCGCGCGCCGCCACATCACCAGGTTGGCGCTGCAGTCCAGGCCCGGCGCCACATCGACGTCGAACTGCATGTCGCGTTCGGCGGCCACGCCTTCGAAATAGTCGGCGATCTTTTGCAACTCTTCCTGCAAGTCGATGGCGCTGCGGTCGACCACCAGTTCCGCATGGTCGGTCTGCGCCAGGAACAGGATGTTTTCAATGATGCGCGACAGGCGCGTCAGTTCTTCCAGGTTCGATTCCAGCAGCTGCTCATACTCTTCCACGTTGCGGCGCTGGCCCAGCGTCACTTGCGTCTGGCCCATCAGGATGTTGACCGGCGTGCGAATCTCATGCGCCAGGTCGGCGGAAAATTGCGACAGATGTTCGTAGCCATTTTCGAGCCGGTCCAGCATGGCGTTGAGCGCGCCGGCGAGCTGGCGCAATTCGGCCGGCGCGTCTTCTTCGCGCAGTCGGCTGCTGAGGTTGGCCGGCGTAATCTCGGCGGCGCGGCGGCTCATGCGCGTCAGCGGCATCAGGTCGCGTCGCAGCACGACGAACCCGAGCACCGACGTCAGCAGGACCGTCAGCGCCACGGCGGCGACCACGCGCCACAGGTACACCGTCATCATGCGCGACTCTTGCGTCATGACATAGGCGGCGACGATCTCGACGGTGTCGTTGTGGTTGCCGACGTCCGCCAGCGCCGCGACCCATCGCACGCGCACGCCGTCGGCGCGCATACCGTCATGCAACGAAGAGATGCCCAACGGCACGCCGATGGCGACCGGCGTCATGGCCGGCGGCGTCAGGTTGTCGGGATTCATGTTGATGAACGGCGCTTCGCCCCGGCGGCGGAAGATGCGCACATCCTGCTCGTTGCCGAGCATGCTTTCGAACAGGGCGGGGCGCTGTTCCATCTGCTCGACGTTGTAGAGGTCATGCAGCAGGTTGCGGAAATGCTCGACGCGGCCGATCAGCGTGTAGTCGGCGCGCACTTCCAGCGACATGCGCGCCGAGTTGTAGAGGTACATGCCGAGACCGGTCACCACCAGACAGGCGATCAATGCAAACAGCGCACTGACGCGAAACGCCAGCGTCCAGGAACGCCACGGCCTCATTGCCAGACCTTCATTGCGCGTCCTTCATGGCGTTTCCGAAAACATGTAGCCGATGCTGCGCACGGTATGGATCAGTTTCTTTTCGAACGGCGCGTCGATCTTGGCGCGCAGGCGCTTGACCGCGACGTCGACGACGTTGGTGTCGCTGTCGAAATTCATGTCCCACACCTGCGAGGCGATCACCGAGCGCGACAATGCTTCGCCCTGGCGCTTGATCAGCAGGTGCAGCAGCAGGAATTCCTTGTTGGTCAGCACGATATTGACGCCTTGCCGGGTGACCTTGTGGCGCACGTGATCGAGCTGCAGGTCGGCCACCTGGTAGACCTCGGCGTCGCGCGTGACGCCGCGGCGCAGCAGCGTGCGGATGCGCAGCACCAGCTCGGTGAACGAAAACGGCTTGACCAGGTAATCGTCGGCGCCCAGTTCCAGTCCGCGGATGCGGTCGTCGACATGGTCGCGCGCCGTCAGGAAAATCACCGGCAGGTCGCGCTTGGCGCGCAACGCGCTCATCACCTGCCAGCCATCGGTGCCGGGCAGCATGACGTCGAGCACCACCAGGTCGTAGTTCTGTTCCATCGCCATGTGCAGGCCGTCGGTGCCGGTGCGCGCGAGATCGACCGTATAGCCGGATTCGCGCAAGCCTTTTTTAAGGTAGTCGCCGGTTTT
>Ga0308165_1004113_pt1 | contig 14729 bp, 13 predicted proteins | sample PhyWR2_FD_201032 | JGI IMG/M metagenome (GOLD analysis project Ga0308165, IMG submission 201032) | Phyllosphere microbial communities from UC Gill Tract Community Farm, Albany, California, United States - DLSLW.R2 | ecosystem: Host-associated > Plants > Phyllosphere > Unclassified | place: USA...
CATACATGATGAAAGAACCCTATTATTTAGTTGACTTTAATGTCGCTCTTGCAAATTTTGATGTACTAATTAATGACGTGCTTGCCTTTTCATATGAGAGCGGAGGCAGCATATTTTCTAATTATCCTATCAATCATTTTATATTACACAGCGGCCCACAGCAGCTTAAACTTCGGTTTAGACCATTGAAAGGGCAAATCCTACATCCAGATGCAGATGCCACTATCAAGATACAATATCTTGACGCGGCTACGATGGATCAGTCGCAGCTAACAACTATTTACGAGTATAAAATGAAAAAGGCGAACGATGAAAAACTACCAATAATAGAATCTATTGCCGAATTTAATGCAGAAGTACCTTATAATTTGAAAGGTTGGACCGATGCCATAGCTGTAAAAAATGATAGTCAAAGTGTTGTTAATCAGGTTCATAAGTATTACCATAGAATCTACGATCTTTTTAAAAATGAAGATATAGTTTCACTGGATCTGCTCTTAAAAAGACGATATGAAGAAACCGATGCATCGATGTATCTTATTGAAGATAATCTAGCCGCATTAAAAAACATATTTAAAATGTTAGAAGCAGAAGAGTATGTATTACAGGAATTTCCAATGACACCACTGGTAGAATTTTATGCTGGTAACCGTGTCATAAATTTAAAAAGAGAGAACCATTCGCCGATTATCTCCTATTTAAAAAAGGCAGAAAATGAAGAATTTGGTTTTCCATTTTATATCTACGTACCTAAAAATGCGAATTCTTTTGAAATTATCCGATAGCTTACCTGGCATTAAGCCATAAACTAACAACCTTTTGAAGGGAACACGGGCATAGTATAATATACGAACAAGCAATTTTCCATAGGAAAAATAAAGGGGAAGCACTTTCTTTAATAAGATAAATTTATATTGTAGAATATGTTCTATAAAATTTATTTAGAGAATAACGATCTGATTATTGAAACATTCTTTTTAAAGGAGAAAATCGCTATTGATTCAATTGATGACATCATTATTTTTTATAACCGAGGTTTTAATAAACATAAATTATATACTTACTTTAATAAACCAGTACAATATGAATTGACAAGAAAATCCTGGTTTTATCAAATATTATTTGAAATATTTTTAGTGTTTAATACAGAAAAGTTTAGGATTTACCGCCTTTATGAAAACGAAGTCATTGCCCTAATGTTCAGTTTGTTAAGGCCGTACCTTTCTACACTCACTGAAACAAAAGATCTGGATTTAGCCCATAGTTTTACATGGATGACTTATGATGAAGGTGGACAATTTAAGCAAATGAAACTGGTATATAGTAGAGATGGGTTGGGCTTAAAAAGAGTAATGTTAAAACATAAAATACTTTTGGAGAAATAATAATCCTAAATTTTACAGCTGATAATTGTTGAAGGTTATAATTTTAAAACAGTTTAATGATTGCCAAAAGAATTTCATTCGCACTATTTTACTATTTCCTTCTTTTTAGGCTCTATGCCGTATGCTCGCTATTTTATTCATTCATCATTCAGGCATCTAACGAAAACCTGATCAGAAAAACAAACGATGGTTATCAATTGACCATTTTCCAGCTTGAATTTTATTTTTTCCTTATCGTTTTATACAATTTCCGGCCATCTCGCTTTAATAAAACAATTATTAAAAGTTACCGTGTGGATGAACCTAAAAAACTTTCAAAAAAGGTTTTTTTTTGTACCGTATATTTTGGAGTGCTGCTCGTTGTTTTTGGAATTCCGGTCATGATATTTAAGAATGCTTTAGCGGGTGTTTTTGATATCCTTATCGGAGCCAATCAGTATATTCTCGAAAATACAGGCTTATTGTTCATGTCAGTCATTTTTCTGGTACTTAATATGCTTGGCTTTTACTACGACTTTATCAATGCTTTTGATCATGCGAAAACCCAGTTTTTCCGATTTTTATTTGCATTTATGCTAACGGTTCCAACTTCGGCATTTCTATATTTAATTTCTGTTATACTTCAGGTAAAATCTGATGCCTTGATAATCATCTGTTTGGCATTTAACCTTTCTTTTCTTTGGTTAAGTATAAGTGGGTATTGGAAGAGTAGAAAATTAGCGGGTTACAGATAATAAGAAAAGCAAAGTAGAAGTTATGAAAAAGCAGGTCATGGGTATTTGGGAGAGAAATATTTGTTGATTCTTCAGTTTTCAATTTGAAAAAAATTAGCATTGTCTGAAAATCTGTTTATAAAAGTAACATATTGTCCAGAAACGCTACAATATTTTATTTCATATGCTGTAGTGCAAATCATACTATAATTATTTTTAAAAAAAATACACTTTTTTTCTTCACAATAATCTGCGTTTTCTATAGCGTGAGCCAAGATTTTTAAATGTCGTGAACCTTGCTACTCGTTATATATGAGCAACATACACAATAATTGGCTTAATATTTGGTTTATACTTAATGTAGCGGAGGCTACATAAAATCAATTTTTTAACCTTTAAATTTTAAAACTATGGCTTTCAAAGCTAGATTAAACTTTTCAGGCAAGGAGTACGATGTGCTTCATTGTGCCTATGCATTAAACCGTGATGTAGATGCTAAAGGAAGACCTTCTTCCGGAGTTTACGGCGGTACCATCGACATTGAGATCGAATCAACCGAAGACACCTCAATTATCGAGGCGATGGTAAACAACCAATACAAACCTATTACAGGAACACTTTTGATCAAAAAATCGGAAGAGGATGCCAAGATGAAAGAAGTTAACTTCGAAGATGGCTACATTGTTAAGTATTCCGAAGGGATCAACATTATTGGGGATCACCCGATGACGCTCAAATTCCAGATTTCAGCAAGAAAGCTTAAATTAGGCAACGCCGAGCACCTTAACGATTGGCCAAAAGCCTAGGGGGAGGTTGAAGGTGTAAGGTAAATAAAACGCCAACCGCCATACGCTAAGCGCCAACCGCTCACCGCAAATTCATTCATTTTAAAAACATTAAAACTTACTACAATGGCATTTAAAACCCGTTTAAACTTAGGATCAAAAGAATTTGATGTACTACAGTGCAGCTTTTCATTAAATAGAGATGTTGACGCAAAAGGCCGTCCATCATCAGGTGTTTATGGTGGAACCATTAATATCGAAATCGAATCTACCGAAGATACTTCGGTAATCGAATCGATGGTTAACAACCAATATAAGCCACTTTCTGGAACATTGGTTTTCAAAAAAGGCGAAGAAGATGCAAAAATGAAAGAACTGTCTTTCGAAGATGGTTACATCATTCAATATAACGAAGGTATTGCGGTAAACGACAATACACCCATGACTTTAAGTTTTGTGGTTTCTGCACGTAAGCTAAAACTAGGCAACGCAGAACACGAAAACGATTGGCCTAAAGCCTAATTTTTTTTCAAATACCCAGGCAAAAGATAGTCATCTATTGCCTGGGTTTTTTACCCTTTTCTTAATCAGATGGAACAGGATTGAGTTAAACATTTAAATACCTTCCTCATGGCAGATGTATTTGCTTTTAAATTCAATAAAATTAAACTGAAGCCAACAAACAGTGCACATATTTTATTATGGTCCATTTTGGCTTTGGGTTTTGCCGCGTGCAATCAAAATCACAACAAGCAGCACGTGTTACCCACTGCCATTAGTAAAGATTCATTGACTTCGGTCAGTACCAGTAAGCAGTCGGAAATCGAAATAAATAAAAATCCACCTACAGAAATGGTCTTAGGCCTTAAAAAGGAAGCACCATATATATTGCTTATTAATGTTAGCCGGGTTGATTCCATTTATAATGCTGAAAAGGTTTTTAGTGCCAACATAATTAAGTCATTTAAAGGAAATCTAAAATCTATGGATAGCCTGAAATATATGGCAATGAGTGATTTAAAATATGTAAAATATCCAAATGATACGCTGATTGTTTTTCTTAAAAAGAACAAATCATCTCTTTTATCTTCAAAAAATAAGGATGTATTTTATTTCGCATTGGAAAATGCATCATTTAGAAGTACCAAATATCTTGATTCACTCTTAACTAAAAAGTAACATGCCACTTTCTTTGCCAAGTTTTACGGATTTAAGGGTAAATTATCCTGCAACAAGTAGCGAGCTGGTAAAAGCAACAATTGGCGGTGCCGTTAATGTGGCCTACATTACCAATACCTGTGTGGTGCGGATGAGCAAGGCATTTAATTATCTGGGTATTAATAACAAAACCTTCACTCTGAATACACCGAGTTGGAAATATTCCACAAAGCAGGATTTACTGGTTCAGGAAAAGGCAAAAGTTCATGCCATACCCAAGCGGTATCCATATACAAAAAAGTTCGAAACAATTGCAGGAGCTGATCACAAGCATTATTGTTTCCGGGTAAGTGAATTCTTCGACTACCTAAGCCACAAATACAAAAAACCTGATTTAAAGGTAGAAAAAGTAGTTAGAGACAAATTTATCCCAGTAACTCAATTAAGGGCATTCCAAGACAAAATAAGTGGTGTATCGGGCATCATCTGCTTTAAAACACAGTTTAGCGATGCAACAGGTCATTTCACCTTTTGGGATGGTAAGAAGTGTTTATATCAAGATTATTTTTTAGACCCAAGAACCAGCGGAATTTATTTGTGGATTTGCTAAAGATAGAATATTATGGAAAAGAAACTCCTAGTAGAAATTAATATAGAAGGTAAAGAAATTACACATTTTTCTTCTTTCAGCCTGCAACAGTCTTTTAACGAACATCATTATTTCGAGCTACGTTTTAACCACGACCAGTTGGGTGAGCCTGGTTTGATTAATTTAAATGAAAGTCGTGATTTTGTAGGTAAAACCTTTACCGCTTCCTTCGGCTATGAATCTGGCAGTTTACAGGATTTTGCCGGCCTGGTAACTAAAGTAGAACTGGCACAAAGCCATGGTTACCATGGCGTGCTGATTGTGAGTGGATATAGTCCGACAATTCTGATTGACCGTGGTCCGGATCTTGGTTCCTATCTGGATAAAGATCTGAATGCTATTGTAAACCTTGCTACTTCAGACGTACCATCAAACGATATTAAAATTGTGGCGAATGCAGCCAGAAAAGAGCCAATTGATTACCTGATCCAATACCGTGAAAGTGATTTCGACTTCCTGAACAGGCTTTCAGGCGAATACCATGAATGGTTTTATTATGACGGTAAACAATTGAATTTTGGCAAACCCGATGATCAGAAGGAGGTTGCCCTGGTTTATGGCAGAGATGTACAAAACTTGCAATATGCCATGGAAATTGCACCGATTAAAAATAAACGTTTTGCCTATAATCCTAAACAGGATGAAATGTTGCAGAGCGAAAGCAGTGGTGCAAGCAATGGATCGCCAGATTTAGCACACGCCATACAGGTATCTAATGCCATGTACAGTAAAACATTTAATCAGCCAGCACTCATACGTGTAGATAATAGCAATGATATTAAAAGTCATGTGCAAAACGAAGAAAAAGCACACATCAGTAACCTTTTGAAAGTAAATGCAAGTGGTGATAATGCTGCATTAGGGATAGGAAGTATTGCAGAAATTACGATGAGCCTCAGAAAAGAACTATCCTTTTCTACTGAAAGCTTGGGTAAGTTTCTGATTACCAGCATCAATCATGATATTGATGGAACAGGTAAATATTTCAATACTTTCGAAGGAGTGGTGGCTACAACGGAGCGGTTAGCTGTTAAAAATTATAAGAAACCCAATCCGGATATGCAACTGGCTGATGTAATTGACAATGCCGACCCACAAGGACAAGGGCGTATTAAAGTAAAATTTAAATGGGAATGTAAAACCAATGATGTAACCGAATGGCTGCGGGTAATTACGCCCGATGCCGGAAGCAGCGATAAAGTGAGTAAAAACCGGGGCTTTGTATTTATTCCTGAGATTGGTGATCAGGTTGCCTTAACTTTTGAAGAAGGAAATATTGCAAGGCCAATTGTACTGGGCTCTGTATTTCATGGCAAAAGTGGTAGTGGTGGTAGTTCTAGCAATAACAGCAAAAGCTTGACTTCTAAAAGCGGACATACTTTAACTATGGATGATGGTGCGGGTATGGTTATGCGTGATAAAGACAGCAATTTTATCGAACTGGACGGGGCAGGAAAAGCGGTTTTCGAAACCAAAGAATCCATCCTTATTAAATGTGGGGAGAGCAGCATTTTTATGGATAAAACTGGGAAAATCATCATAAAAGGCAAGGATATTTTAACATTGGGCGAAAACATTGGGAATTCCGCTTCGGTGAGTATTGGTATAGGTGTGGGCCCTGAGGATGGAACACCAACTTCTGGAATTGGTATAGAATCGCAAACCCTTGATATTGGCACAAAAACACTTTCGATGAGTGGAGAAACGGAAGCTAACCTTGCTTCGAAAAAGATTAACGTAGGTGGCGAAAGTGAAACAAATATCAGTAGTGGAACGATTAACCTAAATTAATGCCGACTTAAGCTCCAATGAATCCGATACAACTCGAACTATTTAAAATAGATAAACAATGGCAACAAGTAGTAAGACAACATCCATCAGAAACCCTGTTTCTTTGTTTAGGTGAACGGCACGAGGTAAATTTATTTGAAGCTTATTTCAAATACCAATTAACGGAAGAAAGCCGTACCGATGACATGTTCCTGCTTCATTACCAGGAATTTCAAAATGTATATGATTACGGTAAAAATTTGGTTAAAGAGTGGAAAGAGATTTTTGATTTATGGCAGAAAGATACTGGGAAAGGGATCGTTTGGGATGTGGATATGAGTGTAAACGCAAAAATTTATAAAACAGACGCGTATGTGCCTGTTCTCGCTTTAGAACAGCTCTGCAGTCTCTATCCTGATTTAAAGTTGAAAAAAATATATGTTCAGCTGGCACCAACAAGCATTAATGATGTTACGGGTCTTTCTGAATGGATTAATGAATGGTGTAACTGTGTTAAAGCCATAAAAAATCAAAATATTAAGCTGGTTTATACAGAGCACCATACACACCGTACTTTAAAAAAATTAAAACAAGGAACCGAGTTTAGGATTAATATCGATGTGAGCCAGTTGATGCAGAATGCCGCAGCACATACCAACCGCGAAAAAAATGATCCTGAAGCCGATTACCAGCAACAAATATTGATTGCCAGTAATTATTTAAGTAAAGGTAAACACGAGCAGGCCAATGCAGTTTTGGAACGTGCCATTGTAATTGCCCAAAAACAGGGATTACAAGAAGCTGTTGTTGCTGCAAGGATTATGTTGGCACAGAGTTTAGCCGTAAAAAGTAAGAAAACAGAAGCGCGTCAGCAATATGAAATAGCCTTGGCTCGCACCGGAGAAAGCTCGCTATTAAGTGCTCACATTCACATGAGCTATGGTAGCTTTCTCCTGGCACATGCAAGTAAAGATGAAGCTAAAAAGTACTTCGAAAAGGCGATTAAAATTGCAGAGTTTATCGAGAATGATTTTATAGCTATGGAATGTACCCGTTTGCTTGGACAACTTTCTGATGGCAAAATATCAGGATCTGGCAAAGCAATGGCCTATTACTTAAAGTGTTTAGAAATTGCAAAAAAGATGCCGATAGAACAACGGCGACAAAGTTCGATGGCTTATACCGCATCGATCATGTTAAAAAAATATGGGGAGGAAAGTCCAGAAGGTAAAAAATTAGATCTGGAGATGCAGCAGGATTACGGAGAAGACTGGAAATCGATGGCAGAAGTGCCAAAGAACCATTCCAATTCATTATCCTAAGGATGTTCGGTGATGATATCACCCAAAAATAATGCAGATGAAAAAGATTAAAGCAAGTAAACCGAATATGGCTACCGATAGGTCAATAAGCCTATCTGCAAGCTTAACTAAAGCTGAACCAAAATCGGTTGGTGCTGGCGGTGGTGCTGTTGCCCCCGGAAGTAATCCGCCTGCGGCAAAAAGTACGTTAAAGCTTTTAACAGCCAAAAAACCCGCAATGGCCAATACAGCGGTACAGCATGTTAGTAAACATTTTGATGTGGTGCTGGCGATCGATTTTCACTGGACAACCATTCCCATCCCGCCATCATTTGGCTTTATTCCATTACCGTTGCCCCATCCTTTTATCGGTATGGTTTTCGATCCGATGGATTATCTGCGGTTTAACATTCCTATTCCAAAATTCGCACAAGGTTTAATTGGTGCAGCCAGTATCCCGATGGGGGGCTCTATTTTTGTACATGGCAGACATAAAGCTACCACGACTACAAGTGTGATGGGGGTTTTACTCCCTTTTAGGCACATCAGTTCTATACCGGTTTATTTCATTGTAAATATTCCGGGTTCACCGCATGAGGGTGAAGTGTATTGGGGCTCTACCACTGTAAAAGGACAGGGATCTGAAATGAGTGGTTCTAATCCTGGGCAGGTATTAACTTGTTGGTGCCCACCAATGGGATTAAAACCGCTACCAACTGTACCTGGTAAATTAAAGAAAAATCCTCTTGCTTATTTCGCTTTTTATAGTGATTTATTAAGCATGTATGTGCAGATCAATACCGGTAAACCGGTATTGGTTGGTGGTAAATTTGCACCGCATAATTATACATTAAAGGAATATTTAATGCGCTTTGCCGCCATTGGTATTATGAGAGGGCTTACCAAATTAGGTGGGGCTTTATCTAAAGCGGCTTTAAGAGGGGTTAACAAGGTATTAGGGAAGCTTTTTAAAAATAATCCAATATCAAAAAAGCTTTGTCATTGGGGTTTAGAGCCTGTAAATTTCGTTACAGGTGCTATGTTTTTCGAGTGGACCGATTTCGAACTGCCAGCTGGCCAAACACTGGCCTGGAGCAATGTATGGCGCAGTGATAAACCTTATTCGGGCATGTTGGGCAACCAGGTATACAACAATTACGACCTGTACATTTATCCTGATCCGGAAGCCGGCATTGTAGGTTTTAGCCACCCCACCGAAAATATGGTGATGCCTTTACCTTATATCGAAGCATATTCAGGTAAACAATACGATCGTGCGCAGAAACTCTGGATGGAAAGACCGGATGAAAATACCTGGGTACTTACCATTGATCAGGATATTTACACGTATACCCTTTTTAGAGGGGGGGCAAATGGAGATTTATACCGTATAAACCATATCGAATATACCAATGGCAGCCAGCTTACCTTTTATTATCAAAAACAACTTTTAACCCGGATTGTAGAAAACTCTGGCCGTGTGCTCGAAATGAAGCATAATAATGATGCTACAGCCATTAATGCCGTTTATTATCACTATAAAAATACCAGAAATTTATTAGTGAGTTACGATTATGATCAACGTGGCAATATGATCAAAGTATATGATCAGGCGGGTAAGGCCATCAGCTTTGAGTATGATGAGAACAACCATGTAGTGAAAAGAACTAACCGGAACAATATGGTTTATTTCTGGACTTACGATGCAGAAGGCCGTGTAATTCATACCGAAGGTAGAGATGGTTTTATGAGCGGATCGATAAGCTACTTTCCGGAGCAAGGATATAACGAGGTTTACTATCGCGATGGTAAAATAGAACGTTATTATTATGATGAAAACGATTTGGTTTACAAAAAGGTGGATGCCATGGGTGGCGAAACCTGGTATGAGCACGATCGCTATAACGAAGAAAAAATGGTTTCGAGCCCTGAAGGCAGGGTAATCGGCTATGAATACGACGATCGGGGCAACATTATTACCTACCATACCGCAGATGGCGAGAAATATCAATATGCCTACGATGAAAACAATAACCTCATTTTGCGCAGTGATCCCGCCGGTTCAAATGAAACCTGGTTATATAATGAGCAGAACCAACTGCTTAAACATGTTCAAAAAGACAATAGGGTAGTCGATTTTTATTATACCGATGGACAAAAATTACCTGTTTTTTGCCGTGACAATGATGGCTATGAAGTTCATTGGACTTATAACAGCTTAAACCAGCTGATCGAATCGGTTTCGAGCGAAGGCAATAGCCGTCGTTGGACTTATGATGATTACGGACGCTTGATCCGTTTTAGTCCTGACGGTGATCAAACTACGGTTTGGGAACGGGATGAAATGGGGCGCGTAATCCTGGTAAAAGATTTTGGTGAAGAGCCTTTACGTTTCGAATACGACGCCTATGATCTTCCGGTTTATGCCACCGATGGCCGCGAAGAATGGCGAATGTCCTATACCCCAATGGGTAGTCTAAAAACACAAAAAAGAAGCAACAATTTATCACATCAAAATACCCAGACGCTTCATTTTGCCTACGATAAATGGGAAAATTTAAAAGGAATTACCAACGAAAAAGGCGAAGAATATATCTTTTTAAGGGATGCGAATGATGATGTGGTGAAAGAAATCGGTTTTGATGGACAGGAGCAACAATACATCCGCAACCAGGATGGGCAGGTTATTAAAACCATACAGGCCGATGGTAAGGCCATTTACCACAATTACGATCTGAGTGGCCGGTTGGTGTATAGCAGCTATGAAGATGGTACCTACGAAGCCTTTCAATACAATAAACTTGGTTTGCTCATTGGTGCAGAAAATGAACTTTCTTCGGTTAATTTTAAGCGCAATCCGTTGGGTATGATTACCCAGGAAATACAGGATGGCTACCAGATTAATTATCAATACGATATTTTTGGAAATCTGATCAGTTTAAAAAGTTCATTAGGGGCCGATATTCAATACGATTATGATGAAATAGGTTACCTGAATGGCATTGCCGCGAAAAGTAACGGGTCAGCAGAATGGATTGCAACCATTGGCCGTAACAAAAACGGACAGGAAACCAGCCGCAGTTTAAGCGGTGGGATAAAAGCTACTTTCGATTATGATCATGAAGGTCATCCAATCAGTCAGAAGGTAGAAGCCAGTCGTTCTATCATTGCTTTTAAACAATATGCCTGGGGGCCGAATGATAAACTCAATAGTTGCTTAAACAGCATTACGGGAGGCAGCATCAATTACAGGTACGATACTTTTGGCAGTCTGGCTTCGGCAAGTTATAGTGATGATGGCAAAGTCATCTATAAAAATCCTGATGAAACCGGGAACTTATATAAAACTGCTGATCGCAGTGACAGGCGTTATGATAAAGGTGGTAAACTGCTTAAAGATGACCAGTGGTATTACCGTTATGATGCCAAAGGCAACCTTGTGCAAAAAAGCAAGCGTAATATTATAGGTCTGGCCAAAGGAGAAGTTGCCGAACCAGAAGATAATGGCTTATTTGGAAAAAAATTAAATTGGGGAATGGCCGATCCTGATATCCCTAAAGCGGAAACGCTGGATATCTTAGCAGATGCAGAACCCGATTTACCAGAATGGAAAGAGGGCGACTGGGCTTATGCCTGGGCGGCCAACGGGATGATGAAAGCCGTTAAAAATCCATACGGCGAAATCATCAGTTTCGAATACGATGCCTTGGGCAGAAGGAAAGCCAAAATTGTTCATGGCTCCTCCCCAAAAGGGGGAGGCCGGGAGGGGGTTGTTTATCGCTATGTGTGGGATGGTAATTTATTGCTCCACGAATGGAATTACCCTTTAAAAGAACGGCCTAAACTGGGGGTTAATGAAGATGGACTGCTCAGCTACGATAAAACGGAACCACTGGGCAACGATTTAATTACCTGGGTTTACGATCAGGGTGAATTTACACCTAGCGCCAAAATTGTTAATGGCCAATATTATTCTATTATTAGTGATTATTTGGGCACTCCAGTACAAGCCTATGATGGTTCTGGAAAAAAAGTATGGGATTGCGAACTCGATATTTATGGAAAAATCCGTAAACTTAGTGGCGATAGGGAATTTGTACCGTTCCGTTACCAGGGGCAATATGAGGATGTAGAGACAGGATTATATTACAATAGATTTAGGTATTATGATAGCAAAGCTGGGATATATATCAGTAAAGATCCAATAGGCCTTGATTCACAGCAATTTAATTTTTATTCCTATGTGAGAGATACTCAAATTGAAGTGGATAAATTCGGGTTAATTAGTACTAATCCAGGTGTTTATGATGTACATCACGAATCATATATTTCTAAAGATATGTGGCGTATGTCTGACAGAAAACATTTTCAAGAAGGCAATCGGCAGTTATATAATAAATTAAAAAATGATCCAAGTCTTAAAAATGCATTAGAAACAAAGTATCCGGGTATTTTCGATCACGTTAAACCTGGACCAAAGGGAGCATTTAAAGGAACTGCATTTACTGGTACTACTTGGCACCATCATCCAGAAGTTGGAGGGTTACTTCAACTTGTAGATAGAGTTGATCATAATTCAAGATTTCCTGATTATCATCCCAAAGGTTACGGTGGAAGAAATAAATGGGGAGGTGGTTCAGGTTGCCGATAAGCAAATAAACGATAACATAAAAACGAAATATGAAAACTTACACTAGTATTGAAACTTTAATCCAAGAGCGAGAAAATTTAGATTGGGATGCCTGGCTATATTGTAATTTAATTAAGTGGGAGGAAAATCCCTCTGGTACGACTATATACCACATTACCGAAGATGAAGCATTGGAATATGATGAAGATGAGGATACTGGGCTTCCAATGATCGCAGTTGACTTAGATGTAGATACATTCTTGGAAATGGAAACATTTAAATCAATTGTTGAAAATCAATTACTAAGAAAAAATGATTCGGAAACGGAAGACTTTATTAAGGCCATAAATTATTACAGAGAATATGATACATTTATTGATTAAGAATGAACTTCAATTTAGAATGTGTTATGCATATAAGATATGCATTTGTTACATTCTACTCTAGAATACTATTGTTGACTTAAATATGATCAAATAAAAAATCCGATTTCCGGATATAATCTAGCACAAGCATCCACATAGGGGGTGCTTGTGCCTTTAGGGCTAAGTTTATGCTTGAATCAGAGGTGTTCGCAAGAATCGTTGGCTCGGTTACGAAAGCATAACTGTTTGGCAACGATTTAGTTACCGGGGTGTACGATCAGAATAAATTTACACCAAGTGCCAAAAAATTGTTAATGGCCAATATTATTCTATTATAAGCGATTATTTGGGTACACCTGTACAGGCTTATGATGAAGATGGTCAAAAAATTTGGGAAGTCGAGCTAGATATTTATGGTAAAATCCGTAGATTGAGCGGAGCGAAGGATTTCATACCTTTTAGGTATCAGGGCCAATATGAAGATGTAGAGACGGGATTATATTACAACCGTTTTAGATATTATGATCCGGAGATTGGGGCGTATGTATGTAAAGATCCGATAGGGTTACAAGGAGGTAATAATCTGTATGCATATGTACGTGACTGCAATTGGTGGGTAGACCCATCTGGATTGAGTGGATTACCCAGCTTTGACATTCTCAAAGATATGGCTCACAATTCTTTGGATTTTTCTACGGCAAAGGACGGTGCTATTTTTTGGTCTGGTGGTAACATGAAAACTGCGCAAGATTGGGCGCTAGCCAACGGAAAGACAACATTAGAGCAAACTAGAGGAGGAAAGATCTTAGATGATCTAGATTTATTTAATCCGAAAAATGGACTGACAGGTAATCAGGCTGCTGAAGTCTGGAACATTGCGTCTAAGAGATTCGCAGAAAGTGCATCTGGAGATATTAATGTGTTTTCAACAGGAGCGAAAAGATTTGGCCCTTTTGGAGAAAGAACATGGTGGCGTATAGAAAAGCCCGAACTTCTCAAAAATAAAAACGTAGGTACGATTTTTAGAAGAAAAAAATCTGGCGATAAAAGTAAGACGGGTCACATAAAATGTACATAATATGAGCGATTATATAGAACAGTTAAAAGGAAATCCAACTATAAATAGATTGAAAGACAATCAAGGGAATTCATACGGAATAAGAGTTTTGGGGAGGGGAGAAAACTTGTTTTTTCAGGAAAATGAAAAGGCTCTAATATGTGAAATTGACGCTGTTAATGGGGTTATTTATTCAAAATCAATTAAAAACTGGGAAGACGAAAGGAAGATGAGCCCTGAAGAACGGAATAGAATAATCTCATTAATTGACAAATATTATAAAGAAATTTATAACCCGAATGTTGTTATTCTATAATAAACAGATAGCTATTGGGAAATACTTATCCGATGGTTTATAAAGCTTTTTTTGACAATTCAGAAACTATAGTTAATAGTTTAAAAGTTGAAATATTGTATCGATAAATTGCTAATAGTAATTTAGGGATTATTGGTTAATAGTTTAGAAAAGATTAGCTATAATTTCTATAAAAATACTTTTGAATTTCGGCCAAAATCAAATTATAGGAATATGAAAATTTTAAAAATAGATAGAGGGAGTGTTGAAATTGATATTGATGGAGAGATATTGAGAGTTTTAGGAGAAGCGATGATGCCCTTGCCAAAACCTGAATTGTCAAGCTATGTCATTTATGAAAATTCCTTCAAATGGAAAAATAAAGATTATAATTTAATTATAAATCGGAGTAAGATAATTGATTTTTTAAGAAAAGAGTTTTTAGAGAGAAATTTAAGACTGATTATTGAATAGGTGATTGAGAAAATACATATTTGGGTAGGAAATTTTGAATCAAAAGCATCTTTTGAGAAATATTTGATCAGGAACCATATTTTAAAGCATGGTATATTTATGATAATGAACCGCCAACGGGAAACGAAGAAGAAGATAAAGAGCCTA
>Ga0308165_1004115_pt1 | contig 14725 bp, 19 predicted proteins | sample PhyWR2_FD_201032 | JGI IMG/M metagenome (GOLD analysis project Ga0308165, IMG submission 201032) | Phyllosphere microbial communities from UC Gill Tract Community Farm, Albany, California, United States - DLSLW.R2 | ecosystem: Host-associated > Plants > Phyllosphere > Unclassified | place: USA...
TAGCATCATAGTCAACACCTAGCTTGGGAATGTTACTTGGCATAAATTGAGGGTAGCCGATTGCACCTGCATAAGAACCTGTTACTGAATTGGTTGGAACACCGTCTTTATATGACCATGCAATTAGCGCAGAGAGTTCATCCTGAAAATATTGTGCACGGCGCTCATAACCAAACCCTAAAGTTGCCAATGCATCACGGGTGACGAAATTGCCTTTATTGGCACCGAAACCTGTTTCTACCCCTAAAATACCTAGAATCACCGACTGAGGTACTCCGAACTGTTGTTCAGCACGGTTTAAAGTGTCGGCATATTGATTTTTGAAACGTACACCACGCTGAATGGCGCTTTCAGCCATAAAGTTGGTTTTATATTGGTACCAGGGCTTGCTTTCACCCGGGCGATTCATAATATTGATAATATTGGGAAGGTTTTTTGAGCCATTCATGGCCCAATCAACTTGCTCTGCACTTAAGCCATAGGTCTGCATAGTTTTTTGTTTAAAGCTGTTATAAGAAGGGTGATTAGAAAAATCGTTGGCTTGACAGAAACTGGTGATGCAAAATGCACCGATAAGTAAAGGAAGACGTTTAATTTTGTTATAAAAGTTGATATTTAACATATTACTCAAAGTTCCAAAAACATAATCAGTGTGTGTGAATTGACATCACGACGCTAAAAGCCGCTATTACAAATATAAGGATTGAACATCCATCTCGTGAAAGATAACGGAATTTTTCAAATGGTTAAGATAACATTGACTGAGGCTACTACAACAATTACATATACAAAAAAAGACAAACCTAGGTTGTTCACAGGTAAAATCACTCATAATTGTGCCAGCAACTTAACGAGGTTTGTAAAGTCTGAGTAATAATAGCGAAATATAAAAGAACTAAAATAAGTCAGCCACTAAAACTCCATCTTTTAGAATAAATGGCAATAATGAAATTGAGATGACCATCAGGCAAAAGTAGGTTGATAAAAAGCATGCAAAATCTTTAACTGAAATCCTGCTAATTCGAGGAGTATTGAGTAAATAATACTTCGGCTTGAATCTAGGACATCAGCTTTATGGCGAAAATAAAGTCATGGCATATTTTTATTTTGATTCACTCGATATTGTTCCTTGGCCAAGAAGAAAAATAAGACAAAAATTAGTGTAATTCCCACCAATAAGGTACTGAATTAATTTGATTAAAACAGCATAAAAATATTGCTGAAAAAAACTCAATTTAAGGATCTTAAATCTGAGTGCCCATTAGTCAGCTATATGCAAATTTTCTAACTTTTTCAGTTCAACGCTACTTGTATCAAATATGAAGCGGATGTCCGAGGTATATACTTAATTCAGTAATGAGGAAAGGCGAATTAAACTAAAAAATGAGAAGATAAAAAGAAGGGCGAAAAAGGCGAGATAAACTTCGGAAAGACTTTTAGCAATAAAGAGAAGAATAAGCTGCAACTATAAAAATGAACACTTAGACAACAACAGGTTGATGCTTAAAAGGTCCCAATGAGCTAGGAAACTATATTATGAGCAGCAGAATGAAATATTTTTGCGCTAGATCAATCTGAACACAATGATCACATCTATCTGTATTTGGATAATTTATATCAAGATTTTGCATAAAAAAACCCAGCAATCGCCAGGTTTTCTATAGTTTAAAAATGCTTAAGCATGAAATAAGGTGTCGTGGTATTCCGCAAGTGCCCGAAGCTCGGCTTTATTGAGATTTGGAATGATTTTATCCACTGCAATATGGACTGCTTTAGTCACTGCTGCAGCTCCAAGATCAGCCGCTTTACGCTTGATCATGCCTAAATCGAGTGTCTTGTTAAAGTCACTCATAAAATGACGCACAGTGGCTTCAGCAAACTGTTTATACGATTCAGTGAGCGCTGCCTTGTTAATGTCATTTCCCGCTTTAATTTCGGCATAACTTTGCTTAAGATTGGTCACCAAACTGGCATCTAAATGTTCGCCTACGCGGAAATTGCCTTCCGCATCTTTAAATAAGCTTTTTTCAGAAAACTCAATCGATTGCTTGACCACATCATTTGAAGATTTACTCATCAACTGTTTCAATAAAACAGCAACAGTTGATTTGATATAACCTGCTAGTTTTTCAGCAGTGTCGCGCTTATCACTGGCCGGAAAACGACGCACAAGCTCGGTCAAAATAGCATCAATAATTTCTTCATTAATCAACAATGCTGTTTTGTCGCGTAAAGGATAAAGCGGTTCGCTGGAATTTTTCTTTCCTTGAGCGGTTTGAATACTGCTTAATAATTCTGCAGAAGGAATAAACCCAAAAAATGGCATGTTAAAAAACCTCAATGTTCTTCATTTTATTGTCGCGCCAAACGAATGGGGCGAGGCATCCATGTCGCATCGGATACACGGCAAGGATTGATGTCTAATCCACCACGACGTGTATAAGTTGCATATACCATCAGTTTTCCTGGCCCCAGGTTTTGCCAGACATCGGCAAACATTTGTTCCACACACTGTTCATGAAAGCCATTATGCTGACGGTAAGAAATAATATAAGCTAAAATACTGCGATAACAAGGTTTTTTACCCTGATATCGAATAAAAACCGTGCCCCAGTCCGGCTGTCCTGTGACTGGACAGTTACTGCGCAGTAAATGTGAATACAGTTGCACTTCAACTTGTTCGCTATTTTCTGCATCTAATTTTAATAAACTTGCATCTGGATGGTTCTCTAAACGTTCTGGGCTTAAATCATCAATACAGATCCCATCCGGTTGGGTAATCTCTAGATCATCGGGCTGGAATAAAGTCAGGGTGATCGTCGCGCCTGCCGCCGCAGATAAATCTTTTTCAACGGTCGTAATGAAACTATCTTTTGAATCGAATTTGGTAAAGTTCAGACTGTTAAAGTAGAGCTTTAATGATTTCGATTCAATCAGGTTTGGTGAAGAGGCCGGCAAGGTAATACGGCCAATCGCTACCTGAGGAATGCCAGCTGTATTTAACCAAGAAATTTCAAAAACATGCCACCAGTCTTGGCCTTGTTGAATACCTTCAACATGGGCATATTTTTCACGGGCTTGAGCGCGTGCAATTGGAAACAGAATATCGGGTTGATATTCTGTTGGATAATTGGTGTCTTTACCTAAAAGAGAATGTTCTACACTCATTATTCACGCATTCCTGAACCACGAGAAAGTAAATAGTAAGCTACCCCGTAAAGTGCCACACAACATAAGGTGATGATGCTTAATGAAACTGAAACATTGACATCACTATGACCTAAAATGCCGAAACGGAAAGCATTGACCATATATACGATCGGGTTAATTAAAGAGAGATTTTGCCAAAATGGGCTTAAAGCACTAATGGCATAGAATACACCACCTAAATAGGTGAGTGGAGTCAATACGAAAGTGGGGATAATCGAAATATCATCAAAAGATTTCGCATAAACCGCATTAATCAGTCCACCGAGTGAAAACAACAACGAGGTAATCAAAACGGTATATATCGTCACAAACCAGTTGGTAATATATAAGTCAGTAAAGAACATGCTCATGGCAGTCACAAGAATGCCGACCAAGATGCCACGACACACACCACCAATCACATAGCCCCAAAGAATCATATGCAGTGGCACAGGACTCATGATCAGCTCTTCAATACTTTTTTGAAATTTTGCACTAAAGAAACTGGAAGATACATTGGCATAGCTATTGGTGATTACTGCCATCATAATCAGGCCGGGCACAATAAACTGCATATAGCTAAAGCCGCCCATTTGGCCAATACGAGATCCGACCAGATTACCAAAAATCACGAAGTACAAACTCATGGTAATGGCAGGGGGTAACAGGGTCTGTGGCCAGATACGCATAAAGCGACGCACTTCTTTATGCACGAGGGTATACAGCGCAACACTGAGTTGATTAATGTTCATTGCGCTGCTCCATCAAGATTTTTTTCGACCATTTTCACAAACAGTTCTTCTAAGCGATTCGATTTATTACGCATACTGCGGACTTGAATGCCTTGAGCTTCCATAAGCTGGAATAATTCATTCACGGTATGTGCCTTGTCCATGGTGACTTCTAAAGTGACAGGATCGATTAAATTGAAACGCACACCAATAATTTCAATATGAATGGGTTGAATCGGTTCAACTAAGTCGAATATGAAGGATTCTTCACTCAGCTGATTCAAGAAAGATTTCATGCTGGTATCTTCTTTAATTACACCACGATCAATAATGGCGATTCGACGACACAACATTTCTGCTTCTTCTAAATAATGCGTAGTCAGAATAATAGAGGTGCCATTTTCATTCATTTCGGTAAGGAAGTCCCACATTGAACGGCGTAATTCAATGTCTACACCCGCAGTCGGTTCATCCAGAATAAGCAATTTAGGTTGATGCATCATGGCACGGGCAATCATTAGGCGGCGTTTCATCCCGCCAGAAAGCATACGTCCTTGAATGGCACGTTTATCCCAAAGACCAAGCTTTTCTAAGTATTGCTCAGCCCGTTGTTCCGCAATTTTTTTTGGAATGCCGTAATAACCGGCTTGAGTCACTAAAATGTCAAAGGTTTTTTCAAACTGACCAAAGTTGAATTCTTGCGGTACAACGCCTAAGCATTGTTTAGCTTCAGATGGATGCGTGTCTAGATTATGGCCAAAAATTTCAACAGTACCGGAGGTTTTTTTGGTAAGTGAACTAATGATGCTGATGGTGGTCGATTTACCTGCGCCATTGGGTCCGAGGAGTGCATAAAACTCACCTTCAGGTACAGTTAAATTGATACCTTTCAATGCTTGAAAACCATTTCGGTAAGTTTTAGATACGTCTCGCAAGGTCAATGCATCAGTCATGAATTTCTCACATGGTGAATAGTGTGAGTATTGTGAGTGATCTTTGCTAATAAACCAAGTAAATAAGGAGGAATTCTCTGTTGCAATTATGGAACATTGTTTAAAGTCTGAGCACTAAAATAAAGACTTATATATAGTTGCTTTACCTTATGGTTTTTTTTGTTATGATGTGCACGCGCGCTCATAGCTCAACTGGATAGAGTACAGGTCTCCGAAGCCTGTGGCGTGGGTTCGAGTCCCGCTGAGCGCACCAATAATACCTATAAAATCAATAGCTTATAATAACTTTGGCGTAATCCATATTTTAATCAAGAAAAAACCCGCTATATTTTGCGGGGTCTGCCTACTGCTTTTTTCAAATCTTATGGGCTTTCATTTAACCAGTCAGATACTTTTTTCAAGTTCCATCTTCGACCTTTTACAGTCTCGGTAATGTGCTTTGGTTTTGGAAATCCCTTTAAGCAAATAATAGATGCTTTGATGTATCCCTTCTCATCACTTAAAAATTCTGCCGCCTGATCATCTGTCAACTAAATGTCTGAAGGTGGCAGGGGCAACAATAAAGTTGCCCATGTTCGCCATGCTGTCATCAACTAACCTCCCGCAAACTTTGTTTCACAGATTCAGGTAAATCATTTTTAGGTTTAGTCCACCAAGATACTGGACCATCCTCTGTGTCATTAATTGAAACTAAAAACCAATCACCTGTTAATTTTGGCTTACTTGGATTCCAATCCCTGGTGGCTTCAATGTCACCGATACCCCAATATTTTTCCTGTATTTCTTCAGAGCAATCCCATTCCATTTCTACCTGGTAAAAGGTTACACCTAAATCGCGCATCATTTTTTGATGTTCGGATTCCGTCATTCCTTCATGATCGTCTAACAAGTCATCTAAATACTGGCTAAGCACAGGATGAACCCAGAAGCCATAATCATCACGAACTATTTCAGCTGGTATTAATTGTTTAGTTTTTTAAATCATAACTCTGCTCCCAAAACTCACATCAAAAGGCAACTTCACATCAACGCCTTTCAACTCATTCCTTTCCACATAATCGTTAAAAACTTCATACGCCAATTCAGCTTCTTCACTATTCATCAAATAGCCAGTACCACCAATTTTTCGAGCTGCTAACGATTCAATGAGGTCTTGTGCTTGTTCTAGTTTTTCAGTCATTGGTTGGCTCCTGTTTTTCATCAATATCATCCCTTTTACTCCTGTGCTTCGATCATGGCTTTTCTAATATTTTCTAAAGCATCACTAGCTTTGTGTGTGATATAGATGGCGTGGTCATCGAGACATCTAAGAAATCTTTCTACATCATCGACCGCAAGTGCCATAAATCCTTCTGGAACCGCTTGGGCTTTGGATGCTGTATTTAGTTCACACGTATCTCGAATAGCGTAATTTTCATCCCTGACTAATTCATAGCTATTCATTTTTTCATTAAATTTAGAATAGTCCAGTAGTCGCTTGATATGGTCCAATGCTTCAAACATTTCTCTTTGAATATCCATCACGCTGCCACCCTTAAAGTTTTTGGCGTTTGAGCCCGTAAAGAAGTAATTAACAATTTACCCACTTTCAAATACCGCTGAAGAAAAATCGCATAGCGTTTCTGTGCTGCAGCATTTATCTTTCCAGTGCCATCAATTTCAAGCGTTTCTTTATTTGCCATGCTGTAACGAACGCATGCTGAATGTTTAATAAATTTAGCCTGGTAACCGCCGTTTAAAATTCAAGTTTCAAATGGCCCAACAAGTTGGAAGTGAATATGTTTGGTGCCTTCTGGCTCGGTTAACAGGTATTTAATTTGTAGATCCATTACCAACCACCGGTTTAATTAACTTCTTTATGAAGTTTGTGTTGAATAATCGTTTCTCGGAAGTTTCCCCGGTTAAGACCCACAATTTCAGCAGCTTTGGTTTGATTGCCATGGCACTGAATGAGTATTTCTTTTAGCAGTGGCTTTTCAAATCAAGCCAGTGCTTTGTAATAAGCCGAACCGTGGTTTTCATCAAAAATGCAGCAGGCAAAAGAGGAGCCATTAGCGATTCACTCCGGCATTTTGATTTTGACGAGCAATGGATTATTCTTCTTGAAATTGAACTTCTTTTTTAAAACTAGGCAGATACATGTAAGACAAAGCCAAAAACGTAATTGCGATTAATAGAAACGCGCTGATATTTGCGAACATACTTGAAGGTTTAGGATGTATTTCTTTGTATGTCGGTTCGCAGTGAAGAATCACAGGCGTTTGACTTTTGTTAGTGCTAAAACTTGGTGTTTGACTGTGGGAAGGATGTGTACTCATAATTATTTCACTCACTCGAAGGCGTGGGTCTGGCTCCAAGTAGCTCAAACTACGTTGTGCTTTTCTTTGTTTATGAGATTTAGTTTATAAAAAGAAACTTTTTAATCAAGAATAAAGTTTGTTAAAAGAAACCTATTATTCCTTATAGAAACTTAATATTTTAATAAACAAAAGAAAACCCATCACAGGGGTGGGTTGATTGGAATCTTTGAGATGGTTCTAATTGAATCAGAATTAGCAAATATCCGAAAAATTTTGGTTAGTGTTCAGCTGATCTTAAGCGCTTGCAACGATACCATTACCACCGATAGTGTAGATGCCAATGAAGACGAAATATATTGGCGCATTGATCATAATCAACAAATACAGCAGATTGATAAAATAGCGAAATTGCTAAATAACAACCTTTGTAGCGGCCCTCGATGTTTCTATGATAATAACGACCTTTAGATGCCGCCGCCCTTAGTTCATTGTAGATCTGAAAGGGAAGATTATAAAAAGTGTAGGTTTTGGGATTATTATTAAACTTAATATACAGATGATTGGTATCTGGATTGTATCCCACAGCATTTATTGAGCTAGATCTAACACAAATCATATCCACTTATTTTCTCCAGCCGATCCAATAGCCGCTCGGGTTCGCAGCTTTCTATTAGTTAATATATTTAGATTTAATTAAAGCTTTATTTTTATACATTTTTATATCAGCTGCCTCTATCGCTGCAGAAAGCCCATATGTCGGATTTCGCATTGCAAGCCCAATTGCGGCACTAATATTGGCATGTGAAAATGCATCCTGAATTCTAATAACAAGTTTCTCGGCACTTTCCAAATTAGTTTCTATACTTAGTACAGCAAATTCGTCACCACCTAAGCGAGCGACAATATCATTACTACGTACAATGTCTTTTAGAGTTAAAGCCATCCTTCGGATTAGCTCATCTCCTGCAGCATGACCTAAGGTATCATTTGTGACCTTTAGGCCATTAAGATCTATCATTATTACAGCAGTAGGATGGCCATAGCGTTTGCAGCGTTCTTCTTCTAAATGAATTAACTGATCCCAAGCACGACGGTTAAAAAGCCCAGTCATTGGGTCGGATAACGCTTCCACTTCAAAACGTTCGGCTTTACGTATGTATTCAGCTGTTTTTAATTCAGCTTGAATAGTATAACTAAGTACTTTTGCTATTAGCTCGAATAATGGAGCATCTTCAAGAAGAATTTTAGACTGAGGTTCAGGATCAATTGCACAGAGAGTGCCGAAAAGGGATCCATCTTCTTTAAAAAGGGGCTGGCCAATATATGCTTTAATAGTAACAAGCTTATTTATTGGTGCGTCCGTATAGACTTGAATATCAGGCGAGTAGGGAACAATACGAGGCGCGTTATTTTGTACCATGTGTGAGCAAAATGAGTCTGCCCAATGAAATACTTGTCCTGGCTTAATGTTATAACCATTATCTTCACTTAGTAGTACGATCCAATCATCACCCTCTGTACGAGTAATCATCCATAACTTAAATCCAAAGCGTTGAGACAAGAATTTTAAAATAGCTTGTCCTGCTTCTTCAAAATTCTTAAAGTTAATATTATTCATTATAGGCCTATCTTTTATGCATTCAGGTTAGGTGTCTGTATTCCAAAATCTAAATTACGGTCTTATAAGACAATATGAAGGTAAGTGGTCTTTAAAAAAGCTTTAAACGTTGAATTTACTCTACCTGAAATTACTGAATATTCCACTAATAAAAGCGGGACTGTTCATTATTTGATGAGACAAAAGAAAACCCACTCAATGGTGGGTTTTATAAAATTCTTAAGATGTTAACAGCGAGTTATCCCTGTGCTTTTGTAATTTTCCAAAACTATATTTAAGTCAGCTATAAGGCCTAACTCATCATAATTATTAGAAGCAAACTTGAGTAAATTGGGTAAATAATTAGTTTTATAATCATAAGAATAACCGCTACATAGATTACGATATTGAACCTTTGGGTGGTTAAACTCAGAGTCTAATTTTTCTATATACACGCTGAAAAGACTTTCTGGTCTATCAAACGAAGTAGAATGTAAGGGCGAATCAATCGAGTCTAACTTGTGTTCTTCGCAAGCAGTTAAATTCAACACTAAGAGTAGGGTAGTAAGTACTGCCTTCTTCATGACTATATTTTTTAGTTATTAGAGCTTGAATTATAAACTTAAATCAATAAAAAACCCACTTTTAAGCTGTGTTTAAGTTTTTTATTTTTTATTAAAAAATAAAACTATTCCCACTATGGCGAGAATATTCACTATAAGTAAGAAAAGATTAAATATCATAATGTAATTAGATAGTTGAGTACTCAATCAGTATAATCTAAAGGTATATATGAAATATATCTTTATTTTTAACAGAAAAAAGAAAACCCATCAGAAGGGGGGTGAAATAAGAGTGATTTTTTGGTAAAAAAACCTCGTATCGATAAGGGATTTGGATTATGAAATAGTAATGAATTTCTTTCGATGATATTACTAAAAAAGTTGAATAATTAATGTAAAAATAACATTAAAAAACAGTATTGAAAAAGTTCCTATATTAAAAATTAGTGTAAGGTTTCTTGTGGTCAAGGGGTATTCAATAAAAAGAAAATAGTACTATCTATGATAGTGAGAATGGCGGGATGTAATAAATCAGATATTAACGTAATGGTCGAACCTCAAGCATAGAGGCTATAGAAGAGAAAAAACATATACCTTCAAAGACCTGCTTAAAAAGGATCTACCATATCCTCATTCGCTCAATTTTCGCAATCAAACAGAGGTTTGCCGAGAAGTGAATTCCATAAGAAACTGGTAATATATGTTAGTTTAATTTTTTAATAAATGTTTTTTATTTACTTAAAAATACTAAACTAATCACATAAAATAAAAAATAAGCAATTGATTTTTTGAGATTTTGATGTAGCTTTACTGGTACTTTTTTAACTTTATAATAAAGAAAATGAGACCATTTCAGCTTACAGTAAGTGCACTTTTATGCTTAATTTTAAGTGCAGTTTTCTTTTGTCATAATCGAAAAATTATTCCCTCTTCGAGTTTTCATTTTCTATTTATTAATTGATCTGTTTTTTGAGAAGTTATCTTTTAAGTCTTTTAGAATTAATATAGTTACATATAGAAAGCCCACTAAAAATTCGGTCTTGAGCATTCAGTACTTCATCAATATTGATTATAGAAATATAGTTCAATTTTAACATTGAATATTGTCTTTTTTCTTGTAATAACCTAATGCTATGTCTAAATCATTTATCAATTTACCTTCCGTGTATTCACCTGGTGATAGCTTCATTAGTGATGGCAGGTAATTGGTTTTGTATTCAGTAGAGTAGTCTTTATATAGAATCTGAATACGAACATCTTGCGGAGTATCTGGATCGTCGAGTTGGTCTATAAATTGATGGATTTTATCATTTGATTGCTCAAATTGAGCTGTGATAGTGGTATCACTCGATGGCTCGGATGTTGTCGGCTTGGATTTTTCACAGCCAGTAAGAGAGATAAGGAAAAGAGTAGTTATAAATATTTTAGTTTTCATAATTGATTTTTCTAGTTATGGATGAATGAATTATAAGGGAAAGTTGAGAAAAGAAAACCCATCACAGTGATGGGTTGATTTAAAAAACGGAATACTGACCTACCTTTAATATTTCAAATATTCTTGATGCACCTCCATCTTCAGAATGAAAAGCATAAATTTTAATATTAGATTTGGATAAGATCTCTTTGCTAAGTAGATGAACATTTTCCTCCATCCGCGCTAAAAGTTTTGGCTAGGATTGCGGCTTTTATTATTTTAAAAGTCAGCACCCCAACTCACCGGTGACTCGCTTTTCAAACATCCAGAGACAACCTAAAAAAACTCAAATCGCCTCAGGTTCGTAGCATTTGAAAGTTCTTTCTCATTACATAATTCTATTCTTGAAATAAAATCGAGAGGCATGGTCAGTCTCTCAGCAGTAATAGTCTCAAAGTGAACCCAGATTGCAGCATCTTGATTCTCGAAGCTAATACTTACAAGTTTGACCAAGTCGTAAGGATCACTATCATGGAGTAGGACAATATTGTAGAAATCATTTGTACGTACATAAGAGATAAGCATTTTATGAATAGCATTTTGCTCATCACTGCTTAGCTCGCTGTATTTACTTATCTCAAGGGAATTATATTCTTTACTCATTAATCATTCTCATTACGTGAATAGGCCGAATATAGCGGCTTTTTGTTTATTAAAATTTTCTATACAAGCCAACAACTTTTCCAACTAGCCAGCAGTCGATCAAAGCCGTTTCGGTTTAAGTGTATGGGTATCAGTTTTTATTAGCGTCGAATTCGCTTTACAACCTGTTTCCACCAATATTGACCCAATATAGATAGACCTTCCGATTCAATGCGATGGGGAGAGTAGTACTCATCGGGGAATTGATTTTTATCAGAATTTGCTGAGACAGCCTTAAACCCACCTTTGCCTTGCTCATTCCAATTGAATAGATATTTAATTTTGGTGTCATCTCCAACCTGAAAAGCATAAATTTCACCGTCATAAATAGTTCTGGCAGACATATCAATTGATATGGCTTGTCCATCCTTCAATTTAGGAAACATGCTTTCGCCACGAACGTGAATTACTTTGGTTGTAGAGGATTCGACATTACACTCTTTAATCAGGTCAACAGGAAATAACATTTTATTATCACTTGGTTTTTCTAGATTCAAGTAACCATTTCCTGCACTAACAAATACATCATCATAATAATCAATAGCAATATACCCATCTGGAATCGGGTCTCCATCCTGATATATGCCAACTTCCATCTTAGCTATATCTGCATTGCTTTTTTCGGAAGCTGATACTCCATCTAAAATCCATTCAGGTGATGTTTTTAAGGCTCTTGCAAGAGAGGTAATATTCTTACCGCTCGGCGTATTCATACCCGAGATCCATTTAGAGACCGTGCCTTTGCTAAGGCCAGTAGCTCCAATCAAATCAACTTGCTGAAGGTTAAGTTCCTTCATTCTCATCAAGATACGTTCAGAAACGCTGCTCATTGCATAAATACCCATAACTTTTGTTTCCAATAGTAAACAAGATTATCGACCCAAAAAGAAACTTATTGTTTACTTGGAGAAACTTTTGATTTATTAAGGTGAACGATATGACCGTAGATGAGGTTAAGGACCATTACGGAGCAGAGAGTGATGCGAATCTAGCGCGAGTTTTAAAAAAACACGTGGAGCAATTAGTAAATGGCGCTCTTATGAAATTCTAGCATCAACTCAAGCAATCCTTCAGATCCAGAGTAAAGGCAAATTTGGAAACCTTAACCGCTTAAACCAATTATCACCAGATTATCGTTTCAAGGAAACGTGAAAAAATTCAAGGATTCACATGAATATATCGAAAGAAACTAAAATTGCTTTACACAAGATGGTGTATCAATCTAACGTTATTACTCCGAAAGAAATTGCTGATGTGATAGGCGTATCTCATAACACGATTTTGAATTATGCCAATCCAAATATGGAAAACCGTTTGCCGAGTCTAAAAGCATTTGAAGCAATGTTGAGTTACACCCAAAACCCCATTTCTTTAAAAGTGTGGGCGCATAAATTGGATTTCATGCTGGTTCCAGTAGATCAGGCGGAAGGCAAAAATCATCAACTGGGTGTTCTTGAATCGCTATTAGGAATAAATGTCGGGAGCGGTTCAGCAAATAAGCAGGTTTTATCTGCTTTGGAAGATGGTGTGATGACACCTTCAGAAATGGATGAGACGGATCGCATCCTGGAAGAGATTGAACACAAAATCCAGTCTTTGCGTAAAGCCATGAAATAAGTGTGCAAAGTATTTGTCAGCTATACAACGAGAAAAAGTCTAATTTCTGAGATCAGGCTTTTTAATTCAAATTCAACAGCGAAAAGAAAATGAACATAGCAGTAAGTTCAACAAATTTTTAAGGTTTATCAAAGCTTTTTTTGGGGATTCAGAGGTTTTTATGGGTGGATATACAAAGAAACCAAACTTCATTATTGACTCAGGTTTGATGTCTGAACTTAGCGGTAAGGCGATACCTGTACACTGCAGCAAGCTAAACAATTTAAAGCGCATGATCTAAAACGCTTTGAAAAAACAGTTAATGATTTAGTTAAAGTGCCACTTACACAAAACCAGTTTGATTCACTTGTATCGCTCACATACAACATTGGCACAGCTACTTTTGAAAAATCAACACTGCTTAAAAAATTGAATGCGGGCGATTATCAAGGTGCTGCAGAGCAATTCACTGTTTGGAATAAAGGTGGTGGTAAAATTTTGCAAGGCTTAGTTGATTGTTGCGCAAAAGAAAAAGAGGTATCCCTCAGATGATATGGACAATAGTTTGGAAATTCAAATACTGGATCGCAATTGAGGTCCTTTCTTTTATCTGTCTTGGACAGTTAGTTTATACAAACCACTTAAGCGGAAAGCTTCAGGATGCTGAAGCTGCATGCGATTCACGTGTGGCCAAAGCCATCAAACCTTATGAAGATACGATTGATCAGGCTCAAACAGAAAAAGCCACCATCATGTAAAGATTGAACAAGAGGGCAAAAGCCTTCTTTTTTATTGCTCAGAATTTTACAGGCAAATGGCTGCTCACTGATTTGCCAGCATGGTTATAATTAATAACTCTGGCATAGTTACCGACTGCAGTTGCATTTTCAGGAATATCTTTTATCACCATATTGCCTGCGCCAAGGGTGGTATGGTTTCCAATAATAGGCATATTGTCAATTACACAGATATTGGGTTCAATATAAATAGTGTCATCAAGGATAGCTGCTTGACCGCCGTCATTTACTCCAATGATCCTATATTGTGGAAAGATTGACGTTGTTATCAGTAATGGTAGTCAGAATGATCACCAGGACCACCGCGAGTGTATAGGAAGTCCATACCCTATTTGAATGATGCAGTGAATGTCGATACGGTATTCTTCTTTTTATAATAGAAAATTGGATAACCGATTTTGAATGGGATAAACACAGCCAGAAAATAAAATTGAAACCACAACTAGAAAAATAATTTTTAATAAATAAACTTAATTTTTTATTGCCAAGAGATCGATATAAGTCACTTAAAATTAATTGAAATAATAGTGAGTCAGACTCATTAAAAACCCTAAGGCATTTTACTCGATTTAAATGAGTAATGATCTTTGTTGGAAGCTAGCTAATAATTTACTAAATTTTATAATCATCAATAGTATTTTTTTTGCACAATTGTCCTGTAAATGTAATCGTGTCTTGTTAGATAAAACTTACAGGAATATATTAACTCTACAGTAGGTCGTTAAAGACGCTACAAAGAGGTTGGACGGATCAATGACAGCTCGTTGAGTTTACAACCTTAGGTTGAAACAAGAAATCAGCACTAGCCTTCCAACATAAAAGCCCGCAGAAATGTGGGCTTTTTTTATTTTGATTTTCTTGGATTTGAAAAGCTCTCTACACT
>Ga0308165_1004118_pt1 | contig 14721 bp, 7 predicted proteins | sample PhyWR2_FD_201032 | JGI IMG/M metagenome (GOLD analysis project Ga0308165, IMG submission 201032) | Phyllosphere microbial communities from UC Gill Tract Community Farm, Albany, California, United States - DLSLW.R2 | ecosystem: Host-associated > Plants > Phyllosphere > Unclassified | place: USA...
GGCATCGACAAGCCCATCGGCGTGGCCGAGTACCAGCTGCTGCGCGACCTGCCGGCCACGCTGGAGCAGAGCCTGCCAAGCATCGCTGACATCGAGGCGGAACTGGCGAGCGACGCGGGGGCGCTGGACGCCCTGCATGCGCCGGATGAGCCTGAATGACTGGCCTAGCCCGGCCGACGTCCACTGCAGATGGGCGCCCGGTTGCCGCATCGATCTGTGCTCGGCTCACTTTTGACTTGGACGCCAGAGCGTTAAAAAAACTCAAATCAAGGACACCCTAATGGCTATGTGGCTGGTACGCGCCGGAAAGTATGGCGAACACGAACCCCGGTTTTTTGAAGACGGTCGTATCTATTTGACTTGGGAGGAGTTTGAAAACACCAACCTGTCGAGCGCGACAAATTACGAAGGCATCAAAACCCTGATGCAGCAGCAATATCCGGGCGAGCCGGCCCGGCGCATTGGCAACTGGTCCGGCCAAATGTGGGCGTTTACCTTGGCGATGAAGCCCGGGGACTGGGTGGTCGTGCCGCGCAAATCCAGCGGCACCATGGCTGTCGGAGAAATCAAGGCTGGCTACACCTTCGACGCCAGTGCCGATCCCGTCTACCGGCACTTTCGCACCGTGCAGTGGCTCAACACCAACGTGCCGCGAAGCGCATTCGACCAGGACCTCCTGTACTCCTTCGGCGCCATCATGACGGTGTGCGAGATCAAACGCAATGAGGCCGAAAAGCGCGTGCGCGCGATGGCGCAAAAGGGCTGGAAAAGTGTGCCTGTCACGACAACTCTCCCCCTTCCGGGCAATGGTGCCCCCATGGCAGCTGAATCCGCCGAGATCGATCTGGAGCAGCTGGCCCGCGATGCAATCGCCAAGGTCATCATCCAGAAGTTCAAGGGCCATGGCCTGGCCCGCCTGGTACAAGCCGTGCTGAACGCCCAGGGCTTTACGACCTACCTGAGTCCCGAAGGGCCGGACAAGGGCATCGACATCTTGGCCGCCGGCGGGGCGTTCGGATTTGACCGTCCCAGAATTTGCGTGCAGGTCAAGTCAGGCGATACCCCGGCCGACCGGCCCGAGTTCACCCAGCTGATCGGTGCCATGCAAAGCGTCAATGCGGACCAGGGCTTGTTTGTTTCCTGGTCGGGCTTCAAAACCACCGTTCTCAAAGAAGTGCCCACCCAGTTCTTCAAAGTGCGGGTCTGGAACGAAAACGACCTCATCGAGCAACTGCTTGAGAACTACGACAAGCTCGACCAGGACATCCGCGCCGAGCTGCCGCTCAAGCGCATCTGGACCCTGGCGACCCCCGAAGAATAAGCAAGTCCACTCAAAGACCCAAGGAGGGGGCGCATGACCGAAGATCAATTAGAACAAGAAACCCTGGTCTGGCTGCAGGACGTCGGATACACCCACCGCTACGGCCCTGACATCGCCCACGACGGCCCAACCCCCGAGCGCAGCAGTTTCACCCAGGCGCTGCTGCCTTTTCGCCTGCGCGAGGCCATCCACCGGCTCAACCCCGGCATTCCGGTGTCTGCCCGCGAGGACGCCTTCAAGCAGGTCGTGGATCTGGGCATCCCGGCGCTGCTGAGCGCCAACCGGCACTTCCACCGGCTGCTGGTGGGCGGCGTGCCCGTGCAATACCAGCTGGACGGCCAGACCCGGGGCGACTTCGTGCGTCTGATCGACTGGACGCAGCCGGCACGCAATGAATGGCTGGCGGTCAATCAGTTCACCCTCAAGGGCGCGCACCACACGCGCCGGCCCGACATCATCCTGTTCGTCAACGGCCTGCCCCTGGTGCTGATCGAGCTGAAAAACCCCGCCGACCTCAACGCCGACGTGTGGAAAGCCTACGAGCAGATCCAGACCTACAAGGCGCAGATCCCGGACGTGTTTCATTACAACGAGGTCTTGGTGATCTCGGACGGCACCGAGGCGCTGCTGGGGTCGTTGTCGTCTAGCTCCGAGCGCTTCATGGCCTGGCGCACCATCGACGGGGTGACGCTCGACCCGCTGGGCCAGTTCAACGAGCTGCAGACCCTGGTGCGCGGCGTACTGGCGCCCGAGTACCTGCTGGACTACCTGCGCTACTTCGTGCTGTTCGAGGACGACGGCCAGCTTGTCAAGAAGATCGCCGGCTACCACCAGTTCCATGCGGTGCGATCGGCCATCGGCCAGGTCGTGGCAGCGTCCCGCCCCGGCGGCAGCCACAAGGGCGGCGTCGTCTGGCACACCCAGGGCAGCGGCAAGAGCATCACCATGACGTGCTTTGCCGCCCGGGTGATGCAGGAGCGCGCGATGGAAAACCCCACCATCGTCGTCATCACCGACCGCAACGACCTGGACGGCCAGCTCTTTGGCGTGTTCAGCCTGGCCCAAGACCTGCTGCGCGAGCAGCCCGTGCAGGTGAGCACCCGGCAAGATTTGCGCGCCAGGCTGGCCAACCGGCCCTCGGGCGGCATCGTGTTTGCTACCATCCAGAAGTTCATGCCCGGCGAGGACGAGGACACCTTCCCGGTGCTCTCAAGTCGGCACAACATCGTCGTGATTGCCGACGAGGCGCACCGCACCCAGTACGGCTTTGAGGCCAAGCTCAAGGGCAGGCCCGGCCAGGAGACCTACCAGGTGGGGTACGCCCAGCACCTGCGCGACGCGCTGCCCAACGCCACCTTCGTGGCCTTCACCGGCACGCCGGTCTCCAGCGAAGACCGCGACACCCGGGCGGTGTTTGGCGAGTACATCTCGGTCTACGACATGCAGCAGGCCAAGGAGGACGGCGCGACGGTGGCGATTTACTACGAGTCGCGCCTGGCCAAGCTCAGGCTCAAGGCCGAAGAGCTGCCGCACATCGACGAAGAGGTCGATGAGCTGGCCGAGGACGAGGAAGAAGGCGCCCAGGCACGGCTTAAAAGCCGCTGGGCAGCGCTGGAGCAGGTGGTGGGCGCAGAACCCCGCATCGCCAGCGTGGCGGCCGACCTGGTGGCGCATTTCGAGGAGCGCGGCAAAGCGCAAAGCGGCAAGGCCATGGTGGTGGCCATGAGCCGGGACATCTGCGTGCACCTGTACGACGAGATCGTCAAACTTCGCCCCGACTGGCATCACCCGGACCCGGAACAAGGCGCCATCAAGATCGTGATGACGGGGTCTGCCAGCGACAAGGCTTTGTTGCGGCCCCACATCTACAGCGGGCAGGTCAAGAAACGCCTGGAAAAGCGCTTCAAGGACCCCGCTGACCCCTTGCGCCTGGTGATCGTGCGCGACATGTGGCTCACCGGCTTTGACGCCCCGTGCGTGCACACGCTCTACGTGGACAAGCCCATGAAGGGCCACAACCTGATGCAGGCCATTGCCCGGGTCAACCGGGTGTTCAAGGACAAGCAGGGCGGCCTGGTGGTGGACTACATCGGCATCGGCAATGAGCTCAAGGCCGCGATGAAGGAGTACACCCAGAGCAAAGGCCGGGGCCGGCCCACGGTGGATGCGCGTGAGGCGCTGAGCGTGCTGCTGGAAAAGCTCGACATCCTGCAGACCATGCTGCACGGCTACGACTACAGCGGCTTTCTCACGGGCGGGCACAAGGCGCTGGCGGGCGCGGCCAACCATGTCCTGGGCGTCAAGGACGGCAAGAAGCGCTTTGCCGACACGGCGCTCGCCCTGAGCAAGGCGTTCAGCCTGTGCTGCACCCTGGACGAGGCCAAGGCGGTGCGCGAAGAAGTAGCGTTCATGCAGGGTGTGAAAGTCATCCTGACGAAAAAAGACCTGTCGGCGCAGAAGAAGACCGACGAAGCGCGCGAGCTGGCCATCCGCCAGATCATCAATTCCAGCGTGGTGTCTGAAAGCGTGGTGGACATCTTTGACGCCGTGGGCCTGGACAAGCCCAACATCGGGTTGCTCTCGGACGAATTCCTGGCGCAGGTGAAGAACCTGCCGGAAAAGAACTTGGCAGTCGAGCTGCTGGAGCGCCTGCTGGAGGGCGAGATCAAGAGCCGCTTTGCCAGCAACGTGGTGCAGGACAAGAAGTTCTCCGAGCTGCTGGCTGGTGTCATCACGCGCTACCAGAACCGCTCCATCGAGACCGCCCAGGTCATGGAGGAACTCATCGAGATGGCCAGAAAGTTTCAGGAGGCGGCCAACCGCGGCGAGGCGCTGGGCTTGAGCGAGGACGAGGTGAAGTTCTATGACGCCCTGGCCACCAACGAGTCGGCTGTGCGGGAGCTAGCCGACGAGACGCTGAAGAAAATCGCCCACGAGCTGACCGAGAACCTGCGGCAAAACCTCACCGTGGACTGGTCCGAGCGCCAGAGCGTGCGGGCCCGGCTGCGCCTGATGGTCAAGCGCATCCTGCGCAAATACAAGTACCCGCCGGACCTGCAGGACGCAGCCGTCGAGCTGGTGCTGCAGCAGGCGCAGGCGCTGGGGGTGGCCTGGGCGGTGTAAGCCGCTTGCCCCCCAACCTCCAAGCAACTGATGGGCGCAAGCGATTTGGCCGCACTTGGACAACGTGCCAGTTTCCTTCTCGTACCGCTCGTACCCGTCGTTCGTACCGGCCTGCTCGTACTGGATGCTGCGGGCAACCCTGGGGCAGGGCTGCATTTTGGTCGCCGTGCCTGTGCTGGTGTAACCATCTTGGTAACCCAACTCTGGTAACCGGCTTTTCGGAGGGTGGGTGAGGTGGCTTTGCGGTCAAGCGCATCCTGCGCAAGAACCACTGCGCGCCGCACTTGCAGGATACGGCTGTCGAGCTGATGCTGAAGCAGGCAAGCTGCAAGTTGAAGGCGCCTTGCGGTTTTTATTGGCCGGGCAACGCGCCACTGCCCTGCAGTTCCGCCTGCCCGCCGGCCTTTTGACATTGACTCTTTGGCCCAGGCAATTTTTTAAACTGCCTGCGAGTGCGTACCTTCACTGCGTACCATCGTTTGCGTACCTATCTGGGCACTGTCCAGGCTACGCCAGCCCGAGGCTCTGTAGCAACCACGCCCGCAGCAGATGGCCTGCTTTGCACGCGCACCTCGGCAAATCTAAATTTCAGCGACCGGGCAACGCGCTGATTTACCTTGTCGCCTGATGCAGCATGACATTCGTGCTTGCCGCGCCGCTCTTGCGCTTGGACGAGCTGTCAGCGCGCTTTGCCGATCCGTCAAATAGGCTGGTGGGCTCCTGCACTGAAAAAGTTGCGTTTGGCGGCTATCTGACTTGGGTCAGCCAGCCAGGTTTACCCGCGCTTGGAGCGCTTTGTGGCGCTGATCTTCAAGCCTCATGCAGGTCAAACCCCAGCCGGACCTCTGCAGGTAAGCCGTACCCCTCCCCTGCAGGTGATGCGCAGCGCCTGACGGCTCAACCAGGTTTGGGCCGATTTCGCCAGCAACTATTTATGTGACAACACGATGTGCTCGGGTCCATAGATGTATGGCTGTTTATGGCTCGCACTATTTGCCCTGTGGGGCAGATGCATTTGCCCTGTAGGGCAAATGGCGCCAGCATTGGCTCGGTAGGGGTATTTGCCTCGGCAGGCCGCGCCGCTGTTGATTTGCCCTGCAGGGCAAATGGTCACCTGGCACCATATTTTTCAATTAGCTATATTTTTAATAGCAATAGACTGTTGTACTGCAATGATTTTGGCCCCCTGATGTAAACCAGGCAAGCGTAAAGCAGGGCAGTGCACGGTGCGTGACAATTGCGCGCGCGATTCGGTCGATTTGACCGATTGCTATTTATTTGATAGCAATGTATTGCTGCTGGGTATGGGATTTTGCCGCTATCGCGTGAATTGCGGTTGGGCTGCCGGTTGGGTGCTTGGTGCGCGCCCAAAATTTTCAAAATTGCATTTCGCCGCCGGGTGCTTATTCAAGGAACAGGGAGCATAAATGCGTGAATTTGGCAGGTTCACGCAGGCCCAATACAAAAGATCATCCAAAGCCACCCCCTACCCCATTGAAGAAGTAAAGAGTAGGTTTGAGCATCATCCCCTTGCGGGAGCATCTAATTTGCTCAAGGTAGTTGGTTCCCCCCCCTTGAGTCCCCCGGGCCTAGATGTACGCCAGCCCATCAGAATCACATGCGGAACTGCCCCGGTGCCTTCGCGGCCGTGTCTGATAACCCTTTTCTTGGTAGCCGCTGGGTCTAGGGCGCATTGTTTTGTCGTTGGCAACCAGTACCGAAGGCGAAAAAGCACATTGACGCTTTGACGCTCCAAGTTGCCAGGACAACACCTTCAAAAGCCCTGAAAGTCAGAGCCTCAAGATTTTTTATGTCCAAACTGGCAACCTCAACAGAACCAATTGTACGTAGTTGCCCCTGGCCTCAGGCAACACCGTAGCGTGGTTTGCGCGCTGGCGATGGCCGCGCCAATATCTTGAGGACAGTGCCCCAGCGTGCCCCTGGCGTTGCAAACGACCCAGGCCAATTTTGCTGGCTATCTGCGACCAGCATTAATTGCCTGGCCACGCACTGCGCCAGCGCATGGGCATGCATTGCAGGCCATCGCCTCCAGGCCGCTGCGCCAACACAGCCACTTCGTACTTTTACAACCCAGCTCAATCCATAAAAGCCATGTGCCCGGCCTCCCCGGCCCACGCCCGGCTTGAGGGGAAGCAAGGAAGGTCTCAAGGGAAGGGTTGGGTCAATAAAAGGGCGCCGGGTCGGGGCGTTAGAGGGGCTTTATGACTTGGTTGTAAAAGTAGTATGGTGTGCTTGCTGGATTTCTTTTCTTTGACCAGGACGCTGTTGCATGCCCCTTGCCCTTTCATTTCCTGCTGCTGTGCCCCAGGCCCGGGACGGCATGGGCTTTTTTGATGCCTGGAAAAAGGCCCGGCTTCTCGATGCCCAGCGCAAGCCCATGGGGCCGGCAGGCCTTGGCCAGGCCCAATTTGTCTGGCGCAAGTGGCTGGCGTTTTGCGCTGGGATCGGCATCGACTGGCAGTGCGCAGCGCCTGCCGATGTGCAGGCTTTTGCTGGCGACATCGCGCCGCGCAAGCCGGGCACGCCTTGCGTCTCGCCCGTCACGCTCAGGCGCTACTGGCGCATCCTCAACGACCTGTACGCCTACGCGGTGCTGACAGAGCTAGTCGAGTGCAACCCGTGCGCCGAGGTGATGCCGCCCGTGAGCGAAAAGACGTCTTCGCTGGCACTGCCCCCGCACCTGTGGGCGCTCTTGCAAGAAGGCTTGCCCGGCGGCTTTAGCTGCAAGGCCAGGCGCAACCGGCTGGTGCTGCTTTTGATGATGCGCTGCGCGCTGACCGTGACCGAGATCATCGGCCTGACCATCGGCAGCGCAAAACTGCACGAAGAAGTGCCCGAGCTGGTGCCTGAGCGTCTGGCACTGGCCGGCTTGGCGCTGCTGCAGCCCGAGAGCGCGTTCTGGGCGCCGCGGCTTGCCCCCCCCGCCTACATTTTGCAGCTGTCGGGCACGCGCCCGGCGCAGACGCGCCAGCTGGTGCTGGATGCGCGAACCAGCGCTGCGCTGCACGACTGGCTGGAGGTGCGCCAGCTCGCCAAGGCCGGCCCTGCCGAGCGGCTTGTCGTTGGCAACGTCCAGGGCGCGGCCATCACGCCCAAGGGCCTGTACAACCTGTGCCAGGCGCACATGGCTCGGTGCCTCGTGGGCATAGACATTGCCCAGATGGGGCCGAACACGCTGCGCAACACCTGCATTGCCTTGTGGCTCAACCAGGGCGTGCCCCTGGCCGAGATCCTGCGCCGCTGCGGCCTGAAGGACGAGCAGCTGCTCATTCGGCTGCAAAAGCACCTTAATCCTGCTCTGGCGCCTTGAGTGCCCTCAAGCGGATGCAAAGCGGCGCGCGAACTGGACAAGGCGCGCGGAGTCGATGCGCGTGGCCGGGCATTTCACGATCGGGGCCGCTGGGCAGGTGAAAAAACCAAGGGCGCGAGCCGCCCGGTGTTCCTGAAGGCACCGCCCAAGCGCGTCAGGCTCAAGGGCCTGAGCGCTGGTGGCGCCAGTTGCGCGCGGTGCTGCGGGCGCGGGCGCCCGTTTAGGCAGGTTGGCCTGCCCTGGCCGCTTTTTTCTGCGCCGGAGCCCCAGGGGGCGGGCAAGGGCGGGGGTAGGCTCCGTGTAAACTGAGCGGGTTTTGGTGGGGAAATTGAACCCCGATTGGGAGTTGGCTTTTGGGAATCGCAAAAAATCTTCAAACCCCTTTGCAAGGTGTTGATTTTGTTGATCTTTTCAGTGCCTGCAGTCCAAACACCTTCCCTGATTTCCAAGGGATTAAGACAATGCCAGAAGCTGCACCAATGTTGCAGATTTGTCCAAACACCTTCCCTGATTTCCAAGGGATTAAGACTTGTAGGTAGAACGGTACAATGCAGATTTTGCGTCCAAACACCTTCCCTGATTTCCAAGGGATTAAGACGTAGGCGTCCCACTCAGGCAACGGCGTTTCCACGTCCAAACACCTTCCCTGATTTCCAAGGGATTAAGACTTCGACTTGTCGCCGGTACGCTTTTTGTAAGCGTCCAAACACCTTCCCTGATTTCCAAGGGATTAAGACCATTGAAAATTGCGATAGCTGCAATAAACGCCAGTCCAAACACCTTCCCTGATTTCCAAGGGATTAAGACGGGCAATAAGCCAGTTAGCAAAGCCTTCTACTGCGTCCAAACACCTTCCCTGATTTCCAAGGGATTAAGACGCCGAAATCTCAGGGGTCAGAAAGCCTGTGTTCTGTCCAAACACCTTCCCTGATTTCCAAGGGATTAAGACCAATCAGACCGGCGCGAATGTCGCGCGTCTTTTGTCCAAACACCTTCCCTGATTTCCAAGGGATTAAGACAATTGATTGTTGGTTCGTAGAAATGCGTGCCGTCCAAACACCTTCCCTGATTTCCAAGGGATTAAGACATCCCCCTGACAACAGAACCCAGAATAATTGATGTCCAAACACCTTCCCTGATTTCCAAGGGATTAAGACCGGGCTTCGCCGGTGAATTGACCACAGCCATCGTCCAAACACCTTCCCTGATTTCCAAGGGATTAAGACTCGATACATCACGTCTTGCAAGTAGACCATTGGGTCCAAACACCTTCCCTGATTTTCCAAGGGATTAAGACCCTGTCTCCAGGCTTTTTGTTTTTCCAACTCCAGTCCAAACACCTTCCCTGATTTCCAAGGGATTAAGACCTATCAATTCACCCTGCTTCATGCGGAACAAGTCCAAACACCTTCCCTGATTTCCAAGGGATAAGACAGTATTCACGGTGGTAGGGCGGCAGGTCGTCCAAGTCCAAACACCTTCCCTGATTTCCAAGGGATTAACAGGCATAAGGCAACTTTAAAAGGGTGCGTGGCTTACGTTGTTTTGCGTAACTGGCCCGCGATACCCAGCCACATCTGCTGCTCGCAAAGCAGCCAGCCAGCCAGCCAGCATGCCTGCCAGCCCTGGCTCGATGACCGTCAACGGCCGCCCTTGCAGGCAAGGCGATCGAGCCAAATCCGCTCTTGATGCAATGGCGGCAAGGGCCGTCTGCTATCAAATAAGAAGCAATTTCAGCACACACGCGCGCATGAAGGATCGAGGCAGGCCTGCCCCACTGCCTATTGAGCCTTGCTGCTGCACCGCTTCTACAGGCTGCGGCCGCGCCTGGCTTTCATGGCCTCTTGGGCGGGTAGACGCGCACGACCTGCCAGAGGTAGCTTTGGCACCCGAGGGCGAAACCGGGGTGCGGTCACGCCATGGGCCTTACGAGGCCTGAGCAGCTGACACTGGGCACTTGACCACCTCTGGCGCACCGCCCCGTCCTCGCGTAGCGACACCCCGCTTCCGAGCAGCGGCTCGGTGATGCACTGCCCTGAAAAACACGGCACAGCCTCCTTCTGACTCCCGTTACCGATCGCTCCGCGAAGGAATTTCTACTCCAGGCAAGCGCAGGCGTACAGGCCGCGCCAACGTTGCGCCCTGGCAGGCAAAGCGGGCAGGCGGCTCGATGATGGGCAGCTCCCGCAACACAAAAGAAGAACAGGAGCTCGATGCACACGGCCGCCACACACCACAAGAGCGCTTCACGCCCCAACGCTGGCGCGCCGAGCATGGCAATCGACGGGCCAGCCATCCCGGCTTGCCGATGCTGCCCACACCGGGCCGCAGACACGCCCTGGCCGCGCCATGACCGCCGGTCAGTGCCCACGTCTGCAGCCCAGCCCAGCGCGGAGCAAGGCCGGTGCGGGCCAGACACCGCTGCAGAACCAAGCCCGAGCCCCACGGACCTTTTGGCCATGGTGGCCCATGAGCTGCGCCATCCGCTGGCGCCCATGCGCAGCGCCCTGGCGATCCTGCGCTTGCAAGCTGCGCATCCCGAGGCACTGGCCATCGTGGAAATGCTCGAGCGCCAGGTGAGCCACATGGCCCGCCTGGTCGAGGACCTGCTGGACGCCGGGCGCATCGCCAGCGGCAAGCTCAGCGTTCAGAAAGAACGCGTCGCCCTGGGCAGTCTCGTTGACAGCGCCCTAGCTCAACTCTCTTCATTGCGGTTTCCATATATGCCCACTCACTCGATTGGGTGGACACAAGGGTGCCCCACCGGCACTCTCAAATCAAGACGGTACAGACCGGACGGTTACAGTCCAGATCCCGACTACGCACTTAAAAAAGGTGGTTGAGCGCAGTTTTGCCTGGCTGGCGCGCTTCGGGCGCCTGAGCCGGGACTTCGAACGCATGCCCGAGGTGCTAGCCGGGCTGCATTTCGTGGTCTTTGCCATGCTCATGCTGCCCAAGGTCGCCCTGCTCTTGGCTTCGGGCGCGAGTTCATAACGCCCTCTAAGCCTCACTGTAGATCCGCACGAACTTTGAGTTCAGCACTGAACGTATCGGCCTGCCTCTCCAAGGCCATACGCGCTGTGGGCGACAGGTACCATCCCAGCGGCACCAAGGCGCCCTGGTTCGGCTGATCGATCGGCTGCATCACTGGGGTTTGCCGCGTCGCGCCCGATGCCGCGGCCGCAGCGGCCTCAGCTACCAGGTTGGCAGGCGCATACCGACCGTGGGCGCCGATGCCCGACACGTTCAGCACCGTGATCGCCGGTCCCAGGGCATCGGCATACAGCGCCCAGCTGCGGCGGCGTGTTGGCTCAGTCGCAGCGCCCGCCTTGGTCAGCACCGGCCGCAGCGGCGCGATGCACTCTTTGGCCGGGCCCTTCGGGTCGGGCCGGTCGCAGTCTGCAGGTGCCTGGCTGTTACGGATGAGCAGCACCACCACCTCATGGTTCATTTTCAGGTGCTGCAGGGCAGCCCGTGCACTGCGCCACGCCGGCGCCAGGGCGAGCACGGCACTGTTGTCGAAATAGCCGCCGTCAGCGAGGTGGCCGTCCATCTTGCCCGTCGCCGGCAGGTCGGCCGTCGGCGCTGTGCGCGTGGTGGCGCTGGCGGCGTCCGCCGCGGGTTGCACCGCCGCCAGCGGGTTGATGAAAGGAAAGCGCGCCGCAGCATGCGCGCCGCCGATCAGGCTGAGTTCGCGGCCCAGGCGGCGTTGTACATCGCGTGCGCCGGGGAAATGACGCGCCTCCACATCCAGGCTGGCCACCGGCGCCAGTTCGCCCGACTCGACCCAGGTGCTGTTGAGCAGCAGGTGCGGCTCCCACTGCCCCGTCGGGCCGGACGTGGCCGAAAGTCGCTGGGCCAGGGCCGGCAAGACACGCATCCATTCGCGCTCGAAGCCGATGGCACGGCTCAGGTGCCCGCAGCCCGGCTGACGGCAACGCCACCAGTTCGGAGCACCGTCGGCCGCCATAGGCACCGGCAGCACGCGCGCCAGCAAGTCTTCGAAGAGCCAGGCCGCAAGGAGCGGCGAGAGCGGGTCTATCCTGCCGAAAGCCTTGCGCACGCAGCGCTCCACTGCCTCCCGGTCGGTTGTTGCACCCACCTCGCGTAGGCAGGCGCTGTAGGCAGCCATGCCCACAGCGCCACCGGAAACGCCGGAGAGCACAAGTGTGCGGCTGTCGAAGTCCTTCACCTGCGTGTGTAACCGTGCCAGCACCTGGGCCGTCCAATAGGCGCTACGGATGCCGCCGCCTTCGCTGGCCACTAGGAACACCGGCCGCGGCGCGCCCGTCGGCAATTGCCGTGCCCATGCCTCGGCGGCGGTATCAAGCCCGTACACATGGGCAGGCGCGGTGCGCGCCGCGAGTTGTTCCTCGGGCTTCGGCGGCGGCAGCGGCGCGCGGTCGGCCAAGCGCAGAAATAGCAGTGCCGCCGCCACGCTGCCCAAGGTGGCCACCGGCCGCAGCCAGGGCAGCAGGTATGCGAGCCGTGGCCAGCGCTGCCCGGTGTCGATGGTGAACAGCCACCACAGCAGGGCCATCAGGCCCGAGAACAGCGCCACCAGCAGTACACCGTGCATGCGCTGTGCCGCCCAGGCCTTCTCGCCAAATGTGGGAAGTGCCAGCGGGAGCACGTGGTTGTCGGCCAAGCCCAGCGGCAGCATCGACAGTACGCCGATCAGGCCGATTGCAAACAACCCGAAGGGCCGGCCTAGGCGGACTTCGGCCAGGGTCAGGGCACCGGCCACGCCCATCCACCACACCAGGGTGAGCGTGACCAGGGCCAACGCTGCCGGTATTACGCTCATGACTTCAGGCTGGCAGGCCATGCCGAAGCGCAGCAGCAGTACCAACCCCAGTGCCAGCAACGGCAGTGACCGCGGCTGCAGCCCAGGCAGGGTGTCGTTTATCCAGCGCAGCAGGCGCCACAGCCCGCGCCGCAGTCGACTCCACAGCCCACGGCCCAGCGGGGGCAAGGGCACGCGCCGCTTTTCCTCCTTGCCCAGAAGCAGTTTGTACAGACCAGCTTCGCTGTTGAAGTAGTCGGCATCGTGCTGCAGCGACAACACGCGCCGCATCGCCAGAAAGGCACCGCCGAGCCCGACCGACAGTGCACCGATGACACACAGCATGGCTATCGTGAGGCCCAACTCTTTGGGCAGCTTCTTGCCGACGGAGAACGCGGCTGCGGCGTTGAGGGCATCGCTGATGGCATATGCGACTAACGCGTAGATGCACAGCATCGGCACCAGCGAAAGCACCCGCGCCCAGCCACGGGCGAACACGCCCAGCCTTGCTTGCACCAGGGCCTTCATCCTGTCGGCTTCGCTTTCCAGCGCCTTACTGTTATTGGTATCTGCGACTTTGTCGGCCAAGACGTCACGCTGATGCCGGATGCGGCAGCACAGGCGCGCCCACAGCCAAGTGGACTGGGTGAGTAAGGCCACTGAAAGGCCGACCACCACCGTCATGGCGGCGCGTTGCCAGCCCGGCGCGGTGATGGCGGCCTCGGTGGGGTCGCGCGGTGGCTGCGAAGGCGACCATTGCGCCAAGGCCAGTAGCACGTCGCGGCACTGGTCGAGCCCGAGCGTCAACCCGCCGAAGGCCAGCAACACCAGCAACACGTAGCGCGTGCGCCAGATGATGGTGGCCATACCGTTGCGCAAGGCTGCGCGGTAGGCGCGTTCATTGCTCGCGCCAGAGGAAAGCCTGTGGTCGGGCTTGCGGTCGAAGCCGAACAGCCACAGCACCCAGGCCAGGCCAAGGACGCCCACGGCCGCCAGCACGAGCTTGCCTTTGACTTTGACATGGGCATAGGCGCCCAACTTCATGCATTCCACGCCGGACACCAGATTGCTGCACGCGCTCGGCTCCATCTCATATAAAAAGCCGCGCCCTGCGAGCACGGCGCCCACCACGAAGCCCAGGCCGATCGCTGCCCAGGCGCGGCGGCGTTTCGGCGCCTGGTAGGCCGTGGCCGCTACCCACAGACCCACGCCCAGGGTCAGACTGGCAGCCAAGCTGCCCGCAAACACGCTGGCAGGCACGCCGGCGCGTTCCGCCCCACCGTGGTTTTCCAACGCGTCGCACAACAGCAGAGCCGCCACCAGCACGGCGGCCAGCGGCAGGATGCCCTTGAAAAGCGCTTTGCCGACCCAGGATTGGTCCTGCAGGTAAACGTCGCGACGCAGGGTTTCGCGCAGCGTGCGGGCGATCAGCAGCATCAGTACCGCATACAGCGGCATGAAGAGCCAAGTGTCTACCAGCAGGTAGACGGCCTCGACATGCCAGCGGCCAGCGCCTGCGGGCAGGTCGGCTTGCTGCACCGCCCCGCGCCAATGCATCAGCGCTGCGTCCACCGATTCAGGACGGGTCCAGCCCAGGAAGTCTTCGATACCCTGGCCGCCGGGCAGCGTGAGTGCCAGCTGAAAGCCCGCCAGGCTGAGCAACACTGCGCCTGCGAGTACCGCGACGACCGGCAAGGTCAAGGCGCGGCGCGGCTCAGACAGATTCGGATTTCGCATCACTGCACCTCCTCGCCTACGTTTTGTATTTACAGTGTGGCACGGCGCAGGTCCGCCAAGCGTCCCTAATGCTACGGGCAATATCATCGCGTGTTGATGCAGCGCAATCGGGGCACAGATCCGCACCCCGGCTACCGCGCATAAGAAGCTGAATGAGCTAGCCCCCTGAATCTCCGGACATGGTCTCTACGCAATTTTGGCTGCTGGTTGCGCGGACGCCGGCTGGCTTCTTGCATGCCAAAGGCAGAGATTCACAGGAGTAGCCGAGGGCGGATTGGGGAAACTGGGCAGCCCATCGTTCATTCACATAAAAGTGTTCTCAGCAGGGCAAACACAAGTCGTTGATTTCCTTGAATCTCCGAAAATCCAGTACCAAAATTGAGTGAAGTTCTTTCACACAATAATGTTCTCCGCGTGGAATTT
>Ga0308165_1004119_pt1 | contig 14721 bp, 13 predicted proteins | sample PhyWR2_FD_201032 | JGI IMG/M metagenome (GOLD analysis project Ga0308165, IMG submission 201032) | Phyllosphere microbial communities from UC Gill Tract Community Farm, Albany, California, United States - DLSLW.R2 | ecosystem: Host-associated > Plants > Phyllosphere > Unclassified | place: USA...
CACGAACCTCAGGCGCAAACTTGTTTGTAGTCTTGCTCATCGTAGACCCTTTCTCTCAGGAGATAGGGCCTCCGGCAATCCCGGGGCGGTTCAATCCAGTTCCCGCCGGCACAGCGAAACGACGTCGGCAACCAGGATCTCTGCATCGACCCATTCCGCTTCTGGAGATGCGCGCTTGGACAATTTGCGAACGCGATCAACGATCCCGCAAGCTCGCCCCGCATCGGCTATTATGCGCGCCACAGCTTGCTCCGCCCTCGTCACGTTCGGCGGTTCACTGCTAAGCCAGTTCCGGCACGCGCTTGCGCTGGCGACGATACCTGTGAGTGGCTGCTTGACCTCATGAGCAATCGACGTCGCTAACTCACCCAGCGTGCTTACCCGTGAGAGCCGCACCAATTGCGACCTGGACGTCTGTTCGGCCTGCAAGGCCGAGGACCTTTGCAGCGCCAGATAAGTCGTGGCCGAGATGGCGCATATGCTAAGCATGCAATTGATGAGGCCTGCCTGGTAGGCGCCTCGATCGTTCAGGATGACGCTGCAAACGGTCAGAGCGCAGCATGCTATTGAACATGCCAGCACCCCGCGCACCGATAAAAATGCCGAGGCTATAAGAACCGTTGTGACGTAGAAGACTGCGACCGCAATTTCATAGTCAGTCAGCGTATCTGCGATGAAGATCGTGCCGATTGCAAGGCACAGCAATGCCAACCTAGCGGGCCTGGACGTATGGCTGGCGGTTTGTGCCAATGCAGTGTGAGGCGGCTTCGAAATCATCTGCAATCGCTCCTCCACATTTTGGCGTATGCACGATCGACAACGCGCCCCGCAGCGTATTGATGCCCTTTGCATATCCTTTCGTATATAGCCGAGACACGATGCCCTCGTAGCAAATCTGCTCGGTTGGCGGTAAGTTGTCACCAATATGCTCGCCGGCGTTCTTTGCCACTGGCGAGGGCCTAGGCGTCGTTGTGAACCTAGATTCAGGAGCCTCCATACAGGGCTTGGCCCGGCAGCGGCGGGGCGCGTCGCCTTCCATCTTAACCCCCCAATAGAATCGAGAGGTCAAATGAATTACGATGTTCGTGCTTATAACTGGGGGGTTAAAGCCGCTCAGGATGACCTTTTGATCACCGACAATCCCTATTGGACCATGTCACACCGTGCCGCCTGGGAATCGGGTTTTTGCGTTGAAAAGCAGCAAAGTCATCGCATCGATCCGAGCGCAGCCAAATCGGTGTCTTGGCGGTAAGTGGCGCCAGGTGACAGTCGACCGATCAAGACGTGTGCGAATATGGCATCACGTAGCGGGCTCTGGTCGCCTCCGGCCGAAGAGGCGGTCCGTCAGCACCTGACCATCGAAATCAGATCCCGAGCGTCTTGATCAGGTTGGTCTCGCGAACCCGAACGCCGTCATTTCGGAAAATCCTGCCATTTCGTCATAACATTTGAACGGCTTGTAGCGGTCAAAGTGGTTATACCGACATGCCCAGTTGTCGGGCTTGGAATGAGTACTCTATCCATTGGAGACCGGCCGCGTGTGGAGCCCAAGTGGCTGTGATCCAATTCGTCAACCCAGCGGGCGCCCTGGCCGGCGGCGGCGTGACCGACGCTTAAGACTTCTACGTCCCGATCATCGCATCCGGCGCTCTCATGTGCGGTATTCTGCGGCACCAATTGTCGTCTGCCGCCATGCGCCGGTGCGACAAAGCGATTGACCCTTAATCACGCAGCGTCGCACTGCTTATTAAGGCGACCGGGAACCACCTGCCCCGCATCGGCTTGTCCAAGCGAGAAAGGAATCCGCCCATGCCCGCACGCGCCTACTGGAAAGGCCAGATCCGTCTGGCGCTCGTCTCGATCCCAATAGAGGTCTACCCGGCGACGCGATCGGGCGCGGCGATTGCTTTCCACCAGATCCACGAGCCCAGCGGCAAGCGAATCCGCTACGAAAAAGTCGCGCCCGGCGTCGGCCCGGTCGACCGCGACGAGATCATCAAGGGTTTCGAGGTTTCCAAAGGCAGCTATGTCCTGCTCGACGAGGAAGAGATCGAGGCGGTCAAGATCGAGAGCCGCAAGACGCTGGAACTCGTCCAGTTCGTCGATGCCGACGAGATTGACGTGCTTTATTACGAAAAGCCGTACTTTATCGTCCCGGCCGACGATCTGGCCGAAGAAGCCTATACGGTACTGCGCGAGGCGCTGCGCAAGACGCGCAAGGTCGGCCTCGGTCAATTGGCAGTGCGGGGGCGCGAACAACTGGTGTCGATCAAGCCGTGCGGACGCGGTCTGGTGATGGAAGTGCTGCGCTATGCCGACGAGGTCCACAAGGCGCAGGGCTACTTCCGCGACATCGAGGATGCGAAGCCTGACGCAGACCTTCTCGATCTCGCCACGACGCTGATCGACAAAAAAACCGCGCCGTTCAAACCCGCCGAGTTCCACGATCGCTATGTCGATGCGCTCCACCGCCTGATCGACAAAAAAGCCAAGTCCAAGAGCAACAAGCGCATCCTGGAGGATGTCGAGGAACCTGCCAGCGGCAAGGGCAATGTCATCGACCTGATGGCGGCACTGAAAAAGTCTGTCGGGGACGGCAAGGACAGCGGCAAGCCGGCCTCGTCAACGCGCAAGCCTGCGGCGAAGAAGGCGCCGGCCTCGGGTGGCAGCCGTGCCCGCAAACGGGCGTAGCGGCAAGGCCGGCAACCCCGGCGCCGACCTTCTCGCCGAATACAACCGCAAGCGCGACTTCGCGAGGACCGCCGAACCCGCAGGCAGGAGCGGGCGGACCGGGGGCAACAGCTTCATCGTTCAGAAGCACGCGGCGCGGCGGTTGCATTGGGATTTTCGCCTCGAAGTCGATGGTGTGCTCAAGTCCTGGGCAGTGACCCGGGGGCCAAGCGCCGATCCTGAAGACAAGCGCCTCGCCGTTCGCACCGAGGACCACCCGCTCTCCTACAGCGAATTCGAGGGCGGCATCCCCAAGGGCGAATACGGCGGCGGCACGGTGATGCTCTGGGACCGGGGCACTTGGGCGCCGATCGCGGGCAAGAGCGCGAAGGACATCGAGGACGGCCATCTCCATTTCACCCTCGACGGCGAGCGGATGAAAGGCGAATGGCTGCTTGTCCGCATGAAGCCCAGGCCGGGCGAGAAGCGCGAAAACTGGTTGCTGCGCAAGGTGAAGGATGCCCATGCGCAGACGGGCGATGTCCTTGTCGAGCAGGGCCTCAGCAGCGTCCTCACTGGCCGCACCATGGCCGAGATCGAAGCCGACAAGGGTGGCACCCATTCGCTGAAAGGCAAGAAGGGCGATGCTTTCGCGAAGGTCATGGAGACGGCCTCGGCCCGCAATGCGCAGTCTGTGCGGAAAACGACGGGCAGCCCGCCGAAATTCCGCGCCGTCCAACTCGCCACGCTGGTTGACACTGTACCCACCGGCAATCTGTGGATGCACGAGATAAAGTTCGACGGCTACCGTGCGCTCGTTGCCGCGGCGGGCGCCAAGGTCGTCGTCCATACCCGCAGCGGCCTCGACTGGACCGACAAGTTCGCCCCGCTCGCAGCGCACATCGCCGCGTTGGATCTGCCTCCCTGCCTGATCGATGGCGAGATCATCGCCCGGGGGGTGGACGGCAATCCCGATTTCTCAAGCCTCCAGGCCGTGCTCAAGCGCGGCAAGGGCAGCCAGAGCGAAGACCAGCCCCTGGAATTTCATGCGTTCGATCTCCTCGAACTCGATGGGGAGGACCTGGCAGCGATGCCCAACATCGAACGCAAGGAACGGCTCGAAGCACTGCTGGCGGATGCCGCTCCGCCCGTTTTCGTCGCCGACCACGTGATCGGCGCGGGCGAAAAGCTCTACGATGCGATGTGTGCTGCCGGGCAGGAAGGGATCATCGCCAAGCGCGTCGATGCGCCGTACCGGGGGCGCCGCACCAAGGAATGGGTCAAGGTCAAGTATACCCGGCGGCAAGAGTTCGTAATCGTGGGATGGGCGAAGTCGAGCGCCAAGGGCCGTCCGTTCTCATCCCTGCTGCTCGGCCAGTACGAAGGCAAGACCCTTGTCTACCGTGGTAAAGTGGGCACCGGTTTCGACGCCGAGGGGCTTGCCGACATGGCGGTCCGGTTTGAGAAGCTGGCGCGCAAAACTCCGCCGCTCGAGATCGAGCGGGCAGAGGCACGCGGCGCAAGCTGGGTCACTCCGAAACTGGTGGCAGAAGTGGCCTTTGCCGAACTGACCGGCGAGGGCCGTGTTCGCCATGGCAGCTTCCTCGGCCTCAGGACCGACAAGAAGGCTCGGGCGGTGACCCCGGAGAAAGCCCAGGGCGCGCCGCAGGCCGCTATCGCAGTGAAGATCAGTAACCGTGAGCGCGTCATTTTCCCCGAAAGCGGCGGCACTAAGGGCGACCTTGCGGACTACTATGCCGCCGTCGCGCCGCTCATACTGCCTTTCGTCGCGAACCGGCCGATCAGCCTCGTCCGCTGCCCGCAGGGACGAGCGAAGAAATGCTTTTTCCAGAAGCACGACAGCGGCACTTTCGGCGATCACGTCCATCACGTGCCGATCCGCGAAAAGGACGGCGGTGCGGAGGATTACCTCTATCTGAACGATGCCGAGGGACTTCTTTCCTGTGTGCAGATGGGCACGATCGAATTTCACGGCTGGGCGGCACGGGCCGACGACGTGGAACATCCCGATCGCATGATCTTCGACCTCGACCCCGACGAAGGGCTGGATTTCAAGGAATGCGTTCGAGCCGCAGGCGACATCCGCGCCCGGCTGGCCGACCTTGGGCTGGTGACCTTCGCCATGCTTTCGGGCGGCAAGGGCATCCATGTCGTCGTGCCGCTGAAACGGGGGCACGACTGGGATACCCACAAAGACTTCTCGCGCCGCTTCGCCGAAGCCATGAGCCTGTCCGAGCCCGACCGCTACGTCGCGACCATGAGCAAGGCCAAGCGCAAGGGCCGCATCTTCATCGACTGGCTGCGCAATCAGCGCGGGGCGACGGCCGTGCTGCCGTATTCAGCACGGTCACGGGAAGGCGCCCCGGTCGCGGTCCCGATAAGCTGGGACGAACTCGATGCCACGAAGACTGCGCACCCATTCTCGATCGGCGATGCTCCTGAGTTGATCAGGCGGTCGGATACGCTGCATGGCTGGGGTTTTGCCGACCAACGGCTTCCGGAAATTTGACCTAGGTTGGGCCCCTCCAGCGGAAGCCGGCTATTTGAACGCCTTCACCGCACCAGTGCTACACCGATGCGCAGGCGGGTCGTGCGCCGGTTGTAGTCCAGCAGGTTTTCGCCGTAGCCTGTGAAAGTCTGGCCGAAGAGGTAGAAGTCCGGGCCGCCGCCCAGAATGCGGCGCAGCGGGTAGGACAAGTCCGCCGCGATCGAGCCCTTGCCGCTGCCGAAGTTGAACCGGCTGGACGTGGAAAGGCGCAGGCCGTTCTCCTGGCCGATCTCGACGAACAATCCGGTGTTGCCGCGATAACGGCGGATATCCGGGTTGTCTGACAGGTCGCCGGCATAGAACCATGCGCGCGGGGCCACGGTCAGCCGGGTGCCGCCGCCCAGCGAGAACGCTGCCATCGGCGCTATGTAGACGGTGTTCAGACTGCGCGAAAAGTCGCCATCGCGCCCGTTCGATTCGTGACGCATGCCGATCTGTGCGCTCAACGTAGTCTTGTCGGACAGCGCCTTGGGCGGGGTGACGTAGAATAGTTCCGGCTGGAAATCGATGTTGCGGAAGGGAGAAGAATCCGCCCCCAGATCCCAGAACATGCGCTGCGTGTAGGCGAAGTAGAACCCGTCGCCCAATGCAGGCTTGCCCTCACGGGCGCGGCTACCGAACAACTGGTACTTGAAACTGAGCTGTATGCGGGCCTCGCTGTTGGTGCCGGGGCCATAGACGGCATAGATCGGATCGTAGGCGCTCAGGTTTTCCAGAAAGGCATTGCCCACGGTGCGATCGTTTGGAGGCGGGGTTGCCGGGAGGGCGTCCGCGACCTGCACGTCGGGGTTCGGCGCCGCGCCTGAGGGTGCGGCTGGCGGCGCAGGAGACGCTGCGGCGAGCGTCACGGCCTGTCCGCCCCAGAGTGGCACAGAGAGCAACGCGCCGTCCTGAACGCTGCCGGGCGCCAACTGGTAGTGCGCGGAAGCGAAGCTGCCGGGAGCGATGGCCATCGTGGCAGGCGTTGCGGGGGCTCGCTGTAGCATAACGGTGCGCCCTGCGCCCAATGCGCCGGGCCGTGCGAGCCGCGCCTCGACGGCATCGGGAAGGCTTGCCTCGGCCGTGGCCGTGCCGGTGTTGAGCAACCGGACATCAATCTGTGCGCCGCCATCCGCGCTTGGCTCGATATGGCCGATCAGTGTTTCGATCGCGCTCTGGGCAAATGCGGTGCCGGGCAGCGCGGCTGCGAGAGCCATCGCCGAAATAAACGTGAGCGGTCTTTTCATACGAGCAACTGCTCTCCGGCATGGATCGGGGCATGACCAATAGGGCTTGTGATACCGCAGGCAACAGGAGTTTGCATCGTTCAGCCGCCCTGGAGGCACCGTTTAGGCGCCTCAAAGGCAGACGGAGTATTATGGCTGAACGTCCTGCGGCTTACGGGCCGACATCGTTGCCCGAGGTCTTCAGGCGGTAGGCCTGGCCCGCAGCGAAGCCGAGCGCGGCTGCGACACCGTCGTTCCACCCGTAAGGATCGGAGCGGATGACCGGCTCTCCGTCTTCACCGAACCCTACCGTCTGGTAGATGAGCCTGACGGGGATTTCTCGCGGCAATGGCACGAAGGTTTCCTTGCCGGTCGCGCGGGCGCGGTGCCATTCGTCGAGCACGCCTTCGTCGCGCGCCAGCATTTCCGCAAAGCCCAGCGCATCCTCGACCCGGACGCAGCCGTGGCTGCGCTGGCGCTGGACTTCCTGGAACAACTGCTTGGCGGGGGTGTCGTGAAGGTAGATCTGGTGCTCGTTCTTCATGTCGAACTTGACCAGGCCGAGCGAGTTTTTCGGGCCCGGCTGCTGGACAACCCAGCCGTCCTTCCAGGCCATGTTGTTGCGGCGTAGATAGGCGCTGCCCTTACCGGCGATCTCCTTGTTCTGGATCGAGCGGGGCACGGTCCATGTCGGATTGGCGACGAGCCGGTAGATCGGCGATCCCAGTTGCGGTGTTTCGTTCTCTGGCTCGCCGACCACGACCTTGCGGCTGTCGGCGACCTTTCCGTCGCGCCAGTAAAGCAGCCTTCCGGCGGCTATATTCACATCGATGCGGGTAGGCGGGGCATTACGGTCCAGCCAGCGCATTCGCTCCATGGCGACCGCGATCGTCCTTGCACGGTCCGCATCGGACAAGTTGAGGATTTCGAGCGCGTCGCTGCCGATGACGCCGTCGGGCTTGATCCCGTAATCGGCCTGCATGTGCTGCACGGCCTGGACCATTGCCGGGCTGTAGCTACCGCCCTGCGCTGCGGCCCGGTCAAGATAGTCGGACGCCACTAACTGGCGGGCGATCGCGGGAATACGCGGGTCGGCAGTGCCGGGTTTCAGCGGCTCACCCTTGTCCGGAATGGCGGGGGTTGGCGCATCACCCTGCTTGCGCAGCGCGATATAGGCTTTTGACAGGCTGCGATAACCATCGTCCTTGGGCGCAAGGCCATCGATCCAGTCGCCGACCTTGCCGGTCGACAGCGCACCGGCAAGCCCCCGCAGCAGGTCGGGCTTTGGACGGGGCACCGTGTAGATGTCGTATAGCTTTTCAGGATCTGAGGCACCGCGTGCCAGTGCTGCCGCATAGCGAAGCGCGCTGCGGGTCAGCGCCTTTTCACCCTCGGCGCTGCCGGGCTGGCCTTCTACGACAAATTTCATGCGATCGAGGCCGTGTGCAGCGCGCCCGTCGATAGCCTTGCGAAGCTGGCGTACCGATGCGTCGTCCCAGTGCACCTGGTCGATGCTGGTCGCAATTGCTGCCTTGTCAGGTTCTCCGGAAAGGAAATTGCATCCGGCTAGTGTGAACGTCAGAGCCAACAGCGAACCAGCAATCACTCTTTTGCGCACACGGATCTCCTTGAAAGACCCTTGCAATAACAACGGGAAGCGCGAAGAGTTTCACAGCGTCATGTGCGGACTGCATAGACAAGGCGCCCCTGTCCCAAAAATGCGAACACATCGTCGAGCTTGTTCTCACCCACCGCGAAGCAGCCCTGACTGCGGCCCAGCTTGCCGTGAGCGTTTATCATCTCGTCATTGGCATACCACGCGCTATGTATGACGATGGCGCGGTCGAGGGCATTGTTGTTGGTAGCGTCCAGCCCGATAAGGCGCTGTGAGCGGCCATGCTTGCCGACGTAATAATTATCGGTCACGAATGCGCCTTCGCTGGAGGCGTTGGACCCGAACGCATTAGAAAAGCTCTTGAGGAAGCCCGTGTGGCCAGGATCCGAGCCGGAGCCGTGGGCCACCAGTAGCCGCGAGGCCTTGCCGCTTGCAACGTCGAGGAAGTGCAGTCTCTGCTCGGAAGAGGGCGCGGAGAAGTCGACGATGGCGATGCGATCCCGGGCCGTGATGGTCTTCGAATGCTCGTCGAGCGCGGCCAGAGCCTTTTGCAGGATTCGTGGGTCGACAGCAAACCGCGAGGGCGCCGGAGCAATCGGGGCAGGCGCAATCGGCGCGCGCGCCGGCACCGGTATGGGCGGAGTGGACTCTGCCATGAACGGCACACGAGTTGAACAAGCCGCAGCGCCAACAGCCATCGCAGCGCCCGCAAACATCGCGGTGCGTCGGGAAGTTTGAAGGGACATTTTATCCATGACCTTATTTATGGAAATGTGTCGCTGTATTTAAAGGTCTTGACGGCGGGTTTTTCCGTTCACTTGCACACACTTCGTTTGAATTTTGCGATGAACCGACAGATCGTGGTCCGTGGCCGCACCTTGCCCGATAATCGGCAACTATATTGCGGCGATAGTGACGGACGGCACGCCAGCGTGATCGCTCCCAACATGTTTTGATGTTTTGCGCATAGGTGCGCTTGCCGTGTGGAAACCAAACGCTCCCTTCGTGCGCTACGGCCTATTATGGACGCAACCACACCTATCGAGGCGGATGGCGCGGCAAAGCCTGCAGACGTGCGGCGGCGGCGGCACGTCCTGAAAATCATCCGCAATACGGTGCTGATCCTGATCGGTTTGATTTTCGCGATCTGGCTGGTGCTTTTCGTTACGAAGGGGCGTTTTCTGAAACATCCCTTCGAAAGCATCGCGGGCTCACTGGCGGATCGCAAGATTACGGTGGGCGGCGACTTCCAGCTTTATTTCGCGCCGTTCCGCATCAAGTTTGTGGCCGAAAAACTGGCAGTTTCCAATCCGCAGTGGGCATCGCGCGATACTCTTTTTTCCGCGAGGCGGATCGAGGCGCGCATCGCGCCGCTTTCGCTGATCTTTGGCCGCAGGCATGCCTATTGGCTCGATTTGGTGGGTGGAAACGCCAATCTCGAATGGGATGCGCAGCACAAGCGCAATACCTGGACTTTCGGCAGCGGCGATAAAGGCAAGCCATTCGAACTGCCGCGCATCGATCGCGCCAACGTCGCCGGCACGCGCATTCGCTATGTCGATCCGCAAATGCCGCTGCTGGCAAACCTCAGGATCGACCCTATCGTTTCGAGCGATACGCGGATCGATAAGGCAGTTGGCGTGAACGGCGACGGACGGTTTCGCGATACGCCGTTCCGGGTAGCCGCGCGCTTGCTCTCGCCCGATGCGAGCGTCGCTGGAGGCGAGAACAAGCTGGAACTGCGCGCCTGGGCGGTGAACAGCGTGATCGACGTTGCCGGAACGCTCCCGGCGCTGACCGAATTCGAAGACGTGCCGCTGCGGGTCGCCGCACAGGGGCGGGACTTGTCGGATCTGCTGGGGGTGATCGACGTCACCATCCCGCAGACGCGGCGCTACGCGCTCAAGGCGCGGATGGTGAAGGACGGGCAGGCTTACCGCTTCACCGGCATGACCGGCACCTTCGGCCAGTCCGACCTTTCGGGGCGTTTCACCGTCAACAATGCAGAGCGGCTGCGCCTGGACGCTGTGTTGACGACACGCCGATTGGACATCATCGATGCGGCACCCTTTATCGGCTACAATCCCGATATCGTCGCCGCCGACGGTGCGGTAGCGGCCGCAGCGGCGACGGGTGCGGGCGCGCAGCGTGTGCTGCCCGATGCGGCATTACCGGTGGAGTCGATGCAGCGCTTCGACGCCGGGCTGGAGTGGAAGATCGGCATCATCCGCTCGAAAAACGTGCCGGTTTCGAACGTGGCGGTGAAGCTGTCGCTCGAACGCGGGCGGCTGGCGTTGTCGCCGCTGACGTTTTCGATGGCGCGGGGGGATGTGTCGTCAGACCTGATTTTCGACACCCGTCAGCGCCCATCGGCCATCAGCTATGACATCCGCCTCGGTTCGACGCCGATGGGGCGCTTGCTTGCCGGGTACGGCGTCGCTGATTCGGGCACTACCGGATCGGTCCACGGGCGCATCAAGCTGGAGGGAAGGGGTGACACCGTTCACGATTCGCTGGCGACTTCATCCGGGCGGATCGCCTTCGTAATGCCGCAGGGCACGCTGTGGACCCAGAATGCGCAGCTTGCCGAACTTGATTTGGGAACATTTGTCTACAAGATGTTCGAGGGCAAGTTGAAGAAGCCGATCGAGATCAACTGCGGCCTCGTCGCTTTCACCGTTCGCGGTGGCAGCGCGACCTCCGATCCGATCCTTATCGACACCAGCAAAAACGTCGTCACCGCGCGCGGCGGCTTCAGCTTCGATACCGAAGCCGTCGATCTGGCATTTCGCGCCGATGGCAAGAAGTTCAGCTTGCTGTCGGGGCAGTCCCCCGTGCGTCTCGGCGGGCATTTTGCCAGCCCTTCGCTGCAGGTCATCAGCCCGGAACTGCTCGGCCGCGCCGGAGCGGGGCTGGGGCTGGCGGTAGTGGCGTCGCCGGTGGCGGGCTTGCTCGCCTTTGTCGACGTGGGCGATGCGAAGTCCGCCGCCTGCGGTCCTGTCCTGTCAGGCGCGGGGGCTGCGGCCCAGCGCACCACCAAAGGCAAGCCTCGGACCGATCTTGGTGTTGGAAAGGCGAAGAAGGGTTCTTGAGGGAAGAGAGGCACGGCGCCAGCTGCCCGGTTCAAGCCCGGGTGTGTAGTCCGGACCAGGGCTGCATATTCGCAACGTCTGCGAGAGGCTCCCGCCGTTCCAATTCCTCGACGGTCGCGAGCATCATGGCGCGGTAGGGAGCCAGCATTTGCGGATAGCCCGCCTCGATCGCCGTGAGGTGAGCGCCGATGGTGCCTGTATCTCCGCGCAGCACCGGACCCGACAGGGCGCCGATCCCGCGTTGGAGCGCATTTTCCAACGCCGCGCGTACCAGCGGCGCCAGGAAATCTCCCGGATTATCCGCTCCCGCCGCTCGTAAGGCGCCTGATGCTCCTGCGATCAGCGTGACGAGGTGATTGGCAGCGTGGCACAGGGCTGCGTGATAGAGTGTGCGCTGCGCTTCGGCCACTTCGACCGAAACACCGCCCAGCATTTGGATAAGCGCATGGCCGCGCGCCGTCGCTATGGGGTCCGATCCGGTGACGGCGAAGCATGCCCCTGCCATGCGAGCCACCTCAAGATGCGGGTCGCCGGTGAAGGTCATGGCCGGATGTATCGCCGCCGTCAGCGCGCCGTTGCCGTGCAGGGCGGAGAGGATCGCCGTGCCGCTGGTGCCGCTGACGTGGAAGATGAGGGGCGCGTGGTCCAGCGGCCCGGCCTGAGCTAGTGTCTCAACCACGGCCGCGATGGCATCGTCCGACACTGCAATCACGGTGACATCGCAGGCCTTCACCAGCGCCGCGAGGTCGTTCGCCGCTACGCCTTGCCCAATCTGGGCGATGACGTCCTCTGCTGCCTTGTGCGTGCGGCCCCAAATCATTGGCGGTGCGGCGCTATGGTCGCCAAAGGCCAGCGCCATGGCGCGCGCCACTTTGCCTGTGCCGATGATGCCGATCTGACGGATGAGGGAAGGAGGTGCCATGCGAGCCGTTTAACGCCTGGATCGCGATCGCACTACACCGGCGTCAATCGCCCAGTTCCGCCGCGATGCCCATCAAGGCGATGCGGGCGACGCTGGCCAGTCGTTTTTCGTCCCAGCCTTCGCGCGCGGCAGCGGACATGCCGGACATCGTGGCGACAACCATGTCCGTTACGCTATCCGCCGTATCGGGGTGCGACTGCACCAGGAAGGCATGAATGGCGGCGCGCGGGCCTTGCGCGGCGTTGCGCGCCAACTGGCAGATATCGGCGTCCGTGGAGGAGCGAACGGCCTCCAGCACAAGGCAACCGCGCCGTTCGGGATCGGCAGCATAGCCTTGCGCCGAATTCAGCAGCAACTGCGCCAAAGCATCAATCGCCGGGCGGCCGGGCACGAACAGATCCGCGATCGGCGTGGCGGCCGCACTGTAGCGCTGGAGGACGCGCTCAAAGAAGGCGGCCTTGCTGCCGAAAGCGGCGTAGAAGCTAGGCGGCTTGATGCCCAGGGCACTGGTCAGCGCGGCAAGGCCGACGCCTTCGTAGCCCTTTTCGTGGAACAGCGCCTCGCCTGTCGCCAGTGCCTGTTCGGTGTCGAAGCCGCGCGGCCTGCCTCTTCCCGATATTAAATTAGCAGTCACTACAAAATACCTCTTGAAGACCCTTCCGTCGAGATATATGTAGCGATCACTCAATATTTATCAAGGAACGTGACATGGTAGGCATCGCAGGCAAGAAGGCACTGGTGATCGGCGGCAGCCGCGGCATCGGCGCCGCTATCGTAACGAGACTGGCGGCCGACGGTGCGCAGGTCGATTTCACTTACGCAGGATCCCGGGAAGCCGCAGAGGCTCTGGCGCTGGAGACCGGAGCCACTGCGATCCGTTCCGACGCCGCCGACCGGGACGGCCTGATGAAGACCGTGCGGGACGCCGGACCTGCCGATATCCTGGTGTTCAGCGCCGGTCTGCTGGTGGCCGGCGATCCGCTGGAACTGGACGCAGACGCGGTCGATCGCATGATCGACGTGAACGTGCGCGCGCCCTACCATGCCGCCGTCGAAGCAGCGCGGACCATGCCCGAGGGCGGACGCATCGTGTTCATCGGCTCGGTCAATGGCGACAGCATCCCGTTCCCCGGCCTTGCCGCCTATTCCATGACCAAGTCGGCATTGCAGGGCATGGCCCGCGGCCTTGCGCGTGATTTCGGTCCGCGCGAGATCACCGTCAACGTCGTGCAGCCGGGACCCACCGATACTGACATGAACCCCGCCGATGGCCCGATGGCCGAGATGATGCACGGCGTCATGGCCATCAAGCGCCACGGCACCGCCTTGGAAGTGGCGAGCCTCGTTTCCTATCTCGTGAGCGCGGATGCGCGCGGCATCACCGGCGCCATGCATACCATCGACGGCGGTTTCGGCGCCTGATCGGCAGGCCATAAGGACACGACATGCACAGCAGCGATACCGACGTGGTGATCTACGTGACATACACCGGAACGCCCGAAAGCCGCTTCGACCGGGACTATTATACCGGCAAGCACATGCCGCTGGTGATGGCCGCCTGGCAGCAATACGGCCTGAAGAGCGCTGCCGCCTTCTATCCGGCCGTAGCGGGCGACGGCACCGTTGCGATCTGCGAATGCCGGTTTGCGGACGAGGTCGCGCTGGAGGCTGCATTCGCCTCGCCCGAGGCTGCCGGTGTGATGGCGGACGTGGCGCGCTTCACCGATCTCGTGCCCGCGCGGGTGCGGGCGGCGGCGCTCTGAGCGGGGATAGTCGCATGGATATCGGATTTGTCGGCCTTGGCCGGATGGGGCTGGCGATGGCTTCGAACCTGGGCCGTGCCGGGCACCGCATCCGTGCCTGGAACCGCTCGCCCGTGGCGGGGGACGCGGTGGTGAACGGGACTATCGCGGCCAGCCCGCAGGAGGTGTTCGGGGCCGACGTGGTCTTCACCATGCTGTCGGACGATGCCGCGATCCGGGAGGTCGTGCTGGACGGCGACCTTCTATCCCATGCCCGCGAGGGATTGGTGCATGTCGTCACCGCAACGATCTCGGTGGATTTCGCGGGTGAGCTTGCGGATATCCATGCCGCGCGCGGCATCGGCTATGTCTCGGCCCCGGTGTTCGGCCGCCCCGACGTGGCCGAAGCGGCGCAGCTCAACATCATGGCCGCCGGTTCCGCCGAGGCGATCGCCAAGGTCGCCCCGCTGTTCGACGTGATCGGGCGGCGCGTCTTCGTGATGGGAGACGATCCCCGCGCCGCCAATGCCTCCAAGGTCGCGGGTAACATGATGATCGCGATGGCCATGGAGGCCATGGCCGAAGCGGCGGCGATCACCGAGGCGCACGGCGTGGAGCGCGGCGCTTTTCTGGACCTGATGACCCAGACCCTGTTCGGCTGCCGGGTCTATGAAAACTATGGCGGCAAGATCGTTGCGGGCGATTACGAGCCGGGCTTCCGCCTGGCGCTCGGCCTCAAGGACCTGCGGCTGGCGAGCGAGGCGGGCGAAGCGTTCGGCAATGCGCTGCCCATGCTCGATGCGGTGCGCGGGCAGATGCAGGCCGCCGCGGATGCCGGGCGCGGCGAGCAGGACTGGTCTGCCATAGCAGCGCACCTGCTCGGCAAGTGAGCCGCGCCTTCAGGAG
>Ga0308165_1004120_pt1 | contig 14718 bp, 14 predicted proteins | sample PhyWR2_FD_201032 | JGI IMG/M metagenome (GOLD analysis project Ga0308165, IMG submission 201032) | Phyllosphere microbial communities from UC Gill Tract Community Farm, Albany, California, United States - DLSLW.R2 | ecosystem: Host-associated > Plants > Phyllosphere > Unclassified | place: USA...
TTGTGGATAAACACTATACCGTTTCTATCAGTTCTTCTTCGTAATCCTGACCTAAATGGGTGATCAATTCTTCGCCCATGATGTAACGCAAGGTATTTTGAAGTTTCATTAACTGTTTAAAAATGTCATTTTCTGCTGGTACACCTGGAATGGTTTGTGGCGATTTAAGGTAAAATGATAACCATTCTTGAATGCCCGACATATTTGCACGTTTGGCAAGATCGATAAACAGGGCAAGATCCAATACAATTGGCGCGGCTAAAATAGAGTCGCGGCAAAGGAAATTGATCTTGATCTGCATTTTATAGCCCAACCAGCCGAAAATGTCGATGTTATCCCAACTTTCTTTGTTATCACCGTGAGGCGGGTAATAGTTGATCCTGATTTTGTGGTACATATCGCCGTATAAATCCGGGTTAACTTCTGGTTTAAAAATATCTTCCAGTACACCCAGTTTAGATACTTCTTTTGTTTTAAAGTTATCTGGATCATCCAACACCAAACCATCACGGTTACCTAAAATATTGTCAGAAAACCAACCGTTTACACCCAAAGAGCGGGCCGCTAAACCAGGGGCCAAAATGGTTTTCATCAAAGTTTGACCAGTTTTAAAATCTTTACCAGCGATAGGTGTATTGGTTTCTTTGGCCAGTTCGATCAATGCAGGAATATCTACCGTTAAGTTTGGCGCACCATTAGCAAAAGGAATTCCTAATTTTAATGCGGCATAAGCATAAATCATACTTGGTGCAATGCGCGGATCGTTGTCTCTTAAACCTTGTTCAAAAGCGGCAAGCGATTCGTGAACTTCTGATGCTTCGAAATAAATTTCTGTAGAACCGCACCAAACCAATACAATACGGTCGCAGTTGTTTTCTGCCTTGAAGTTTTTAATATCTTCCATTACCGCTAAAGCCAGTTCGTAACGGTTATCAAGATCTTTTACGTACTTGCCATCAAGGTTTTTTACGTAATTTCTGTCAAAGGCAGCCCTCATCGGTTTAATGGCCTGCAATTCTTCGCGTACATCGCGCAAAAGGTTGGCATCCAAAACACGGGCATTCATTGCCGCTTCGTAAACGTTATCTTCGTAAACATCCCAGCCTCCGAAAACTAGGTCATCGAGGCCAGCAAGAGGCACAAAATCTTTAATTTTTGGTTGTTTGTTTTCTGTTCTTTTACCCAAACGGATGGTGCCCATCTGCGTTAACGAACCGATTGGTTTTGATAAACCTTTTTTAATTGCAGCAACTCCGGCAATCATGGTGGTAGCTACAGCGCCAAGTCCTGGCATTAATATTCCCAGCTTGCCTTCAGCCGCTTTTACTTGTTGTTTCATTCTATTATTATTTAAAATCTTATAACCAATTGTTTTTACGGTACCAGTTTATGGTTTCATTAAGGCCTTGTTCGAGCCCATACTCGGGCACAAAACCAAAATCTTTTTGAATATTTTTAATGTCGCAGCCCCAGTTTATGGCTGTGAGTTCTTTTATCTTATTTACGTTTAAAGCCGGAATTTTATTAAACACTCCATATAGCCGTTCCATCGACCATGCCAAACCTTTAATAATTGGCACAGGCACATTTATGCTTATTGTTTTTTTACTTAATGCCTTGCGTACGTTTGCTGCTAACGCAAACCGGTTATATACCGCTCCGTCAGAAACATTATAACTTTTACCAACTACATCTGATGCGAGTGCCTTTATGATGATATTGGCCAAATCTGTGGCATATACAAAACTCAACTCTTGCTTTTCTTTACCGATATACAGCTCTAAGCCAGCTTTAATCGTTTTGATCAGTATAAAAATGTCCTTCTCCCTCGGGCCATAAACTGCCGTTGGCCTGAAAATGATCAAGGGCAGGTTAGGAACCTGTGCCAGGTAGGTTTCGGCCAGCGCTTTGCTGATACCATAGTCCGTAACCGGGTTCGAAGGGCTTTTTTCTGTCAGTTTTTCATTTTTCTGCTTTAACGGACCGAGCGCAGCCAAACTGCTGATGAATATAAATTTCTTTATAACGTGTGTTGATTGAGCTGCTGCAACGGCTAAATTCCGGGTATAAATGGCATTTACCTTATTGTAATCATCCAAGTTTTTTGCTTTGGTTACCGCGGCAGCATGTACGATATAGTCGTATTTTTTCTCCTCGATATTTTCCCTCAACAGGTAAATCGATCCGAAGTCAAGGTCTACATAATTGATCTCAAAATCTTTAAGGTGATCGGCAATAGTGCTTTTACGCACATTGGCATATACTTCCAATCCATTGTTCAAGGCAGATTTGATCAGGTGATAACCCACAAAACCAGTTGCTCCCGTAATCAACACCCGCTTTTTCATATCGCTTTCTCTAAAATCCTGTATTTGCGGTACAGTTTTCCACCAATATCCTCAATAGGCTTGTTAATCATATCGTTATGATCCAATGTCCAGCTGGCTTCTGCATACTTCATGTTTTTAGCCTTAAAGTGTTTGATGATACGGCCATAAAGACAGGCTTCGATCCCCATTTTGCGGTAACCATCTACCACGCCCAGCAATAAAATGCGGATGCCATCGATTTTCTTTTTATTGGCCAGCAACTTGATCAAACCAGTAGGAAACAGCCTGCCGCGTTTAATTTTGATCAAAATCTGGTTGATATCTGGGATAGCCAGGGCAAAGCCCACAATCTTGCCGTGCTGCTCAGCCAGGATACAGAATTCAGGATCAAGGATCATTTTTAAATCGTTTGCCGTATAATCAAACTCTTTATCCGTCATCGGAACAAAACCCAGGTTTTTATCCCACGCTTTGTTATACACATCCCTTACCGCATTACACTCTTCCTTGAATTTCTTCATGTTGATTTTGCGGAGTATAATATCATTGCGCAGCAAACGTTCTTCAATCCGATCTAAAAGCTTAACCGAGCGTTCGCTATAATTACCTGCAGTGTAGCGGTAGGCTCTTAAATCTACATTTTTCTGAAAACCCGTCTGTTCCAATAGTGGAAGGTAATATTTGGCATTGTAAGGCATCATCGCCACCGGCGGACCATCAAATCCTTCAATCAATAATCCGCAAACCTCGTTTGTTGAGAAATTTACCGGCCCCATGATTTTGGTCAATCCTCTTTCAGTTAACCAATTTTCGGCTGCATTAAGCAGTTCTTTGGCCGCTGCTGCATCATTAATACAATCGAAGAAGCCAAAAAAACCGTCATGTCCACCATAAACTTTATTGTGGTTTGTATTGTTGATTGCGGCAATACGTCCGATTATTTTACCATCGTTATACAGCAAAAAGAGCTGTATTTCGGAATGCTCGTAAAAAGGGTGTTTGCCCGGCGTAAGCAGATCGCGCTGTGCAATAAAAAGTTCGGGCACATAATTAACATCATCTGCATAAAGCTGATGCGGAAAATCGACAAATGCGGCCAGTAATTTCTTACCGGAAACCTTTACAAGTTCTCTCATGACTGGCTTCCTACTAATTCTACGTTAACAGCCTTAAAAGCTTCACTCAGTTTTCCTATTGCGGTTTCAATCTGATCGAAGCTGTGCGTGGCCATTAAAGAAAATCTGATTAAAGAAGAATCTGAAGGCACTGCAGGCGAAACAACCGGGTTTACAAATACCCCATTCTGCTGAAGGATATTGGTAATCATAAAGGTTTTTATGTTATCGCGGATATAAACCGGAATAATGGGGCTGTTGCTATGGCCAATATCAAAGCCCGCTTGGAGCAACAGTTTTTTGGCATATTCTGTATTTGCCCAAAGTTTATCTATCCGTTCAGGTTCAGATTCGATGATATCGAGTGCGGCAATAACGCTTGCAACGGCCGATGGCGGCATACTCGCACTAAACATTAACGATCTGGCGCGGTGTTTAATATATTCTATGGTTTCGGTACTACCGGCAATAAAACCGCCCAATGAAGCGAGCGATTTGCTAAAGGTGCCCATAATCAGGTCTACATCTTCGGTAAGGTTAAAATGCGATGCGGTACCCGAACCGTTAAAGCCGATTACACCCAAACTATGGGCATCATCCATCATGATGTTGGCACCAAACTCGTTCGCAATTTCGACCATTTCGGGCAGGTTAACCAAGTCGCCTTCCATGCTAAAAATACCGTCGGAAACAATAAGTTTAGCGGCATCTTCGGGTAAGCGGCTTATTTTGCGGCGCAGATCCTGCATGTCGTTATGTGCATATTTAATGGTACGGGCAAAAGCCAGGCGGCTGCCATCAATAATAGAGGCATGATCGTATTCGTCCAACAATAAATAATCATTACGGTCTAACAAACAGGAAATTACGCCCAGGTTGACCTGAAAACCAGTGCTAAACAGCACTGCAGCCTCTTTGCCAACATATTCGGCCAGGCGGTTTTCCAGATTCAGGTGAATATCGAGCGAGCCGTTCAAAAACCTCGAACCAGCACATCCGGTACCATATTTTTCGATGGCGGCTTTTGCAGCCTCCTTTATTTTCGGGTGATTGGTAAGCCCCAAATAAGAGTTCGAACCAAACATAAGTACTTTTTTCCCGTCGATCACTACCTCGGTATCCTGAGCAGATTCTATCGACCTGAAATAAGGGTACAATCCCTTTTCCTTTATCATAGCTGCATCCTTAAAAGAGGCAATTCTATCTTGTAATTTTTTACGCATACTGAACGCTATTGTTCTTCAGTTTTTTTAAACCCTGTTCTGAAAGTCTGATCATCTTTTTGAATGTCGCTATTGATATCAAAATCAACAGGGCGATTCAGGTTGCATTAACCAAACGATTTGATAACACAATTTTAACGCGGAATTGAAGCCAAAAAAAGGTTCAAATGTGGGATATATTGGTCAAAATGTTGGATTGGCGAAATGTGACATTCAGATGAATTGACCAATTGACATTCTGACTTTTATTATAAAATAGTAAAATATTAAAAAACAGCCAAATAAGCGCCAAAACAAATATAAATACCTGTATTTAAGTGAATTGAAAAGATATAATTTCTTAATCAAAAACTTAAAAATCAATCAGAGATTAGTCATTTTAAAAAAATTATCTTGCAAAACTGATCTCGAACATTACATTTGCCAGTACAAAATCCGACAGATAAAGGGCGAAAGTTATCCGATAAAGGATGACAGGAATTGGTATGCAAAAGATGATCGTATCTGTTAAGAAATTATTAAAAAACGCCAGGCGATTTTATGCAACAACAGTTACTTAATAAAACTTTTTCTGAAAAAAAACACGAGGAAGCGCTTTCTTTAAACGATGGATTGATGGCAAAGATCCACAACAGCAATGACCCACATTATTGCAGTTCGGAACCTTTTCGCGTATCGAGCTATGCCTTAATTCTTATCACTAAAGGAACGTTAAATATCAAAATCAATTTTGTTGATCATGTGTTGAACCAAAGGGATATTCTGTTGGTTTTACCCCAATCTATTTATGAAATTATAGAGAACAGTAGCGTTTCATTTATTAGCATCCATTTTAATAAAAGCTATTTAAAAAACAAGGGGATATTTTTTAACAGCGGCGAAACCTACCGCATGTCGCAGAATACACAGGCAAACAAGTTTTCACTATCGAAAGAAGACTACAACTTTATCTACTACGATATGTTGGCGCTGCACAAAAAGCTAAATGTTTCAAAAGATACCCCCCAGATCAAAAACATTGTTCACAACAGTTTTCTGGAGCTTGTTTACGATATTTTCTTGCTAAAAAACAAACAAAAAGAGACCAGTCCATTTGTACATAACAGTAGAACAGAACTAACAAGCCGTTTTTTAGCCCTGGTATCAGAAAATTTCAAAAAGGAAAAACGGGTAATTTATTATGCCAACTGTTTACGCATCACCCCACGTCATTTATCTCAGGTTGTTAAACAGGTAACCGATAGGACTGCAGGAGAAATTATTGATGAAATGGTGATCAGGGAAGCAAAAGTACTGTTAACCAGCCATGTAATGAATATTTCGGAAGTTGCGATAGCGCTACACTTCAGCAACTCTTCTTTTTTTGGGAAATACTTTAAAAAGCAAACCGGAATTACCCCTTCTGAATATAAAGCATCAAATAATATTGCGGTATAAACTGTATTTCACAAACGGTCGTCATTTCGACTGAAGCTTCCGATTTTTCATCGGTTGCGAAATGGAGAAACCTAATTAATAAAGATTTCTCCATTCCCTGCACTTCTGTTCGCAAGGACGAAATTACCTATCTCCGTCATCAACTGATCGATTTATTTAAAAACTATAAACTATCTTATAAAAACGCTTAAGCATAATTCAGCTTAACCTTTCACCTTACCTGGCGATACCGCAAATTTCTTCCTGAATGCATTGCTAAAATGCTGAACGGAAGAATAGCCCATATCGAAAGCAACGGATTTAATGGGAATGCCCTCGGTTAACAAAATTTTCGCAGAATTTAACCTATAATCGCTTAAATAACCAAATATGCTGTTATCGAACAGGCCTTTAAAACCCTGTTTAAGTTTAAATTCGTTAATTCCGCACAATTTGGCAAGTTCTGCAACCGAAGGAGGCTGGTGAATATTTGCAATGAGGTAATCGCGTGCGTAATACAAACAATCTCTATCATAGCCAGACTGTGGGGCTTTATACAGCTTCCTGGTAAACAATGTTTCGAAAGCCTCTGCCTGTAACACGAGCAATTCGGTACATTTCGACTCGATGAACATGAGTTTTAATCCATCTGTATAATTACAATGAAGTATATCCTGTATGCAATTGCGCATAGCCCATGAAATGGGAAGGTTTTGTTCCGCCATTTGTGCATAACGGCCCGAATCCATATGTCCGGCCAAAACCTGAAGCGCGCGGCACGAATTTTCTGCAAGCTGCAAAAACTTTTCTTTTGTAAAATGCACTTCAAAAAAGCGGTAATTGCTTCCGGTATCATATTCACCTGTACCATCCAATTCGGGCATATAAATAATATTCTGCTGGTTGGTATTGTAAATATATTCCTGGTTATTAACCTTATTAAAAACGGTTCCTTTGCCGGATAAAGTAAAGCGCAATTTGATCATATCCGGAACATCGTAAGTGGGGCTAAAATACATTTGATGTTGTTTAAACATAATATCGCCATATACAATGTAAATATCGGGGGTATTGATCTGCAACATTTCGGCATCACTAAAAGAAAAACTGTATTTCTCCTTTCTTTCCGTTACCAGCTTCTTTTCAACGGGAAATTCGTCAAAACTACCCCCTACTTTTTTCCAACTCCCATAATCTTTACCAACATTAATTCCCATAGCGGCAATTATCCTAAAAAAAATGGAACTATCCGAAAAGGATTATAAACAATTCCATTTTCTGTAAAAGAAAATCCTTTTTATGTAAAAGCTTAAAACGGCGATTCTTCACCTTTGCCAACTTGTTAAATGGCTTACGCCAACAACAGGAACAAAAATACATACATCACAAAAAAGCGTTGCAGTGCGGCCATGGGTAAACAGATAGATCAATTTATAGAAAAGCACAAACCAATAGCTTATTCGAATCATAAAAGCGCTAAAAATAAAGGAGAAAACACCCCTCCATTCCATAAAACCATAATTTTTAAATTAATACATGGCCTTAAGCTGAAAGCTGGTGTAAAAATATTGGAAATCGGTTCGGGGGAAGTAACACATCTTCCTTATCTTCTTAAAAAGGCAAATGGAATGAACTATTATGGCACCAACACCTCTGAAACCATGCTGCAGAAAGCATTGCTAAGCGATGCATTAACAATGGAAGAAAAGTGGAGCCGCCTGGTTAAAGTTGAAGAAGATGGAAAATTGGGATTTCAGGATGATTTCTTTGATAATTGTTTCTCGGCCAACAGTATTTATTTCTGGAATAACCCATTAAACTATTTTATGGAAATTTACCGTGTATTAAGGTCAGGAGGAAAATTTGACCTTGCCTTTGTTGAAAAAAAGCATGGCGGAGCACTTCCCTGGACGCAGGCTGACTTTGCATTCTATGAAATCGACCAGGTGAAAGATTTTTTTAAAAAATCGGGGTTTGTAAATATTGAAGTAGAAGAAATGACTGAAGAAATCGCTGATCAATATGGCAATGCGGTAAAGAGACCTTTTGTAATCTTATCGGGAAAGAAATAGCCGTTTTTTTTCTATCCTGCGCTATCTTGTTAAACCAAATCTTCTTTCCGCTTAATGTATGAGGATACGATGTTCAGCATCGTTTCATGGTAATGGTTGGTAGCGGTATTATCCGTACAGACCGAAACCATATAGCCGCTTTCATCAGCCGCTTTGGTATAGGCAATGCTAAAAATGGGGCTATGTAGCCAGCCCGGAAGTTTTTTAGCTTTAAGCAATACTTTACAGTTTGCCAGATAAACGCCCGGCCTGTTCGTTTCTGTGGCTAATGTATAGGCCAAAGGTAAATCTACAATACCAAAATCAGGCAGATCAATTAAAACATTTATCTTTTTTGTCATTATTTCCTTCCGTGTTAACGAAGTTGTTAAAAAAAGTAAATCTTTAATTGAAATGAAGGATATTTATTTACGTAAACGTTTAAGTAATTATGCTAAAAACAAATTAAGACGCCGAAAATTTAACAAAAGAGAAACCCTCCATAAAAGTTAATATTCTGCCATTTCATTATCTACGAAACAAAACAGCCACCTTTCGCCTGGCTCGGATGAGATGATTACGGGATGTTTTTCTGCGCGGCAATGGTGCGACATGTGCTGCATGGGCGACGAATCGCAGCATAAAGTTATCCCACAGGTTTGGCAGGTACGGAGATGTACCCAATCGGTACCGTTTTTAACACATTCTACACAAACACGTTCTTTTGCTGTTTTTATTTCCTTTATAGCCGCAATGTGGCTGCATACATTGTTTTCCATGATTATAATTTTGATAAGTATTGATGAACCTGAGTTACGGCCATGGCGCCTTCGCCAACTGCCGAAGCAACCCTTTTTACCGAATTAAACCTAACATCGCCTGCGGCAAAAGAACCGGGCACACTGGTTTCTAAATGATATGGTGGCCTATCCAGCTCCCAGCAGCCCATATATTGTTCGAGGCTAAGCAGATCGTTTCCGGTATAAAGGTATCCGTTCCGGTCCCTGCAGATGGCGGTTTCGGCTGCCCAATCGGTATTTGGCTTGCCACCGATACAGATGAATAACTTTGAGGTATCGTGCCATTCTTCTGTTCCTTGTTCGCTATTTACAATTTTGATCCGCTGTAAATAATCATCGCCCTCCAGTGCCGTTACCTGCGAATAATACAGTACGTGGATGTTTTTTATGGTAGCTATCCGCTGGATGAGGTATTCGGATAGTGTTTCGGCCAGGTTACCTTTTCTGATCACCATAAAAACACGCTTGGCAAAGCCCGAAAAATAGGTAGCGGCCTGTCCGGCAGAATTACCTCCTCCAATAATATACAGGTCTTTATCCTGGCAGAAAAAAGCTTCGCTTGCGCCTGCTCCATAATAAACGCCTTTATGAAAAAAGCGGCTTTCATCTGGAAGGTTCAACCTGGCATACTCTACCCCTGTTGCACAGATATTTGCTTTGGCAACCAATTTTTCGCCGGTTGCAAAATCGACATGGATTCTGTTGTCGTAAAACGTGCCTTTAATGCCTTCCCTTAACAGTAAGATTTCGACACCAAATTTCAGTGCCTGCTGTCTGGCTCTTTCGGCAAGGTTGGCACCTGAAATTCCTTCCGGAAAACCCAGGTAATTCTCTATTAAGGAACTGGTACCCGCTTGTCCGCCAATGGCTTCGCGTTCGATCAGGATTGTTTTTAAGCCTTCAGATGCAGCATACACGGCAGCACTTAAACCTGCCGGGCCTGCACCGTAAATCGAAAGGTCGTATTCTGCATATTTGGGTTGGGTAATCCAGCCCAGGTTACAGGCGATCTGTTCTAAACTTGGGTTTACAATCACCTTGCCGTCCGGGAATTCGATTACGGGATGTTTATCAGGGTTATTGAACAAGGTAATTCCCTGGCCCCAGCCCAAATCGTCATGGGTGATATCGAACCATTCAAAATCGACAACACTCCGTTTTAAAAAATCTCTTATGGGGTAAATTTCCGGAGAATCTGGCTTACCGTACAGTTTCAGTTTGTTCATGGGTAAATCTTAATCGGTTCTTGTCTTCAATTTTTTAATAATGTCGTCTCCACAGCTTTCAGATGTGGTTCCATAACCGTTTACCAAAATCCCTTTTGTTTTCCCATCCACAGAAGATATAGCGTAAACAATGGCCTCATCATCCGGGTTTGATTCGCCTTCAAAACGATAGTGTTTATCAATGAGAAATTGTTCTGGAAAAGCCTGTACCGGATTATCCGCGCCAGCTATCTGGTTACTTTTCAGATTAAAATCCAAAGTATAACCCTGTTTGGCAAGTGCATTTATAACTTCAGAAAGTGAAGTCATTTCTCCAATGTGTTTTAAATTATCATTATCCATAATCATTTATTATTTTGAGATGACGTGTTAATCTACCAAAAAACAAACCAATACGCAAACCCCTGTAAAACAAAAGCTTAAAAATACACGAATCTCAAAATATTGGCGATATAAAGTGAATTTATGACAGCATTGAGGCATCATCCCTGGCTGGAAACCGGTGATCAGCGAAATGAAAGTTTTAAAACATTTAAATTGTACAAAAAAGGGGTTTAAATCCGTTGAAATGGTTATCTTTAAATAAAAAAGCCATGATTATAGACCCAAATAAAGAAGAACTTTCTGACGATAAGGAAGATGCATTAACCAGTGAGGAAGATGCCTTAAATCAAAGTACGATCATTAGCGACGAGATGGCGGCCGAACATGATTCTGATCTTTTGGATCAGGCAGACCGTGCTTCAAGATCATCTTACGAACTGGATATTTAAGCCATTAATGATCATTGATAAAACGGAGAAATTTTTAAAGGTTTCTCCGTTTTTTGTTGGGCTTCGTACATCTAATATTCATAAATTAAGTTCGATTATTACAGAAGGGGAATTAAATAATAGAGCTATTTAATCTATTCTTTTTTAACGCGTAACGACTTGAAGTGACATCCTTTTTGACACTCAGCCTAATGAGTAATTTATTTCATCAACATCAGGCGACATAAGCAAACTATTTTTTGGCCTACGCTTTTCCTTGCCTCGGCTCGCCGCCGCCGAAGGGCTCTTTCTTTTTGGCATCAAAAAGAAACAAAAAATGCCGGCTGAAAATTTTTCTTTCAAAGGCTGTGGTATGGCTAGTACAGTGGAGCCCGAAAAATTTATTAGGCCGATTTTAGTGGAACGGAGAAACTGTGCTACGGCCTAGTTGGACGGAAATACATGTCAACATATACAATTCTCTAAAATATCATTATAAAATTATATCAATATTAGCGAAGTCGAAGAGCAGTCAAAAAGATGCAGCATGAGTGTGTGAAAACGCCCCAAATCATTTTATCAATAAATGAAGTCAGATTTATGCCTCTTTCTATTTTAAGTCTCAGGATCTGCTAATTGAAGCGCTAGTTAACTCATCGAAGATTATCAATACAGATGTTTTTTAGCCAGGCCAAGTTTTTTAATTTTCGAATTTAATGTAGTTGCCGGAACACCCAAAAGTTTTGCGGCACCGTTTTTACCCGAAATCCGCCCGTTACACAGTTCTAAAACAGCGAATATATGATCGCGTTCGTTTTCAAAAATTGTTTTAACATACGCTACTGTTGATAAAGGTTGTTCGGCACCTTGCGGTATTTCGACATCCTTAATTAAAGGTTCCTGGGCCATTACCACCTGCCTTTCAATCAGGTGTTCCAGTTCTCTAACATTACCGGGCCAGCTGTATGCCATCATGGTGGAAATTGCTTTTTTAGAGAATCCAGTTAAGGTTCTATTCGACTTTTTCGCAAATTTTTCGAGAAAAAACGCTGCAAGCAGGGCAATATCTGATTTTCTTTTCCGAAGCGGTGGTAATGAAATCGGAAAAACATTTAACCTATAAAACAGGTCGCGCCTAAACCTTCCGGCCTCCACTTCTGCCAAAAGATTTCTGTTTGTGGCCGAGATAATGCGTACATCCGTTGCGATAGTTGTTTTGCCCCCCACACGTTCTATTTCCTTTTCCTGTAAAACCCGGAGTAATTTCACCTGGAGATCAAGCGGTAACTCGCCTACTTCATCCAAAAAAATGGTGCCCTTGTGTGCCTGTTCAAATTTACCCACCCGTTTTTCTGTAGCTCCAGTAAAACTCCCTTTTTCATGGCCAAACAGTTCGGATTCTATTAAATTTGGTGGAATAGCAGCGCAGTTAACCTTAACCATAACACTCTTGCTCCTTCCCGACCCGTCGTGAATGGCTTTGGCTATCAATTCTTTTCCGGTTCCGGTTTCGCCCAAAATCAGAACGGTAGTTTCTGAGGAAGAAATCTTACTGAGCATTTTGTAAACTTCCTGCATTTCGGTGCTGTTACCTATAATTTCGGGATGCGTAAGTGTATCATGATATATCTCTGGTTTAAAAGCAAGAAATCCGGCAAGCTGATCATTTAATTTTTCAATTTCACTTTCCAGCTGTTCAATTTTCCCGTTAGCTTCTGCCGATGTTTGTGGATGGCCTATAGTTTCGGCCATGGTAGATTCGGCCAAACCGGATTCATTTCTTTCTTCCATTACGGCCAGCAAACCCGCAATAAAATCGGCAATGTTGCAGCAAAAAGTTAATCCTTCTGCGCTTAGTTCGCGGTTATGGTTATGCAGCTCGAAAGTACCAAGTATACGGCCATTATTCTCCAAAGGGATATAACAATGAAAATGATATTCTGTAGGATGATTGATTAAGCAATGGTTTTCGCCAAAATCCGCTATCCAGTCCTGCCGCGATTTAAGCACCGGAAAATCAAAACCCGAAATTTCTTTTGTAATGAGCGAGAGACTTACCGGATCGGAAATGGTTTCGATACAAGATATCTGTCCTGAAATGGTTTCGGTAAGATAAGCTCTGCTAATGTGATCCATTTCTTTGTTGTATAGGATCAATGCGCCGCAATCAATAGAAAATAAGGGGTACAGTTTTGAAAACACTCCCTGAAACAGCTCTCTTAAAGTAAAATTCTTCTCTTGTTCTGCTACAGCTTCTGCCCTTCCGTCGAAATACGAACTGGCCGGCACATCGTTGCCATCAACATTAATGGTGGAGTGATAATCTGATTCCTGCTTTCTCATGCTTGTTAAAATTGATCATCCTCGAAATATTTCTCCGGTGATTGGGTATTATATTTTACAGCAACCTGCAAAACAATCAACCCTGTAATGGTTTTTCGTCATTACAGATCAATTAAGGATTGATTGGATAGGGATAGGCTGTGCTATTATTGAAATCTGCAAATTCAAAGAACATGCCAAAAGCAAAAGAATGGGCGTAGTGTATTGTAGCCAAGTTATCATAAACAAAAGGCTCACGATATTTCGCCAAAAGGCTGCTTTAAATACGAAATATAGTAGGCGAAGGAGCGAATTATTGGGTTATTGAATGATTGAGTTATTGAATGATGGAATTATTAAATGATGGAATGACAGAGTTATTGAATGGGTGAATGATGGAGTTATTGAGTTATTGAATGTTGGAATGTGGGGTTCGTCTGTCAGGTGAGCATTGCAAAGGTCCTATTTTAACTTAACACCCTTTCTATTGATGTTTCTGTTAGGAGTTAAGGGATTGTGATGTGTTTATTGATGGCAAACCTTAATGGAAATTATATTGCAGCTGTAGTAATTGCATGCTACATTACCAGAATTATGTTATCAATAGCCAAATTATAACGGCCAGTTCTTAGTATTGTAACGGCAGTTGTTAGTTTGTAAATGGCAGTTGAAAGAAATACAATTGCAGCGGTGAGTTTATAAATGGCGGTAGGTAAAAAGTAAATAGCGGTTGAAAGAAATACAATTGCGGCTGTTAGTTTATTAATGGCGGTAGGTAAAAGATAAATGGCAGTTGAAAGAAATACAATGGTGGAAGTAAAAAAGTAAATAAAAACTGTTAAAAGTCCGACGAAACTTGTTAAAAGATAAATTTATCTGGGCTCTTGTATGAACGGTGTGATCAAATCTGCCTTCGTAAATGTTGATATTATCGGTAATCGGATTGGGATTAAAGCGGTTGCTAGTTGCCTTGCGCTCGTGCTTGCCTCGGCTGGCCGCCGAAGGGCTCCTACCTTTTTCTTGATAAAAAGGTAGCCAAAAATCAAGGCTTGGATCTGATGTCGGATAAATTCGTTAAAGCTTTTAGGTCGCCAGCACAAGGCCCCGATGAAAAATCGGGGAGGGTGTGCTGCCTTTGGTCAGTATTGGTTTGAGAGGAAGTGCTGAAGCTTTAATGTTTTCTCCTTCCATCATATCCTATGCCGGATAGCAGGGTGCATATAGCATGGCGGCTATTGCAGGGTTCGATCACTCCTCTTTCAACCCTTTCCCTTTCAGGGGAAAGGTGCCGCAGGCGGATTGGGGTTAAAGCACCTTGCAGGGTTCGATCACTTCTCTTTCAATCCTTTCCCTTTCAGGGGAAAGGTGCCGCAGGCGGATTGGGGTTAAAGCACCTTGCAGGGTTCGATCACTCCTCTTTTAACCCTTTCCCTTTCAGGGGAAAGGTGCTGCAGGCGGATTGGGGTTAAAGCACCTTGCAGGG
>Ga0308165_1004123_pt1 | contig 14714 bp, 12 predicted proteins | sample PhyWR2_FD_201032 | JGI IMG/M metagenome (GOLD analysis project Ga0308165, IMG submission 201032) | Phyllosphere microbial communities from UC Gill Tract Community Farm, Albany, California, United States - DLSLW.R2 | ecosystem: Host-associated > Plants > Phyllosphere > Unclassified | place: USA...
ACCGTCTGCGAGCGGGGAATGACGAGGCCTGCATCCGGGTCCCACAAACCGCCCTGAACGAGACTTTCTTCAATGAGCGGGAACTTTTCTTTGACTTCCGATGGCTCCATCAGACGGGCGCGGGTACCAAAGGCTTTGCCGGAAGCGACCTTGCGCTTTAGCTCTTCCATACGGGAATCGTCGCCAACGCGGGCGACTTCGATGCCGCCGACACGGGCGTAATGACCCATCTTTTCATAGAAATCTATGGAATAAAGCGTCGTCCAGCAAGACAGAAAATCGTGGCTGGTCGCATAGCAAAAATCGGATGCGTGTGCGGTGGAGCCAATATCGGTGGGGATGCCGGATTTGTCGATACCGACAATGTCGTCCCAGCCCCGTTCGATCAGATGGTGGACAACAGATGCGCCGACAATGCCGCCAAGGCCGACAATGACCACTTTTGCCTTTTTAGGAAACTCTGCCATTTTATGCGATCCCATTTTGTATTTGATGGAACCATAGTCTTTGCCTAGGGGCGACAATTGTCATTCTACGACATAATCTCGGCCCGAGGCGACCGAAATTACTTCGTTGGACATCGCGATTGAAAGCCAAGTGATTGACCGTCGCGCTACGTTGAAAAGTTGATTCATCCGGCAGGGCTATCACTATGATTTAAAAGAAAAAGCCGCGCTTTGAAGGCGCGGCGTTGATTGTAAAGCTAGCGATCAGGCTGCAACGAGCATTTTCCGATCCGCTCGTTCCTGCTGGGGTGAACGACCATAAAGTTCGCGATAGCACTTGGAAAAATGCGACGCGGAAACAAAGCCGCAAGCGACAGCCACTTCAACCACCGGCATAGATGATTGCAACAGCAGATGCCGGGCGCGGTCGAGGCGTATTTCAAGATAATAGCGCGCCGGAGAGCGACCCATTTCCTGCCGGAAAAGCCGTTCGACCTGGCGGCGCGAAAGACCAATAGTGTGCGCTACATCAATGAGAGTTTCCGGTTCTGAAAGATTGGCTTCCATCATTTCGATGATGGTCAGAATTTTCGAGTTCTGAATGCCAAGGCGCGCGCGCAACGGCAGTCGCTGGCGGTCATGCGGATTGCGTACGCGGTCAGTAAGCGCTTGTTCGCAAATACGATTGACCAGATTGTCGTCGAAATCATCACCGATCAGCTTCAGCATCATATCCAGCGCGGCTGTTCCGCCTGCGCAGGTATAAATATTGCCGTCGACCTCAAAAAGATCGGCATAGACTTCTGCCTTTGGGAAGGCTTCGGAAAAACCGGGCAGGTTTTCCCAGTGAATTGCACAGCGCCTGCCGGAGAGAAGGCCAGCCGCAGCCAGTATGTGCGCGCCGGTGCAAAGACCACCAACTGCCACGCCGCGATTATATTCTTCACGCAGCCAGGCAAAGACGGATTTGTTGCGGAATTCCTCAACGTAAACGCCGGAGCATACAAAGACCATGGATGGCCGCTGCTCGCGTTGAAGATAGCGGCGCTCGTCTTCAAGTGACGCATTGACCGCGCATTCCACGTTATTTGATGCCTTTACTGGTTGGCCGTCGGTTGATGTGAGGCGCCAGCGATAGGCTTCATAGCCCAGCATTCGATTGGCAATGCGCAGCGGTTCAATTGCTGTCGCAAATGCGATCATCGAAAAGTCCGGGACAAGAAAAAAGACAATAGATCGCTTGATCAAAGAAGCGTTGCTCATAGCCCGACCGTTCCCATTCTCGAAAGCCTGTTCTGCGGTTCCCGACGCAATTCAGGCCTTGTGCCTCCGTCATGACACAGGAACCCTGTTAGGGCCCGGTCATCCGGTCGTTTTCTGACCGATGGTCCTATTGCTCACGCCTGGATTTACATGGGGTAGGCTATGACGCAAACAGGATAGGCATATTGAGACATAGAACATGAGAATTGCATAGTGCGGCTAAATGCCTGCCGTATATTGGCATCTATATGTCGCTAAATTGATGGCAGGGCTTCACCTGTCCTCAATTGTGTTCTTGTGCGCTTATCGCGACTGCCTTTTGGCTACGCTGGGAAGGCGATCATCGACATTGGGCCAACCAATGTCATGCAGGATATGTTCAGGCAAAGATTCCAGCACACGACGGCTGCGCTTGATCCGACGATTATATGTCCAATCCGAATAGAATTTTTCGAATGTTTTACGCGCCTCGGTCAATCGCATCATGAGGGCTGGCAGATTTGGTGTCTGCTGTTTCTCCAGTAATTCACATTGAATGCTCATTTTCGTTCTCCTGAACTCCATTGTCTAAGAGTTTGCGACCGTCTTGACGTTCAATCAAACGAAATATAGAAAGGTATAAGATCAGAAAAATTGAACTAACGGAAGTCGCGGAGTTCAGCATGACAGCGCCGGTTCAGCATCCTTTGCCAATGCTCGATATTGATGTGTTGCGGACATTCACAGCCATTGCCGATACGGGCAGCTTTTCTGCTGCCGCAAATGTGGTGTTTCGCACGCCTTCGGCTGTATCAATGCAGATTAAGAAGCTTGAAGAGCAATTGGGTGTGGCGGTCTTTGAGCGCGATGCGCGTTCTGTGACGCTGACCAGCGACGGCGAAGTGCTGCTTGGTTATGCAAGGCGACTGCTGGCGCTCAATCGTGAGGCTGTGGCAAAATTTGTTGCGCCGACTGTGACGGGCGTTGTTCGGCTCGGCTCGCCTGATGACGTGGGCGAATGTGTGTTGCCGCTTGTTTTGAAGCGGTTTGCAGAAACCCACCCGGGCGTGACGGTCGATGTGGTAATTGATCAGAGTGTAAATTTGCGCAAGCGCCTTGATGAACGACGGCTCGACGTCACTCTGGTCAATCTATCGCACACGGTTCCGAGCAAAGGCGATATTGAGATACTGCTTGATGAGGAACTGGTCTGGGCGGGTGCCAAATGCGGCACTGCTTATCGGCGCGACCCGTTGCCTCTATCTATTTGGGAAGAGGGCTGTGCCTGGCGCGGCAATGCGCTTGAAGCACTTGAAAAGTCGGGCCGTGCTTATCGAATTGCCTATATGAGTTCTCATTCCACTGGCCAACGTGCCGCCATACAGGCTGATCTTGCAATTGCACCTTTTGGCAAGACGCTTTTGGGTGAAGGGATCGTGCCGCTTGGAACTGAACATAATCTGCCGCAACTTGGCCGTTATCAGCTTGGCATGATCATCAAGCCGGATGCGCGGCAGCATATTCAGGTCGTTGCCGAGCACCTGCGCAATGTTTTTGAATCCTATCGCCGTAGCGGTCGTTTCGATCCGTTTCGGAATTTGTAAGCGGTTCTCTTGCCAGCGAATAAAGCTGCACTAGTTTCTATTATGACAGCCGCGTGAAACGGCTTCACCACCAGCATATCGGCAAGGCTGGCCGATTGTTTGGGAGGCTAAATTTTAGAATTGCAGAAATCAATGGAGAGACCCTATGAAGCTATCTCGTATCGTTCCTGTCGCGATTATTCTCTGCGCTTTCACGCTGGCCTCTTGCGCAAATACGGTGCGTGGTGTTGGGCGTGATGTTAAGGGCACTGCTAATGCCGTTGAAGAAACGGTTCAGTAATAAGAAAAAAGGTCCGGGAATTTCCCGGACCTTTTTTATTTCTGAAGGAAATAACTCACGATCAGATGCTTATCTGGTCGGGTTCTGTAAATTGCGGATGTCGTGCTGATACCGGTTTGAGGTGCTGCGATACTGGCTTCATTCATTAATGTCGAAACACGCGCATTGGGTGTTGCGTCACCAAACCACATCACCAGCACAGGCTTTCTAGCATCGGCTGCACCATAGGGTGTTTCCGGGTGAATGACTTCAATCGATGGATCAAAAAGTCTGAAATTACCGGCTATTTGCGCATTGTCCGTCAGGATTGTTCTGAAATCACCATCTTTGCGCATTTCTTGATAAAGGCTTTGATAATCAAGCTGACCGTAGGGCGGTGTATTCGAACCATAGGTGAGGTAATAGCCAAGAATTGGCGGAACTATGAGTGCGAATATAACGCTAACCCCTGCGAATTCAGTAAGAGCACGCGTATTGCGGCGATATTGTTCAAACAGGCATGCAATTACAGCAGGTGTTAGAAAGAGCACTGGCTGCAGCCAGCGGTCCTTGATATTGCTGACGCCAGCAACGACCACACCGGCCAATACAATGAGCATTCCCACAATGAGAAGCCGACGCATAAACACTTCGCCAGCCGCCAAGGGCTTTGTTGGCGATGTGCGTCTGGCTGAATGAAGAAGTGATATAATTCCTGCAACCGCCAGCGCCAGTATGGAGAAAAGGAATGCTGCTTCAATAAAGCTTCCAACACCATTAAGGCGATCAAAGAGCAGATTGCCGGATGCGCCGATTTGAAGTTTTTCCGAGCGTGCAATGACACTTGATTTGTGTGCCAGCATCCAGTTTGCAGTCGGCGTGAAGCAGATCGCAAATGCAGCGATTGTTAAGAAAGAAAGCTTTGAAAGCAGGACCTTGCGATATTCCGCAACTGACAATCCGGTTACAATCAGCATGATCACAAACAGCGATGCGTTGAATTTGCCGAGGATTGCCGCCGCCATCGTGACGCCCAGCACTGCTGCAGCAACGGCATGTCGATCACGCATATACCATGCGAATGCCAGAAATGCCCAACCGCAACCTGCCGTGCCTGCGATGGAATGGGTCAGTGCGCGTTGTGATTCCCAGCCAATCTGTGGAACCAGAAACAACCCCAGCATCGATGCCGAAGCGACCATTCGTGAGAAACCCAAAAGCCGCATACCGCCAAAGACGCTCAAAAACAGGCTCGCAAGCATGCTGAATTTGACGATTTGCAGCGTGAGCATAGATGTACCGAGCACCGATGCGGCAATATTGGTTATCCACGTATAAAGCGGTGGCTGCGATCCGCCATATCCCCAATCGAGATAGCCTATATTTGCAAGTTGTTCGGCATCATCAAGGCCCGCGCCATTCGACACCACCGTGACGAGAATTGCCTGAAAAGCAAAATAACAAATGATAAAGACCACCGCCATCGGCAGGCCAAAAAAGGATTTATCGGCAGTGTGCGCCGTCGTGGCTTTGAGGGTGGTCAAAATAATCTTGCCCAAAATCTGGATCGCATTCAAAAAAACACGATACTAAAATTCGTTAGACCTTCGAACGTTTGTTTGGGTGCATAGAACAAACAGCGCTCCAAGTAAAATACCTGTCACAGGATTATGGCCTGATTTCAATCATGGAACTAAAAACTTAAACTATCATCACGCATAATTTATAATTTCGCAAGAATGGCAAAAAACCGCGCTGCCTCGTCAGGTGCACGGTCTTGCCAATTACGCATGGCGCTTCCACCAAACAATACACAGGTGGGAGAGACTGAAGCTCCGGTACGCAGTACCTGATCCGGAGCGTCGAGAAGGTTTGACCCGTCTCTTGCTCCTTTGTAGCTCAACATCGTTACCGTACGGTTATCAGATACTTAAGCAAATCTAAACAAGCGTTGTTTTTTCAACTTTCTGAAGAGAAAGCGCAGACTATTTATTTTAATCAGCAACCTTCGTTGCGCGAAGGAAGTTGATGATGCCTGAAAAATCTTCGCCGCCATGACCCTCATTGTCGAAGCGGCTGTAGAGTTCTTCGGCATGCGCCCCTAATGGCGTGGCCGCGCCGGCGCTTTTCGCAGCTTCCTGTGAAAGTTTGAGGTCTTTGAGCATAAGGGCTGCGGCAAAACCCGGTCTATAATCACGATTTGCCGGTGAAGTCGGTACTGGTCCCGGTACAGGGCAGTAGGTTGTCAGCGACCAGCACTGGCCTGACGAGGTCGATGCGACATCGAACAATGCTTGATGCGAAAGGCCGAGCTTTTCTGCAAGAACAAACGCTTCGCTGACGCCGATCATGGAAATACCCAGGATCATGTTGTTGCAGATTTTGGCGGCTTGTCCTGCACCGTCGCCACCGCAATGAACGATCTTGCCTGCCATAGGCTTGAGAAGTGGCTCGGCTTTAGCAAAGGCGTCGTCGCTGCCGCCTGCCATGAAAGTTAGCGTGCCTGCCGCAGCCCCGCCAGTGCCGCCCGATACCGGCGCATCAACGGAAAGCTGTCCGTGCCTGGCTGCAATCTCATGAGCTTTGCGGGCAGAACCGACATCAATGGTCGAGCAATCGATGAAAACCGAATCTTTTCGGGCATAAGGCGTAGTGTCTTCATAAACCGAAAGAACATGTTTACCCGCAGGCAGCATGGTAATCACGGCATCTGCAGACTGAACGGCTTCGAGAGCACTGGTTGCAATTTCGAGGCCATTGGCTTTTGCTTCTTCCAGATGCGCGGCCAGCAAATCAAAGCCCACGACCTTATGCCCGGCTTTCACCAGATTGGCGGCCATTGGTCCGCCCATATTACCCAAGCCGATAAAAGCGATAGTGGCCATGATTTCCTCCCAAGAAATGTGTATTAACGTCCAATCATATGGCGTGCGATGATAACCCGCATGATCTCGTTTGTGCCTTCAAGAATCTGGTGAACCCGGAGATCGCGAACCAGTTTTTCCACGCCATAGTCGTGGAGGTAGCCATAGCCACCCAGAATTTGCAGTGCGTCATTGGCGATGTCGAATCCGGTGTCGGTGACAAAGCGCTTTGCCATGGCAGACCATTTGCCTGCATCATGGGTTTTGCGATCAAGCTTGCTTGCAGCAGCGTACAATATCTGGCGTGACGCGGTTAGTTCAGTTTCCATGTCCGCTAAACGAAATTGCAACGCCTGAAAGCGGTCAATGGTCTGGCCGAAAGCCTTGCGTTGCCCCGCATATTCCAATGCCTTGCTGAGTGCTGATTGCGCGCCACCCAATGAGCAAGCAGCTATATTAAGCCTTCCGCCGTCAAGACCTGCCATAGCGATTTTGAAGCCGGTACCTTCATCGCCGAGACGATTTTCAACCGGAACCCGACAATTATCGAAAATAACCGTGCGTGTGGGCTGCATATTCCAGCCCATTTTGTGTTCATTGGCTCCGAAAGACAGGCCGGGTGCATCTTTTGGCACAATAAGGGTAGAAATTCCCTTCGGTCCGTCCTCGCCGGTACGCACCATTGTAACGTAAAGATCGGTGGCACCTGCGCCTGAAATAAATTGCTTCGTTCCATTGACGATGTAGTGGTCACCATCACGTTCGGCACGGGTGCGAAGAGCGCTTGCGTCCGAACCAGAGCCGGGTTCGGTTAGGCAATAACTTGCAAGCGTTTCCATTGAGGTGAGCTTCGGCATGAACACCTGGCGCTGGTTTTCATCGCCGAATGAGTCGATCATCCATGCAGCCATATTATGGATGGAGATGAATGCAGAAAAAGCCGGGCAGGCCTCGGCCAGCGCCTCGAAAATAAGCACTGCATCTGAACGTTTGAGCGCTGAACCGCCCACATCGTCGCGCACATAAATACCACCCATGCCCAGAGGGCCGGTGCTTTTGATTATGTCGATGGGAAAATGCTTGTCACGATCCCATTGCAGCGCATGGGGTGCAACAAAATCCTCTGCGAATCCACGGGCCATATCCTGAATGGCGAGCTGATCTTCGTTGAGTTCGAACTGGTTCTGGTCCGCCGTATCCATGGTTTCCTCCCTATGAGCACCGCGCCTCCTATCCCGAATAGATCATAACCTCGGTGGGCTGCCAACGCCCTATTGGAATAATGTTGCTCACTTTTGTAATAAACTGATGCGCATTTTTGCATAGACGCTGAGGGTGTGCGGAGCGATTGCCAGTGGCGAGAAGTTGCGATAGGCACGGTGCATGACACGCGCAATCATGTTTCAGGGAACGGGTTCAGACGTCGGCAAAAGCGTGCTTGTTGCAGGCCTTTGCCGTGTTGCACGCAATCGCGGTTTAAAAGTACGGCCATTTAAGCCGCAAAATATGTCCAATAATGCAGCCGTCAGCGAGGATAACGGCGAAATTGGCCGTGCGCAGTGGTTACAGGCCTTGGCCTGTGGTGTGCCATCATCCTTTCACATGAACCCAGTGTTGTTAAAGCCGCAGACTGACATGGGCAGTCAGGTCATTGTTCACGGGCAGGTGCGGGGCGAAGCGCGCGGGCGCTATTATCAGCAATTGAAACCACAATTGATGGCTGCGGTGATGGAATCCTTTGCAAAGGTCAGTGAGGGGGCTGATCTGGTGCTGGTGGAAGGTGCCGGATCGCCAGCGGAAATCAATCTGCGCGCAGGCGATATTGCCAATATGGGCTTTGCTACTGAGGCAAACGTGCCGGTGGTGCTGGTTGGCGATATTGACCGTGGCGGGGTCATTGCCTCGTTGGTCGGTACACATACGATTCTGACACCAGAAGACCGCGCCATGGTGCGCGGATTTCTGATCAACAAGTTTCGCGGCGATATATCTCTGTTTGATGATGGTTTGGCGGCAATTACCAACTTCACCGGCTGGCGATCTTTCGGCGTGGTGCCTTGGCTTAAAGCCGTGTCGCGCCTGCCTGCGGAAGATTCGGTCGTTTTGGAGCGGGCAACACGCGGTGATGCAAAAGCGTTGAAAGTGGCTGTCCCCATGCTGCCGCGTATTGCGAATTTCGACGATCTTGATCCACTGAAAGCGGAAGCGCAGGTGGAAGTTGTAATGGTGTCGCCCGGTCAATCGATACCGCATGATGCGGGCCTTGTGATCTTGCCGGGAACGAAATCGACCATAGCGGATCTGATTGCTTTGCGTGAAAATGGTTGGGAGCGTGATATTCAGGCACATGTGCGGCGCGGTGGGCATGTGCTTGGCATTTGCGGCGGATTTCAGATGCTGGGTAATCGCATCCGTGATCCAGAAGGCGTTGAAGGGCACGTCCATGACATCGAAGGGCTGGGCCTGCTTGATGTTGAGACTGTCATGGAACCTGAGAAAATTGTGCGCAATGTAGCGGCAATGTCGATCGTTTATGGTAGCGATCTTGAGGGCTACGAAATTCATATCGGGCGCACTCAAGGGGCGGATGCAATTCGACCCTTTGCCCGTATTGGTGATCACGACGATGGTGCAATCTCAGCCAATGGGCGTGTCATGGGAACATATCTTCACGGTGTGTTCAGTGCAGATGCGTTCCGGCATCAGTTTCTGGCCAGTCTTGGCGTCATTGGTTCGGGCGAGAATTATCGCGAGAGCATCGAAAACGCATTGGATGAGTTGGCGGAAGGTCTGGAAAGCTGTTTGGATATTGATGCGCTATTTGAACTCGATTGACGGCATCACGGTGAAGGCCTAGTGTCGTTTTATGCAATAGGTCTTTGCCCGGACGAATCCCGGCGATACCAAAAGGGAATGTGACGGACGGACCCATTTCGGGCGTCTTTATCGCAGCCGACCCCGCGACTGTAGAGCGGAGAGGGATGAGGCAAGCCGGGCAACCGGCAACCACTGGAAACCGAAGGGTTTCTGGGAAGGTGTTTCACTTCTTACGACCCGTGAGCCAGGAGACCTGCCTGTTGCGTGAAGGGCATTATGTCCGCACCCCATGGGAGGTTTTCCCTGCTGCCTGCACGGAGGTTGTCATGGCTGCGCGTAACGAAAATTCACTTTCCAACACACTCCCTCTTCCACTTGCTGCTCGTCTTGGTACAGCAGTGGTGTCGCTTATGCTCGGCGCTTTTCTTATCTATGGCGTGGGTCTTGCGCATTCCGATACTCTGCATGATTCCGCGCATGATACGCGTCATGCCTACGGGTTTCCTTGCCACTAAAAGCATGTCGCGGGAAAATGGGAATTAGTTTTCCGATAACGACATGCGCAAAAACAAATAGATAGAGCGAGCGTAGTGGTTACGATTAACCGCCACCCGTTCTAAGATAACTGTTTTTTCGGAAATCAGAGTTTGGGCAAAGCTTGATGGTGGACGGCCATTTGAGCATCTTGGCTATTGAGGGAATGAAATGTTGATCCGTTATTTACTGGCCACGCTTGCAGCGGGCCTTTTGGCAGGGCTTCTGGTCACGCCGGTTATGTATTTGAAAACCGTGCCGCTTATCATTCAGGCGGAAACTTATGAAGATGCAGATGGTGGCCACAGCCACGATGATGCGGAAGCGGCTGCTCCACATGATCATGGGGCCGACGTGGCTACCGATGATGAAGAGGCCGGTGCTGAGCTTCCTTTTGGTCGTCTTGGCAATACATTACTAGCCAATCTTGTCGCGGGTGCCGGTTTTGCGCTGCTGCTTGGTGGTGTAGCTCTTCTTGCAGGACGTCGCATTACAGCGCGTAACGGCATTTACTGGGGTGTGGCTGGGTTTTTTGCCGTGGCATTTCTGCCAGCAATCGGCCTGTCGCCCGAGCTTCCTGCCATGCCTGCGGCTGACCTCGCACAGCGCCAGCTCTGGTGGCTGGTAACGGTTATTTTTAGCGGTCTTGGCCTTTATCTGATCGTTCTGCGTGGCGAGATCGTCTCCAGAATCCTTGGGCTGGTGCTGATTATCGCACCGCATCTTTATGGTGCGCCGCATCCTGAGGATATTGCATCGCCTATCCCGGCATTGCTTGCCTCACAATATGCGGTTTCGTCGCTTGCAACCAATCTCTTTCTGTGGGCCGTTATTGGTTTTGCACTCGGCTGGTTCATTCAGACCTACGCAAAGTCGGAAGTTGAAAGCTGATGAATATGGCTCCGTCCCGAAACGAAACTGGAAATATCACATTCGTTCTTGGCGGAGCCCGTTCTGGCAAGTCGACCTATGCAGAAAAACTGGTTGAAGATTCTGGACTTCAGCCGGTCTATCTCGCGACAGGACGAGCATTTGACACGGAAATGCAAAGCCGCATTTCCATTCATCGTGACAGGCGCAGCGCAGAATGGCAAACTGTGGAAGAGCCGCTTGACCTCGTCGGGGCGCTTGAAAAACACGCCCGGCCCGAGTGTTTTGTGCTGGTGGACTGCTTGACGCTTTGGCTTACCAATTTGATGATGGCAGAGCAGAATGTCGCTACTGAAACAGAAAAACTGATAACAGCTTTGCCAAAGCTTTCCGGCCCGGTTGTTTTCGTTTCCAACGAAGTGGGCTTGAGTATCGTTCCAGAAAACAAAATGGCGCGGGAATTTCGTGATTATGCCGGTTTTTTGCATCAGGCTGTGGCGTCAGTGGCAGATGAAGTTTATTTCATAGCGGCAGGTCTGCCGCTCAAAATTAAGGGTTAATTTTATGCAGGCACAGAAAATGCGTGGTGAAAAGATACCGGCAACCGTGATCACCGGATTTTTAGGCTCCGGCAAGACCACGCTGATCCGCAATCTGCTGGAAAACGCCAATGGCAAGCGTATCGCGCTCATCATCAATGAGTTTGGTGATCTTGGCGTCGATGGCGGAATTCTCAAAGGCTGCGGCATTGAAACCTGCCGCGAAGAAGATGTGATCGAACTCAACAATGGCTGCATCTGCTGCACTGTTGCCGATGACTTCATTCCGACCATGACCAAGCTTCTGGATCGTGCCGATCGTCCCGATCACATTGTGATTGAAACTTCGGGGCTTGCGCTGCCGCAACCGCTGGTCGCAGCGTTCAACTGGCCGGAAATCAAGACTCAGGTGACTGTCGATGGCGTAGTGACGGTGATTGATGCCGCAGCCGTTGCCGAAGGTCGTTTTGCCGACGACCATGACAAGGTCGATGCGCAACGCGCGGCGGACTCCTCTCTTGATCATGAAAGCCCCTTAGAGGAACTTTTTGAGGATCAGATTCATGCAGCCGATCTGATTGTCCTGAACAAAGCAGACCTTATTGATCCTTCCAAACTCGATAGCGTGAAGGCGGATGTGGCGAAACGTTCATCGCGCCGCGTGAACATGGTTCCGGCAAGTTTCGGCAAGCTCGGTGCCGATGTGCTGCTCGGTCTTGGCGTGGGTACGGAAGACGATATTGCCAATCGCAAGTCGCATCACGAAATTCATCATGCCGACGGACATGAGCATGATCACGACGAGTTTGAAAGCTTTGTCGTGGAAGCGGGTTCCGTCGCCGATCCGAAGGCGTTTGCTGAAAAGCTCAAAGGTGTGATCGCGGAGCATGATGTGCTGCGTCTCAAGGGCTTTGTTGACGTGCCGGGCAAGCCGATGCGTCTGGTTGTTCAGGCTGTTGGTCCGCGGATTGAGCATTATTTCGATCGTCCGTGGGGTAAGGATGAGACAAGAGCCACGCGTCTTGTCGTTATCGGCCTGCATGAAATTGACGAGCAGGCAATTACCCAAGCCGTGAAAGCTTCCGTTTCATAATGCACTTATTGCTTGCCCAAAAAGGAACGATCAGCGACGGCAATGAGGCCGTCGATCTCGGCCAGACGCCGGGCGATATATTGTTTCTTTCCGCTGCCGATACGGAACTGGCCAGCCTTGCACATGCCCGATCAGGCGTGCAAGGAGGGCCAAGTCTAAGGCTTGCCAATTTTTTGAGCCTCACGCATCCCATGTCGGTCGACGCCTATGTCGAGCGCACAGCGAAGCATGCGAAACTCATCGTGGTGCGGATTATTGGTGGTGAGACCTATTGGCCTTATGGGCTTGAAGCGCTTCATGCCTGTGCGCTCGGGCATGGTATCAAGTTAGCGGTGCTGCCGGGAGATGATAAGCCCGACTACGGGCTTGAGCGGTTCTCGACTATATCCGCACAAGAGCGCGATGCGCTCTGGCAATATTTGATCGAAGGCGGTGCGGTGAATACGTGCCGATTCCTTGATTATTGCACGGCATTGATCGACGGAAACGAAAAACCGGAAGAGGCCGCACCACTTCTCAAAGCCGGGCTTTGGTGGCCGGATATGCTCACGCCTTCGGTTGAGCTGATTAAAAAGCAGTGGCAGGTAGCGGATGGACCGGTTGCTGCAATCATTTTTTATCGTGCGCTTGTTCAGAGCGGGCAGACGCAGCCTGTTGAAGCGCTGGTTCGTGCCTTGCAGACGCAAGGGCTAAACCCGCTGCCGATCTTTGTTTCGAGCCTCAAGGACAGGCTGTCGGTTGCGGTTGTCGATGGTCTGTTTGAAGATTGCCGCCCGGATATTGTACTCAATGCCACTGGCTTTGCCATTTCATCGCCGGGATCAGAACGAAAGTCGACCGTGCTCGATGCGCGTGGCAATATGGTCTTGCAGGTGATTTTTTCCGGCACACCAAAGGCCACATGGGAAAGCTCGCAGCAAGGATTGCTGGCGCGTGATCTTGCAATGAATGTAGCTCTGCCGGAAATTGATGGGCGCGTGCTTTCGCGTGCGGTGTCTTTCAAATCTGCCAGACAATTTGATACTCAGGTTGAGGCGAATATCGTCACCCATGAGCCGGATGCCGGGCGCGTGGATTTTGTGGCGCGACTTGCAGCCAACTGGGTGCGTTTGAAGCGCAAGAAGCCGGAAGAGCGCCGCATTGCACTGATACTTGCCAATTATCCAAACCGTGATGGCAGGCTTGGCAATGGCGTTGGACTTGATACGCCAGCCGGAACGGTAGAAGTTTTGCGCGCTATGGCGGGTGAGGGATATTGCGTGGGTGATGTGCCTGCCGATAGCGATGCTTTCATGCGGCTTATCATGGCGGGTCCAACGAATGCGGCACGCGATGGGCGGGAAATCCGCGAGACGATTTCTCTCAATCAATACAAAGCGTTTTTCAAAAAACTTCCCAATGCGATTCAGCAGGAAATTGAAAGCCGCTGGGGTGAGCCTTCACGTGATCCATTCTATGACGACGAAGTGGGTGGCTTTGCGCTGCCGCTGATGAAGCTTGGTGAAACAATCGCCGGAATTCAGCCCGCGCGTGGTTACAACATTGATCCGAAAGAGACTTACCACTCGCCCGATCTCGTGCCGCCGCATGGTTATATCGCTTTTTACGCCTATTTGCGCGACGTGGCGAACGTCGATGCCATTGTGCATATGGGCAAGCATGGCAATCTGGAATGGTTGCCGGGCAAGGCGCTGGCTTTGTCTGAAAATTGCTATCCTGAAGCGGTCTTTGGGCCAACGCCGCATGTGTATCCGTTTATTGTCAATGATCCGGGTGAAGGCACACAGGCCAAGCGCCGTGCGGGTGCAGTGATTATAGATCACCTGACGCCACCGCTGACGCGCGCCGAAAGCTATGGACCGCTCAAAGACCTCGAAGCGCTGGTCGATGAATATTACGAGGCGTCGGGCGTTGATCCGCGCCGTCTGCTGCGGTTGAAAGTGCAGATACTCGATCTGGTGCGTGATATTGGCCTTGATCGCGATGCAGGTATTCACGATCACGATGATGAAGATATGGCTTTGCAGAAGCTCGATGCCTATCTTTGTGATCTCAAAGAAATGCAAATCCGTGATGGGTTGCATATTTTCGGACTTGCCCCCGAAGGACGGTTATTGACCGATTTGCTCGTCGCACTTGCGCGTGTGCCACGCGGCATTCCGTTATCGCTTGGTGGTCTGTCGGGCGAGCAAAGCTTGCAACGGGCAATTGCTAAGGATGCAGGGCTTGGCGAAGGTTTTGATCCGCTAGATTGCGTGATGGCTGATCCTTGGATTGGGCCAAAGCCTGAATTGCTGGTTGCAGCAAGCCCGGCAAGCTGGCGTATTGCGGGTGATACTGTCGAGCGGATTGAGCTTCTTGCGGCTCAGTTTGTAGAGGGCGAGGTCGTTTGCCCGGCAAACTGGACGCAGACGAATGCTGTTTTGCAATCGATCAACGATCATTT
>Ga0308165_1004125_pt1 | contig 14702 bp, 19 predicted proteins | sample PhyWR2_FD_201032 | JGI IMG/M metagenome (GOLD analysis project Ga0308165, IMG submission 201032) | Phyllosphere microbial communities from UC Gill Tract Community Farm, Albany, California, United States - DLSLW.R2 | ecosystem: Host-associated > Plants > Phyllosphere > Unclassified | place: USA...
ATCTGTTTTATAGCTTCAGCTTTGAATTCCGCTGTATAAAACTTTGGTTTTTTGCTCATGGTAAACTCCTGATGAGTACGTTTAGTTTACCAAGCGAAAGCCTCCGTTTTTATCAGCACACATCACTGCTAAATTTCTAGCAAGTCTATCAATACTATGAACATGAATAGTGTCTCCATCTCTTACATAGTCAAGCATGACTTTTAACTGCTCTCTATCTTTATTTTTTCCACTTTTATGTTCAGTAAATACTTTATCTAACTCAATACCATCTAATTGACGTACTGTATTTTGATCTACTGTACTTACTCTTATATATCCGACATTAGCCATTGTTGTATTCTTTTGAATCTAGATACTATGAATATACCGTATTCTTATATGTTAAACAATGTATTTGAATATACCTATTGTATTCTTTTTTATGTACTCATTTGGGCGTGATCAATGAATACAGCACTACTTTTTCAATGAAGGTTATCACTCTATCTACATGAATAAATAAGCATGATTGTCCTAATAATTAATTTCTACTCACGTATAATTAATGATAATTTTTTAACATTTTTTCTTTTTTATGCTAAATTCTTTATAGTTGATTTTTAATCAATTTATTACTTTAAATTAAAAATTATTTACATAATGAGAGAAACTATGTCTAAGCGTTTTCAAGTGAAATATTCACGTGAAGGTTCTACGTCTGTTACAAGTTCTACTGTAACAGCATCTTCTGCTTCCCAAGCCAAAGAACAAATTAAGGCTCGTTATAACGGTAAGGTAAAAATCATTTCTGCTGTTGAACAATAAGAGATATCAATATGTCTGAAAAGAATGAAAAAGGGCTATTTGATTACTTCAAAATGTCTGAAGCCGTAGATGATGTTAAATATAGTTATGGTGCTAAGGACAAGACCGTTTCTGCTCTTAAATTAGTTGGTAAAGGGCTTTTTAATTCAGCTAGGTTTGTTGTTGAATCTGCGCCTAAAGTGATTGAGGAAGTGGCTAAACAGCAAATGAACCAATCTGAGAAGCAACTGCGAAGAACAGATTTAAATGATGAACAGAGAGATCGACTTACAGAGATGAATGAGAAAAGTCGAGAAATACATCAAGAATATAAAGAAAGGAATAAGAATAAATAAACTTATTCCAGTCAATCTAACTCTACGTGAATGAAATAACAGAACGCCTTACAGTTTTTACTTTCATTCACGTACACCAGCTTACTTCAATTATTTAAGACTACTTAGAAGAGTGTCTTTAGCATTATTTATTAATATAGATTGTTCTTCTAAATACTTTTTAACAGCAGGAGTAACGTTAATATTCCTATCTGGATGAAAGTCTTTAATTTTCATGCGATAAGCATCTTTTATCTCATTTATACTGGCATTAATACTAATGCCTAAAATGATTGCAGCCGCTTCTAATTCATCTTTATAAGTATGATTGTTTTGTTCTTGTTGGTTAGACTCTTGCTCTTGATTGAATTGATTATCAAATCCAATTTTTTCTAGATATTGAGATATGTTTTCATAACAAAAATTATAATCTATACCTAGTGATGTGCCTATATTAAGACATTTATGAAAGATTTCTTCTTTAGAATCACATGTATTTGATACAAGTATCACAACATTGTTATAGATAATATCAATGTCTTCTTCAGAAAGTTTCAAATTAATAAAATCGGAAATACTGTTATCTAAAGTGGGGCGAACAGTTAATTTAATTCTATTTTTAAGAAACTCTTGGTCTTCTGATGTTTTACAAAAGTTTTCAAAAACCGTTTTAATTAGTCTAACTTTTTGAGATGTCCATTCTGTTTCATAAGTTAGTGCAACATTGCATAAAAGATCTATCGCTGGCACACAATTAATTATTTTTGAAGATTGTTCTTGTTGTTTTTTCTCTTGTCTTTGGAATAACTCTAATTCTTGCTTTTCTTTTTCCTCTTTTATTACGCTTACAACAGCGCATATTATGAATATTATAATAATAATTCCAAGCATATTTTCACTATAACTATTTAAATTTATTGTCTTTTATTATAAATTATATTTTATAAAAGCACATCTTTTCTTGAAATATTATTTATTGAACACTATACAATTTAAATTCATCAGTAAACATGTTGTTTGTTGTATATTACTGTTCATTAAAATAGAACAAGAATGAACAGTTATGAGCAATATTTCAATCAATCAAGCAAGCAAATTGTTCAAGGTTAGCCGTAATACTATCTATGCTCGTATTAAGAAAGGTGAGATAACTAAAAACATTGATGGTAATATTTCTGTTCAAGATATGATGCGTTTATTTGGTAATAAGTCAGATAAAAAAGTGATAGAACAAGCTGTCACTGAACTACTGAACAGTACTAATAATACAGTACAACAAATTGGACATAAGATAGAGCAACCTAAGAGCAATAATGAACAGCTTTTACAACAACAAATTGAACAATTGAAGACACAAGTTGAACAACTTGAAAACCAGTTAGAGTACGTCAAAGCGAATGAAGCATGGCTTAAACAGCAATTAGATCAGAAGCTCATCGAGCATAAGCCCCATGAGAAAAAAAGTTTACTAGGTCGTTTATTTGGATAGCTTCGTTGCTACATATCCAACTTGTTCTAGGAATTTGAACCATTTTTGGACATAAAAATTATCTTTTAGCTTTTCTCTTATTCTTATAGCGTAATCTTTTAGGTCTTCGCCTACATACGCTCTAAAGTGATTTTGAAAGCTTTCTAACCGACTGAGTTTGTCACTGAACATATCTAATTGTTTATCTGTCATATCATTAAATAGATCAATCGTTTTATCATCTTTTACTTTCTTTTTAGTCATTTTAAACATGATATAAGCAATTGTTTTACCCTCTTTAAATTGCTCATATTTAATTTTATATTCGACTCTATGAGTCCTATTAATTTCATTAACAGCTTTATCCAACACATTGGTTTTAAATAAACTCATTGTTTTATATTCTGTTTCTTCAATTCCCAGCATTGCTCTTAAATTAGATATGGCGTACTTCTCTGTATGACCTACACTGAACCATTTAGCCAGTATCTCGTACAATCTAATACTGTACTTACTCTTAAAATCAGACACTTGATCTAGCATATATTTAGTGAATTGTGCTTCTAGTCGGCTGATCATGCTTATGACAGTAGGTGTAAAGAACATCACTACATATCCTTTATCATCCATATAACTAGCTTTATAAATCCATCTTTCTTTATAGCGTTCATTTGCAACATTATCGTAATAGCTGAACTGTCTTTCAAATAGCGTATTAACAGCATCTTGTAGAGCTTCATAAGCCGTACTATCAGATACATTAAACTGTTCTATATAGCTTTTAACGGACACTTTTACAGGTGTTTCAAGGCCAAGTTTAGGTAGTTCTCTAGCCTCTGTTATACCTAATAGCATTAATCTTTGTTCAACCAATGAAAGGTTAAAACTAGCATCTATTAGACTATTATCCTTAACAACTAATCTTGTTTTATCACTCATTTTCTTTTGAACCAATAGAGATCAATTTTTCATTATGAATAGGTTTATACCACGGCTATTTTAAATAGCAATATTACTGACTATCTATAAGCTCGGAAAAACTATCTTTATAGGGACATATCCACATCGGAAAAACTATCTTTATAACTCGGAAAAACTATCTTTATGCAACCTGAAACGCTTATACAGTAAGGCATAGAGGTAAGCTAAAAGCATTTAAAAGCTCTTTATATTCAGAAAAGCCTATCTTCTCTTTTAAAATTTTTATTTTTATTTTTATTTTGTATATTTTTATAGCCAAAACTAACTAGGATTCTAAGATTGTAAATTTATACTTAAACATTGTATTCCAGTGGTTAATGTTACACATCTATAAATGGCTCTAATTTGCTTTATACGGAGTTTTATTTAATCAAGGTAGTGGGGTAGCTTGAATTGATTTAAAGCACCATTGTGTGTCTTTATGTGAGCATATAGAGCTGTTTTTAAATGTACTTCTACGTTATTCACTAGAATGATGTAACGCAGTATTTAAATAAGATCAGTTGAAAATTTTATAGCGTTGCATCGTTCTAGTATCCAACCGACTGCATGTATTAAATTAAGTATTGAGAAGTACAGAGGGCGTGGAGAATACAAATCTAATTATTGATAAATTTTATAAATTAAATACACCAAATGTTTTCTTATTTTAAAAAGATAGAGTTTTAATATTTTCTATTATTCTTTTTAAATCTACTATTTTTAACATCTACTTTATGTAATTGAATTATGAGTTATTAACCATAATAGGATTAAATCATCTTCATAAAAGAGACAATCTTCTACAATTAAAAATTTAAACAGCATTTAATTTATATTGAACTTTTTAAAAATAATGAATTCTTTGCTTTTTAATTCACTTTAATTTTTAACGTAATTTTTATTAATTTCTCAATGGAAAAAGAACGGAGCTTCGAAAAAAATACTCCTCAGATAGCACGGAGTGCTTGATGGTGGACTTATAGCAAACACCCCTTTAAAGGGTAGGGCTTAACAGCTATATCCCCCTATGGTTTGATAATCGACTCTAAGTAACACCTAGGGCACGTATTCAGATACCAATAAATCAAAAAAGGCGATAGATTTGTTATATCTTTTTCATAGAATAATTAGTACATATTAAGTTGGTTTTTAATTTGTTCGTAGGGTCATAACTAAAATCATTATAAACACTGAAACTATTGCCATTAAAGGCTTTCATAGGATTTATGATTGACAATTTGGTCAATATGTTTTATATTTACCTCTAAATAAGGTACAAAACTATTCCAATAATAAATACACGGTTTGGCATAAAAACCTATAGATAGCTTATATGCTTTTTTATTAGAAAAACTATCAATTTTTGTGGATTCTATTTAAGAATAAGAAAGAATAAGAATATATACACTTCCTTTTATATATTTACTTATACCTATTTTTAACCTTATACCAATAAACATATCAATATAAAAATAATACCAATAACAGGATTCATATCATGCCTAAGACTTTAAAGTCTGTTAGTAAAGGCTATTCACATAACTTAAATTACTCTTTATCACCTCGACGCTTTGAAAGTATTATTAAGGTATTAGAGAACAGCAGAGATAATTTAAGTAAGGCTCATGTTGCTCATGTCGTTCTACAAGTAGATGATGAAAAATTTAATAAATCATTAATTAATGAAGTATTAAAACAAGCATTAGAGAAGAAATTAGAAACTGGTTATGGCTATTACATAGCTATGGAAAAGAGTGAGTATTCGGGCTTTCATATTCATATTATGCTGACATTTAGCACAGGGCTTAGACGATCTTTTACCATTCTTAATGAAGCCAGAAATAGTCTTTATGCTTTAGATGGTGTTAAAACAGCTATTGCTTTACCACGTTGGAAAAAAAGAAGTGTTTCAATTGATACCGAAGACTACTACACGGCTTTTAAAATAATAAACAGTGATAGTAAATATTTTCATGATCTGAACATTCCTAGTGAATTCGCAGATGCTGTGCAGCGTTATAGCTATTTAGCCAAAAACGAGACTAAAGAAGAAATGGAAATCAGCCGTTTAACGCAATCCAAATACCCTAAAGCCTACAAAACAAAAGTTGGTCAAAAAAGAAGAAAAATAAAGGAAATAAGTAATGTTTAATTCAGCACAACAGGAAATAAATACAGCATATAATAAATTCTTGAATCAATTAGTTTTATGGTCTTACTTATATAAGCGAGTTGAAGCGGATAAGAAACAAGGATTTAGTCCAGTTAAGAACTATGAAAAGATGATTTCATTTCAGGAAACAGTACAAGCATTGTTGCCTGACATGGAGAAGTTAGACAGGTCTAAGATTAGATCTTATTACCCATTGGTTGATGACCTTACCTTGATTCAGTACTTTAAGAAAGCAGCAGGGGATCAGATTATTTCTGATTCTCTTTAATGTACACGTATAGGCATATGAGGTGGGATTACGCCTTATGCGCTTTTAGCATTCTTCATTGCTCTTTGAACAGTAGATAAGGATACTTTTAAATCTTTTGCTACCTTTCTGAAACTAGCTCCATTTTTAGACATAGCTAATCTGATAGCATGATCATCAACGGTCTTGGTACGCCCTTTATACTTACCTTCTTCTTTGGCTTTGGCTATGCCTTCTCTTTGACGTTCTAGCATTATATCTCTTTCAAATTCTGCAAAGCTTCCAAGTATATTAAGCATTAAATTAGACATTGAATCAGCCTTATTTCCATTAAATTTCATACCCTCTTTATGAAATTGAACAGTTACACCTTTACCAATAATGATATTAATAAGCTCTTTTAAATCTGTGATGTGTGTTGATAAAAACGGAGGCTTTCGCTTGGGAGGATTCTAGACAGCCAACCTGTAAAAGTCCTCTGCCATTTGATTTGGTGTCTTAAAATCCAATCCTTTTTGGATTCTTTGCTGATTATAAAATAGCTCTATGTATTTTGTAATATCTGCTTTCGCTTTTTCCCTCGTTTCATAAGTACGATGGTGTATAAGTTCATTCTTTAATATGCCCCAGAAGCTTTCAATTGGTGCATTATCAAAGCAGTCTCCACGCTTACTCATTGAACCTTGAAAATCATATTTTTCAATCATATTTCGATATACATGACTGCAATATTGACTGCCTCTGTCTGAGTGAACAATTAAGCCTTGTGGCGGTTTTTGATTCCGAATAGCCATTTTAAGAGCATCACAGACCAACTGTGCTGTCATACGTTCATTTAGACTATAGCCAACAACCTGCTTTGTATAAAGATCCTTTGAAGCAGCCAGATATAGCCATCCTTCGTTTGTCCAAATGTAGGTAATGTCACTTACCCACGCGTGGTTTGGAGTGCTCACGTTAAATTTTTGCTCTAATAAGTTTTTGTAGACGGGACGGTTGTGATCACTGTTTGTTGTTCTTTTAAAGCGCTTATGGCGCTTGCAAAAGAGTTTATTGACCTTCTTTATTGTACGTACTGCATATTGGCTAATTTGAACACCTTGAGCGTGTAAATGCTTACTCAGGCGAATATAGCCATAGCTTTCATTGGTCTCCTGATGTGCTATTTTCACCATGATAGTCTGCTGATTTCTTCGAATTTGTTTTTGGCTTAAGCCACTTTTCAACCACTCATAAAATCTTGATACTGAAACTTTTAACAGCTTCGCCATCATGGTGATTGGGTATGTATCTTTATACTGTTTCATGCAGGCGTACCTCACTGACTTTCTTTGGCAAAGTACGCTACTGCTTTTTTTAAGAATTCTCTTTCCAATTCCGCAGTTTTAAGTTGCTGTTTCAGCTTCTTATTTTCTTCGAGCAGAGCAGCAAGTTCAGGGGAATATTGTTGTGTTCCAACTAATGTTCCAGATTTAGCTTTGCTGTACCAATTGGAAAGCGTTTGCATGGATATGCCAAGCTGTCTTGCTGTTTCCGAAACATTGCCTTTATTTTCTTCAATCTGTTTTATAGCTTCAGCTTTGAATTCCGCTGTATAAAACTTTGGTTTTTTGCTCATGGTAAACTCCTGATGAGTACGTTTAGTTTACCAAGCGAAAGCCTCCGTTTTTATCAGCACACATCACTTTGCTTAAGTGAGCCTAAGGATCCTAACCAATATGAATTCATAGCTAGACCATTTCGTAAGAAGAAAAATCATCGAGCTTCTAGAGAATATTCTTATAGTCTTGATAGGTTTATATCTAGATTAGAATCTTTAGAGCTATGACTCAATGATTTAACATAAAATCTCTTATACGAAATTCAGTCTTTTAAGCCCACAAACTCACTTTTATGTCTTGCACCAATGTATCCTATAGGATACATTATTCTTATGTACTCAATATATACCACTGAAACTTTTGATGAATGGTTTACCAAGTTAAAAGACCAACAGGCAAAAAGACGCATACAAGTCCGAATTGATCGGGTTGAAGATGGAAACTTCGGAGATACAGAGCCAGTAGGTGAGGGTATCTCAGAGTTACGTTTCTTCTTTGGCCCTGGTTATAGAGTTTATTACTGCAAGCAAGGGCAACGGATCGTTATCCTATTAGCTGGCGGAGATAAGACGACTCAAAGCAAAGATATAAAACTCGCTATTCAATTAGCAAAAGAGTCAGAGGAGGAGCTGTAAATGGCTATCAAACTTCGTAAATGGGATAGTACTGAACATCTTAAAACAGAAGAAGATATGCAAGCTTATCTACAAGCCTGCATAGAAGAATCTAATGGAGATGCTGCATTCATTGCAAAAGCGCTAGGAAATATCGCTAAAGCTAAAGGAATGGCCCAATTATCAAAAGACACAGGTTTAGGCCGTGAAAGTCTTTATAAAGCACTTTCTGGTGATGTAAATCCAAGTTTTGATACGGTTATTAAAGTCGTTAAAGCACTAAATTTACGCTTAGCAATTTAATAAAAAATTAGTAAAAAAGGGAGCTTACAGCTCCCTTTTTGATTTCGTATAAGCGTATTATGTTAATTTTAAGAAAACTAATAAAACTCGACCAACTAAGAGTTCTGGTATCAAATAATGACTAGAGTTTACACAAAAATCGGTGATGTATTTTCTGTAGAGTTGGATTATGGCAGTAAAAAATATTTTCAACTGATTGCTTATGATAAAACGCAATTGAATAGTGATGTTATTAGGGCATTTAAGACTGTGTATCCATGTGGTTTCAAGCCTGACTTACTGGATATAGTTAATGATGATATCGATTTTTATGCTCATTGCGTAACTAAATTCGGCGTTAAAATGAACCTTTGGGAGAAACTTGGAAACACCGTAGAAGTTGGTGATTTTTCTAAAATTCTATTCAGGGATACAAGTGATTATGGAGCGCAGATAGGTGAGGAAGTAATTAAACTATCTCACAATTGGTATATCTGGCATATTAATGAAGAGTTTATTGATGTCGGGAATCTAGAGGGCGAGAACCGTAAAGCAGAAATTGGTATAATTGTTAATCCTTATAACATTGTAAATCGCATAAAAACAGGATGTTATGATTTTATATACCCGCAATTTGAATAGAATTTTTAAAAATAAAACACTATTTAACATAATGGCGTTATACGAAGTAAGGCCTGTGGATCTTCTTTTGATGATTTGTATTGAAATGCCTAAATCATCCTTATCATCAATTTTTTCAAAAAAATGAGTAATTTTTCCTGAAGAGTAATGTTTACTTAAATCTAAAAATAGATAATAAAAAACCCCAACATCCTGTCGGGGTTTTTTACATATTTGATGCTTAGGTATAACTCCTGTCGTACCTCACATTCCTTGTATCTGATCTTGTTATTCTTATCTGGAGCGTCCTGCTCTCTATGTCCTTATCATATGAAATTTCCACTATCTGGTATAGCCGCAAAGGACTGAGATTGCTGTACGCTTTGGCTTACAAAATAGCCTAAATTTTATCCACAGAAATTGGGGATATTTTCTGCCCTGGGAAGACTGGGAACATTGAGAAAAGTTTCATTTTGACTAAAAAACAGTCAATTTTATTGGCGGAATATATCAAAACAGTTTAAAAAAAAGCCGGCTTTTTGCTGTTTTTTGAGTTTTCTATTTTAATATAATCAATTGATATTAAAAGATTATTACAATCGCGTTTCGTATAAGCGCCATTATGTTAAATGGATAGAGATTTGATTAATTCAGGAATATTATTCTAGAAAGGATTTAAAGCTATACTAAAATCCTATCACTATTAATAAAATAGAAATTTGATAATGGAATTCACTAAAAGAATATTATTACTGTTCACTTTATTGCTATTTATGAAACCTACATTTGCGAACACAGAGAATTTTCAAAAACTACAGGACATGGCCAAGAAAGGAGATGCATCTGCTCAAAATAAGCTAGGAGATGCTTACTATGATGGTGAGAGTATAACCCAAAATTATACCAAAGCTTTTGAATGGTTTAGTAAGGCAGCAGTTCAGGGACTTGCACCTGCACAATACAGCCTTGGACTAATGTACAGCTATGGTGATGGCGTAAGTCAAAATGATGCCAAAGCTTTTGAATGGTTTAGCAAAGCTTCTGCTCAAGGATTTGCATTGGCACAACATAATCTTGGGATGATGTATGCCTATGGTGATGGAGTAACTAAAAGTGATGCCAAAGCTTTTGAATGGTATAGCAAGGCAGCGACACAAGGGTATGCACCTTCACAACATAACCTTGGGGTAAGGTATGAAAAAGGTCAGGGTGTAACTAAAAGTGATGTCAAAGCTTTTGAATGGTATAGCAAAGCAGCGACTCAGGGGTATGTACCTTCACAAAATAACCTTGCATCGATGTATGAATTAGGTCAGGGCGTAACTAAAAGTGATGTCAGAGCTTTTGAATGGTATAGCAAGGCAGCGGCTCAGGGGGAGGCATTTTCGCAATATAATCTTGGTAGGATGTATGAATTAGGTCAGGGCGTAACTAAAAGTGATATCAACGCTTTTGAATGGTATAGCAAAGCAGCGGTTCAAGGAGAGGCATCTGCGCAATTTAACCTTGGTTCAATGTATATTTATGGGCAGGGTGTAAGCCAAAATTATACCAAAGCCTTTGAATGGTTTAGTAAGGCAGCAGCTCAAGAACATGCAGGTGCGCAACATGATCTTGGATCAATGTATGCTAATGGTCACGGAGTAGCACAAAGTATAGCACTATCAAATAAATGGTATTTAAAGGCGGCTAATAATGGTAATGCGATGGCACAATTCAATATTGGGAAGAAATATTTAAATGGTGAGAATGGATTACCAAAAAATCGAGAACAAGCGCTGAATTGGCTAAAAGAAGCATCAAATAATGGACATACCGAAGCTAGGTTGATGCTTGCTACACTTCAGTGATCATTAAGTATTTTTGAAATTAACATAATACAGCTTATACGAAATGCCCTACATAAGTTCCACAAAATCAATAAATTGAGATCCATTAAAAAGCCCAGTTTGTAAAAACTGGGCTTTTTAATGGATCTTTCATATAAAGAAGTATTTTAAAGACCAAATTTAGCCATTAGGTAAGAAAAATCTACTCCAAAAACCTCTCTTTTCTGGTGTGTCATTAGGTGTCTCAACTTGTTTCAATGACATAGTACTGGGACGTTCCACTGATGCTTCATGAGATGTCTCATTGTGTTTCATTTCTTTATTTATAAGGGGTTCAGATGTTTCATTGATATTGTCTCGTAGTGTATCGCTAGGACGTTCCACTGGTGTTTCATGAGATTTTTTTTCAGATTCGTCTTTATGACCTAGCAGTAATTGAAACCTATCAATTTGATCTAAATAACGTAGTTCTCGATCTTTATAAGATTCAATTTCTCTCTTCATAAAATCGACAAGTTGACGTAAATCCGCGTCATCTTTTATTTCTTTAGGTTGGATTTCCTGAGACTTCAATACAGGTTCACCAAAGCACCGTATAACTTCAGCTATATCAAAAAGACTATCAGCACTTCTTGAGATCCGGCCTTCTTTAATTGCTCTATAAATTGTTGAACGACTCACATTAAACCGTTTTGATACTTCGCTGAGCGACAATTTAGCCATTTACTAAATCCTTTTTATTCTCCGGCATATATCCCAATTTTTTTAAATATGGATACAGTTCTTTAAAATTATCAGGATCTTGTAGCATTTCTGCAATGCGAACTGCAAACTGTTGATAGCTTTCTGTTCCTTGTGAGTATTTGCCCATTTCTGTGAGTTCTGAAAGCTTATTAGCAAACATATGACGTTGAGCATCTGTCATTTTAAAAAATAGATCTACTGTGTTTGAATCTATGGTGTTGATCAGCTGCTTGTTTGCAGATTTTTTTTGTTTAAGTCTGAATGAAAAGCCAGTGATAAAGCGTCCTGTTTTATGTTGTTCTACTTCAACTGTAATATCTGTATGTTCTTTAATTTGCTTAATTGAGGGATCTAATACACGTTTTTTAAAATCATGCATTCTGTTGTATTCACTATCTAGTACACCGATCTGTTTTCTAAAATCCTTCAATTCTATTATTGGCGTTTTCCCTGTACTTCTCCACGCAATCAAAATCTCATATAGACGAACAGCGTAGCCAGTACTTAAATAGCTAATCTGTTTCATTTCATAGCTTGTAAAGTGCTTCTCAAGCCTTGTAATTAAAGGAATTATGGCAGGAGAAAATATAAGCTCAACACTTGCAGTATTATCAATATAAGCAATTTGTGAAACCCATCTACTAGTTATGTTTGCTATGCCTTTTGGACGTTGTTCTTGATAGCTAAATTGACGAGCAAATAAATCCTTACAAGCATCTTTCAGGGCTTGGTAAGCTGTATTTCTATGTACGTTGAATTGATTAATATAGCTTTCAGCATGAACGGTCAGGGGGTCATTGGCATTAATACCTTTCCCACTTTCTCTAGCTTCCATAATAGCTAGAAGAATCAAACGTTGTTCAACTAGGTCTAGATTGTAACTAGCATTAATTAAAGCATTATCTTTTACTATCAGCTCTTTCATGGCGCATGGTTTTTTTATGTCGTTAAAGCGACACTATTATATTTTGTCGTCTTAAGCAAGGTAAGTGTCGTCTTATTGCAAGGTAAGTGTCGTCTTATTGCAAGGTAAGTGTCGTCTTATTGCAAGGTAAGTGTCGTCTTATGAAGTCTGAAACCCTTTTATAATAAGGCTTTCAAAGAGTCTAAAAGCATTTAAAAGCATTAAAAACAATTAAAAACCCAAGCAAAGAAAAATTGCCCTTGGTTTTCGCTTCGCTCAAACTCTATTGAATCTCGCTTTCGCTCGATTCGTTGGGGCAATTTTTGCTAGATATTTCCGTGACTTTGAAAAAAAGCAAAAGCAAGATCAAAAGCGACTCGGAATTCGCTTCGCTCATAAGTTTTTTGCTCGCTGCGCTCGGTCTTGAATCAAACTTGAAAAGTTCGCACCCATGCGGGATGCTCTGCAATGTAGGTGATTGATGGATAGGGAGCTTGTAATCAGGGAAAGGGATAGGCGAATTTTCTCAGTTCGCTCGTAGACACTCGCTCTGTTTATCGACTCATGCCACGAGATTTCATTTTCGGTGCATGTTGCTGTGCTTTGAGCTGTTGTTCTTGTCGGAGTTTCATTTGCTGTTCTGCTTTGATCTCATCAACACATTTTTTAATGACTCGGTAGGATTGGTATAGATTCTGGTATTGCTCGGCTTTGGCTGGATGCTGCTTTTGGTACTGCTTCCAGGCATGTTCCCTGAATTTATCATTTTCCAGTAATTCCTTCACACCATGTTTTTTTTGATGTTCATGTCGACTTTTCAGTTGCTTGTGTTCCTGGTAAAGCCCGTCACGTTGCGCTTCCCAGGCTTTTTTCCCAAATAATAACGGCTTGTTCTGGCCTAATTCGTTGTGTTGATCCACCAGGCTTTGCAATTTGTCATGACTTTGCTTGAGTCCACTTTTCACGATCTCCTGGGCGAGCTGCTGATTGAACTCGTTTTTATGCTTTTGCTGCTTGCTCAGGGTGTTTTCGACCTTCTCAAGATTGCGCTGCATGAACTCCAGGTCTAGATTCGCCTCTTTTGCGCTAATTTCGCCTTTAAGCAGTTTGACTAGGGTTTCTTTCTGCAAATATTGAAATTGCTCTTCTGGGCTTAATGGTGGCGTTTTAGGACTATTTTTGATTTGGATCTGCTGTTCTGTTTTCAGTTTGCTAAGTTTGATCTCATTTTCAGCAATCAGCATGGCCAGATTTTTGCTGTGTTGCAGCTGTGCCTGATTTCTCTCTTTAATCTCATCATTGGTTCGGCTGATTTCGGTTTCAATGCCTTGTCTGCGTAGTTCGGTGACTTTTGGTCCTTCGTGCAGGGTGGCTTCCAGTCCGATTTCCTGGTCTTTGTAGCTGCGGTGGTCGACCCGGGCGGTGGATCCGGCCAGATCCAGGTGCATATTGCAGATATCGGCAAAGTGTTCGCGCCAGTGCTCGATTTCTCCACTGTGTTTCTGATCCAGTTCCCGGGTTTTGTCGGTGAAGCCTTCTGGAGTGAGTTTGCGTGTGCTCATCAGGATATGCGCGTGATAATTGCGTTCATCACTGCCGGATCCGGTATGCGGTGCATGGATACAGGCATCAACTGCGACCTGGTGTCTTTCCACGATGCTAGAACATAGCTCTTCGAGCATGGCCAGACGTTGTTCCTGGTTCAGTTCGCTTGGAAAAGCGATTTCAAATTCCCGGGCCACAGTGGAATTTTTTCGGGTTTCGCGCTGTTCAACTTCGTTCCAGAGTTTTTCCCGGTTCTTTAGATGATCAGATGCCCCATCTGGCAAAAATATTTCTTTATGTTCCACTCCGGTTTTTCGGCTGTAGTCATGTTCCCGTCCTTCACGTTCGCAATAGATCTTTTCACCGGCCCGATAGGCAATCGCAGCAGTGGCGGAACGCCCTGCGGATCGTGCTACGGTTTTGACTGAAAAGTGGTAAATCGCCATGACTGCCTTTCGGTTTTAAAATTTCACAAAGTGAAATACAACCGTGAATACGGTTGTTGGGGTATTGGGGGAACCCCAATCGGACTTGTAAACGAAGTTTGCATAAGTGCGCTCTTCGAGGAAAACATTACTATACATATAGCA
>Ga0308165_1004127_pt1 | contig 14697 bp, 19 predicted proteins | sample PhyWR2_FD_201032 | JGI IMG/M metagenome (GOLD analysis project Ga0308165, IMG submission 201032) | Phyllosphere microbial communities from UC Gill Tract Community Farm, Albany, California, United States - DLSLW.R2 | ecosystem: Host-associated > Plants > Phyllosphere > Unclassified | place: USA...
TCTTGATTTAATGTGTGGGTCAAGGTTTACTCCCGAAAAAGGGGAGGCGGGAATGAAGCTATTTACTTTAACTGCGATGACAGCAGCATTATGGTCATTACCAACACTTGCAGCAGTCGACTGTGATAAGGCCGACGATCAAGTCACGATGAACCAATGTGCCAGTGATGAATTAGTTAAAATTGATAAGCTACTAAACGGAACCTACAAAAAAATTGAGCAGCGGCTCGCTGACGATCCAGACACGAAGAAACTCTTGATATCTTCACAGCGTGCATGGATAAAATTTAGAGATGCTGAATGTGATTTTGCGGCATCAGGAACCGCTGGCGGAAGCATATACCCAATGATGGTTGTAATGTGCAGGACCCAACTAACTTCAGAACGCAACAATCAACTATCCGACTATTTGAGATGCGAAGAAGGCGACCTTTCATGTCCGGTGCCATCTGAATAGTCACTCTCTGTCAAAAAATGGATATGAGCACCTGCGCTAAACCTTAATTGGCAGCGCAGGTTTGGCCAGCAATTTAAAACGTCAGGCACGACATAATCATAACTGACTGAGTGGATCTGAAACACGCCTGGACTGCAATCAACAGCCGATGCCGGTGCACTCATGCAAAGAACAGCCGCGAGCATAGCAGCGCAGCCGAAGAACAGACTTCGGAACAGCTTCATGTGATTTCCTCGATTTTGTTGCTGAAAGAGCAAAAAGCCCCGCGTGAGCGAGGCTAAACTGTGGTTTTATTTATTTTTGTATTGCTGTTTAATGGCAGTCTGTCTAAACGCCCCGGATGGATACGTTACTCAAAAGATCAATCTACATTTCATCGGCAGTAGCTGGAATTTACCTAACTTGGGCAATCGCGACAGGCTCGTTAGTACAGTCATTGTGACCGCATTCGATATATTAAACATATATTCACCTCCACAAATGCAAGTTAATCGATAATCCTTGCATCACTGGAGATATGGAGTGCCTAACAGAGCCCCTTCTCGGAAGTTCTTGACCATACTCTGCGTCATATGCGGTGCAATACTACTCGTGGTTCTTTCCAAACGAGCATATGACGCTTACCATGGCATTGACCCTACTTGGGGCAATACCGAACGTGGTTTGCAGCCGGGCAGGAAGACAACCCAATAAAATATGGCTTGATAGCTTGGCTTGACGCATGCCCCGCATATAACCAGTCTTCCCTATGTCATTAGGTGACGATGTGGCTGGCACCGAATTATTTGCTTCCGTCAATCAATTGTGTAGGTTCAGATTCACCAATCACATTAAGGGATAGACAATGTCACACGTCATCAAATCTGAGATTGAGCACATCAAAGCTAAGATCGATGAGGTTAAGGCTAAAATTCATGCACGTTCTGGTCTATCCGACCACGAACGAGAAGAGCAGGATGCGGAGTTGCGCATTCAGCTAAATGATATGGTGACCCAAATTAATGCAATTCTTCCGCATTAAACCGTCACACAAGCGGCTCGAGAGCTGCTGACCTTTGGACATGAAAGACAGTGCTGCACCATGTTCATGTGGCATGGCTGGGTTTGACCGGCTTTCTCCACTGGGGAATGTTTGATCCGTCAGATTTGAGCGATACGTCCGGCCTGCGTCTCTTGTGCGTCCGGCGCTCATGATTGCTGATTTACAACATGGCCCTAACTGCGTCCGCAATACTCAATGCGACTGCATCCTGCCTTTGGCTTTTTAGCTTTTCGATTTATTTGCGTTCTTCCAAAAGCTTGATGAGGCGCTCGTGCGTTTTTTTCATATCGTAGAGATGCTCTATAACGATGCCAAGGCAGATCAACACCAAGCCGGATAAGCACAAGCTAATCCCGCAAGACAGGAGAACAAGCCTGTCAGTGCCAGTTGTCGCGACACCAAATACAAGAATTGTCGCGCCGGGTATCAATGCGAGTATTCCAATTATCTTTATGAAAAGGCCCATCTAACCCCGTACTTTCCCGCAAGTTGTTAAAAGTGTGCATAATAGTGAAAATGTCGCCCTAGTACAGGTCAGTGCGACAGATACAAGTTTCAGCCTAAAAGCGAAATCCAAACATCAAGTAAAGTTAGGGGCAAATAAAAAGCTGTAATTAGTGCATAGTGTTTTCGCTGACGAGTTAAGAACGCCAGCACTGGCAGAACAATCATTGGGATGTCGGTGAGTGCCCATACACCGTTTATTGGACTATTTAGAAAGACAACATTTAATACGAAGGCGAACAGTAAAAAGCCTGTAAATGACAGAAGCGCAAATCGTCCATCTTTCTCGAAATATATCCGAAGGCTTACTGTTTCATCTTCGCTCCGGCTAGGAAGTATCAACGCTGCTGTTAAAAACAGCATTAGCGTCATCAATACGATGAAAACAAAATCGGTGAATCGGTATGTCGGGCGAAGTGTCGGTAGCTGATTAATCGCCCACCAATATTCCAACTGAACAATAAATAAGACACCGCTCCAAGCCAGCGGCACCCAGTCCACAGGTGATGTTCTACGGATACGAAAAACTGTTACCAATCCCAGTAGAAGGCGCGTTACCGATAGGCCTAGCACCAACGATAAAACCGTCGCAACAATCGGAAAGTTATTCATTATCGACACCTAATTGCCACAAGCTGGCAGAGGGGTGCCGGGTGGTCAAGCACAAGTTTATGGGTTTCGGCTTAGATCGAACGTGGGTCTGCATAAAACTATGCGTCCCCCTCCTTAAAATTCAGGAGACCTTTGCTAGCATCTTGCCTGCGGTCCAAATCTAGTTACTACTAACTAGATTGGCGATGAGGGGTTCATATGCAGCCGTTGGATATACTTTGGGTCGGTCTCGGAGGCGGGCTTGGCTCGGTGTTTCGGTGGTGGGTTGGTAAACTGGCTGGCGAAAGCTATCAGGGGAAATTCCCGCTTGGAACATTCTTGATCAACGTGACAGGCGCTTTTGCCATAGGTTTTCTGTCGGTGTTGTTTTCCGTCGAGTGGTATGAGCGATTTGGCGATATCTTGAAAGCTGGCATTCTAACCGGCTTTCTCGGCGGATACACAACATTCAGTTCGATGCAGCTCGATGCAGTGAAGCTGGCGCGGGAGCGATACCAAAGCCTAGCAATCGTGTATCTTTTCGGATCTGTTTTTGCCGGTTTGGCCGCAGCAGCATTCGGTGGCTTGTTAGCAAGCTGGATAGGGTGAGGGTGTCGCGATGATTAATACAATCATATTCGTTTTCGTCGGCGGCGCTGTGGGTGCCATGCTCCGTGAATTTCTAATGTTGGGCGTCCCAAACCTTTCAGACGGCATTCCGATGTCAATCCTCGTCGCTAACGTCGTCGCCTCTTTTCTGCTCGGACTTACGACCAGCCTTTATCAGAAAGGCACGCTCAGCCAAGGCGTCAACACATTGGTAGCGACTGGCATAATGGGCGGGCTTTCGACCTTCTCCAGCTTTGTTTACGGGGCATATGTCCTCATGTCAGGATCGACAGCCGGAATGATGTCAGCGTTGCTCTATTTGGCGCTGAGTATTGTTCTCGGTTATATCGCCGTCGTTCTAGGATTGCGCTTGGGTAATCGTGATTAGGCAATATCGTGCCCAGTGAGGTGAGTTTCCTAAGCGAAGCGGAGTGAAAAATGATTTTGATGTCAACATAAGACAACAGGCATCACCTCGAAACGGCCTTGCCGGTGTATGCCTTCCGGCATTGCTCCTCGCAGAAAGGGCTTCCAGATTATTGCAAATGATTAATCGCTCATGACCACCTTCGAAAAACAAATCGCGATTTTCTCGTTGGCTCCGAGGTCCTTCGCAAATTTCACCAGCTGAGATCCATCGCCGTCATCAGCCATACCGCCCCAGACATCTTTAAACGTCTGCTTGCCGGAGGAGTTGTCAAAGAAAAAATAGCCGGGGTCGGCCACAGGCGTTGAGGCATAAACTACAGTCCAGTCACCCGACTGCATAAAACTGTCAACTTCGACCTTGGCTGGTTTGACCTTTTCTTTGAGGCTTTCAGAGATAAGTTTCGCGTATTCAGTCTTTCGCTCTTTCGTTAGTGCTTGATCTACTCCTGTGCAATCCACTGCTGCGGTAGCCGGGTATATGAACAATGAGCCAGCCAAGACAATTAAAGCGAACCTAGTGATTGTGGACATATTCCGACCTCCTAAAATTCCTTTAAAGCGAACAGACATGAGCCTAACGCTTGTTAGGTCTGAAGAGCAATTGGAAAACCAAGCCAAAACAAAAAACCCCGGCGATGAGGCCGGGGTCTGGTTTATAAAGGGTATTATAGTTTTCGTCGGTGGTTCATGTAATACCGGATCTCTTTCCAGCCGATAAAAGCTAACACATAAGATAGTGCAGCAAGAATAGCCGCTTCAATTATTAGAAACCAAATCATGATGCGTCTTCAAGCCTGAACTAGGCCGCCTCCTGATTTTTTGCCCTTCATCCATGGAAGCGCGACTTCTGGTTCTTCGAGAATTCCGGTCTTCTTGGCGAAACCTCGAATGGCGCTCTCTACTGCTTCCACTGGTTTGATGCCATCGTGGCTATCGCAGCACGCTTTCCAAGCGGTTTCATAAATGAGGCCACGGTCGTATTCGGGCCATTCATAAAGAAAATCTAAAGCATCCCCGATGCTGGCAATTTCTCGAACAAGGTAAGGGCCGTCCTTCACAAAAACAGGACTGTCAAACAAACGGTCGCTCATCGAAACCTCCATTTGATCGAACGTTAAATGTTGGAATGACGGTTTCGATTTAGTTACCAATCTATCGGTTTCAAGACCTTCACAATCACAATAATCGTAAAACAGAATGGTTCAATGCATTAACGTGGCCGGGCAGCAGCTTGTCGAGCATGGGAAGCACCTCAGAAAGCTGGCTGCGACTTTTCCAGTGTATCGATACGCGCACGAACAAACGCCGGTGTGAGCAAACCATTCATCAGGCGTCTACGGCACCCGTCCAGCACGCGCTCATGCAATCTTCTCAAATCTGAGCCGAACACGGTCGCTAAAAATTTATTGGCCTCCTGCTGTGATGCTGGAACCGCAAAAGGCGTGTTTTCATCTTCGCCGTTTGCTGCGAGTGCATACCCGTTTTTTTTCTTTGCCGGGAAGTCGGGGGAGCTTGCTACAGCGCTTTTTATTTGCGCGCTTCGCTCCCCCTCAACGTCACCCATAACTGGAGAACCGTCGCTCACTTCATAGCCGTTTATTACAGGTAATCCTGTAAGGTATTCCTTAAAGGTAATTGGTGGCATTTTCTGCCCACCTTGGTGGGCATATATTGCCGTCCTTGTCATTTTCAGGGTGGGCAACTTCTGCCACCCTTGCAGGCTCAAGGTGGGCATTATTTGCCATGCTGGATTGCGGCCTATTGCGTACATTCTGATCGGCTTTAATTTCGCGCTGGCGTTCTTCCAATTCCGGAATATGCATCTGAACTCGCTCATGATGCGGGTTGTCGATGCGATAAACCGTGATGCCATTGCTGCGGCCAACCGGAATGAGATAGTTATCCAAGATGAACTTCGGCACTAACACTTCGCCAGTGGTTGCCTATCGGCAATCCCTTACGAGCGTTCGGCGTTGTAAGCGAAGATTCTTGAAGCGTCTTGGACATGTGTTTCCAAAAGTCGTCTAATAACCGTCTAATAAGCAACCGCGCATAGTGACGGTCAACCACGACGTTAAATTATAGATATCCGGAACACAAGAAAAACAAAAAGGGTTCAAACAGGGTAGTGACGGTCAATGGTGAAAAGTGAAATTCTTGACATTCGCCCTCTCACGGCGCAAACAGGGGTTCGATTCCCCTTGGGCGTACCAGAATTCAAAATGCCTTGGGGAGATGTTCTCCTTTCCAGTTGCGAATATTTGCAACTGGGGCGTTGTGGGTGCATAATTGCACCATGAGTGAATCGCACAAGAAACCCGATTATGAGCAGGAATTGAGGCAGGCCGGTATCCGCATCACGCGGCCGCGTCGCATCATCCTCAACATATTGACCGAAACGGAAGATCATCCCGATGCGCTGGAAATTTTTCGGCGTGCGGTTAAAATTGATAATAGCATTTCTCTGTCGACCGTTTATCGGACGATGAAGCTTCTAGAAGAGCTTGGCGCTATCCATCGCCATGCCTTTGCCGGCGGCCCATCGCGCTTTGAGCAGGCAAGCGGTGCACATCACGACCATATTATCGATATGGATTCAGGTGAGGTTGTCGAATTCAGTTCAGAGAAAATTGAAAAACTGCAGGAAGAAATCGCCCGGTCGCTGGGCTATAAGATTGTGCATCACCGTCTCGAACTTTATTGTAAAAAAATTGAAACCTGATGGAACCAAAGTTTTCGATCATCGTTATTGGTTTAGAAGACTGTGATATGCCCCCGCAAATGGTCTTCATCAGCTGACTTCGATCTCCCCGTTCGGAGTTGGTAGCGAGAATGCCGCACAGACGCCCCCGTTATGTCGCTGGCGTTCCGCATTTTCAAGTAAAGCCGTTGTGGTCAAAACCATGACGGCTTTTCTTTTATGATTTTGTTTCAACGAAGTAAGATCAGATCATTTCGGAAGTATAAAGACGGATAGTATCGATTTCATTCGTTCAGAAAGAAGCAAGCTCTAACCGTCAAATTGTTCTGCTGGGACGCGCAGGGAATAGACTGCGCCTGCTCCATCAACGCGATATTCCGCCTTACCATTCACGGCTGACGGCACAATGCGCTGCAAAACTGCACTGCCGAAGCGCGGATCGTGCTGAAAGACTTCCGGCATGGCTGGATTTGTCTCTTCCCAGTGAAAGACCAGCTCATCTTCGCCTGTGTCTGTCTGGAGGATTTTTGCAGAAATGATTACGCGTCCATAGGGGATAGACAGCCCCCCAAAGGATGTCGCGTTGATGATCAGCTCATGCAATGCGAGGCCGACATGAAGGGCTGCCCCCGGAAACAGGTAGGGATTATCGCTTTCAACGGTTAGTCGTTCGTCATTGATGTCGATATATTTTTCTATCTGCGAATGAACGAGGTCCAGAAACAATGCACCGTGCCAGTTGGAATCTGTAACCAGATCCTGTGAATGGGACAGCGACTGGATGCGTCCGCGGAACTTGAGAAGAAAATCATCGACAGAATCAGTGAAGCGCGCTGTTTGCGTTGCGATGCTCTGCACAATGGCGAGAAGATTTTTCGAGCGATGGCTGACCTCGCGCAAAAGCGTCTTTAAAACTTGCTCGCGGCGTTTTAGCTCACTTATTTCGAGTGCTGTCGTAACCAGGCCAATGATCTCGCCACTGGAATCACGGTCGCAGTCGATGTGGAAATCGATCCAACGAAGCTTATCGCCATCATTGATGGCGAGTTCAACATTCTGCGCTGTACCTGTATCAATTGCGGTGCGCTTTGCGTGTTCCAGTCTTGACATCGAAGTGGAGAAAATAAAATCGCAATCGTTTCCGCCCGCTTTCCATTTTTCCTGCCAATAGCTTGGAATATTCTCACCCCATGCATAGAGCATATCGAGCGTCTGATAGAGTACGCAGATATTGCTATTGCGCACAGCACCCAGCAATGCGCGTAGACGTGCTGCATCAGGCTCTGTTTCTTTAAGGGGGGATGGGGTTAACGCGGTCATGAATGCCTCAATTACCATGCGTTGTAGATTGAAAATAGCTGGGTGAATGACAAAAACTTGGCTGATAAAAATGAGAATGGACAGACATTGAGCTCAATGGGTTCTGATTATCTTTAATATAAATAATCGCGCCGTTGGCTGAGGCTATACAACGGCGCGACTTTTCACGATATTTGTCCAAGTCAAAAACTTGCGCTTTTATGCCTTGCGGATGGCCGACGCGATGAGAGATATAACGAGTAGCGCAAGGAATACGAAGAATAGTATCTGCGCAATACCCGCTGATGCACCGGCGATACCACCGAAGCCCAGAGCGCCTGCGACCAGAGCAACTACAAGAAATACGAGAGCATAATAAAGCATTGTGGATCTCCTTTTCATTTATTGAAAGGGAAACGCCTGATTGATGCTTTTGGTTCCTTGAATTAGACAACTTGAAGGTCCAGACCGCAAATAAATCGCGCATTTAAGAGCATAATTATCTTTTGACGCCAACGCCCCCGCAACGAATCGTTCTTTGCGAGGGAGTTAATTTGCGCGATGACTTTTGCCTCAGGCTGCTACCTGAGCGGCTTCTTCAAAGAACAGTGCCTGACTAATGAGCGCCTTGACCATGTCCGGGTTGAACGGTTTGGTTACAAGGAAAGTCGGTTCAGGCCGCTCGCCGGTCAAAAGCCGCTCGGGGAAAGCAGTGATGAAGATCACAGGTATCGTACCATCCTGCAAAATTTCGTTAACAGCATCAATGCCGGAGCTTCCGTCCGCGAGCTGAATATCTGCTAGCACCATGCGAGGCTTTTCTTTTTTATAAAGAGCGAGCGCCTCATCTTTCGTGCGTGCAATTCCAACGACTTCGTGGCCTAGGCTTTCAACCATCTGCTCAATGTCCATCGCGATGAGAGGTTCATCTTCGATGATCATGATGCGGGTCGCAACCTGCTTGGAAATTTCCGTTGAAGCCGATGTCAAAACGCGACCAAATTCATGATCGTCAATTTCGAGAATTTCCGCAGCTTCCTTATCGTTGAAGCCTTCAACAGCGACCAGCAAAAACGCTTGTCTGGGCAGAGGCGAAATGTAGGAAAGATTGCGAGCCGCCTGTTTTTCCCACGCAAACTCAGAAGCAAGTTCTGGAATTTCGACAGAGGCCGTTTTGTAAAGATTACAGAACAGGCGATACAGCGCGATCCGGTCGGCTGACGATGGCGGGAAAATGCTGATGTCCGCGATCAGGGCTTCCAATGTCGCTGCCACATAGGCATCGCCTGATGCCTGCGAGCCGGTCAAGGCGCGCGAAAAACGGCGAAGATAGGGAAGGTGCGGCGCAATACGCGTCGATAACGTCATGGTTCTTAGACTCCTCGCTGCCGCGATTTTTGTTTTTTTACATTAGCCATTCGAGCTAACAGTCTCTTGGTAATGCTATAGAACACGGCATAATGGTACTCAAACGTCGCAGATTGAGAAAAGTTCCGTACAAATGAAAAAATGAAGGGAACTTTTTCAGATCAGCTGCATTTAGACTACTGAGTAATAGCATGATGATATTGAAACACGGCTAGATGCCTGGATTGAATAAGAGATGACAGAGAAGAAAAACCCTCAAGCGAACGGGACCGAAGTGCGGTTCGACGGGCGCGTCCGAAGGGACATTTTGGGGCCGAACTGTGAAGTCGGCCTCAAACTCAAGGCGCTTTATACCTCTATACAAGACGAGACAATTCCAGATCGTTTTCTCGATCTATTGGAAAAACTCGATCAGGCTGAACAGGAGAGTACGCGTGAGCACAGCATCGGTTCCGTCGGCTGAGGAGTTGGCGCAATTCAAGCGTGAGCTTCTGGCGTCTCTGCCGAGTTTGCGTGCGTTTGCGGTATCGTTGATCGGCCAGCATGATCGTGCTGACGATCTTGTTCAGGATACGATTATGAAAGCCTGGGCAAAGCAGGAGTCCTTCGAACTGGGGACTAACATTAAGGCTTGGCTGTTCACCATCCTGCGCAATGAATTCTACACCCAGATGCGAAAGCGTGGCCGTGAGGTTCAGGATACGGATGGTGTATTCAGTGAACAACTCGCTGTGCATCCCTCGCAGTATGGCATGCTTGATTTACAAGATTTCAAGGCAGCACTCGAACAATTGCCTGACGATCAGCGTGAAGCAATCATTTTGATCGGTGCATCAGGGTTTGCCTATGAAGAAGCGGCTGAAATTTGCGGATGTGCTGTCGGCACAATAAAAAGCCGGGTCAGTCGCGCGCGTACACGTCTTCAGGAAATACTGCAAATTGAAGGTGATGCAGACTATGGGCCGGATGCAAATTCATCCCGTGCAACACTGAGAAGCTTTGCCTGAAGCTTTCGATTTTTACGCATGTCTTTCATATCAGAGTAGCGGGAGCAGAAGTCAGTCAAGTGGACTGATTTCCCCGCGAATGCGGTTCCGACTTTTGGAACGCACGCTTTCCCACTTGAAGATTACGTTCTATTAATATTTGCTTGTGAGTTCAGTACGAAAGATCCGAGGAGTCTTTTGTGCTGGTTGGAGCGCGTCCTGTTAAATGGAATCGTTGGAACGGCTCTTTCTTTTTCTTTTACGCATTATCCGACGCAAAAAGCCCACGCACTTTTGCTGGATATGCTCTAGTCACTATGAATTATTGTGGATTTACCGTTGTCATCAGCATTTTCAAATCGCCCTCTCAAAACTTCGATGCGCCCGATTGCTTTCATCGTGTCGCTTAGTCTTGTTTTGTTATCGGCCTTGATAACGCTGTTTCTCTCTTATGGGGTCAACAAGCAGGTTGTCGATATTTCGAGAAACTTTGAGCTGCGCGAGCAGGTCAACAGGGTTACGCGCATTGCGTATAATATCGAGATGAGCCGTCGCGGGTATCTTCTCACGCTGGACCAAGACTATCTTAATCGTTACGAGCAGTCGATTGCCAATATTGACGGGACGCTCTCCAACCTTGCCCTCATGACTGAAAATAACCCTCAGCAACATGCGAGGGTGATCGAACTCCAATCATTGGTTGAGCGCGGGCAGAACGATGTTCGTGAAACGCTGAATTTGGCTAAGCAAGGCAAAATTAGCGAAGCGACTGCACAATTGCGCAGTAACGAAGGTAAAAATCTCAGGGATCAGCTGGCGGCAACTGTAGCGCAGTTTGTTGCCACCGAGGGACAAGAACTTGCACAGCGGAACGCCAATATTGATCGAATGCGTTCTTTGTTAACGGCGACCTCTATTGTTGCGCTCGCTTCTGCCGTCATGCTGGGTTTCTTACTGTTTTCGCGTGTTCAACGTTCCGCACGTCTGCTGTTTGAGGGGCAGTCGGCATTGTTATCGCAGAAAGAGCTTCTGGAACATCGTGTGCAGGAGCGTACTGCTGAACTGGAAAATGAACGAGCTATCGCTGAACGGGAACGCAATCGTGTTGAGATACTTTTACAGGATTCCAATCACCGCATCGGCAATTCGCTGGCCACTGTTTCTTCGCTGCTGGGATTGCAATTGAGACAGACGCGTAGCGAAGAAGCGCGCGCGGCCCTAACTGCGGCGCGGGATCGCGTACAAACAGTTTCAACAGCACATCGCAGGCTGCGTCTCGGCGAGGATATGGAATCGACGCGCATTGACGAATTTCTGGAGACGGTCATTGAGGATATTCGCGAGGGAATCGCTGATGAACGCCAAATTATTTTTAAAACAGATTTTGAGCCGCTCGATCTCAAATCACGCGATGTCACGACAATCGGTATTATTTTAGGCGAACTCATCACCAATGCGATTAAGCATGCTTTCAAGGGTCGGCAGGGCGGCGAGATTTCTGTCAGCTTCAAAACCGACCATGAAAGCGGAAAGCCAGCACTGATTGTGGAAGATAACGGTATTGGCTGGCAGGGGAATGATACAGATAGCACCAAAGAGCAGAATGGCTTGGGTACACTGGTTGTCGAGCAGCTTTGCATGCAGTTTGGTGAAAAGCCAGTCTATGCAACATGTGCGGATGGTTCCGGCACGCGGGTGATCGTTCGCCTGTCGTCACTGGCACATGCGGATGTCGATCAGGAAAGCCAGGCTTAGCAATTTATAACAGCCCCCAACGTTCTATCGGGAGCTGCCAGTACCGTTTGATCAACGTTTTTTCTTGTCTGAAAGCAGGCTTACAAGCGCAATACCTGCCAGTGGCAATGCAACTGCAAGAATCGGACGTTTCAGAATAGAAGGAACCGTTGCGATTGCAGCCGTTGCCATCAATGCCGATTTATCAGCCGCTATGCGCTGTTTGCGTTTTTTTTCTTCTGCTGCCGCCTGAATTTTCAAAACGGCAAGAATAAGCAGCGCAATGATGAGCGAAAGCCCCGCAAGGATAAGCGCCGCAATCGGGCCACCATAATTTTCGGCCAAAGCGAGGAAAGCTGCGACGCAAAGAAATACAACGGCAATCAGACCGAAGACCGCGATTATCGCTCCAAAGATTGCTGCACGTTTGGCTCGACCGGTGAGGAGCTTAAGCTCATCACCAGCAAGGGATGCAACGACTGGCGCCAGAAGTTTCAGCATGGCGCGTATCAGCGGCGCGAGAGAAGGGCTAGCAGATAGCCAACGCCAACTGCTGTGGCGAGCGAAGCAATCGGTCGGGCACGAACAGTTTCAGTCAACTGGGCCTCGACGTCCTGGGCCTTGTTCTTCAGATCGTCGACAACGTCTTCGCCCTGAATATAAGCGCTTCTATAGGTTTCTTTGGCCGTCCGCTTTGCGTCGCGGACGCTCTGGGATCCGAGATTTGCGAGCGTTGCAGCGATCGCGGCAATGTCTTCTTTAAGTTGTTCGACCTGAGACTGAAGATCGTCGGTTGTCGAATCCGTCAACGCTTCTTCGATCTTTTCCTCGATCTTGGTCGTATTGGTTGCTCCGCGCGCCATTTCAGGCCTCCTGTTCGATAACTGGTCTGCAACACGTGTTGCTCGACCGGGATAACGTTGTTGAGGCCCAATGGTTGCATGCTAAGGCGTAAGTCAGCAACTCAATCCATGACTATCTGCAAGTCATGGTAAATATCGGTGGAATCACCTGTGGCAGACGCGCTTAGCCTTAAGCGAAAAAGAGATAGCCTGCACAAACAACAATTAAAAAAGCCAGTCCGCCGTAATAGGATGGCTTTAAAGATTGGGCCTGTATAGGCAATGGATCGTCGTTACCAGCCATAGCCATACGAGCAGCGTTTTCAAGCGCCTGAATGTCTTTAAGCATCATGAGCGTTTCCTCCCGAATTCCCTGCAGTCCTTCGCGATATGTAGGAATGCTTGGGCTGTCCATTCCAGCATATCACGCCTGATTTGAAGGTTTTATGCAAGTGTCAACCGGATAAGCGATTGCGTGATTATTGGTTCCTCCTTTTTTGCGATTTTTTTGTTGGGGCTTAAAAATAGCTGCATTTTCAAAACATGACTTGCATCATCATGTTAATGAGAGTTAAGAAAAGGCCTCAAGCGGCGTGGCAGTCTGCATGATCAACCTGTCATGCGCGCTCGGACCTGAACAATCAAAAGGCGATCAAAATGACTGGTTTCTGGCGAAAGGGCTTCATGGCCGCAGCAATGGGCATGGGGCTGCTGGCATTTGCGGGTTCTGCATCTGCACAGGAGGCAACTCCGCCTGCGACCAATAATCCGGCTGCAACAAGCCCATTGCCAGCTCCTCCTGCGCCTGCTGTAAGCGAGCCAGCCGCGACTAGTCCGGCACCGGCAGCACAGCCTGTCGAGCAGCCAACCGCTGAACCTGTCATAGCTGAGCCCGTGATCGCGACCGAGGCAACGCCTGCTTTTGTCTTGCCGCATGACCTTTCACCATGGGGCATGTTCATGGCTGCCGACTGGGTGGTGAAAGGCGTGATGATTGGTCTTGCTATCGCATCGCTTTTAACCTGGACAATCTGGATTGCGAAATCGCTTGAACTGGCGGGCGCACGCAGCCGCGCCAAGCGCGCATTGAAGGTCATCGGTCATTCGGCGACATTGTCCGAAGCCGTCCGTTCTCTTGAGGGTGCAAAGGGGCCAGCCTCTATTCTGGTGCGCGCTGCCGAAGATGAAGTTCGCCTGTCCGGTCCTGCATTGGCGCGTGCCGGTGGCGAAGGGCTTAAGGAACGTGTCACTTCGCGACTGTCGCGCATTGAAGCAAAAGCTGGGCGCCGCCTTTCAAAAGGTACCGGCATTCTCGCAACCATTGGTTCGGTTGCGCCCTTTGTCGGTCTGTTCGGCACCGTGTGGGGCATCATGAATTCATTTATCGGCATCAGTCAGGCACAGACGACCAACCTTGCCGTCGTTGCTCCCGGTATTGCGGAAGCGCTGCTTGCCACGGCGATCGGCCTCGTCGCCGCTATTCCTGCGGTAGTGATTTATAACGTTTTTGCCCGTGCGATCACTGGCTATCGTTCGCTGCTTGCCGATGCTTCGGCAGGTGTTGAGCGTCTTGTGAGCCGTGATCTCGACTTTAGAACAGCCGGCGTGCGTGAAGGCGCGCTGCACGCAGCGGAGTAGTATCATGGCTGGCAAAGTTCGCGAAGGCGGTGGAGACGATCTGGAACTGAACCACGAAATCAACGTGACGCCGTTCATCGACGTTATGCTGGTTCTGCTGATCATCTTCATGGTTGCAGCACCGCTCGCAACCGTTGATATCAATGTGGATCTGCCTGCGTCGAGTGCAACGCCTGCGCCGCGCCCGGATAAACCGATCTATGTGACGCTTAAGGAAGACCTCTCGATTAACGTTGGTAACGACGTGGTTGCGCGCGAAGGGCTTGGCCCGAAGCTTGACGGTGTATCCGAGCAGAACAAGGACGCGCGCGTGTTTCTGCGTGCTGACAAGGCTGTTGGCTATGGCGAATTGATGCGTGTAATGAACCTACTGCGTGAAGCGGGTTATCTCAAGATTGCGCTGGTTGGTCTTGAAACAGTGGGTGCCGCTCCTGCTGCTGATGGTTCAGTGCCCGCATCGACACTAGGGCCAGAATCGGCACCGGCTGGTCAGGGAG
>Ga0308165_1004128_pt1 | contig 14694 bp, 13 predicted proteins | sample PhyWR2_FD_201032 | JGI IMG/M metagenome (GOLD analysis project Ga0308165, IMG submission 201032) | Phyllosphere microbial communities from UC Gill Tract Community Farm, Albany, California, United States - DLSLW.R2 | ecosystem: Host-associated > Plants > Phyllosphere > Unclassified | place: USA...
TATCGCACATCCAACCAGCTAAATGTACACAAATAATCGCTTTCGTATTTGGTGTAATGACAGCTTCAATCGTACGTCGTGAAATATTTTGAGAATCCAGTTCTACATCTGCAAAAATAGGATTAGCGCCCGCCGTTACAATAGAACTTGCTGACGCAAGAAAAGTACGGGACGTCACAATAACATCATCACCTGCACCAATGTCTAAAGCTTTTAATGCAACATCTAGTGCCACGGTACCATTTGCTAAAGCTACTGCATATTTTGTACCAGAAAACTCAGCAAATTCTTTTTCAAAAATTCTACATTCTTGACCAGTCCAATAATTTACTTTATTTGATAGTAATACATTTTTGACTGCGTCAGCTTCTTCTGTAGTAAAACTTGGCCATGGTTCAAATGCAGTGTTTAACATTCTGATTTCCTAATAAAAAATACTTCTTACTTTCTTTCTAAAATTCTGGCAGGGTTACCAACGACTGTTACGCCAGCTGCTACACTTTTAGTCACTACAGCACCCATACCGACAACAGCGCCTTTACCAATCACTAAAGGCTTATCAGGTGTACCCTGTTTAATGACGGCTCCAGCACCGATGTATGCATGGTCTTCAATACGAATGTTACCGTTACATTTAACGCCTGGAGCAAATGTAACATAGTCACCAATCACACAGTCATGCTCAACATAACTGTATAAATTAGCATGAAAACATTTACCAATTTTTATATTTGATGTAATTGAAACGAAAGGGCTTAAAGCCGCACCCTCACTGATTTCAACGTTATCCATAATGACTGTATTATCAGCCTGTACAGACCAAAGTGTAATACCATCAGCAATCAACAGATTTGCAATTTTTTCACGAATTTGACTATTCGCAATAGCAATTAATACATACTTATTCGAGCATTCTATTGTTTTAAAAGTTTGATAGTTTAAAGCTGTATGTCCGTTTACTATCTTTTCTTCTTGTAAACTATCATCAATAAAATAAAGTTCAGCTGCCATACCCTGACGTTGAAGCTGTTGTCTTGCAACAGGCATCAAACTGCGACCACAGCCTGAAGCACCATAAATCGCATAGATCTGGTTACTCATTTATCTGCTTCCGAGTTTGAACCTGTAAACTTGGTCATCGTGGCCTCTCCCGCTTCATTAATATCATCTTTAGCGATTACTTTTTTAACGGTTTGTAGCATTATTTTAAAGTCCAACCAAAGCGATCTGTTCTCAACATACCACGTATCAAGTTTAAACTTTTCTTCCCAGCCAATTGCATTACGTCCATTAACCTGAGCATGACCAGTCATTCCTGGACGTACATCATGACGCTTGGCTTGTTCTTTGTTATAAAGTGGTAAATATTCCATAAGCAAAGGGCGTGGGCCAACAATGCTCATATCACCTTTAATCACGTTCCAAAGCTCAGGCATTTCATCCAAACTGGTAGAGCGAAGCATCTTACCAAATGGTGTTAGGCGCTCACTATCTGGTAAAGGATTACCTTGTGCATCTGCTGCGTCTTTCATTGTTCGAAACTTAATCATTTCAAATGGTTTACCATGTAACCCGGGACGAACTTGGCGGAACAATACTGGCGAACCTAAGTTTTTTTTCACTTTATATGCAACATAGAAATATAAAGGTGAAAGTAAAATTAATGCTACAGAAGCAATAATGATATCAAGTAAACGCTTTAGCATATTATGCTCCTGTTACCCAATCAGAGAACTTTTGAGAAAGAATGGAGCGGTTAAATTGTTCTTTAGCAACTTGCTGACCATTTTTACCCATCTGATTGAGTTGCTCACGTTGATCCGCAGCTTGTTCCAATGCATCAGCAAAGGCTTTTGGATTTTCAGGCGGCACAGCAAACCCACATTGTTCTTTTGTAATTAACTCAGCTAACCAACCCGGATAGTTATTCAGGACTGGTAAACCTGCTGAAATATAGTCAAAGAATTTGTTAGGAGAGGTACCATAATAAAAAGCTGGAACATTCGCTAAAATTTGCAAACCAATATCTGCGCTTGCCATAAGACCAGCCAACTTCTCTTTGTTAACAGGATTATGAAAAACTACATTATTTAATTGAAGCTTTTCAGCTCGCTCCATTAATACTTTTTTCTGCATACCATCACCAACAAGAACAAGTTTAATATCTGTTCTTTGACGGTCTCTCAACTCTACAGCTACATCTAACACAGCATTTAAACCATTAGCTAAACCATGCGTCCCTGTAAATATTGCCATCAAGTCAGCTTCTTCTACACCTTCTGGGCGCCATGGTTGATGTTCAGAAGCAAAAATGTCTAAATCACATCCATTAGGGATAGAGGCTACTTTTTCAGGTGCAATACCACGTTTGATTATACCATCCACGATTCCCGGGGATAGACCAACTAAACGATCAGCAGAATGATAAGAAGTCCACTCAAGTACTGACATCATCCATAAAACAATAGGATTTTTTATTACACCCATAGCTTTCGGAAGCTCAGGCCATAAGTCACGCACCTCAAAAACAAAAGGTTTCCGACGTAACCATTTAGCAAAAATACCTGGAATACCTGCTGTTAAAGGCGTAGTTGTTGCAAAAACAATATCGTATTGCTCAGTCAGAGCGACTTTAATTGATTTAAATGCAAAACTTAAAAAAATTAGAATTCGTTTTAAAAACGATAAGCTATTTGAATAAGGCAATTCAAATTCAATAATATCAATACCATCCACTACACCACGACGTACGCCCTTGTTAAAAGGTTGGGTTAAACCAGTCTGACCAGCACCAAAAGAACCACAGACCATAGTGACTTGATGCCCATTGCGAATCAATGATTGAGCCATTGCATAAGAACGAATTCCAGCTGACCCTTTTGGTGTAGAAAAATGTTGATGGAAATATAAAATCTTCATGTTATATCTTTAATTACGGTAAAAATCGTAGTCGGTTGTGTTGCTGTAATTTCTAGAACAGGTAATTTAGTCTTTTGATAATAATATCTCGACTCTTCACCCTCAGTGAGATGAATAGAAATAGAATGCTCAGCTTCTAAAATTATCTCAACTTTTCCATTACTTAAAATATTATTGTTTAATACCCAGTGATCTGGTTGTAAACGCCAACGTAAAATAGCTTGTTGCTGAAAACCAGAAATATTATCTACTACTTCTATTTGATTATCTGTTAATAAAACTTTACGGTGGTGTTCACACTGCCAATAGTCTTGGTAGCCACAGCCAAACTCATAGGGTTTATAAGTTAAATTTTTTGGAGTAAGCCAAGCACCAAACAAGAAGCGACTTAAGCGTGGCATTTGCTGGTGTTTATCAAACTCAATAGTATTGTGACTTGCAACACCTGAGAAATAATCTAAGTCTTTTGGCGATGAGTTATAACTATATGTACCGCCATCTCTTAGTATATTCTGACCTTTAAACCAAACATCTAAATGCAATCCATCACACTGACTTGGACGAAATTTAAATTTCGGCAACTTGAAAGCAATAAAGAAATTATCATTTTTAGAAGTAATTAAACCACTCTCATTGAAAATTTGGTTTCGTGAAGGCAGTTTAAAGTTCTCTTTTTCCAATTTATGTATGTGGAAAAAGTCTAAACTTTGATCATAAGTTCCTAAATCTTGATAGTAACTATGCTTGTAGAATAAGGTACTAGCCAATTGTACTGTTGGTCTGAAATCACGATAATCAGTTTGGCTTACTGGAATAAGTTTAGCGCCATCGTTTGCTCCAAGATTAGGAACATCACCATTAGCTTGAGTTAGTACATATAACCAGTCAGTAGCTTTTTGCAATTGAGTATATAAACTTTTTGAAAAAGGCTTTAGGTTTAATTTCTGACATACAATTTCAGCTAAACAATAAGAATCCAACATTACTCGATGGTAATTAATTGAATATTGACTAAAGCCGCCATCTTGCATGATAAGCTTGTTTGCCCGATTAACTAACCATTTTTCACCTAAAGCTTGCCATTTTTCATATTGTGGTGAAGGTTTATGCTTATTTAAGAATGCTCCACCTATATAAAGTGCGGCTGCCTCAGATGTTCCATGATTATTATCTTGAGCAATTGCATAATCAATTGTTGGCTCAATACGTTTTAAATGAACTTCAATAAAACTTGAGATGTTATCATTTAATTGATTAATTTTCCCCAAACCAATCAATGCACAAATAATATGCATGACACGGATAGACGCTTCCTGTCCACATTTCCAATTTGGTCCTAAATAAGCAGGATTATTATTGCACCAATCATTCAACCATAAATCGAGTTCAACTAAGGCTTGACCATTCCTTGCCTTACATTCTTGTAAAACAAGATCAATGAGCCAATCAAAACGCGACGCTTCCCATATCCCTTTAATATCCCCTACCTTTTCATCAAAATCAGGAATTTGGTACCAAGGCTTTTCTACATTTTGAAAAGTATGCTGAGTTAAAGGACTATAAAACCAATTCGGAAATTGGCCTACTAATGGATATTTAAAATATCCAAAGGCAGTTAAAGTTGATTTGACTGGTATATTAATTTGTTCAGATTGACCACTTTGACTAAAGAAATAGCCCTTTGGCAATTGTGCAGACAGCTTTTTAACAGGATTGAGACCTGTTTTTACACCTAGCCTATAACGAGCAACTAGTAATATGTTCTGAATGCCTAATCTAAATAAAACTTTAATTTTTTCCATTTTTCTCAGCATATAATAATAGTATCAGAAAATATTTTCTAATAGGTCATAAATAGACTTATCAACTGTACGGACTACTTTGGCAGGTGCCCCTGCTACTATCGAATTATCAGGAATATCGGTTACTACTACAGAGTTAGCCCCAATAATGACATTATTCCCTATTTTTATTCCTCCAAGTATTCTTGAGCCGGCTGCAATATAAACATCATTACCAATAGTAGGGATTCCTTCAGGACTTAATTTCCGGCCGATAGTAATTCCTTGACCGATAATACAATTATCGCCAATGATACAGCGGCTATGTAACACAACCCCTATACCACCATACGCAAATTTAGTATTTTTACCAATTTTTGTACTATAGGGTACAACAGAGTTAAATATTAAAAATATTAAATATTTAAAAAATAAAGGTAAAAAGGGGATCTTTTTTTTATACAAAAAATGAGAAATTCTATATAAAAATACTGCATTCAACATTACTTTCCTCCTATTTTCCTCAATAACTCGACTTCTTTTTCTGAAGTATTGCTATTAGAAAATCTGAAATTTTTAATAGTCAACGAAGTTAAGTTATTGAAATTAAAAACTTCACTAAAATCAGCTCTATTAAAAAAAATTACATTATTAAAAGATGACAACATTTCTTCAGTTACATCAATATTATTTGTAATTAAAGGAATACCATATGAAGCCATTTCACACATCATTACTCCTTGTGCATCACATCTTGTAGGCATAAACGCACAGTCGTAATGGTTTAATAACTCAGGAATATCTTCGGGTTTAATAAAATGATCAAAAATTTTTAAATTTTCAGGTTTTTTGTGGTACTTAAAATAAGAGCCTTTACCATATAAATGATAAGTTTTGTCTTTATTAGCTAAGGCATGTTCAACTAGTAAATCAATCGCATATTTCGACTCATCAAATCTTCTAATTGTAATAAAATTAGCAAAATTCTCATCAGAACTAGAATATTCTTTATTTAAAAAAACCTCATTAATTGAATTATTTATTATACTGTATTCTATATTTTCACCCAACGAATTAACATTAAATATATTTTTTTCAAATATATTTTTCATCCATTCACTTACAAATATTATATGTGTTTTTTTCAAATTTTTTTTCAAAAAATTTCTGAAGTAAAAAAATTTATACTTATCATAAACATCTCTAATTAATCTTTTAATTATTCCTTCCTTCATAAATGTATAAGGTTGGGGATAATCATGATTAATCGACATAGACTCTGTGCCATGACAAAATATAATAATATTATCAAATCTGTCTTCACCAACTTTTTTCAACAACCTGAAATGATTCCTAACATTAGGGGAGTGCATAATTAAAATTTTAATATTTTTCTTTAAAAGAATTTCAATATCACTTTGTGAAAATACCATCACATCTTCATATATATAACTTTGAGAACACCCAAAATTTAAAATATAAGGCTTTATACCACGCTTTAAATATTCTAAAGATCTAGTATGAGCCCATGTACAATTATAAATATTCTCATTGGATGGATAACCTGAAACAAAAATTAATACTTCCATCTAAAACTAACCCTATAAAAAGTATAAAGAACAATAATACATATAATCATAACAACAAAAGCATTATGTGATGAACCCCTAGCTAATGCTGTAGCTGAAAATACTATCACCCCATATACTAAAATTAAGAACTCAGGCCTTTTACTTAAAAATTTTTCATACAAACCTATAAGCGCAGCTAAAAATACTGGATAAATTATTACTCCATAGTTTTTATTATTAAAATATGCTTCTCCTATTACTGTAGGATGAAAGCTCCCATTAACCCCACGTATTCCAATATAATAATCCCATACTGCATATGCTAAATCTTTAGGTTTATCCACCACAAAATCTGGAATAAAAAAATAAATAAAGTTTTTAATAGTTACAAAATTATCCACATGTAAATAATGATAATCTTTTCTAAATATGACTTGAAATAAAACATCAATTAGCTGCAACTCTCCCGCATCTTCCCCTAGAATATCTGAAAAATTTAAATTACTGAAATTAATATCAGACAAGCTACCAATAATACGTATATATCGTGTAAATATATATAAAAACACAACAAGAAAAATCGTCACAAATATAAATATAATTCTTTTTAAATTCATCCTATCATTTAAGAAATAATAACAAATTACAGGCAATACAAGTGAAATTAAATATCCACGACTCTTTAAAACAAATAAAAAAAACAAACCTGCAAAAACTGAAAATATTATAATTTTTTTATCTTTTTGCAATAAACCAATCAACAATAAAGAAGATCCACACAAATAAGAATACTGTACTATAAGTCCTGTAATACCAGCACTATCACGATAGTCCGCCCAATTTGAATTAATCATTGCATTATAACTAAATCCAAAACTAGCAAAGGAAAAGAATATTGCAACAAACATAAATGAAAAAGAAATTTTTTTTACTTTATCTAAATCATTAGGAAATATCTTTTTATATGAGACTTTAAGTAAAGAATTCACAATAAAACGGGAAAACAAGTACACTACAAAAAATATAAAAGCTAATCTATTTACTTCTTCTCCAACCCATGCTGGATAGCTTCCAATTACAAGTGGAACAGATAAAAAATATAACAACCCTGCACATAATGATAATATTATAAATGGGCTTTTAATCTTATATTCAAAAGAAACAAGAATAATCCAAGGCAATAGATTAAAATAAAACATATTAAATAACCATTATAACAATATGTGTTAATATAGCCACACCAAGAAATCTTCCTAGTAGCATTGCATATAACATATTAATAGCATCTGGATTATCTCTATCAATCTCTCTTGCTAAGAGTGGCTCTACAATAAAAGTTAATAAAACAGTTGCCAATCCATTTACCACGCCTGACAATTGACTAATAGTTGCTCTATACTCATAAAAACTTAACGCATAGTAAAAAGCTATAAAAACACCTAAAGCATATGAACAGAAAACTATACTACTTAAAAATATCAGTTTCTTATATTTTAATATATTTTTTATATTTTCATTAAAAAACTTTTTATTTGATATTATATTATCATTATTTTTTTTATTTAACCAAAAAATTATTAGTGCTATCACTTTTCTTCTAAAAATAAAAGCTAAAAAATATCCCACACCAGCTAGCAACATACTAATATGCAACATATTTAAATATATTGCTAAGCTAACTTTTCCATCTACAACAAAGCCAATCAAAGGCATTAGTGCTATAAAGAAAAATCTCGTACCAACAAAAAACATTTGTTGATACGAGTAACTTAATACTTTAGCTCCAGTCTGCAAACCAGCCACTCTACTAAAATAGCTAGTAAATTCTATGCAATGTATTATTGCAAATAGAATAGGTATTATGACTAAAGCTATACAATTAAGACTTAACACTTACAACCCACCTCTTATCAGAGATATTTAGAGTTTTAAATTCTTTATGTGCTACAAGTAGGATAGCAATATCAGCCCTCAATCCATCTTCAACTGATTTTAATTGGATATTCTTATACTCTCCTAAGGATAATTCCTCTATATTCGGTTCTACTGCAAGAATATTTAAACCTTGTTCTGCCAATTTCTTAGTGATCTCTAATGCTGGACTTTCACGAAGATCATCAATATCAGGTTTAAAAGCCAAACCATAGCAAGCAATCGTTACATCTTGAATAGTCTTAGTTGGATTCGCTTGTAAAAATTCAGCAATTTTAATTTTAACTTGATCAATGACCCACTCAGGTTTTGCGTCATTTACTTCACGTGCGGTACGAATCAACCGCGCTTGCTCTGGTGTTTTAGCAACAATAAACCATGGATCAACAGCAATACAGTGTCCACCCACACCAGGGCCTGGTTGTAAAATATTTACTCGAGGATGGCGATTTGCTAGAGAGATTAACTCCCAAACATTAATATCCAACTTATCACAAATAATAGAAAGCTCGTTTGCAAAAGCAATATTAACATCTCGGAAAGAGTTTTCTGTTAATTTACACATTTCTGCAGTACGTGCATTTGTTTCTATACACTCACCTTTCACAAAAGTTTTGTATAACTCACAGGCTGCTTTTGAACAGCGTGGTGTCATCCCACCGATAATACGGTCATTGCTAATCAGTTCTTGCAAAACCTTACCTGGTAATACTCGTTCTGGGCAGTGGGCTACTAAGATATCTGCTTCTTCACCTTTTTGCTGAGGAAAACTTAAATCTGGACGTGCTTCACTCAACCATGCTGCCATTTGTTCCGTGGCTTCGACAGGAGAGGTAGATTCAAGAATAACAAGATTACCTTTTTTCAAAAAGGGAGCTAAGGCTTTCGAAGCTGCTTCAATATATTTTAGATCAGGCTGATAATCATCTTTAAAAGGAGTGGGAACTGCAACTATATATGCATCTGCTTCTAATGGTGTAGTTTGAGCAGACAATTTCCCTTGTGCAACAACATCACGTACCAATGCATCTAAATCAGGTTCAACAATGTGCACTTTCCCTTGGTTAATCATATCTACAGCATGTTGGTTAACATCGACACCCGTAACTTTTATTCCATGCGCAGAAAAAGTTGCTGCAGTTGGTAAACCAATATAACCTAAACCTATAACGCAGATATGTTTAAATGACTTATTCATATTCAGTACTTTAAATTAAAATAATAAAATAAATTAATTTCTTTTTAAGAAATCAATAATTTGCTGACAAGATGTACCGTCACCGTAAGGGTTATGTGCGGCAGCCATAGCATTATATAGTGAGATATTTTCCAATAACTCCGATACTGATTTTTCAATTGTGCCCACATCAGTACCGACTAAACGTACAGTGCCTGCATCAACAGCTTCTGGTCGCTCAGTAGTATCACGCATAACCAAAACAGGCTTTCCAAGAGAAGGAGCCTCTTCTTGAATACCGCCAGAGTCAGTTAAGATGAGATAACTACGATTCATTAAATATACAAATGGTAGATAGTCTTGTGGTTGAATTAAAAAAATATTATCTATACCAGATAGCAATTCATTTACAGGTTTTTGTACATTCGGGTTCAAATGAACTGGATATACAATTTGGATGTCACTATATTTTTTTGCAAGATTAGCTAACGCAGTACAAATATTTAAAAAACCTTGACCAAAATTTTCACGTCTATGGCCTGTAACTAAAACTAGCTTTTTACTTTTATCAAGAAATTTAAATTCTTGCTCGAACTTATAAATTAAATCTTGGTCCTGTTCAACCTTATCTTTTACTTGTAAAAGTGCATCAATAACAGTGTTCCCAGTCACAATAATTGTTTCTGGATTCACATTCTCTTTTACTAAATTATTATAAGAAGATTTTGTCGGGGCAAAATGATAGTTTGCTAAAACCCCTGTAAGCTGACGATTTGCTTCTTCAGGCCACGGTGAATAAAGATCCCCTGTTCTAAGGCCTGCTTCAACGTGCCCAATTTTAACTTTATGATAATAGCCCGCTAATGAAGCCGCAAAAGTCGTTGCCGTATCTCCATGAACAAGAATTATATCTGGCAACCATTCTTCAAAAACTTGCTCTAAGCCCTTAAGTACCCCTGAAGTAACATCAGATAGAGTTTGCCCAGGCTTCATTAAATTTAAATCAAAATCTGGTTTTAAATTAAAGAGCTCTAGAACTTGATCCAGCATTTGACGATGTTGTCCAGTTACACAAACTTTGGTCTCGAAGTCTTCAATATTTTGCTGTAATTTTAAGGCCAATGGCGCCATTTTTATTGCTTCTGGTCTTGTTCCAAATACCAATAAAACTCTTTTCACCTGAACTAATTCCTTATAAACGGATTGATGACTCTTGTTGATCTAATACATATTTCAAATCGTAAAGAACATGATTGATCTTACCTAATGCGTGAAACTCTTCTGCGGTCATTTTTTTAAACTGATTATGCGCAACCGCGATAACGACCGCATCATACACACCTTGCTTCAATTCTTTAACTGGTGCTAAACCATATTCGTGTTGGACTTCTGTATCATCTACCCACGGATCATAAATATCTAAATCTAAATCGTATTCTTTAAGGGCCTTAATAAAGTCGACAGTTTTTGTATTACGAATATCAGGACAGTTTTCTTTAAAACTAAGCCCCATGACCAAAATACGTGCCCCAACAACTTGAATACGCCGTTTTACCATTTCTTTAATAAGTTGGGTCGCCACATACTCCCCCATACGATCATTTAGGCGACGAGCTGCTAAAATAATTTCTGGGTGCAATCCAATAGACTGAGCTTTATGAGTTAAATAATATGGGTCTACCCCAATACAGTGCCCACCTACTAAGCCTGGTCTAAAAGGTAAGAAATTCCATTTCGTTCCAGCCGCTTTAAGCACATCTTCTGTATCAATACCCAATTTATTAAAAATAAGTGCTAATTCATTAATTAAAGCAATATTGACATCACGTTGTGTGTTTTCAATCACTTTGGCAGCTTCTGCTACTTTTATATTCGGTGCTTTATGAGTTCCTGCTTCAATAATCAGGTTGTATACTTCATCAACATAATCAGCCACTTCAGATGTCGAACCTGACGTGATTTTTAAAATATTAGTTACACGATGCAACTTATCACCAGGATTAATACGCTCTGGACTATAACCTGCAAAAAAGTCTTTATTAAACTTTAGACCTGAAACTTTTTCCAAAACAGGGATGCAAACTTCTTCTGTGGCGCCGGGGTAAACTGTCGACTCATAAACTACAATATCACCTTTTTTAAGCACCTGACCAATACTAGTCGATGCTTTAATTAAAGGTGTGAGATCTGGTTGCTTAAAGTCATCAATTGGTGTTGGAACAGTTACGATAAAAAAGTTACTATCTTTTAAATCTTTCAAGTCAGCTGTATAACTTAATTGCACCGCCTGTTTTAATTCTTGTGGTGACACTTCTAAGGTATGATCTTTACCGCTTTTGAGCTCATCAATACGTTTTTGATAGATATCAAAACCAACTACGGGTACTTTTTTGCCAAACTCAACTGCCAATGGCAAGCCTACATAGCCCAACCCAATAATTGCTATTTTTAAATTGGCAATTTGCATATAAACGAGCCTTTTTCCTTAGAGTTTATATCTAATAAATCATGCTTTTGGCACTTACAATGCAGCGTACTATATCAGATTTTAAGTTAGCACCGCATACCAATTGTATAAATGTGTTTAATACACTTAGAAGTAGAATTTATTAGTTTAGCTAAAATAGTACATTTTTAATATTTCTGATAAGTGACTATAGTCTAAATGGGCAGTTCAGATAAACTAAACATACAAAGCTATACGATTTTTCGATGTTTTTTCGTTTCTTTTCAGCTAGAATCTCTTCAGCCTGCGTTTAATAGACACTTGTTACTATGCAGTGGACAATATCAATTAAAGATAAATACACAAAGGGTCGCGTGTGAAGTATTGCCAGTTTTTTTCTGTTCTTGCCTTAAGTTTAAGTGCTGCTAGTTGCGCAGTTACCTCCGGTTTACAAACTTATGATATTCCAAGTGAAGGCGTTTATAAAACCGACCTTGGAACTACGGTTAATGTGGTTAAAATTTCACAAGAAACGCTACCCGCAATACAGCCCGCTCAGGTTGATTACCAACGTGATTATGCAACTCTTTTTAAGAGCCAACAGCCAATATACCGTTTAAGTCCTGGAGACGTTCTCTCTATTCAACTTTGGGCTTACCCTGAAATTACTCCACCTGTAAACAATGTTAATAATGAACAATCTGTACAAGCAAGTGGTTACCCAATCGACCAAACCGGTTATATCCAATTTCCTCTAGTTGGGCGTTATAAAGCTGCTGGCAAAACTCTTTCTCAAGTGAACCGCGAACTTCGTAGCCAACTGGCCCGTTTCTTAAAAAACCCAGATGTGATCGTACGTGTACTATCTTATGAGGGGCAGCGCTTTTCTGTTCAAGGCAGCGTTATAAAAGGTGGCCAGTTCTACTTAAGTGATCAACCAGTTAGTGTATATACAGCTTTAGGTCTTGCTGGAGGAGTAACTGATAAAGGTGACAATACTTACGTTCAACTTATTCGTAATGGCATTACGTATAACTTAAATACGATTGAGTTAGAAAAAGCGGGTTATTCATTACATAAACTTTTAGTTCAACCAAACGATACGATTTATGTCAGTACACGTGAAAACCAGAAAATTTATGTCATGGGTGAAGCAGGTAAAAACCAGGCTTTACCAATGCGTGATCAAGGTATGACTTTAAGTGATGCTTTAGGTGAAAGTTTAGGTTTAAATCCTTTATCTGCTAGCGCTAGCAAAATCTATGTGTTACGCACCAATCCAAATGACCGAACAACTGAACTTTATCATTTAAACTTAATGAGTATTGGTGATTTTGGATTAGCTAATCAGTTTAAACTACGTAGTAATGATATTGTCTACGTTGATGCGACTGGCTTGACTCGCTGGCAGCGTGTGATCAACCAAATTATTCCATTCTCAAGCGCATTATATAATATAGATCGATTGGGACAATAATTTCATGCAGTTCAAAAATATTTTAGTCGTCTGTATTGGAAATATCTGCCGTAGCCCGATGGCTGAGTATTTCTTAAAACAGAAATATCCGCAATTAAATATTGAGTCAGCAGGAATTTCAGGACTTATTGGTCATCAAGCTGATGAAAAAGCCCGACTTTGTATGCAACGATTAGGCATCGATATGCAACCACATGTTGCACGTAAACTTAATGCAGAACATATTAAAAAAGCTGACCTTATTTTGGTCATGAGTCACAACCAGCAAAAACATCTTGAACAGACTTGGCCCTTTGCAAAAGGTAAAACTTACCGCTTAGGACATTGGCAAAACAAAAATGTGCCCGATCCCTACCAGCATGATCAAGCTATTTTTGATGAAACTTGTCAACTTATTCAACAGTGCATTGCTGACTGGAAACCTTATATTTAACGCCAAGATTTTAAGCTTATGAACCAAAATACTAATACCGAAGATACAATTGACTTAAAAGAATTGTTTTTTTCACTGATCGCCCAGTGGAAGCTCATTGCACTCTGCATTATTTTAAGCCTTGTATGTGCATTACTTTATTTACGTATAACCCCAGATACCTACTCGGTTGATGCTTTGGTTCAAGTTGAAGATAGCAAGGGGGCTTCCGCTGCGCTTTTAGGCGATTTGTCCGATATGATCGAACAAAAGTCACCAGCGCAGGCTGAAATTGAGATTTTAAAGTCTCGGTTAGTTTTAGGCTCCGTTATTAAAGACTTACATCTCAATATACAAGTCTATAGCACTGAAAATACCTTAACTCATCGTTTATTAAGTGACACTGAATATAAAACTGAATACACGAAAAAATCTGTTTTATTTAAAGACGATTTAAAAAGTTTTGAAGTCCGTGAATTTGAAGTTCCAGCTTACTATTTAGACAAAGATTTACTTCTTAATTTTGATAAACAAGCTTTGCGTTTGACCGACCCGAAAACAGAAGAAGTCCTGCTCACTGTTCCGTTAAATCAAGCTAATCACGTCGCGGGTTCACATGGTCTATGGAAAGTTGCAATCTTTACCAAAGATAAACTGGACGCAACTTATAATATTACCAACTTGTCTTTACCAGCAGCCGTAGATGCTATTGGTTCGAACTACTCAGTTGCAGAACGCGGTAAGCTTACAGGTGTCTTAGGCTTAAATTATCAAGGTCAAGATAAAGAACATATTACTAAAGTACTCAATGCAATTTTAGCAACGTATAGTGCACAAAATATTGAACGTCGCTCGGCTGAATCTGCTCAAACTTTAAAGTTTTTGGATGAACAGCTCCCAGACCTTAAAAAGCAATTAGATGATGCAGAGCGTCAATTTAACAAATTCCGTCAACAGTACAATACTGTCGATGTAACCA
>Ga0308165_1004130_pt1 | contig 14693 bp, 12 predicted proteins | sample PhyWR2_FD_201032 | JGI IMG/M metagenome (GOLD analysis project Ga0308165, IMG submission 201032) | Phyllosphere microbial communities from UC Gill Tract Community Farm, Albany, California, United States - DLSLW.R2 | ecosystem: Host-associated > Plants > Phyllosphere > Unclassified | place: USA...
AGGCCACCATGCCACATTCCCCTGAAGATAAAAAACGCGTCCTGACTCGCGTGCGCCGCATTCGCGGGCAGGTTGATGCCCTGGAGCGTGCGCTCGAATCCGGCGAACCCTGCCTTGCCATCCTGCAGCAAATCGCCGCCGTGCGCGGGGCCGCCAACGGCCTGATGGGCGAGATGGTTGAAATTCACCTCAAAGATGAGCTGGTAACCGGCGAGACCACGGCCGACCAGCGGGCCGTTCGAATGGCGGAAGTCGGCCATTTGCTGCGCTCTTATCTAAAATAAAAACCTGACATCACTAAAAGGAAAGCAAGATGAAATCACGTGCTGCTGTTGCATTTGGCCCAGGCCAGCCGCTGAAAATTGTTGAGATTGATGTAGCCCCGCCGAAGAAAGGTGAAGTGCTGGTCAAAATCACCCATACCGGCGTGTGCCACACCGATGCGTTCACGCTGTCCGGTGACGATCCGGAAGGTATCTTCCCGGCGGTGCTCGGACACGAAGGCGGCGGCGTGGTGGTGGAAGTCGGCGAGGGCGTTACCAGCCTGCAGCCTGGCGATCACGTCATTCCGTTGTACACCGCTGAATGCGGCGAGTGTAAGTTCTGTAAATCCGGCAAAACCAACCTCTGCCAGGCGGTACGCGCCACCCAGGGTAAAGGCCTGATGCCGGACGGCACCACCCGTTTCTCCTATAACGGCGAGCCGATCTATCACTATATGGGCACCAGCACCTTCAGCGAATACACCGTCTGTGCAGAAATCTCGCTGGCAAAAGTGAACCCACAGGCACCGCTGGATAAAGTCTGTCTGCTGGGCTGCGGCGTCACCACCGGGATCGGTGCCGTACATAACACCGCGAAAGTGAAAGAGGGCGATACCGTGGCGGTATTCGGTCTGGGCGGGATCGGTCTGGCGGTGATCCAGGGTGCGGTACAGGCCAAAGCCGGTCGTATTCTGGCGGTGGACACCAACCCGGAGAAATTCAAACTGGCCGGTGAACTGGGCGCGACCGACTTCGTCAACCCGAACGACTACGACAAACCGGTGCAGGACGTGATCGTTGAGCTCACCGACGGCGGCGTCGACTTCAGCTTTGAATGTATCGGCAACGTCAACGTGATGCGCGCGGCGCTGGAGTGCTGCCACAAAGGCTGGGGTGAGAGCATCATCATCGGCGTGGCGGGCGCAGGTCAGGAGATCAAAACCCGTCCGTTCCAGCTGGTAACCGGTCGCGTCTGGCGCGGTTCCGCGTTTGGCGGCGTCAAAGGCCGCACCCAGCTGCCGGGTATGGTTGAAGATGCAATGGCGGGCAAAATCCAGCTCGACCCGTTCATTACCCATCGTCTGCCGCTGGAGCAAATCAATGAAGCGTTCGACCTGATGCACGCCGGGAAGTCTATCCGCACCGTTATTCATTTCGGCGATAACTGATTATTCTGGCAGCAATTTCTGTTAAAAATCCTCCCCGCTGCCGTTCTCTGGTAGCGGGGAGGACATTTCTTTAATAATCATTTCTAAAGTGTGAACTGGGTTCTATTTTAGCCATAATCAAATCCCCTGTAGTGCCGATGACTATTTTACAGGCGTGCTTCTGCGCATCTACCTATAAGAGAGTCAACGGTATGGAAAAAAAATCAACGGTGCGGGCGCAGCAAAAGCTGGGCTTCCTGCACCAAATTCGGTTGCTTCCCCTTATCTCCTCCATTCTTGGCGGCATTATTTTGCTGTTCGCGCTCAGTGCCGGGTTGGCGGGCTATTTCCTGCTGCAGGCCGACCGCGATCTGCAGGACGTTACCGCAGAAATTCAGGTGCGTACCGGGCTGTCAAACAGCTCAAACCACCTGCGTACCTCGCGTATTAATATGATCCACGCGGGTGCCGCCAGCCGTATCGCTGAAATGGACGCGATGAAGCTGAACATCGCGGAAGCGGAAAAACGGATTAAGCAGTCTCAGGATAGCTTTGCCCTGTACATGAACCGTAGCGTGCGTACCCCGGCGGATGAAGCGCTGGACGGCGATCTGAAAACACGTTTCCAGGCGTATATCGACGGCATGCAGCCGATGCTGAAATATGCCAAAAACGGCATGTTTGAAGCCATCATTAACCACGAAAATGAAGAGGCGCGTCCGCTGGATGATGCCTATAACGAGGTGCTGCTGAAGGCGGTTAAAATCCGTACCGATCGCGCCAATCTGTTGACCGAAGAGGCGCATACCCGCACTCAGCTGGGGCTGATGTTTATGGTCGGTGCCTTTGGTCTGGCGCTGGTACTGACGGTGATCACCTTTATGGTGCTGCGTCGCACGGTGATTAACCCGCTGCAGCGCGCCGCGCGCCGTATTGAGCATATCGCAAAAGGCGATCTGACCCTTGCGGATGATCTGACCGGGCGCAGCGAAATTGGCCGCCTGACGCACGACCTGCAAACCATGCAACACTCGCTGGTGAAGACGGTGGGCACGGTTCGCCAGGGCGCGGAAGAGATCTATCGCGGGACCAGCGAAATCTCGGCAGGCAATACCGACCTCTCGTCCCGTACTGAACAGCAGGCGGCGGCGATTGAAGAGACCGCAGCCAGCATGGAACAGTTAACGGCGACGGTAAAACAAAACGCCGACAACGCGCACCATGCCAGCAAGCTGGCGGAAGATGCCTCCGGCAAAGCCAGCCGTGGCGGCCAGATGGTCTCCGGGGTGGTGAAAACCATGAGCAATATCTCCAGCAGCTCGAAGAAAATTTCTGAAATCACCGCAGTGATCAACAGCATCGCCTTCCAGACCAACATTCTGGCGCTGAACGCTGCCGTCGAAGCCGCCCGTGCCGGTGAGCAGGGCCGGGGTTTTGCCGTGGTCGCCAGCGAAGTACGCACCCTGGCCAGCCGCAGCGCCAACGCCGCGAAAGAGATTGAAGGCCTGATCAGCGAGTCGGTCTCCCTGATTGACCAGGGCTCCGGCGAAGTGGTCGCTGCCGGTAACACCATGGGTGAGATTGTGGATGCGGTGAAACGCGTCACCGATATCATGCTGGAAATCGCCGCCGCCTCCGACGAGCAGAGCCGTGGCATTGTGCAGGTCAGCCAGGCCATTTCCGAGATGGATAAAGTGACCCAGCAGAACGCCTCGCTGGTGGAAGAAGCCTCTGCTGCGGCCGCCTCGCTGGAAGATCAGGCCGCACGTCTGACCGAAGCGGTGGGGACGTTCCGTCTGCACGGCATCACCCAGGCCCGCAGCAGCAGTAACAACAACATCACCCCAGCCGCGCCGGCATCACCGCTGCGCCCGGCCGTGGTGGATGGCGATAACTGGGAAACCTTCTAAGGAAAATAACAAAGGGGCCATTGGCCCCTTTATGGTTACTCCCGTCTCTGTACCGACGCCGCAATCTTGTCTGCCAACGCTTCCAGCGCCTCCTGCGTCATCAGGGCTTTTTTCGCCCCCCTTCGGCTGTCCAGCGTGACGTGCAGCAGTAAATCCGGCGTCTCGCCTGGCACCAGAGCATCCCCGGGTACAAAGGCTATATAGTCATAACCGCGAGATCCGTCGATAAAGGTTGATTCGATAAAGGTCGACAGCCCGTAGCGTCCCGCCATCCGGGCAACGCGCCACTGGGGCTCGATGACCGTTTTCGCCACCGGTGGGCGCTGGTAACGCCGGGCCCAGAGCCGGGTGATCTTCTCTTTATCCGTCAGTTGCCCCGATAAAACCGTGTCTGACGGCAGGCCCAGGGTCTGGAAGTGGACAGAAACCTGAGGATGCTGCCTGAGTCGCCAGGTGGCGGCCACATTATGCGGCTCACGGCCTGAGTCGTTGGCAATAAAGCCAAAAGGCAGGCAAAAACCGGACGCCACAGGCACCTCAAAAAGCGCGCGCGGGCGAAAGCGCGTATTCAGCAACGTGACCTGGGCTTCATTATTGCGTCGCTGCTGTTCCGCGCTGCGGGAAGGCACGGTCAGATCCTCGTGCCAGAAGTGGTACCAGCGTTTGCCCCGGTTGATATAGACCGTATGGCGATCCTGTTCGTACAGGGCAAAAGCCTGCGGATACTCCCCGATCAGAGAGCGATCGGGCGGACTGAACGCCGTTCTGGTCTGAATTTTATGCCGGTAAGCCTGCAAACTGGCGGGCATGGCGCGTTTCGAGACCACGCCGGACTGATACCTGCCGTACGTTGCATCAAACAGCGGCGGGTTAATGAAATTGCCCGCCGGGAAGACGTCGGGCGTAATGCTGGCAGGTAGCTGGAGCTGGTAATAGCCCACGCACTCGTTCTTCCACTGTGGCGCGGCGGCGTGCAGTGGTTGAGTCAACGCGGTGAGTAAAAATAGCCATAACGACGTTCGCATGCGTTCCCTTGCACTTAATACAAAGGGACGGATCTTTTCACAGGAAGGGTAGCGGAAACAGTAATAACGTAGAGTGATATTCTGAAAAGTCCCCGCAGCGGCAGCAGGGGCTATGCTTTTACTAAGCCAGACAGCAATGGAGCAGAGGACGATGCGACAGAACAGACAAATGACCCTGATGGCCTGCGCCGCATTTTTGCTGGCGGGGTGTTCGGGTGGCAGTGTGGGGATCGGAGGGGGCGGTTTTGGCATCGGCGGTGGCAGCAACGGTGTGGGCGTCGGCGCGGGGCTCTCATTCCCGATTGGCGGCAGCAATGCCTCCGAAGACTCGGCCACCGACTCCGCCCAGCCGGACTGCGGCGGCGATGTGTATCGCGTCCCGCCTCGCTATCCTGAAAAGGCGACCGGACAGAATGCGGGCAAAGTGGATGTCACGTTTGAAGTGAAGCTGAACGGGAGGGCAACGCACTACAAAGCCACCGGCGACAAAGCGTATTTGCAGGAAGCCTGGCGGGCCGTTTCGCGCAGCTGCTGGCAGCCTGGTCTGGCGCAGAGCCTGACCATCAGCTTCAGCAACGGCAAACCCGCCAGCTGGTCAGACAGATAAGCCGCTGTGTATATTGCCCGGCGGCGCTGCGCTTGCACGGGCCTACGGGTCAATTCGTAGGACGGGTAAGCGCAGCGCCCGTTTTCAGTTACGACTTATCAGGCAACGCGTAGGCGATGATGTAATCCCCGCGATCCGGCGACTGGCGTGCGCCCCCGGCGTTGATGATGATGTACTGCTTGCCGGTTTTCGGTGACACGTAGGTCATCGGCCCGGACTGGCTGCCCACCGGCAGACGCTCTTTCCAGATCTCTTTCCCGTTGGCGGTATCAAACGCGCGCAGGTAGAAGTCCTGGGTCCCGGCAAAGAACAGCAGGCCGGACTGAGTCGAGAGCGACGCGCCCAGGGTTGGCATCCCGATTGGGATTGGCATGTGCATACGAATACCCAGCGGGCCCGTATCTTCAACCGTACCCACCGGCACTTGCCACACCAGCTTACCGGACTTCAGATCCACGGCTGACATGGTGCCGAACGGCGGTTTCTGACACGGAATGCCCAGCGGCGACAGGAAGCGCTCGCGCATTGCGCCAAACGGCGTACCGTCCATCGGCACAATTCCCATCTCGATCCCGCTGGCGTCTTTAGCAACATTGGCGCGCGGCACCATGTAGTTCGCCAGCCCCAGACGCATATCGTTAACAAACATCAGGCTGTTGTTCGGATCAACCGAGACGCTGCCCCAGTTCATGCCGCCCAGCGAGCCCGGGAACTGCAGGGAGCGATCCAGACCCGGCGGGGTGTAGACGCCCTGATGGCGCATCTCTTTAAACTGGATACGGCACAGCAGCAGGTCGACCGGTGTCGCGCCCCACATGTCGGATTCAGTCAGGGTCTGATTGCCGATCATCGGCATTCCCACCGAGTACGGCTGGGTCGGGGAGTAACGTTCGCCCTCGACGTTCCCGGCCGGAACCGGACGCTCTTCCACTTTCGCCACCGGCTCGCCGGTTTCGCGGTTGAGCATAAAGATCATGCCCTGCTTGCTGGTCTGCACCAGCACCGGCGTGGTATTGCCTTTGCCGTCCGGCAGATCGTACAGCAGCGGCTGAGAAGGCAGGTCAAAGTCCCACAGATCGTGGTGGGTGGTCTGGAAATGCCAGCGCACCTGACCGGTAGTGGCATCCACTGCCACAATCGAGGAGCTGTATTTATCATCCAGCGCGGTACGTTCCCCGGCATAGAAGTCCGGCGTTGCGTTACCGGTAGGAAGATAAATCAGGTTCAGCTTCGCGTCGTAAGACATCGCTGACCAGACGTTTGGCGTCCCGCGAGTGTAGGTCTGGCCTTCCGGCGGCAGGCCGGTGATGTTCGGGTTACCCGGATCCCAGGCCCACGCCAGTTTGCCGGTGTGCACGTCATAAGCACGCACCACGCCCGGCGGTTCGCCGGTGGAGAAGTTATCCGCTACGCGTCCGCCGACCACCACCACATTGCCCGCCACCAGCGGGGTCGAGGTCTGCTGATAGTAGCCTGGCTTGATCTCACCCATGCCCACGCCAAGATCGACTGAACCCTGGTCGCCAAAGTCTTCGCACAGCTTGCCGGTGTCGGCGTTGATGGCGATCAGACGGGCATCGGTGGTAGGCAGGAACAGACGACGCGAACAGGCCGCAGGCTGAGAGTCGCCCTGTGACGTTGTCACGCGAGTGGTGTCTTCAAAATAGCCCAGACCACGACAGCGCTGCCAGTTTGGCGCGGTGGCTTTCGGGTCGTAGCGCCATTTCTCTTTCCCGGTATCGACGTCCAGCGCCAGCACCTTGCTGTACGGGGTACAGACGAACAGGGTGTCGCCAATCTGCAGCGGGGTGTTCTGATCTTCCGCGCCAGAGCCGTTGCTCTGCGGGATGTCGCCGGTGTGCGCAGTCCAGGCCACTTTCAGCTGGTTAACGTTGTGCTTGTTAATCTGGTCCAGCGCGGCAAAACGGTCGCCGTGGGTGGTGTTCCCCCAGTGCGCCCAATCCTTCTGCTGCTCGCCTGGTGCCACCGGTTTAACCGGTACCGGCTCGCTGGCGCTGACCAGGGTTTGCGGTTTGAACATCCAGCCCACGCTGCCCAGCATCACCACTGCCAGCACGGCGGCCAGCGCAAACGCCGGAGTCTTGTTAACCGGCTCGCTGCGATTAGCCGCGCGCAGGAACGGCCAGACTACCGCCGCCAGGAACGCCAGCACCGCAAAGGTGAACAGGCGCGAGAACAGGGGCCAGAAATCCCAGCCCGCGTCGCTCACCGCCCAGAACAGCGAGGCGATAAACGCCACGGCGTACAGCACAATCCCGCTGAGGCGGTTGCGCGCAATCAGGAACGCGGCAATCAGCATCACCACGCCCACAATCAGGAAGTACCAGCTTCCCCCGACGGTGGCGAGCTTAAAGCCCAGCCCCCCGACGGCCAGGCCGATGATGACCATCAGCCCGACCAGCAGCCACTGCAGGATCCGGGGGAACCCACGTAGCGAATTACCTAAAGCCATTTCTGTCTCCTGAAACCCCCTTTTCGTGATGACATCCGAACCAAATGGATAACAAACGGAAAGGGTTATGATGAAATATGCGATTAAAGCCGTCGCAAGACGGCGTGATAGTCACCGGGTTGTTATTCGAATGAACCATTTGGTGAAATCGGCGGGTATGATAAATCTGTTAAATTGTTTGATGCAATTGTTAATGAATGATTTCGCATTATTTGAGTAATGGAAATAAAAAGCCCGTCATCAAGACGGGCAGAAGGGAAGTGTGATCACACCGGCATAGATTTACGTATTGCGCTCAGCAGCGTCAGGGCGGCGGGAGAAAGAGGGGCCTCCACGCGCGTTAACACGCCAATCGGTTCGCCGGGACCGGGCGTAGTGACCGGCAGGGCCACCAGCGAGCCCTGACGCAAATCGTCTTTCACCGCCCCGGACGGGACAAACCAGACGTAGTCATAGTCGACGGTTAGCTGACGCGATAAAGATGCCGACAGGGTTTCAATGCAGCCCGCGGGCAGTTTACATCCCTGGGCCTGCAGCAGGGTCTCTGCGGTCTGACGCGGAACGGTACCTTTTGGCGACACCACCACCGGCCAGTCCATCACCCGGCTCAGGGTCACGGTATCCTGAAGGATCGGGTGACGCGGACGTACCACCAGCTTCAGGGATTCCAGAAACAGCAGTTCGTAATTGAGGCCACTCATCAGTTCCGGGTCCGACATTCTACCGATCCCCAGATCCAGCTCGCCGGATTTCAGCCCCGCCAGCAGCATGGTGTTATTCATGGTGGCGACCTGCAGGGTAATGTTGCGCTGCTGCTTATGAAACTGACCAATCACCGCAGGCAAAATGCCCAGCGCGGCAGTGGGCAGGGCGCCGATGCGCACCACGTCGGCAGGCTGATCGTGGCGGCGCGTCAGGGACTGACCCGCCGTATTCAGGGCATCGAGCACTTTGACGGCGTGGGTCAGAAATTGCTCGCCGACGAGGGTAAGCTGCGCCCCCAGCCGTCCACGGTCGAACAGGCGCGTGCCGGTCAACTGTTCCAGCTCGTTCAGGGTTTTGGAAAGCGCAGGCTGGCTGAGGTTAAGAGTTTCAGCCGCACGCCCCAGCGTTCCCTGTTGAGCGACGGCCACAAAAGTGTGCAGATGGCGCAGACGAATGCGCTGACTAAACAAACCATTTTTTTCCATAGGCGATGTTAAGAACAGAGAGGTCAGAGTGACAAGTGAAGTTGTTTAATTTTGCTAACCTGCTAGCAAAATATTATTAACATTTGATCTAATTGAGTAACAAGCGGTTTTTGGCAAATAGCGGGAATTTATCGTGCTGATGCCCAACGCGGTGAACAGGCGATTAATCTGTAAATGAGAATCGCTCCATCCAGATCACAGTTTGTAAATTCTTCCCGCCGCCGTCGATGGCCTTCTCTACACTCCAGGTAATATTCACTGGAGGCATGACATCATGGCGAACACCATCACGGCTGATGATATTCGGGAACAATTTTCGCAGGCAATGTCGGCGATGTACCAGCAGGAAGTTCCGCAGTACGGCACCTTACTCGAGCTGGTAGCGGACGTGAATCTGGCGGTGCTGGAGAACAACCCGAAGCTGCATGAACAACTGGCCAACGCGGACGAACTGGCCCGCCTTAACGTCGAACGCCACGGCGCTATTCGCGTCGGCAGTGCTCAGGAACTGAATACGCTGCGCCGCATGTTTGCCATTATGGGCATGTATCCGGTCAGCTATTACGACCTCTCCCAGGCCGGGGTGCCGGTCCACTCCACCGCGTTTCGCCCGGTGGACGATGCCGCCCTGTCGCGCAATCCGTTTCGCATCTTTACCTCGCTGCTGCGCCTGGAGCTGATCGACAACGTTCCCCTGCGCGAGCAGGCGGCGGCGATCCTCGCCCGGCGCAGCATCTTTACTCCGCGCTGCCTGACGCTTATCGCCCTGCACGAGACAGAAGGGGAATTTACCGACGCTCAGGCGCAGGAGTTTGTGAAGGAGGCGCTGGAGACTTTCCGCTGGCATCGCCACGCCACGGTCGATCAGGAAACCTATCTGGCGCTGCACAACGAGCACCGGCTGATTGCCGACGTGGTGTGCTTCCCCGGCTGTCACATTAATCACCTGACCCCGCGCACGCTGGATATCGATCGCGTGCAGGCCCTGATGCCGGAATACGGAATCGAGCCGAAAGCCCTGATCGAGGGGCCGCCGCGCCGGGAGACGCCGCTGCTGCTGCGCCAGACCAGCTTTAAAGCACTGGAGGAGCCGGTCTACTTTGCCGGTGAGCATCGCGGCACCCACACCGCACGTTTCGGCGAAATTGAACAGCGCGGCGTAGCCTTAACCCCGAAAGGACGCGACCTGTACGACCGCCTGCTGGCGGAAGCCGGAACCGGCAAGGACAATCTGCTGCATCAGATGCATTTGCAGGAAGTGTTCCAGGCGTTCCCGGACAGCGACATCTTCCTGCGTCGTCAGGCGCTGGCGTATTTCCGCTACCGTCTGACGCCCGCCGGGGAGTCGCACCGTAAGGCGTTCAGCCCGGGTGACGATCCGCAGCCGCTGATTGAGCGCGGCTGGGTGGTGGCTCAACCCATCACCTATGAGGACTTCCTGCCGGTGAGTGCCGCGGGGATTTTCCAGTCCAACCTTGGCAATCAGACCCAGGCCCGCACCCACGGCAACGCCAGCCGCGATGCCTTCGAAGCGGCGCTCGGCTGCCCGGTGCTGGATGAGTTTACGCTGTACCGGGAGGCGGAAGAGCGCAGCAAACGGCGTTGCGGTTTGCTCTGAAAACGGTACTCTGCGGGGGTGTGACGTTAACAGAAGGTCAGTATGGACAACCCCGCCACCCCAATTATTTCCACGCGCCAGGGCACGCTGCTCGGTATCACCGACGGCGATGTGCAGGTCTGGCGCGCCATTCCCTATGCCGCGCCGCCCGTAGGCGAACTGCGCTGGCGTTCGCCCCAGCCGGTGGCGAGCTGGGACGGCGTGCGTCCGGCCACGACGTTTTCGGCTTCCTGCTGGCAAAGCAGTGACTACTGCCAGCAGTTGGGCGGGGGCGATCCGGGTCGTTTCTCGGAAGATTGCCTGTATCTGAACGTCTGGTCGCCGGTACAACGCAAAAAGCCGTTGCCGGTAATGGTCTGGCTGCACGGCGGCGGTTTTACGATTGGCGCAGGTGGGTTACCGCCCTACGACGGCAAGGCGCTGGCGCAACGCGAGGCGGTCGTGGTCACGCTGAACTACCGGCTGGGCCATCTGGGCTTCTTTGCCCATCCGGCGCTGGAAGGAGAAGAGGAGCGGGTGGTACATAACTTTGCCCTGCTCGATCAGATCGCCGCGCTTGAGTGGGTGCGTGACAACATTGCCGCCTTTGGCGGGGACGCAAACAACATCACCCTGTTTGGTGAGTCCGCCGGGGCGCGCAGCGTGCTGTCGCTACTGGCCTCGCCGCGGGCGTCAGGGCTGTTCCATAAGGCGATAGTGCAGAGCGGTTACACCCTGCCGGATACGCCGCGCGAACAGGCATTACGTAAAGGCGAGGCGCTGGCGGCCCATTTCGGGCTGGATAACGCCAGCGCAGAGCAGCTCAGGGCGATCCCGGCGGGGGATTTCTGGCCGTTGACCGCGCCGCTGAACGTGGCACCGACGCCGATTGTCGGCGACTGTGTGCTGCCGGAGCCGATGCTGGAGGTCTTTTTTGCCGCGCGGCAGCATCCAGTGCCCATCATGATTGGCTCCAACAGCGATGAGGCCAGCGTGATGGCGGTGTTCGGGGTCGATCTTGCCGGGCAGATCCAGAAGCTGCGCAAGGAGCGGCGCTTCGGACTGGGGCTGATCAAACTGCTCTATCCGGGGGTGAAAGGGGACGAGGCGCTGGGTCGCCAGGTGTGCCGCGATATGGCCTTTACCACCCTCGGACTGGTGGTGATGCAGGCCCAGCAGCGGGTCGGGGCGCCGTGCTGGCGCTACTGGTTTGACTATGTGGCCGAAGCCGAACATGACACCTACGCCAACGGGGCGTGGCACGGCAACGAAGTGCCGTACGTATTTGATACGCTGACGCTTGCCGAGCCTGCGCGGCAATATGTGAATAACAACGATCTGGCGTTTTCCGCCCGGGTGGCGGACTACTGGGTCAATTTTGCCCGCTCCGCCAGTCGGGACTGCACGGTGCTAGACGGCCCGACGCGCTGGCCTGCCTGTCACCACGGGCGGGACGTACTGTTACGCATTGGACTGAATAAAAATGCAGGTTTTAAGTTGGAAAACCGCTTTATGCGCGCCCGACTGGCGTTGTTTAAGCGGGTGATGAAGCACCACGTCAGCCTGGACTGAGCAGACAATGCCTGAACGCCGCCAGCCCGGCGGCCTTACCGCGCGATTCGCGCAGCACCAGCCGGTAGCTGGCTCCGGTTTTCACGCTGCTGGCGTAAGGCCGCACCAGCCGCCCGGCGCGGATATCCTCCTCCACCAGCGTTTCGTCGGCAATGGCCACACCGAGCCCTTGAATGGCGGCGGTGATCGCTAGATCCATGGTATCGAAGTGTTGATTTTTGTGCATGGCAGGCGGCTGCACGGCCTGTTTTTCCAGCCACAGGGACCAGTCGGTCTTATCCCGCGTCGGATGCAGGAAGGTCAACGTCTCTACCACACAGTCCTGACGCAGGGGGCTGATCACCGGGGTTAACGCCTCTTCAAACAGCAGATCGCCCGCGCTCAGCTGGGTGCCGAAGACAATCGCCGCATCGTAGGATTCCGTTTTAAAATTGACGCTGTGATCGTTGGTGGCGGTCAGCGCAATTTGCAGCTCCGGCTGGTCGCGCTCGACCTGCAGCAGGCGCGGCACCAGCCAGCGTACCGCGCAGGTGGGGACCTTCACCCGCACCACGGTTTGCTGCGCCCGGGCCTGATCCGCCACCGTCAGGAAATGCTCATACGAGGCGCGCAGATCCGGCAGCAGGGCGCTGCCCTGGGGCGAAAGGCGCAATCCGCGGGCGTGACGCTCAAACAGCGGAAAGCCGAACCAGCTCTCCAGCGCCGCAATCTTGCGGCTCACCGCGCCCTGAGTCAGGCACAGCTCTTTGGCCGCATGGGTCAGATTCAGATGACGCGCGGTGACGATAAACGCCTCAACGGCGGTCAGGGGGAAAGAGCGACGCGACACACAACCTCCAGGTATGATTTTTTATCATGGCTATTATGACAACAATTCGATTGTCGCGGCAACGGAGTTTGGGTTGAATAGTTATGCAATATCCACGAGAAGGGATTTATGATGACTCTGCGTACCCCGATACAGACCCGTTCCAAACTGCCGGACGTTGGCACCACCATTTTTACCGTTATCGGTCAGCTCTCTGCGGAGCACAATGCCATCAACCTTTCTCAGGGGGCACCGAACTTTTCCTGCGATCCTGAGCTGATTGCGGGCGTGCACCGGGCGATGCAGGCTGGTCACAATCAATATGCCTCGATGACCGGGCTGGCGCCGCTGAAAGAGCGCATCGCCAGTAAAATTGCCGCGCTGTACGGCACCCGGTACGATCCCGCCAGCGAAGTGTTAGTCACCGCCAGCGCCAGCGAAGGACTCTATTCGGCGATCAGCGGGCTGGTTCACCCGGGCGATGAAGTGATTTACTTCGAGCCGTCGTTCGACAGTTACGCGCCCATTGTGCGTCTGCAGGGCGCCACGCCGGTGGCCATCAAGCTGACGGTACCGGATTTTGCCGTGAACTGGGATGAAGTGCGCGCCGCCGTGACCTCGCGCACCCGGATGATTATCGTCAATACGCCGCATAACCCGAGCGGGCAGGTCTTCTCGGCGAACGATCTGGAGCAGCTGGCAGCGATCACCCGCCATACCGATATCATTATTCTCTCTGACGAAGTGTACGAACACGTGGTATTTGACGACGTGCCGCATCACGGCATGGCAACCCATCCCGGGCTTGCAGAGCGCAGCGTGATCATTTCGTCGTTCGGCAAAACCTATCACGTCACCGGCTGGCGCGTCGGCTACTGCGTCGCCCCGGCGGAACTGATGGACGAGATCTGTAAAATCCATCAATTTTTGATGTTCTCTGCCGATACCCCTATGCAGCACGCTTTCGCCGAACATATGGCCGATCCACAAACCTGGCTGTCGCTGGCGGCGTTTTATCAGCGCAAGCGCGATCTGCTGGTCAACCTGCTGGCAGAGTCTCCGTTCCGCCTGCTGCCGAGCGCCGGGTCGTTCTTCCTGCTGGCGGATTACAGCCATTTCAGCGATGAAAGCGACAGCGAGATGGTGAAACGGCTGATTATTGACTACGGTGTTGCCACTATCCCGCTGTCGGCGTTTTATACCGACGGGACGGATAACAAATTAATACGTCTCTCTTTTGCCAAAGATGAGGCGACTTTACGGGCAGGTGCGCAGGCCCTGTGTCGGGTAAAACCACGCTAAGGAGTTCAGTTATGAAATTAAAAGCCTTCGTTGTCGGCCTGGGGTTGCTGTGTTCGTTCTCTTCTTTCGCCGCAACCGAATTACGCTACGGCGTAGAAGCAGAATATCCGCCATTTGAGAGCCGTAATGCCGCAGGTGAGCTGGAAGGGTTTGACATTGAGCTCGGCAACGCGATTTGCGCGGCGGCTGCGCTGAAGTGCAACTGGGTTGAAACATCGTTTGATGCGCTGATCCCGGGCCTGGTGGCGAAGAAATTCGATGCCATCAACTCGGCGATGAACATCACCGATCAGCGTCGTCAGAGCATCGACTTTACGCAGCCGATCTACCGTATTCCGTCCCAGCTGGTGGGCAAATCGGGTAGCGCGGTGGACGCCACGCCGGAAGGGTTGAAGGGTAAAACCATCGGCGTTCTGCAGGGCTCCATCCAGGAAACCTACGCGAAAGAGCACTGGGAAAAGCACGGTGTCACCGTGGTGTCGTATAAAGATCAGAATATGGCATGGGCTGATTTGCTGAATGGTCGTATCGACGCTTCGCTGGTGATGTCCGCCGCCGGGCAGGCCGGGTTCCTGAGCAAACCGCAGGGGAAAGGGTTTGGCTTTATCGGCAAGCCGGTCTCTGATGACACTATCCTCGGCAGTGGGATCGGTTTTGGCTTGCGTAAAGGGGATGACGCAACCAAAAAACAGCTTGATACCGCCATTGATAAAGTCCGCGCTGACGGCACCATCGACAAGCTCGCCCAGAAGTACTTCCCGGGCATCGATGTCAGCGTCAAATAAAAAAATCCTGACC
>Ga0308165_1004132_pt1 | contig 14686 bp, 9 predicted proteins | sample PhyWR2_FD_201032 | JGI IMG/M metagenome (GOLD analysis project Ga0308165, IMG submission 201032) | Phyllosphere microbial communities from UC Gill Tract Community Farm, Albany, California, United States - DLSLW.R2 | ecosystem: Host-associated > Plants > Phyllosphere > Unclassified | place: USA...
GATGGTTTAATTTTATGCTTTTTAACGAGGTCGTCGGCTCTCGCCGGATAATTTCTAACGATTACATTCCCGCTTGGGTTTTTTAGTCTTTTGAGTTCGGCCGGACTTAATACCTCGTTAACTAAAAATATCCGACCGGGAAACTCCTGGTTGATCTCTCGCGAAATGTACAATTGCGTTTGCGGATCGAGCTTTTTAAGTCCGTACGTTTGTCCGATAAAATTGAACGCACCCGACTTTAGCAACGCTGCGTCAGGCTCATAAAGATAATCGCCCGCGGCAATTTCAGAAGCGAACTCGGCTCCGGTATTTAGCGATGGCCAGCCAATGGTTAGGCTTTTTTCGCTTTCATTTAAGGTGGAGGCTACAATTTCAGTACTGCCGGTAAAGTTGCGGTCTATGATCCATAAAAGTTCCTTGCACTCGTTTTTGACACTTAGAATGTGAATTTGACTCACGTTTTTGAGCTCAGACAAACCTGCAGAAATATCGAGCAATGGCGCCGTTTTAATGATAATTCTTTCGGTTTTACGCAAAAGGGCATCGATATTTATTGTAACATCGGGTGTACAATCTTTCAGCATAAAAACCTTGCCTTTTTCTGCCCGCCTTGCCGGATCAATATAAATGGTACTGAAGGCTGCGGCAGAGGATTTTACATATTCGATGCCGTCGGTATTCTTAAATTCAATGTTTTTAGCCGCTAAGACTTGGGCGTTATGTTGCGCAATTTCGGAAAGATCGCCATTGATTTCGCAATGCGTAACTGTTTCAACTTGTGATGCAAAATAAAATGCATCTACACCAAAGCCTCCGGTAACGTCTATTAATGAGTTGCCGATGGCTAGTTTCGCCTTATATTTCGCCGTAGTCTCCGACGATGTTTGCTCAATGGATAGGGAAGAAGGGTAATAAATATTTTCTGTATTAAACCAGGTGGGTAATTTTTTTTCAGCTTTTCTACGTGCTAGAATCTGATTAGCCAATTCAGCAGGCAAAACTTCATCGAAAGGACTTTTAGATAAGGCAATTTGATTGGTATCGGCGTTTAAATTTAAACGGATATAATCTTGTACGCGTTTAGCTAAAAGGTGTTTGTTCATAGTTTAAAGTATCAATCCCCTCCCGACCTCCCCAAAGGGGAGGAGCTGGCGACGAGTTACTGTGTAAATTCAGATAAGTGGCGCATTCATTATATGGGTTTATCCTTGTCAGCTGTATCTTCGGACTTCCGGACACCCGACTTTCGGACTTTTTCACTTTCAGCTTTTCCTTTTTTAGCGCTTCATCTTCGGACTTTTCCGCTTTAGTCTTTCAGCTTTTACCTTTTTTAGCGCTTCATCTTCGGACTTTCGGACTCCCGACCTCGGACTTTTTCACTTTCAGCTTTAGTCTTTCAGCTTTTACCTTTTTTAGCGCTTTATCTTCGGACTTCCGACTACGGACTCCCGACTCCGGACTCCGGACTCCCGTCTTTCGGACTCCCGACTTTCGGACTTCTTCCTCACATATTCTTCATTACCATTTGGCAGGTATGTCGACTCTTTACCTCAAGCAGAATGTCTTTGTCAACTGTTACGCGATCGATCGTTTGTTGATTATAATAGCGTATGGTAACCAATTCGAGGTTTTTATTGTACTTCACGGTAAAATCGTTCGATAGGTCGCTGATGAGTTTTTCTATTTGGCGCTCATGATCATCAACGCTAACCGAGAAGCTTATTGCCGAGTTGAGCATCGTATTAATCTTGATTTTATGCTTATGGAAAAGATCGAAAATGTTGCTCAGGTTTTCTTCGATGATAAATGAATAGTCTTTTGGAAAGATCGAGATTAAAGCCTGGTTGATCTTAAAAATAAATGACGGTGTAGGCAGCGGATTGCTATCTTTTGTAATGGCGGTTCCTGTTCCGGTTGGTTCAATAAACGATCGTACAAACAACGGAATGCCTTTATTTTGAAGCGGTTTTATCGTTTTGGGATGAATTACAGTGGCGCCGTAATACGTCAGTTCGATCGCATCGTGATAGGACAACTGAGGAATTTTCTCTGTCTCATCAAACCATTTAGGGTCGGCATTTAACACACCGGGCACATCTTTCCAAATGGTGAGCGCAACGGCATCTAAGCATGAGGCGAAAATCGCCGCCGAATAATCCGAACCTTCCCTTCCAAGTGTGGTGGTGTAATTCTCGCTTGTTCCACCGATAAAACCTTGCGTTACAAGGATGTTTTCATTCAATAATGGCACCAAATTACCTTGAATAAGCTGGTTGGTTTTTGTCCAGTCTACTTTTCCTTCGCGGTAAGAATTATCAGTTTGAATATAATTACGGGCATCGGCCCAGAGCGTTTTCGTACCTGTTTTGTTAAGCCAGGCGGCAATAATCTTTGTTGATACAACTTCTCCGATAGAAACGATCTGATCGTAAATATAATCGTGGTTGTCATCAGGCTCATCTTCAATCAGCCAGTCAATTTCTACGAAGGTATTTGCAACATCATTGTATACCGCATCAGATTCTTGCCCAAATAGTTCTGCTATTAGCCCGAAATGGAAATGCTTTATTTCTTCAAATATGCCGTGTGCATCGTCGTTTTGCGCCAGATATGCATAAGTCAAATCCTCCAGTCGATTGGTGATCTTGCCTATTGCGGAAACCACAACGAGCAATTTCCCGTTTTTATAATCACGAATAATGTTGGCTACATTTCTGATGCCGGCCGCATCCTTTACTGAGGCTCCTCCAAATTTAAAAATATCCATATTAAAACGCCTTGATTTGAGTGGTAGATAATGCGGCGTTTAACCAGCCTTTTTCTAAGGTAGCGTTGTATTTGTTGTAAAAATTAATTGCTGGCTCGTTCCAATCCAATACTTGCCATACCATTCCGCTATAACGCCCGCTTTTTGCTTCATTAATTACTTGCTCAAATAACAGCTTTCCAATACCCTTTCCTCTCATTTCCTCGGTAACTATAAAATCTTCAAGATACAACCTACAGCCTTTCCATGTAGAATAGCGGGTATAATACAGTGCAAAACCTACAACAACGCCGTCAACCTCAGCCACAAAAGCCTTCCAAACAGGATTTTCGCCAAAACCTGCTTCAATAAAGTGCGCAATATCTACAGTTACCTCTTCGGGGGCACGCTCATAAACAGCCAGTTCATTAATCAGTTCCAGTATTCTCGGGCAATCGTTTGCAATTGCAGTTCTAATATTTAGGTTCATTTCTTTATCTTTCTTTCAATTTATCCGTTGATTGAAGTCAACGGCAAAAATCCGATCTGCTATCTTCCTTGCCGTCGGTTTCAACCGAAGTATACAAGTTATTGATGTGCTAGTCTCTCAGTTTGTGTTTTTGTCGTCGGTTTCAACCGACGGATATAGGCAATGTGATGCTCTGAATCCATACTTTGCCGTCGGTTTCAACCGACGGATACGGAACTCAGTTCGTATTTTTAAAATGCTTGATCACCCTTTTTCCGAAAATACTCGAGCCAATCCGCACCATGGTGCTGCCTTCTTCAATGGCGATTTTATAATCAGCGCTCATGCCCGTCGAAATTTCTTTAAAGGCATCGTCATTATTAAAAAAACTTGCTTTTATTCCATCGAAAAGTACCTTTAATTCATTGAATTCGATGGTAATCTGTTTTTCGTTTTTTGTGTTTGTAGCAATCCCCATAAGCCCCACGATACGGACATTTTTTAGTTCGCGAAATTCTTCTGAACGTAGAATTTCGATAACCTCATCGTAGGCCAACCCAAACTTGGTATCCTCATCCGCAATGTAAACCTGCAGCAAGCAGTCGATGATTCTTTTGTTTTTAAGCGCCTGTTTATCAATCTCCTGAAGCAGTTTTAAGCTATCTACACCGTGAATAAGCTTAACAAACGGAGCGATATATTTTACCTTGTTACTTTGTAAGTGCCCAATCAGGTGCCACTCGATATCATCAGGCAGTTCAGCTTGTTTCTCGACCATTTCCTGCACATGGTTTTCGCCAAAAATGCGCTGACCGGCATTGTAAGCTTCTAAAATGGATTCAATCGGTTGTGTTTTCGAAACCGCAATCAGTTTGACTCCATCCGATTCAACCTCGCTTTTATATTTTTTAAGATTATCAGCTATGCTCATTTATAACTATTTTTGGTAAAATTAATAACCTTGCCGCAATTTGGGCAATAAATAACAGTTTAAATTAGAAAATGAAGAGATTAATATGGGCGTTAATGCTGGCCGTTGTAGGCGTGGGTTGTAAGCCCGGCATCCCCAGCGGCATTATTAAGCCGGAAAAAATGGAGAAGATTTTATTCGATGTTCACATTGTCGACGGTTACCTGTCTACAATTTACATACCCGATTCTGCCAAAAAAATTGCTTCATCTTATTACAACGGAATTTACAAAAAATTCGACATCGACTCAGTTCAATACCGTAAAAGCCTGGTTTGGTACAATAGCAACCCCATTGAGCTAGAGAAAATGTATAAGAACATTCAAATTGCAATGAGCAAACAAAAGAAAGCCACCGAAATTGCCGATTTGATGATTAAGAAGAAAAAATTTAAAGCAGATTCTATCGTTATTGTTAAGAAATTCAAAGCAGATTCTTTAACCATCAGGAAAAAAATGAAACCTGATTCCCTGTCCAAAGCAAGGTCGGTTGCTGAGATTGCCAGGCTGAAAAAAAAGGCCGACTCATTAATAAATATAGAAAGGACTGGAGCAGCGAGCCTTGTTCCAACACTAGTACAATAATATGTTATATCCCGAAAATTGTTTAGAACGTTTAGGATTTGTAGAGATAAGGCAGCTGATTAGCAAGCATTGTTTAAGCCCGATGGGGCAGGCGATGGTGCAAAAGATGCAAGTGATGAATCGTTTTGATCAAATCGATAAGTTTTTGCGCCAAACCGACGAGTTCAAAAGTATCCTGCAAAACCAGGAGCCTTTACAAATCAATACCTTTTTTGATATAAAATCGCTGACAGAGAAGATCAGGGTTGAGGGCACTTATCTGTTAGAAGATGAGTGGTTTCAAGTGTACACCTCATTGCAGACCGTTTTTTCGGTTTTGCGGTTCTTCGAGGAGCGGGCAGAGGTTTACCCCACTCTTGAGGCTTTGTTTGAACACCTGCCAATAGAAAAGAATATCCTGCGCAAAATTGAAACCGTGATAGATGCAAAAGGGAAAATTAAGCCCAATGCATCTAAAGAGTTGCAAGAAATTACCTCCGCAATAGCAAAAGCCGAGCAGGACGTACGTAAACGAATGGATTCGATTTATAAGCAGGCCATTGCCAACAATTGGGTTGCCGACGGAAGTTTAACGATCCGCGATGGCAGAATGTGCATTCCGGTATTGGCCGAGAACAAACGTAAGCTCAAAGGATTTGTGCATGATGAATCTGCTTCTGGGCAAACCGTTTACATTGAGCCCGAGGAAGTTTTTTCTTTAAATAATAAACTTCGCGATCTCGAATTTGACAAACGAAGAGAAATTATTAAAATTCTGATTGCGCTAACCGACGACCTCCGTCCGTATTCGCCGCTGTTGCTTTCTTACCATGGCTTTTTAACGAAGCTTGATTTTGTGCGGGCCAAAGCACTTTTTGCCCTTGATATTGATGCAGAAAGGCCAGGACTGCTAAAAGAGCCAAAAACTAAGTTGATCAACGCGAGGCATCCATTGCTGTCAATTTCCTTTGCTGCCGAACGGAAAACCGTAACGCCTTTGAACATCCATATCGATGCAGAAACACGCGTGGTTTTGGTATCAGGACCAAATGCGGGTGGTAAATCGGTTTGCATGAAAACAGTTGGTTTACTGCAGATTATGTTGCAAACTGGTTTGCTTATTCCGGTTGATGCAAATAGTGAGGTAGGTATTTTTGAGAACATTTTTGCCGATATTGGCGATGATCAATCGATTGAAAGCGATTTAAGTACATACAGTGCGCACCTTAAAAAGATGCGTTATTTTGTTGAGCATGCCACGCCAAAAACGATGGTATTGATTGACGAGTTTGGTACCGGAACCGATCCGCAGTTTGGTGGACCAATGGCCGAGGCCGTTTTAGAGGTACTGAACAATAAAAAGGTGAAGGGCGTAATTACCACACACTATTCGAATTTGAAACTGTTTGCTGGCAATACACCCGGTTTAGAAAACGCATCGATGCTTTTCGATAACGCCAAAATGAAACCGCTTTATATATTGGAGATGGGCAAGCCCGGCAGTTCATACGCATTCGAAATTGCCCAAAATATCGGCTTGCCAAGGGAGGTAATTCAACTGGCCAAAGAAAAGACCGGTTCGAACCAAAATCGCGTAGATACCATGCTGGTGGATCTTGAACGCGAAAAGAAAAACGTTTACGATGCGAAAGTAAGCTTGGCCAATCAGCAAAATAAGGCCAGAAACCTTGTCGCCGAAAATGAAAAGTTAAAGGCTTTTTTAGAGGAAAATAGAAAGGTTTTAATCAAAGAAGCCAAACAGGAAGCTCAGAACATTATTAAAAATGCCAACAAACTGGTTGAGAATACGATTGCAGAAATAAAAGAAAAACAAGCCGAGAAAACCGCAACCAAAGAACTTCGCCAGAATTTGCAGAGAGAATTGGTGAAAAATACCATTCCCAAAGAGCGACCAAAACCTTCGCCAGTAATTGTAGGCGGCGAAATAGAGGTGGGCGATTGGGTAAAATTTACTGACAGCGAAACCACGGGACAGGTTTTAGAGATCAATAGGAACGAACTCGTTTTAGCCATAGGCGATTTGCGCTCAACGGTAAAGAAAACCCGCGTACAGAAAATTAGCAACAAAGAAGCGAAAAAGGTTATTCAAAGCAGCAACAGCTCTTTTGCCGGGCGTATGAACGACGCTGTATCAGGATTCAGGGCCGAACTCGATCTTCGGGGCAAGCGCACTGAAGATGCGCTGTTTGAAGTGGAGAAATATCTCGATAAGGCCATTATGCTTGGTTTTCCGTCCATTAAATTAATTCACGGAAAAGGCGATGGCATTTTAAGAAAAATGATCAGAGAATACCTTCGCAAATACAGTCAGGTAAATAGGATGGAAGATGAGCATGCCGACAGGGGCGGCGACGGGATTACTTATGTTTATTTGAATTAAGTGGTTTACTACGTTCTTATTTTGCTGTCATCCTGAGCGCAGCGAAGGATCTCCAGGCGATGGAATGCTAACGCTGAGCAGGCACAAACCTACACTTAGGGCCTGTGGTAAACGAACGGTTGAGTGCCACAAGGTTAGGGATTCTTCACTGCCTGCCCGCCCGGTCAGGCGGGCGTTCAGAATGACAGCTAGGTTAAAGTGGTCGAGACGTGTTGTCATCCTGAGCATAGCGAAGGATCTCCTGCCAACAAGGTAGTTGCTTCAAAATAGCACAAACCTAAACTAAGCGTTTACGGGTAAAGAACAGTTCGGTGGTACCAGTTTGAGGATTTCCCATCTCGTTCAGACTAACAATTCGGATAAAAAAATCGGGTTTCGTGTAAAAAACTGAGGGGTTTGTGTAAAGAAATATATGGGTTGATGTAAAAGCTGGATATTTACACTCAGAAAAATAGACCACACCAGGTCTTTACAATATTTAAAGTCATATGTCAAACGCCGGGTTCCGTAAAACCAATCCTTCAACTGACATATGATTTTTTTTGCTCTTTACTTTCATTAGCCGTCCTTTCGACTGTAGGCACCTGTACCGATTTTTCGGTAGCGGAACGGAGAAATCTGTCTAGAATTTAATATAAAATTAAACTGCTTCTTCCCGATTTAGTCGTTATTCGATTACAACGCACCTGTACCGGTTTTTCGATCGTGCAACAGCGGAATCTTTCAGCCCCGCTATTAATAAAAACTTTAATTTTTGAAACGCTTAATTTCAATCTTTTTCTCGCGAACCTTCAACGTTAGCGTTGGAATAGTGGCTTCTTTGCCGGCCGTAACCACAATCGCTGCATTTTTGCCATCGTAGTATACATTTTCTGGAAGTTGCGAATTGTCGGGATAAATTTGATAAGCACCTTCGGGTAGGTGCAAAGAGTATTCTCCATCTTCTCCCGTTTTAACAGTATGAATTGAACCGCTGGCGCTTTGAACCAACAGTGTAATCCCTGCCAATGAGGCTTCAGTCTGTAAGCTTTTTTGTGTATTGAAGGCAATGGCGATTTTACCAACAGCGTTGCCGCTTTTTTGCATTGGCACGCTGATCTTACTGTTTTTCTGATCAACGTTAACTGTTAATGGGCTAATCTGGTAACCATCTTGCATCGGCATACTCAGCTGATAATTGCCGTAAGGTACCTTAGAGTACACTATTGTGCCATTGGCTGGAATGATGAAAATGATGCCGTTAATTAGCAAAGTGCCCGAATGAGCCGCTTCTTCCCCGGCATCAAAAATGCCGTTATGATTGTTATCTTTAAAGAAAAAGATTTCAAGATTTCCCTTTTTTCCAGGCGTTTGCTGCTTCGGAGTGGGCAGTTTCTGCGTAATTCCGGCCTGTAGACTGCTAAAAGACGAATCAAAATAGGAGGTGTTGTATCGATATTGGTAGGTACTTACATAGAAGATGGTTTTTGGCGTAATTGCGTATTCGCCTTTAACCGTATAAGTGAGGTTGCTTCCGTAAAGGCCGTCATGATAGTAAATCAGTCCCGCATCGGCACGCAATTTCTTGCTAAAAAAATATTTGTAAAGCGAAGGATTAACGCTGTAACGATAGATATCAACCTGATTTACCGCACCATTAAAAGCCTCGGCCAAAAGAAAGTTGCCTTTTTGAACGTACGTGCTTAAGTTAAACCAGCTTCCCGACCAATTTGCATTTAAACGGAGTTGAAGTTTGCGCTCACCATCAAGGCCCTTGCTTATGCCATTATCAAGAGAGAGGTACACGTTCTGCTTAAAATTGGTGCTGTGCCAATTTACCGATTCATTTAACCGGTAGGCAGTCATTGTACTGGTTTGTTGGTTTATTGTATTATAAATGGCACTTTCCTGATCTCTTGAGGCTGTAAGTGTAATGTTCAGGTTGGTATTTAATGGTCTGGCCCAGCCAATTTCTGCACGCTGCAAAGCATATTCCCTTTGAAAGAAAAACGTTTTGCGCTGATAGGCGGGGTTAAAAGAATAATAACTAAAGCCCGCCCAGATGTTTTGAGTGCCCAAATAGCGGCTAATACGTTCGTTTAGTTGTATTACGCCTCTTCGGATGCCTGGGTAATAGCCACTAGAGTAAAAATTATTACTGCTAAAGTTGAATTTCCTGTAACTGCCACTAAAATTTGTTCCCAACGAAAGCGAGGGCTTGATGTCGGTGTGATCAAGCAGGTTCTGCGACAGCCCTGCGCCGACGTTAACGCTCATTAAAAGATTTCGTTTGTTAAATAACGAAACTGAGTTTGAAGAAAGTAAGCTTCGGCTTTGCTCTAAAGGGGCATAATCAAAAATTAATGTATTGCTATATTCGCGACCGCTGCTGTCCTTTAGATTCGTTTTTACATAGGCAGAATAACCATAATCCAGATTGTCGCCAAGTAAATTGTATGATTTTTGAACCATAGATGCCTCAAAACGATGGTGGTCATCGTCGTTCCGTGAGTACACCTTAACGCCCCGACCATTAAAAAAGCTTTCGAGGTTTTCGGATATGTTTCCCGCCGTAATCCCAGCGTTCTTATTTTCATAATTGATCCACGTGTTGCTCAGCAGCGGCTTATTACCGATGCTGTTCCATTGGTAGGCATCCATGCTAAGGCCCATTACACCATTTCCAAGCTGCGTTGAGGCCAATCCGTTCAGCTGCCACGACTGCGAATCGCTAAAAAGATTTTGCCCGCTAAGCGATAAGTGGTTGTCTAGTCCTGTGTTAACAATGTTTTGCTGAACCTGCGCATCAACAAATTGGCGGTTGGCAGAAGCATTTTGAACGTGGCAAATGCCATTGCCAAACAGTTCTCCGTTTTGATAGAGCCCGGCAACGTTAATGTAAAAATTGCCCATCTGGTAAAGATCTCTGTTGATGATTTTTGCAAACTGAACTTCCTTACTTGTGCCAGGCGAAAGTTGAACATCTTTTTGAAGCATCTGTTTTCCCTGTCCATTATCAGCCGGAAAAGAGGCAACCACCTTTAAAACTTCAATTTGATTGCCCGCATTTCGAACCATCACCTTTACGTTAAGCGAATCGCCAACCTGCTTAAGCAAAACGCTTGGGCTCAGTATCGATAATTCAACGGCACGCTGGGGCAGCATATTTACCTTCGCTTTAAACATGGCCACAACTTTGCCCGTGTTATCTTCGAGCTGAAACGACATTTGACTAATCTTGATATCGGCGTTTTGAAGAACCAAAAACCTAAAGGGATAAAAAGTATGCTCGTTTTTGGCAACATTTACCTTAATCGGCTGGTCTGATACAAGGCCGAAACCACTCGGTAATATGGGCGTAATTTGGCCCTTAAAGGCTTCATCGCCAGCATTTACCCGAATACTTAATGAAATGAGTTTTTCTGTTCCGATATTGATTACGCTATCAGTGCTGATCGTGGCGGCGGCAGAATTTTGCGCTTGCGCAGATACGCAAAAACCAAGCACCAACAGGTTGCAATAAAAAAATATCTTAAGGCAAATAAGTTTCATCAGCTCTTTTATTGCGGAATAATCTCGTAAACGAGAATTCCACTATAAGTATCGGGAACAGCATTGATCAGGCGGCTGTCGTTGGCCTTGGTAAAATAGCGAATATGATATTTGTAGCCTACCGCATTAGTTGTAGAGGTACTTCCCTGACCTATGGTTTGGGCTGTTGCGGCCAGGGGAACGGTTACAGCTGCCGAGCTGGTGGCCGAGCTAAGCTGTAGGTTGACTACCGAAACGGGGAGCGTCTTGCTGCCAGCAACGAAATTGGCGCTGTTGGTACGCACTTGTATGGCGTAGGGCGTAGCGGCGGTAACAATTAATCCGTTACTATAAGTTACCGAAGCACCATTTACATAATCGTTCATAGTCTTGAGTTCGAGCAGGCCCGAGCGGGCATTGTCCTGCACCTGTATTGCGTACGTCGCCGCCGGAGTATAAGTTCCATCGGGACGAATTTGAATGCCATTTATGGCACTGGCCCGACTTAGCTCTGCTTTTCGACTATCGAGTAAATTAAAGGCCAGATTAAGCGAATAAGACTGCCACGTTTTAAGTGCATCTACGTAAGTGCCGCCTTCAATAATTACATCAACAGTAAATATGATTTGTGAATAAAAATCGTATGGCCCATTTCTGATCGTGTAATTTGACGTATTAATCAGCAACGCGGTATTACCTGGAGCGCTTAATGGAACTGCAGTAGTGCCACTGCCTATTTGTTGAAACGTAGCGCCATTAACTGCACTCAACCTCAGTTTGATCTTACTGTAAGGTAGTGTCTTTCCCTCAGGGTTTGTAATCGGTTGATTGAGAATAGCGCCTAAACTCCAGTTAGAATAACTTTTGTTATTTCCCTCAAGAGTAATTTGAACCTGAAAGGCATTGCTAAAAGTATGGGTTTGCGAATTTGCAATTTCCATATACATTTGATTACTTGCCGTAAGGCGTGGCTGACAAAGGCCTGCGAATGAAGTTAAAAGCGCCAACAAGGCGGTGCCGATAAAAATAATAGGTCTATTCATTCTTAAACTCCAATTCTGCTAATTTTACAGTTGCTTCATCGCCGTAGTTTAGCACTGCCGAGGCCACGTATTCGCCCTTTTCGAGCGTTGCAGGTAACGAAAAAAGTATTTCACGCTTGTTATTTGGCAAAGAATAAAAGATCACATCTTTCAGCGTTAGCTTTTTGCCGGTTTGTCGGTTCAGTAACTCGCAGCTTGCCGTACCATCTGCCCATACGTTGCCAATATTGGCAAAGCGAAGGATCAAATCGTTCTTCAGCTTCGAAAAATTTTGAATATCCAGATTGGGATTACGGGCAACAGGCAACCGTTGGTAAAGTTTTATTCCCGTACGCACGGCAACTTTAATATTGGTGCCTTTCTGGTTAACATCATCAATCGGGTTAAGCTGGCTTACATAAAGCATAGCCGTGTGCACAGCAAGCGTATCTTTTAATGATGAAGGAGGCGCCATTTGGAGCTCAATGTCGCGGTGCTCGCCAGGGGCAAGCGAAAAGAATGATGATGGTACGATGAATACCCATTTTGCACAGGATGATGGCGTAGTGCCCGCCTCGTAAATCTCGTTATTTCCCCTTTCATCGTAAGCCCAGTCATTTAACGAAATGCTGAGATCGAGCGTAGAGGTTTTACTTACATTGCTTACCGTTATCTTTTGGCTCTGCTGTTGTCCTGCTGCCACTGTAAAATATACCCTTGGCGGGGTAACCGATAAACCGGTTTGAGCAGTTACGTGCAACGAAAGCACAAAAACTGAAAGCAAGATGATATAAAGAGATTTTTTCATTCGGGGCGATTGTAAGGGCAAATATACAAAAAAGGCAACTTCGAGAGACCTCGAAATTGCCTTGTACCAGTTTTTTTAATTAGTTAGCCTCAATAGTATAGGTAACTGTTGTAGTATATACTGTTGGGTTTTCTGTTTTGAAATATTTATCTACATATTTCTGAGAGCCAGCAGCTTTGTAAGTGATGTTGAAGTTTTTGTTTACACTACCGGTGTTGCTCGAAATAATAGTTTGATCTGTATTGCTAAGGTTACGAGCGGTGTAAGTTGCGTTTGCTAATTGGTTGCTTGTACCTGCCAATGGGCTAATGCTTACGTCGTTTGCGTCGATGTTCGATTTTGCACCAGTTAAGGTAGCAGCTGCAGATTTAACTTTAACAATAAAAGCACCAGTGCTATATACTGTTAAGTGATCGGCCTGAGCTAAACTTACTCCGTCGGCGTAATCTGCAGTCGTTTTATAATCTAAGTTAACGGTTTTTTGTGTTGGGTTAACGGTGATGGTTTGAATTGGGTACAAACGAATGTTTAGGGTCGCATTGTCTGTTTGTGCCGAAGCTGTTTTACCAATGATAGAAAGAATTACGGTTGCAAGAACTAATAGGGATGATTTCATGACTAATTGATTAATTTGTTTGTTTTTTTTTAAATATTTTTTGTTATGTTTGTTTTCTACTCAAACGAAAGGCAATACAAATCTGTCTTTCTAGTGTAACATCTTTGTGATACTTCCGAAGAATTATGACGCAAAGGTATGGCCGCTACCATCTCCAAAAAATATTAAAAATCACCTAAAAAGTATTAAAAATTACCATTGCTATAAAAAGGCATAAATTTATTTGTAACTAATTGATTATCAGTTGTTTTATTTTTTTTTGTTAGTTGTTGACAAATGTCAACATAAGGGTGTTTGTCTATCTAGGTATACTGATTTTTCGATTTTTTGACATTTCTTTTATTATTCATAGACTTACTTTCTGCGTAAAATTCGAGTACATGCACGTAAATTTTCGCTCATACGGATAAGTAACAAATGTAGTACAGTATGTAGAGGTGATTTCTCAAGTGCAGGTGCCAGGTTATTAAATGCAGGTGCTAGGTTATTAAATGGAAGTGCCAGGTTATTAATTGCAGGTGCTAGATTATTAATTGCAGGTGCCAGGTTATTAAATGGGAGTGCTAGATTATTAATTGCAGGTGCTAGATTATTAATTGCAAGTACTAGTTATTAAACGACAGTGCTAGATTATTAATTGCAAGTGCTCGGTTTTTAACCGCAGGTGCTGGGTTATCTTAATGAACAGACCCGACCCGGCTAAAAAAACAAAAAACATTGTCACCCTAAGCATTTCGACTACGCTCAATACAGGCTCAGTCGAAGGGCGATGTTTATTTGTTTTTTCCTTCAGAAAAGGTCTTCGACTCCCTGCCCGTTCGGTCAGGCGGGCGCTCAGATCCGATAGCTATCGGATGACACCCGTGGAGCTTAACTGAATGATATTGGGCGGGCGCTCAAACTGACGATTTTGCATTTCAAAAAATGCTAAAGGTAGCTTCCCGAGAAGTCCGGAAAGGTGGCTAATGACTTAGCTAAATGCTTAAAAGGGTTTTTGACTGACTCTTCCAACTTCTCGGAAATATCAACATAACAAATCGTGATCGGATTGACTTTACCAGACTATTTTTTTGCAAGCCGAGAACAGACCTCCAAAAATCGATGCCAAGGCTTCCCTTTACCCTTGCGGCAGATCCCTTACTCTGCGTGTATGCTGTTTTGGAGGTTTCTATATTTCTTAGGGCTGAAGCCGGCGTGTTTAGTGAAGAAGGCACTGAAATTGTTTTCTTCAGTGAAGCCCATATCATAGCTGATTTCTTTAATTGTGAGGTCGGTATGCGCAAGTTTACTTTTGGCTTCCTCAAAAATTTTCTCTGTTACCAACTGCTTCGCCGAACGCCCGTAAATGTTGGTAATGGCTTGATTTAAGCGGCGTGGAGTTGTTTTCAGCGCATTTGCATAATAATCGAGCTTTTTCTCATTCCGATAATTAAGGTGAAGAAGTTCCCTAAAGCGGATCGCAATTTTTTTGTCCTCCAGGTTATCGAAATGAACATCTTTACTATGCAATCCTTGCGATAAAAATGCAGATCTGATTAACATCGCCTGCACGGCATTGTGCACAATATCGCGTACCAATGG
>Ga0308165_1004133_pt1 | contig 14681 bp, 14 predicted proteins | sample PhyWR2_FD_201032 | JGI IMG/M metagenome (GOLD analysis project Ga0308165, IMG submission 201032) | Phyllosphere microbial communities from UC Gill Tract Community Farm, Albany, California, United States - DLSLW.R2 | ecosystem: Host-associated > Plants > Phyllosphere > Unclassified | place: USA...
ATTCTTAAGATCTTCTTGCAAACAGGAAACAGCTTGGAAATACTGACCGAAATAGAGTGCTTATTCATGAATAACATTGAGCCAGTTAGACCTGAAAGGCATGTGGTTAGAACAACAGTAAAAAGAAAAAGAGGTAAATATCAAACGTTTACCAACTACCGAAGAGCTATCTAAACAATATTTATAACCAATGCTTTAACCCTTAACTAAATGACATTGAGCGGCAGCTCCCGACTTTTCGGCGGGACTACAGCGTATGGCGGGAACAAACTTATATAGTAGCACGGAAAAGGCTTTACTAAAAAATAAACACACTATATATAAGTATAACCAAAACATCCAACAAATAGACTTCGGAAGTCTCTATCACCTAACTATACGGTAACACTGAAATTTTGAACAATAATTAATACTTTTATGCCTTAATTAAAATCGTCCCAAAAAAATGAAATTGATGCTCAAACTATACCTTTCGCTGCTTTTTATTGGCATAGTTGAAATTAGTTATGCCCAAAATTACAAAAACGAGCTTGTTGTAATTTCTGAGAATGATGCATATATAGACATTACCAGCGATCGCTATTATACCAACGGTGCATTTATTAAATATAGGCATGCCTTAAATGGAGAAAATTTAAAAGTGGGAAGAAGTAAGGAGATCATCGGTTTTGAACTTGGCCAAAAAATATACAACCCCTATTATAGCTTTGTACCAAACCCTGCGCTACATGATCGCCCTTTCACAGCCTATCTTTATGGTGAAGCAAATTATAGCCGTTTTTATACAAATAAACAGATGTTAAGGGTTTCTGCTCAGATTGGTATTACAGGGAAGGATGCTTTGGGCGAAGAATTTCAGAAAGCATTTCATAAACTGGTAGGCCAAAATCAGATTGAAGGCTGGGAATATGGCCTAAATAGTGAGCCTACATTAAACTTCGGTGTAGAATACAATAAACTTTTAGTGAGCACGAATAATAAAATATTTGATATTACCGGAACAACATCGGCTGCGCTTGGTAATGTAATTACTAAAGCAAACCTTGGTGCCATGCTCCGATTGGGCAGATTTAATGATATGGATGGCTCTGCGGCTTTTAACAGTTTGGTGAGTAACAACAATACAAATAAAGCGCAGCGCAAATACGAGCTTTTTCTTTCTGTAAGTCCGCAGTTACATGCTGTTGCTTTCGATTCGAGTTTGCAGGGCGGCTTATTTTTGAACGATAAAGGACCAATAACCTTTAAACCTAAACGTATTGTTTTTACCACACAGGTGGGCTTAACTTTCGCTATTGCGCGCTGGACAGCCAATTATACTGCTACTTTTACTTCGAACGAGGTTAAAAATAGTGCCACCGGCTATCGTTATGCCTTTTATAGTCTTGCTTACCGTTTTAGTAAAAGCTAATGAAAAAACAACTACTCTTTCTTATTACAACTATTGCGGGCTTTACCTTTGCAAAGGCTCAGATCGCTCCAGAAAATCATTCGATTATTTTGAAGCCTGTATTTGGAACTCATGTAAATAGTGATCAGGGGCATTTGCTCCAAGATCAGATTACAGGTTTTGACGCGGCTTATTTTAAAGATATTAGTCAGAACAGCGATAAATGGATCGGATTTATTGGTGCTAAATCGTACGGCATCGGCTTCATTTTCAGGGATCTTAGCAAATTAAAAGGCACAAAAGATACGTCGGCAAATGCTTTTGGACAGGTATATGGCCTAGTGGCACAAATGGATTTTGAACTATTCAAAGTTGGGAAGGTTAAATTTAATTTTACGCCAGGGGTTGGCTTGGGTTATACCAATAAATATTATTACAACAATACCAAAAACAGATTTTTGGGAAGTCCTATCAACGAAACAATAAAGGCTGATTTGGGCATGGAGCTGCCACTAACCAAATACACCGATTTACTGGCTGGTTTTGGCTTTTTACACGTATCGAATGGTGGTGCAACTGTACCCAATGGTGGACTAAATACTGGAAATGTTTATATCGGCCTCAAATTAAACAATAAGAAAACATTAACAGCTGAGCGGAAAAGCACTTACACCACACTGCAAAGAAATTCTATTGAGCTTAGTGCAGGTTTAGGTGCTAGGGGATTATTTGGCGATCGTACAAAAAGCTTATACAAAAGTGGATTATATGCTGGTTACAACTTTTACCTGAATGATGTAATTTCGCTTAAAGCTGGTGCTGATGCGGTTTATTATTTCACCACTTTTGATCCTAATAATTTTGCAGGAACATTCCAGAATTATGGCTCGTCTTATGATAAATGGCGTACAGGAGTAAGTATTGGCGCCGATATTAATTTATGGCGCGTAACTGTTGCAGCACAGATCGGGAAATATATCCATTACAACAGGTTAATGGAAAAAGCCACCTGGTACTGGACTTTCGGCCCTACATTTAACATCACACCGCATTTGGGTTTGCAAGCAAAAACTTATATGCACTTTGCCCAAGCCGATTATGTAAACTGGGGTTTAGTTTACCGATTTTAATACTGCCCTGTACTCAACAATACCAATGTACAAGCTTCAACAGGCTCAATATTATGTTGATCTAATAGTTTTTCGAGTTCGTAATTTTCTGTACCGGGGTTGAAAATGACCCGTTTAGGCTTTGTTGCCAAAATATAATCGTGATATTGCGGCTGCAGCGCAGGACCTATATATAGGGTTATGGTATCAATATCAGTATATATTTCGCCGGGTTTTTCGATTTCAACTCCTGCTACTTCTCCTTTTTTTATACCTACGTTAACAATATCGTGATTAAAACGTTTGAGCATATTGGCTGCTTTGTATGCATACCTGGATGGATCTGGCGATGCGCCTATAATAAGGGTTTTTTTCATTTTTATAAAATTGATTACACAGATTTAAGGATTAAACAGACTAAAACTTTGAGAGCAAAGCAATTTGCCCGGAATGGTATGCGTGGTGTTGCGTTAAACCACTTACAAGTTCTGCATTGGTTACCCCTGTTCCTAAAGCTGGATTTCTTTCGCTCTTCACATCATCATCCCATTGGTTATCTTTTATATTTTCACAAACCCTAATCAGTTCTTCGTTTGCTATCTTAAAATTAAAGATAATCCGTTCCCAAGCTTTAGGTGTTCTACTTTCGGGTACTGGCCAATCGCCCATTGCAGGTTCTCCTGCTGGTTTACCCGTTAATCTTGAGGTAACCTCTTCTGTCCATGCGGTTAAATGAAGGGCAATTTCGGCAATAGAATGCGCGCCAGGAACGAAATGGCTAAACGCACTTTCGGGGTTAACATTATTTAATGTTTGCATTACATGGTTACCGTGCCATGCATCGCCATTAAAGGCCTTTTTTATCTCGTTCGTAATATTAAACATACCAAAACAACAATTTTGGCAAAATAAAGTTTGTTAAGATGCATTCAATATTGCATTTGCACAATTTATTCCATCTATTGCAGCCGATACGATTCCGCCTGCATAACCAGCTCCTTCTGCGCAAGGATATAAACCTTTTACCTGTGGATGCTGATAGGTTTCTTTATCTCTCGGAATCCGAACTGGTGATGATGTTCTACTCTCTACCCCAACTAAAATGGCTTCGTTTGTATAATAGCCCTTTATCTTTTTGCCAAATAAAGGCAATGCCGCACGCAAACTATCGGAGACGAAATTTGGCAGAATGTTATCAAGCATCGAACTTTTAGTTCCCGGCAGATATGAATTCTTGGGCAGATCGATGGACAGTTTATTGTTTACAAAATCGACCATGCGTTGTGCGGGTGCAACCAAATTGCCTCCACCAGCCTCAAAAGCCATTTTTTCGATTTCTGATTGAAAATGCAACATCCGAAGTGGATCGTAACCCTGAACATCATCTAAAGTAACCTGAACAACGGTTCCTGAATTGGCGTAAGGATTATTACGTTTTGATGGCGACCAGCCATTAACTACAATTTCATTTTCGCCTGTAGCACATGGGGCGATAATCCCGCCTGGGCACATACAAAAAGAAAACACGCCACGTGCACCAACTTGCTCTACCAAACTATAATATGCTGGTGGTAAAAACTCCGAACGGGTATCACAGTGGTATTGTGCAGTATCAATAATTTCTTGGGGATGTTCAATCCGTACGCCCAAAGCAAAGGGCTTGGCCTCGATCAGGATATTTTTACGGTTCAACAATTCATATACATCCCTTGCAGAATGGCCTGTTGCCAGGATAATATCATCGGCAAGCAGTTTTTCTTCAAAATTAATCTCTATTCCTTGCACTTTACCAAAATCGACCAGAATATCGGTCATCTGGCTATCAAATCTTAACTCACCACCTGCATTCAGAATGGTATCCTTTATGGAAGTGATGATATGTGGAAGTTTGTTTGTACCGATATGCGGACGGGCATCAATAGCAATATCGGGTTCTGCACCGTGGTTTACAAAAACCTGAAGCACTTTATTAATATCACCACGTTTATTGGATCGGGTATATAATTTTCCGTCAGAATAGGTACCTGCACCACCTTCGCCATAACAATAATTGGATTCGGTATTTACCAAACCTTGTTTATTGATCGCTGCTAAATCTCTACGGCGCTGTTTTACATCTTTTCCGCGTTCGATAATAATTGGTTTTAATCCATTTTCGATACATTGTAAAGCAGCAAACAAACCCGCCGGCCCTGCACCGATAATAATTACAGGTTTAGCTGTACTTACATTGGGATAATTGATGGTATAAATTTCTGGAATAGCTTCTTCATCAACAAAAACCTTTACCTGCAGACGAAAAATAACTTTTCGGGAACGGGCATCTATAGATCTTTTAAGGATTTCAAAACTTTTAATTCTGGATCCGGATAATTTTAAGGCTTCAGCAAGTTTCTCTTTAATAACTTCAGTTTGCTCAACCTGATGCGGGAGCAAAGTAATTTCGATGTCTTTTTGCATATCAAGTCGGGTTTTTATCCCGAATGGTACAAAGATAAGGATCTGAAAGCATATTTGATGATTTCAGAATATGGGTAAAAATTATCAGTGGGCCAAAGTAAATGCCTTTATGTTTTTTGGAAAGCAACTACAGTATTCCATAGGCGGCTTTCTCCCCGCTCTACCTCCTGCCCCGCCGAAACCTGTGCAACAAGCAAGCACACCATAAAACAAGTATAAACTGTGCTTAAAACCGGGGGCATGCGTTCGATCGGGTTTAATTAGGTTGATTTCTGCTACTATGTCGATTTTCCGCGCTATAGCCCGAAGTTATTAGCCCTGATCGAAGCGGCTCCCGACGTAAAGTCGGGAAAAACAATGAACAGTAAACACTAATGAAAGCGAAAGACCTTGCGCTTCAAATAAAAAAACGAGATTTAAATCGTTACATTTTACACGCTCATAAACAAAATCTTCCGTTTAACTATACCTAGAACCCATACCTGGCTTGTCAACCTGGCAGATAATTAACGAAACTGTAACAAAGGCATACAATTTGATATCTAATTCGTAAATTGACCATAATTCAATTTGATAAAAAGACAAAAACCATAAAAATGAAAAGATTAATATTTGGAATTCTTGCTGCAGTTATAGCGGTAAGCACTTTAAGTTCATGCGGATACAATAGCATGGTTAAATTGGATGAGAACGTTAAATCGAAATGGGGAACCGTACAAACCCAATACCAAAGAAGGGCTGATTTAATTCCGAACCTGGTAGCCACTGTAAAAGGTGCAGCTAAATTTGAGCAAGGTACTTTAACTGCGGTGACTGAGGCACGTGCAAAAGCAACTCAGATGACTGTTAAAGCGGACGAATTAACTCCAGAAAACATTCAGAAATATCAAGCTGCTCAAGGCCAATTGAGTCAGGCGTTGGGTAAGTTATTGTCAATTACCGAAAACTATCCGGAATTAAGGGCTACTCAACAATTCAGCGATTTATCTGCTCAGTTAGAAAGCACCGAAAATAGGATTACTGTTGCCCGTAAAGATTTTAACGATGCTGTACAGGAATACAATGGCAAAATCAGATCATTCCCTACCAATTTAACTGCCGGTATGTTTGGTTTTAAACCAAAAGGATATTTCGAAGCCGATGCTTCTGCAAAAGATGCACCCAAAGTAGAATTTTAATATTCTCCACACAATATATAAGGGTAGTGAATGTTTATTTAACTGAACATTTATTACCCTTTTTACTTCATATAAAATATACACATGTCGTTATTTTCAGATATTGAACAAGAAAAAATAGCAAATGCGATCTCCAACGCTGAAAAAGCAACTTCAGGAGAAATCAGAATTGCTATTGATAAACACTGCGAGGGCGATCCATATGAAAAAGCCATCGAATATTTTGCAAAACTGGATATGGACAAAACAGCAAAAAGAAATGGTGTACTGGTTTATCTGGCACATGCAGATCATAAATTTGCCATTATTGGTGATGTTGGAATTAACCAGGTGGTGCCAGAAAATTTTTGGGAAACCACTAAAGTTGCCATGACGGCACATTTTGCAAAAGGCTACTTAGCTGATGGCATTATTGCTGGGGTAGCATTGGCCGGAGAAAAACTGGCCTTGTTCTTTCCTCCTCAAAAAGGTGATATTAATGAATTACCGAACGATATTGTTTTTATGGATAACCTAGAGAACAAATAAGAGATGAAGAAAATATTCCTTTTATCACTTTTCAGCTTATTATTTGCTTTTGCCTTTGCGCAGGATTTCCCAGAAAAGCCCAATAATTTGGTGAATGATTATGCCAATGTATTGTCTGCAGAGCAAAAACAGTCGCTAGAAAGTAAGCTGGTAACCTTTAACGATTCGTCTTCTACTCAAATTGCCATAGCCATATTAAAATCGGTAGGTGATTACGATATTAATGAATATGCAGTAGAACTGGGAAGAAAATGGGGCGTTGGCCAAAATGGCAAAAACAATGGCATTATGATCGTTGTAGCTGTTGGCGACCGAAAAATTTCCATTCAAACCGGTTACGGCTTAGAAGGTGCGTTACCAGATATTTACGCTAAACGTATTATTGACAACGACATTAAGCCCAATTTTAAAGCAGGCAATTATTATGCAGGTTTAGATGAAGGTACCACTTCAATTATAAAGTATACCAGGGGCGAATATAAAAACGACAATCCGAAGACTTCTTCAAAGAAGGGCGGCTCTGGCAGTATTGTCATTATTGTCATTATTGTAATCGTAATCATCATCATTATGCGCAAAGGTGGTGGTGGCGGAAGTGAGGTAATTGGTGGCCGCGGGGCATCTAATGCTTTATTTTGGGCCATGCTTTTTGGAAGTGGTGGCGGTGGTCGTAGTAGCGGCGGGGGCTGGGGAGGTGGTTCTTCAGGTGGTGGCGGCGGATTTGGCGGCTTTGGTGGAGGAAGTTTTGGAGGAGGTGGCTCTAGTGGAAGCTGGTAGTCCATAGTCCATAGTCCATAAGTTGGAAACTGTTTACGTTTGAAAGTTACAAAACATTCCAAAGTTGCAAAAATTTAAACACTACAATACCAATGTATAGAAGAGATTTAATTACTGCAGAGATACAGAAGCTTGCCCAGGTTCTTGCCCGTATTATGGGGCTCAAACTAGAGGGTAAACTGGCTGAAGCCAATCAAATTTTTGATGAAACCATGGAAAGTGGTTTTCAATTGCCAAAGGAAATTCTTGAAAGTAACGATCTTAAGATCTTTGAAAACTGGTTAACTGAAGGTAATCTACCTCCAGAAAAGCTCGATTCTTTGAGTGAATTTCTCTATTATGAATTGGGCATAAATCAAAATAGAAATCAAACCATTGCACCAAAGCTTAATTTGGTTTATCAATATTTGTCAGATCAGCACAAGATTGTACATTTGGTAAACCTGCACCGACAGAAAACAATCCAACAGTATATCAGTTAGGCGTTGGCAGTTTTTAGTTTTAAATAAACTCAATTAACATCAATAATGATTATAGAAAAGTGGCAGAAAATTGCCTCTAAATATTTAGTAAGAGAAAAGTGGGCTACTTTAAGGGTAGATGAAGTAAAACTTCCTGACGGCATTATAAAAGATGACTATTATGTTCTGGAATATCCCAATTGGGTAAATGCAATTGCATTAACTGAAGAAGGAAAAATTATTATGGTGCGTCAATACCGTCACGCAGCCGATATTGTTTCACTCGAAGTTCCGGGAGGCGTAATTGATGGTGATGAAACACCAGAAGTTGCTGTTAAACGTGAGCTTTTAGAAGAAACCGGTTACAGTTTTAAAACCTGCAAACTTATTGCCGAGCTTTATCCTAATCCGGCAACTGCCGATAATAGAACTTTTACTTATATTTTAACTGGCGGCGTTAAAACTCACGACCAGCATTTAGATGAACACGAAATATTAAATGTTGAGGAATATACCATTAATGAAGTTAAACAGTTAATTAAAGACAATAAAATAGCTCAGGCGCTGCATGTTGCCGCGTTATACTATGGCTTAGCCGAGCTGGACAAACTTTAACATCAGCATTAAAAATATAAAGCTCCCTATCAAAAATTAAGGAGCTTTTTTTAGCGGACCGTTTTACCTCCTAAAACCTGATACGCCTTTTCGAGGTATAATTGTTTATCTTTTTTTTCATCTCCGCTAAGCTGACCAATTTTAACATCACCGGTCAGCCCCTCCCCAATTTTTCCATAATGTTTTAAATGCCTGTCGATAGTAATACCTTCAGTTAATACCAAAAAAGCTCCATCATTAAGTTTATGTTCCTGATTTGCTGAAGTTAAGCCATTGGTTTTGTTTCCAATTGTGGTAACATTTTTCTGCCCTACAAATGATATTGCAGCAAATTCGGCGCTACTTGCTGTTTTTTCGTTCACCAATACCACAAGGTTAGGGTTCTTGATTTTTATTTTCTCATTATCGATTTTAAATAGATAAACTGCTTTTTTGTTTTCGAAAAATCTATCATCTTTAAAATTAAAAAAAATATTTCTCCCATTTCCATCTTTCCAGCCGATAACGTTAGACTGATCGAGCAAAGGCGCAATTGCTGCATACATTGGTGCAAACATACCTCCTTCATTGTTACGTAGATCCAAAATCCATCCTTTAGGTTTTTGAGCCGAAAGTTTTAACAGTTCAGCTCTGAAACGGTTTGCAAATTCGTTCCACTCATTCATATTATAGCTATAAAATGCCGGCAAAGCAATATAAGCATAGCGGTTTTCTAAAAATGCTGTTTGTATTATGGGAAAAGGTATCCCGCTTGCCCGGTAACCTTTTATATAGGCTTCTACCGTTTCTGGCGGGAAAAATTTAGAATGCGAGTCACCCAATTTCTCCAGTACTTCTTTTATAATAGGATAGCTTTCCTTGATGTTTTTTAACTTACCGATCTTTTGTGCAACCTCCAGTTCAATTTTATCCCAATTCATTTTGCCGCTGTTTATCGACCTGGTTTTTATAATCGTGAGCGCCTTTTCTACGTAATTTTTAATGCTGTCTCTACTTTCAATTTTGCCTATTGCGCTAGTGTGGAGGCCAAGAAATACTAATAGCGCTAGAAGAATTTTTTTCATATATTTCTGAGGGTCATTGAACAGATTTAATGGCAAAATTGAGCTGTGTATCCTTATTCGATAGAATATCTTTAATTTTTGGTTTAATTATTTTATTGATTTTCACTCCTTTTCCTTGTGCAAGCATTCCATCGGGATAATAAATGGCATTACCGGTAAAATGGATATTGTAATTTCCGGGAATGTTAATTTGTTTTTCGTCGCCATCGGCTCCTGCCGTTTGTTCGCCAATGGTAACCGCGTTTGGGAATATATGCTGCAAATTCATAGTGTTCCACTCCGATAAACTCCGGGTATCCGAATTAACAATTATGCATACCTTGCCAGTATATCTAAAACCTTCAGTCTTTACACCGTCGGGGTAATAGGTAAAAGTGCCTGGTATTGAGGAAAAGCTCCCCAGGTTTGCAGCATCAGCCTGAAAATATTGGGCGAAGAGGGTATGCTGTTTTGAGAATTTTTTATAGATGTAATGAAAGACAAAGCCGCCCCAGCTGGGATAACCCCGCATATCGAAAATCATTCCTTTTTGTTTTGCAGCTAAATTTAAAATAGAATCCATTTTTGCATCCAAATGATCATCTTGTACATCATTCAAAAGGTTGCGTATTTTATCAATATTGAAATAGGCAATTCCATTATCCATTACTTTAAATGGCAAAATGCTTTCCTTAACCTTCAACTTAGCAGTCATATAATTATTGATTGCCTTGATACCGTTACTATTTTTTGAGGTTACAAAACTTACAAAAAGCTCCTTTTTCTTCCCTGATGAAGATATAGTTAAACGAAAACGTGAAGAATCGTTACTCCACATCAAGTTGGTAATGTAATTATTGAGTTTAAAAATCAAGGTATTCCGGTTTGAGGCAGAAAGCAATTTGTTAAGTTTGTCTATCCTTTCGCTTATTGGTATTCCATTAATTGCCAAGATTAAATCGCCAGTCTTTACATCGGCATCTGCACACAAATCAGGTACAATAATTCCAATTACTAATATTTTATTGTCGATAATCTGATAGTCGAATGGTGGGTAATAGCTGTTTTTAAAGATTTCTCTCTTATAAGTTAAATCAGCATAAAAGCGGTTATAAGCATGGGTATCTTTCAGTTTGGACACAATTTTAAGCAGTAATAACTCATAATCTATACGAGAAGCACAGTTTTTAAAATCCATAATATTGTTTTTCACTGTTTGGTCCCAGCTTTCATTCATTAAAGCTTTATGCGGATAGAGGTAATCAATCACGCCTTGTAGTTTAGCCAGCGCCAGTAGCCTCATCGCCAAAGGCAGGTTAATGGAATCGGGAAACTTATATTTCCGCTCGTTAGGTATTTCTGAAGTATAATTCAGAGCAGGCACATAATGTTTGCCAAGAGTATCGCGGTGCGTATACACATATAGTAGCTTATTTTTCAATCCAGTGTTGATCAGTACGTTCTTCAGGCACCATTGATGTAAAGCACTGATTTTCAAAGCAGAAAGATCACCATCTTTCAGGTTTTCGTCATTGCTCCCAAGATCAGTAATCATCTCCATCAAAAATGTATTCAGTTCAGCTTTGGTATTGATATTACCCAAAAGGCATTGCTTTTTCATAAAAACAGCATCGGCATCTTCTTTCCCTCTGGTAAACCGTGGATGATAGTATTTCAAAAAATTCCATGTTTTAAAAAACAGAAAATACTTTTCGGTTTCGTTTATTGGCTGCGCGTTGGCCCGATAGCAAACGGAAATAAGAAGCAAAATATAAAGTGAAGATTTTAACAGATTTTTCATTTCCTGACATTTAATTTTCTTCAAAATTGCGAAAGAGAGAAGGTGATTAACGGATACAATTGACCAAAGTCTGTATTTTGTTGACGAACTGCCCGATTGATCAAAAAAGGACTACACTCCTCAAATTTCGGCATTGGTGTATAAAATCCGTGCTTTCGTACTTTTTAGTATAACCTTATAATTGGATTATGTTATTTTTAAGAAATTTCGGAGATGAGAAAAGCGCATTTTACTTATTTACATATCGGCTATTGGTTTATTTTGTGGCTCAAAGAGCTGCTCTTTGGCTTTCAGACCTTTAATATAGGCGATCTAAATTTCGCAAGCATTGCGTCTACACTCGGCGTTAAGCTTATCACGCTTCTTTTTCCGATCTGCATTTTTTACACCAATTTTTTTGTACTGGTGCCCATATTGGTGAGAAAGAAAAAAATTGTACTGTATGTTATATCCCTGATCATTTTGTTCTCACTGCTTGCCCCTATCCATAAATATGTATATGCAACGCTGCTACCACAAAAATTTAACTGGTACTCTTATGTCTATTTAGACAAACTGAATTTTTGGTTATCCTTTCAAACCTTGCTATTCGAAAACTATGTGTATATATTTTTTAGCATCGCAATAAGTTATGTTGACGAATATTTTGAAACACAGAAAAAACAGCAGGAACTTGCCAAAGAGCAGGCGGTAACCGAACTGGCCTATTTAAAATCGCAGATCAATCCACATTTTTTATTTAATACCCTCAACGATATTTATGCGCTCACCTATCAAAAAGCGAAAGAAGCACCAGAAGCTGTACTAAAATTATCAGAACTCTTGCGGTATATGCTTAAAGAAAGTAACGACAGGTTTGCCCCGATTGAAAGAGAAATAGTTTACCTAAAGAACGTGGTAGAGCTTTATGAAATCGGACAAAAAGGTATTGCTTATATCGATCTGGAAATTAACGGTGATGAAACCGGGAAAGAAATTGCTCCGTTGATCCTGATCAACTTTGTGGAGAATGCTTTTAAACATGGAATAGTAAACGATGCCGAAAATCCGGTAAAGATCAAACTTTCCATCAACGAAAGTGATTTTAATTTTGAAGTTTCCAACAAAAAGAACAACGATTATAAGGACAAAACCGGGGGAATAGGTCTTGCCAACGTTCAGAGGCGACTGGCATTGATTTACCCAGATCGGCACAAACTTGTGATTACCGACGAAAATGATACTTTTACCATTAACCTGAATATTAAAAATATATGATCCGTTGCGTAGTTGTTGATGATAAGCCGTTGGCTATCGATATTCTAAATGATTACATCAGTAAAGTGCCAGATTTGATATTGGTGTTTAGCAGTACCAATCCTTTAACCGCTTTAGAATATGTAATGAAAAACGAAGTCGATCTTGTTTTTCTGGATATACAGATGCCCCAGCTCAACGGTGTTCAGTTTATGAAAATCGTTAATGAAAAATGCCAGATCATTCTAACTACAGCCTATGCTGAATATGCCCTGGATGGTTTTGAAAACAACGCGATTGATTACCTGCTAAAACCGGTATCTTTCGAACGTTTTTACAAGGCGGTGCAAAAAGCAGTGCGCCATTCTAGTTTAGCAAAAGCGGTTCAACCAACCATTACTTATCAGCCTGTCGAACCTGAAAATGATTTTATTTTCGTAAAAACAGAATATAAACTGGTTAAGGTTAATACCGATGATATCCTCTTTGTAGAAGGCATGCAAAATTACGTTTCTATCCAAACCAAAATCGATAGAATTTTATCGCTTCAGAACATTAAAAAAACGGAAGAACAACTTCCTAAAAAGCAATTTATAAGGGTACACAAATCCTATATTGTTGCAGTAAAGAAGATAAATAGCATCGAAAGAAGTAGAATATATATAGGAGAAACGATTATCCCCCTGGGAGATGTTTACAAAGAAGATTTTTACAAACTGATAGAAGGAAAATAACAAAGGCTCGATAAATACCGGGCCTTTGTTATTATTGCATAAACTGATGAACATGAACGAACGGTTTTAATATAACCCTTCTACCTTTCAATTCCTGAACTTGGTTTAGCTCATTTTTAATTTCTTTTGGATATCGTGTACATAAGCTTTAAACTTTTTGTCGGTATCGATTAAATCTTCAACCGTTTGACAAGCATAAATTACCGTACTGTGATCGCGGCCACCGAAAAAAGCACCGATCGTTTTCAATGATGATTTTGTATGACTTTTAGAAAGGTACATCGAAATCTGACGTGCCTGAACAATTTCGCGTTTACGTGTTTGCGATTTAACCATATCAACAGGAACTTCGAAATACTCGCAAACCAATTTCTGGATGTACTCCATTGAAATTTCTTTGGAGGTATTTTTGATGAAGTTCTTCAACATCTGTTTAGCAAGGGCTAAATCGATGTCTTTTTTATTCAAAGTAGCTTGCGCTAACAGAGATACCATAGCACCTTCTAGCTCACGAACGTTGTTATCAATGTTATGTGCAACATATTCTACAACCTCGCCAGGTAACTCAATACCGTCAGCATACATTTTCTTTCTTAAAATAGCAATACGCGTTTCCAAATCAGGAATCTGCAAATCAGCAGAAAGGCCCCATTTGAAACGGCTTAACAAACGTTCTTCCAAACCAGCCAAATCTTTCGGTGCTTTATCAGATGTTAAGATGACCTGTTTGCCCGATTGGTGTAAGTGGTTAAAAATATGGAAGAAAATATCCTGTGTTTTTTCTTTACCTGCAAAGTTATGCACATCATCCATAATGATCACATCCATTGCCTGGTAAAAGTTAACGAAATCGTTAATGGTGTTGTTTTTTAATGAATCTACAAACTGCTGGCAGAATTTCTCACAGCTTACATAGATCACCAACTTATCTGGCATGCTGCGTTTAATCTCATTACCGATTGCCTGAGCCAAGTGCGTTTTACCCAAACCTACTCCACCGTAAATCATTAATGGGTTAAAAGATGTACCTCCTGGTTTAGCTGCCACAGCGTAACCTGCAGAACGTGCCAAGCGGTTGCAATCTCCCTCAATATAATTTTCGAAAGTATAGTTAGAATTTAATTGTGGATCAACATTTAATTTTTTTAATCCAGGGATAATAAAAGGGTTTTTAATGTCCTTATTGATGGAAACCGGAATCGGCATCGATTGTACCTTTGCCTCCGCTCCATTTCCATTTGAGGGCATATTGGTAGTATAAGGATTACCGCTGTTAGATGATTTATCAACAACGATGTTATATTCCAACCTGCCATCCTCTCCAAGTTGCTTTTTTACAGTCTTACGTA
>Ga0308165_1004135_pt1 | contig 14679 bp, 12 predicted proteins | sample PhyWR2_FD_201032 | JGI IMG/M metagenome (GOLD analysis project Ga0308165, IMG submission 201032) | Phyllosphere microbial communities from UC Gill Tract Community Farm, Albany, California, United States - DLSLW.R2 | ecosystem: Host-associated > Plants > Phyllosphere > Unclassified | place: USA...
AGCGATCCCAGTCGGCTCCCGTCACTTCAAAACCGGAGAAGTTAAGATCGGTGACTTCGCCGTCTTTTTCCGTCAGTTTGACGTTAATACGGGTACGTCCCTGAACGACCTGGAAGCGGTTAGCAATTCCGAGGTCGCTGAACAGGTGCTGAAAACCTTCCTGGTTCTCTTTACCCAGGAAGCCACCAACAGTGACATCAATACCTAAATCTTTAAGCACTTTGGCGACGTTGATACCTTTACCTGCCGCATGAAGGCCGGTAGTACGCACCAGATTCACTTCGCCACGCTCAATTTCCGCGCAGTAACCGACTAAATCATAAGCTGGATTTAGCGTTATTGTTGCAACACGTCTGCTCATTGTGCACCTTCTCCGAGACCCGCAGCTATGGCTTCGCCGATAGCCTTCAGCGCCTGTTCAGCTTCTTCCCCCTGGGCATTAAAGCGCAGGCGGTGACCTTTTTTAACACCCAGTGCAACCACTTTCATCAGGCTGCGACCATTGGCCGGTTTTCCTGTTCCGTCGAGGTTTATCACCGTCACTTCACAGTTGAACTGCTTGATGGTATTGACCAGAACCGTCCCCGGACGAGCATGAAGGCCATGTTCATTTTTAATCACAAACTCAGCGCTTAATGCCGAATCGGTCTCGACATCATCAGAGGTCAGTAACATCAGTAATAAGGAAGCATCAGCGGTTAATAATTTCTCTGCTGCTTTGGTTGTCAGCAACGCATCCAGGCGCTTAAGCACCGGAAGTGGCTTATCATCCACCTGCGCGACGGTCACCAGCAGTGAAACCGGCTTTTCCTGCGCGTCAAAACGCGCGGCCGGACGGCTGACGGCAATAGCACTGGCCAGATTGCCTTCAGCACTGTCGTTCAGCCAGACGCCAGCACCCAGGTAAACCGGGGATGTCGATACAACATGGCTAACAAAACTCGCGTCAACCGCCTGAGCTTGTTTAAGACGCCCGGCATTTAATGCCTGCAAAGTGACTAAATCCTGGGTATCCACATTCAGCGTCAGCATGCTGTTATCCAGCAGCAGATCTGCGGTTTGCGTTTCACCCATCAGCAAAGCGCGTAACTCTTCAGCCTGGGTCGCTGATTTCAGCTGTTCAGCAATATTGTCATCACTCAGCACATGCGTCAGTTGACGCAGCAGGCCAAGGTGTTCATCTGAACTGGCGGCGATACCAATAGCCACATAGGCCTGCTGGCCGTCACCCCAGGTCACGCCCTGCGGAAACTGAAAGACTTGCACACCGGTTTTCAGCACCAGATCGCGGGTATCGGTAGTGCCATGAGGAATAGCAATCCCGTTCCCCAGATAGGTTGAGGTTTGCTGCTCACGGGCCAGCATGCCGTTGACGTAACCTTCGCCTGTATATCCCGCCTGCTCAAGTGCAGCGGCAATCAGACGGATAGCCTCTTCTTTATTACCGGCGGCACAACCGGGATGAATATTCTGGGCAGATAGCTGGAACATGTTGCTCCTCTCCTATGTGTTGAATCGATTCAGTCTCTTCACAAAAAAAATCGACATCGGACTGGCTGAAGATGATTGAAAGAACGCTGAAACGTTTCAATTATTCTTGATCTGATTGGCTGCGATCGCAATAAATCTCGCTTTTCTATGCTCAGAATTTTGAGCTTCAGCACATTTTCAGCTGAAAACGACCTGTTAGCTGAAGCTTTTAAGGCAAGATTGGACGGCTATCCGTAAATGAGCTGAACGCGGGATTCAGGGAGAAGCCGAGTATGAGAAGGATTCGGCAAGGCAGTCTGTACGTGAAATAATTCGGGCGAGTTGTCGCCCGATTAAGTGTTATTCAAGGCTGGATACGTTTTCCTTCAGCGTCAAGTAAATAGGTTAAGAGCGCGGTACCATCACTGCCAACACGAAATTCACCGTAGCGAGCATTCTCAAAACGTTCCGCATGTCCTTCCTGGAAGAAGTAACTGGGTGTGCCGATTTGCAATGCACGGTCAGCAAGATGATATTTCATCAATACTTCTTGTGGTTTCAGCACCTCCCCCTGAGAAAGGCGCGCCTGTCTAGCGTGATGCAGTTCATCAAGTTCAACAACAAGGGTTCCAGCGCTGTCAGGCCGAGTCTGGCCTTCATGCCAGTACTGCCGATAGACCTTGCGAGCAAGGGCATAATCCAGCGCCATATAATCACCTTGCATCAGCGATCGGGGGTCAACTGGAGCCAGCTCCATAATCACGACAGTCCCTTTTTCCAGTACCTGTTCTTTCTGGAAAATAGAGAGATTCACGAGGATAAGCGCGACCAGAATAGTGCCCGCGGTAAGCCATTTCAGCACGAGGTTAGTTTGCATGAGCCCCTCCGGTTGTCGCTGGGAGTAACTGGTTAGCCGCCCAGGCCAGACATAACAACAGCAGCCCACTTGCTAATAATAACAGTGACTTATACAACAAGGTGACATCAAGGAAATAATACCAGTTAAGGAGATACCACATCAGAAAACAGCCTGTGATGACTAACAATCCTTTGCTGCCCTGATAGCGAGCGGCTAATAAAAATATCAATCCGAGGCCAATCCCCGGAGCAAAGGTAGCAATGGCACCGCAGACAATAGCAGCGGGCAGATAAACAATGCGCGTGGGAGCCTTAAAAACGAGTGCATGAATAAATGCACTGACGATAACCCCCACCGCTATCCCTGCGCCAGGCAACTGAAGCAGACCGTTATTAAAAGAGTATCCCCAGAAGATTTCACCCAGGATATCAGACGGCATACTGGAAAAAGACTGTATAGCCAGTCCGATGGGAATGCCATAGAGCAGCGCCGCCATCGGCTGTTGATGAGACGCAGCCCAAGGGTGTTCCTGGTGGGTGAGCACCCATAGCCATAAAGCGACGATACCGGCGATCAGCCATACCATCAGCACGAATGTGAACTTATAGGGTAGCCAGACACTGATAAGCGCCGCCGATGAAGGAATAAAAAGAAACACCAGAGCGGAAACCGCCATAATCCGATACAAAGGGTCAGGCATCGCCACGGCCATTAATGCAATGACGGGCAGGCACCACAGGGTATTGATGAAGTCATGGTGGGTCCAGAAGGGTTCAACCAGTAAATAAACACCAATACATAAGCCACTGGTAGCAGCGATAGCCCATGCCAGCCCAATATGGCGCTGACCGATGCTTTCTTTCCGCAACATCATTCTTGCCAGTACCGCGATGATTAATGATATCAATACCAGGCTAATGCCTGCTGACTCATCAAGCAGGTCAGTCACGAAGAGCAACAGCACTAACAGGCAGAGAGAAATTACCGCGGCAACCCAGCAACCTACCGCCAAAGCTCCGCGTAGGTACCAGAGCAAATGGGATGACCTATCTGAGGTTGAAATTTCTGCCACTTGAGCATCATTTAATAACCGATGCTGCTGAAGTTCTTGTAACAGAAGAGCTTCATCACTCAGCGCCTGTTTCGCCGTCTTCGGAGCGGGCATCTTACGCCGCCAGTGCAGCAATAACGCACAGCCCGCAACTAATAGCAGCACCATCAGTACACCGATAAGAAACAGCGAGCCGATATCCCAGGAGGTCACTAAGCGTATTATCAATACATAACCGACCGCTATCAGGCTAATAACGCCGAACATTAACATACACAAATCGGGTCGCTGGTAACGGTAATAGAGATAGCCAGCGGCCAGAATAACGCCCAGGAAGATGAACGGCGTCAGAGAAACGTTTTCAGTCCAGACAGATTCGGTGACTAACGCTGTCAGTGTCAGTAGCAGATAAGCGGCCATGATACGTGAACACCAGCGACTGGCGAGCCAGCTTGAAGGGGCGTTCCTGGCGGCATATTCGGCGAAGGCTTCACGGATCAGTAGCAGAGCAACCTGGACAATCAGGTAGCCATAGAGGATAGAATCAGGCAACCAGGATAAAAAAGAGGAGGCGATATCATCAAAAAAGAGTTCGATCTGGCTGAGATAATAAAGCTGGAAGGCCAGATTCGCGATAACCCAGGTACAGAACCACAAAGCATTCTGTCGTCCCAGCAAGGCTAATGGAAACAGTACGCAAGCCCAGGTATAAAACAATTCCCAGCTATCGGCTCCTGTCTGATAGACCTGACCATACAGGGCAAATAATCCGCCGAAACTGAGCCCGACCGCTAATAACGCCATGCGCGCCACGCCATCATACCAGCGCCACCAGACGACGACCGCGAGTGCAATAATAAACAGTTGGACCAATAAAAACTTCGCCATCTTCGGCATCGCTGCCCAGTTCCAGGCGATGAAAAATACCGTCCCAGCCACCAAGGCTAGCAGGCCCAGCAACGTGAGAAATACCCTGAGAAAACTACGCCATCCCGTTAAATTCGGTCTCACACCACAATAAGAGAGAATCTGTTGATAAGCTGCGGGTGATAATCTGAGGCTTTCTGCTGTGGATAAATCTGTAAGCGAGGAAAGGGAATAACACAGACGTTCTGCTGCCCTGGAAGGCATGGCATCCTGTTGATGCGGCGACAAGTCCATACTGACTCCTTACCTGGATAATATTTCATTGATCTTTCGGTTATATCAGATGTTGGGATTATAGCCTAAAAACGTCAGCTGACCTTTTCCTGCTTAAATGGATGGAACATCCCTATTTATGGGGCGTTTTCAGTGACAAAATAGTCATTTAGTTTGTGGATTATCATGCGGTTAACTATTTTTGCTATTTCATTAGTTTTTGTCGGTGAATGCTGTTTATTTTGTCCTCAGATCAGTACACTTCGCAGGCCCTTTTTATCGATAACCGGATTGTATGCAAACGCCCCTGACCTCTCTGCGTAAAACGACAGACTCAACCTCTCTGGCCTTTCTGGCGATTGCATTTTTGGCGGGTATCGCCAGCGCCCTGCAAACGCCGACACTCAGTCTGTTTTTAACCGATGAAGTCCAGGTTCGCCCGGTTATGGTGGGATTCTTCTTCACCGGTAGTGCAGTGATCGGTATTCTGGTCAGTCAGTATCTTGCCCGGCACTCAGACCGTCGGGGGGATCGCAAATCGCTGATTCTTTTCTGTTGTATCCTAGGGGCTCTGGCCTGTTTGCTGTTCGCCTGGAACCGTAACTATTTTATTCTGTTGTTTGTGGGTGTATTTCTGAGCAGTTTTGGCTCCACCGCCACACCGCAAGTCTTTGCTCTTGCCCGTGAACACGCCGATAAAACCGGGCGTGAAGCGGTCATGTTTAGCTCTATTTTACGTGCTCAAATCTCTCTTGCCTGGGTTATCGGTCCGCCACTGGCCTTTGCGCTGGCGCTTAATTTTGGCTTTGATGTCATGTATCTGGGCGCGGCCGTCACCTTTATCATCTGCGGTCTTATTGTTCGCTGGAAGCTACCTTCCATGCCCAAAGTCGCCATCAGTACGGGCACCGAGGCCCCTCTGGAAGCCCCCCGCCGCCATCGCCGGGATACGCTATTACTGTTTATTGCCTGCTCAATGATGTGGGGATGCCACAGCCTGTATCTGATTAATATGCCGCTGTATATTATTAATGAGCTCAATCTTCCGGACAGACTGGCCGGAATAATGATGGGGACTGCGGCAGGACTGGAGATCCCTGTGATGCTGATTGCGGGCTACTACGCCAAACGATTTGGCAAAAAGCGACTGATGCAAATAGCCATTCTGGCAGGCGGGGTATTTTTCATCGGGATGCTGACCTTACAGAGCGAGATGCTGTTACTCATTCTGCAATTATTCAATGCGATATTTATTGGCATTCTGGCCGGTATTGGCATGATTTATTTTCAGGATTTAATGCCAGGACAAGCAGGTTCCGCCACCACTCTTTATACCAACACCGTGCGCGTAGGCTGGATAATGGCCGGTTCACTGGCAGGGACAGTCGCAGAAATCTGGAGCTATCACACCGTTTTTTATCTGGCATTAGGCATGGTCGCGACGGCTGTTTATTGCCTGTTACGCATCAAAGAGGTTTAAGGTGCTGTTGCGGCTTCAAGGTGGATAAGATACGTCATGGCCTGATGACGAGTCTCACCACACATATCGTAAGCCGCCTTTAACCCACCGCAGACTACCGGGCGCAGGGGTGAGCCAAAAATCAGACAGAGATTTTGTTCCGAAAGCTGAATACAGCGGGTATTCGCCGGTTTACCTTCAGGCATGCCAGGGATCGGGGTAGAAATTGAAGGCGCCACACAGCAAGCGCCACAGTCCGGACGACAGTCCATGTGCACATCTCCACCAGCGAAGGATAATGGCCGAACTCTAGCAATCTGCTGGTCATAAAGATATGCCCTTTTCGCTTTATTCACGCAATCTACGATGAAATCCGCTTGCCTGAATCGCGCCACGCGAGTAATTTTACGCAATATTTTAGCCCCTCCCTTTTTTTACAGGATATATCGATGGCCAGAGCGAACGAAATCAAACGCGGCATGGTACTCAATTACGATGGTAAGCTGCTAATAGTTAAAGATATTGATGTTCAGTCACCCAGTGCCCGTGGTGCAGCAACGCTCTATAAAATGCGTTTCTCTGATGTCCGTAATGGACAGAAGGTTGAAGAGCGTTTTAAAGGGGATGACATTGTTGACACCATTACCCTGACCCGTCGCTTCGTTGATTTCTCTTATATTGATGGCAACGAATATGTGTTTATGGATAAAGAAGATTACACCCCGTATATCTTCACCAAAGACCAGATAGAAGACGAATTGCAGTTTATTCCAGAAGGCGGTATGCCTGATATGCAAGTACTGACCTGGGATGGCCAGCTGTTAGCGCTGGAACTGCCACAAACCGTTGATTTAGAAATCATTGAGACCGCGCCAGGTATCAAAGGAGCCTCTGCCAGTTCCCGTACCAAACCAGCGACACTGTCTACTGGCCTGGTAATTCAGGTGCCGGAATATATGGTGACGGGAGAGCGTATTCGTATCCATATCGCTGAAAAACGTTCTATGGGACGTGCTGACTAACCGTATCCCAGATTGCCCCCCTGTCAGTATTCTTCTGACGGGGGCAACGATTTCGTTCTGCTATTGATTGCCATTCCTGCTGTTTTATCTTTTCTCTTTTTGCTCTCTGTTGTTCAGAATAGACGTCATCAGACGGTATTTTCTCGTTATCAGAAGAGTTCGGAGCCCCCGTGACAAAAACAAACCTGATTACTGGCTTTCTCGGAAGCGGAAAAACGACCACTATTCTTCATTTACTGGCGAACAAGCCAAAAGATGAAGTCTGGGCTGTGCTGGTCAATGAATTTGGTGAGGTAGGTATTGATGGTGCGTTACTGGCAGACAGCGGCGCATTGCTTAAAGAGATCCCGGGTGGCTGCATGTGTTGTGTCAATGGCCTGCCAATGCAAGTCGGGCTGAATACATTGCTACGGCAGGGGAAACCTGACAGGTTACTTATCGAACCTACCGGGCTCGGTCATCCGAAACAGATCCTTGATCTGCTAACCGCTGAAGTTTATCAGCCGTGGATTGATTTAAAGGCGACCCTCTGTCTGCTCGATCCCCGTCAGTTATTAGACGCCAAAGTGTTCAATAATCAAAATTTCCGTGACCAGCTGGCCGCCGCAGATATCATTATTGCCAACAAACAGGATAATGCTGATGCAGCAAGCCTTGAAGCCTTGCATTCCTGGCAGCAGCAAGAAAACGACGATCGCCAGGTCATTTATGCCGAGCGTGGCGAAGTCTCTCTCACTTTGCTGGATGAAGCGCGCTTGAACCAGCGCGTATTACAGGCCAGCCACGAACACACCCATTCAGTAAAACCTCAGCAAGGGCTTGCCGCACTCAGTCTGCCTGAACATCAGCGCTGGAGACGAAACCTTAACAGCGGGCAGGGATATTTCGCCTGTGGCTGGATTTTTGATGCAGACACTCAGTTTGATACCATCGGTTTACTGGAATGGGCAAGACTTGCCCCCGTAGGGCGTGTCAAAGGCGTGTTGCGTATACCTGAAGGACTGGTCCGCATCAATCGTCAGGGAAGTGACTTCCATATTGAAACGCAATCTGTTCCGCCTCCTGATAGCCGAGTAGAACTGATTAATGATGAACTCAGTGACTGGAATGCCTTACAGTCGGCATTATTAAAACTGCGTTTGCCTTAGTGACGCATCCCCCTCCGGCCGGTCATTGTCAAGCATGCTGGAGGGAATCACGTTTTTTTTCAGAAAACTCCCAGAAAATGGCTTTTTACGTTAGTCATTGTATTTATTTACAAATCCCAACAATGACTGATTAAAAAAAACACTTCAATTGTCGGTAAATTATCCTGTTTATGCCTTTCTTGACTATCGTCAAACTTTCTTACGTATTTAGAAATAAAAACCTCGCATCGCATTAATTGATAAGGTAACCTCAGAAAACTTTCGAATTATGCTCTTTTATATCTGACATTAAAAAAATATGCGTGAGTTCACAGTTTCCTAAAGAAAAAATTGTCTCATCGCTAACAGATATTTAGTCTCATAAAGTCGTAATTTTACTAACGATTTGTCGTTAAGGACAGCAAGGGAAAACACATAACATGGTCAAGTCTCAACCTATTTTGAGATATATCCTGCGGGCTATTCCTGCAGTCGCGGTAGCAGCTTTACTTTCCGCATGTAGTGCAACGAACACAGCGAATAATATGCATTCTGAGACGCATGCAGTTGACAGTAAAAACAGTTTTTTACTGCAAGCCTCTCAGGATGAATTTGAAGAGATGGTCCGCAATGTTGATGTAAAATCACGTTTAATGGATCAATATGCTAGCTGGAAAGGCGTGCGTTACCGTCTTGGTGGCAGTAGCCGTAATGGCATTGACTGCTCCGCCTTTGTGCAGCGTACTTTTCAAGAACAATTTGGTTTAACTCTGCCGCGCTCAACTTCAGAGCAGCAAGGTTCAGGCAAGTCGATTTCCCGAAATAAACTCGTGACGGGTGATTTAGTGTTGTTCCGAGCAGGATCGACGGGGCGTCATGTTGGTATCTATATCGGCAATAATCAGTTTGTCCATGCCTCTACCAGTAATGGCGTCATGATTTCTAATATGGATGAACCTTACTGGAATAAACGCTACAACGAAGCGCGCCGTGTACTGAGTCGCAGTTGATGAGACATACGGCGGTATCTGTTGTGACGATTACTCCCTTGGTCGTCAACCAGATAACGGTTTAGCATAAAAAAACGCTGCATTGCAGCGTTTTTTTATGCCTGCAATCTGGCAAATTCGCTATATTATTAAATAACTGAGCAGGGGCTTCTTTGTCAGAAATAAATTAGAACAACAATAATTTTATGCGTTAAAGTCAGAGCATTGTCTGACGATAGCTCGCTTAAGTATGTGGGATTGATGCTTTCATGACTAGAACACTATTCTCTGACAATTATCTATCCACTAAGCAGATAGCCAGTCTGGGCGTTGTTATTGGGCTAGTTGCCGCACTGTTTTTCGGTAGTATTTTTAGTTTTATTCAATATAGCAAGCGCGACTCAGCTTATAACGATCTCGCACAAAATATGAGCCAGTACCTGCAAACGTTTTTTAACCATCTGCAAACCACAACGCATAGCCTCCAGCCTTTGTTTCACGCTAGCTGTAGTAATGGCAACTGGGATTTAACCTCAAGTGCCGCATTCTATATGAATATCCGTACTTTTGTCCTGGTGCAGGACGGTGTCGCCGTTTGCTCTTCTGCGACCGGTGAGATGTCTATCCCCTTGAAGGAACTGGCCCCTGGTCTTAATGACAACAAGGCGGTCGATCTCTCTCTTATGAACGGCTCGACTAAAATGCCGGACAGCTCAATCATCGACGCCTGGTTCCATTCGCCAGGGGTAGAAAATAGTGGGGTTTATGCCACTATCAGCATCAATCTTACCCCTTATTTGCTGTTCAGCGCGAATCAACAAAACCTCAACTCTGTCGCACTGGTGGTTGGGGATAAAGCCCTGACGTCGAATAATAACCATATTGTCAACACTGACCAGCTTCCTGCCGATCCGGTTCGCATCGCCCCAGTACCCGGTTATCCTGTTTCACTCTATATTTTTGGCTCCCCGCTACCGATGGAAGATCTCCAGTTATCCGCCCTCGCAAGTGTCATGTTTGGGATTCTGGTGGGGGCGTTTGGGGCGTATATTTTAACGGTGCACAGACGGCTGGAACATAAAATTCTGGTGGGCATTAAGCAGAATCAATTTTATCTCGCCTATCAGCCGGCAATGAATTCAACCACATTAAATGCCGATGGGTTTGAAGTGCTGATGCGCTGGAGGCACCCAACAGCAGGCCTGATCCCTCCTGATATTTTTATCAATGCCGCCGAAGCGCAACAGCTGATTGTTCCGCTAACCCGCCATCTGTTCAGCCTGGTCACACAGGATATCCACCGACTGCAAAAAGTCTTACCTGTCGGCACAAAACTGGCGCTTAATTTATCGCCCAGTCATCTTTATTCCACCACGTTTAAAGAAGATATCCTGACGCTGGCCGCCGCGTTACCGCTCGATCATTTTAAAATTATTTTTGAGATTACAGAACGCGGTATGCTCCAGGAAAAAGAAGCCTCCGAGATCTTTACCTGGCTACGCCAGCAAGGGTTCTATATCTCCGTCGATGATTTTGGAACAGGTAATAGCGCGTTAATTTATCTGGAGCGTTTCACTGTAGATTATTTAAAAATTGACAAAGGGTTTATTAATTCTATCTGTGTCGCAACAGCGACTGCACCCGTACTTGATGCAATACTGACGATGGCTCATCGACTTGATATAGAAACGGTTGCTGAAGGCGTAGAAACATCAGAGCAGGCAAGATGGTTAATCGATCATGGAGTGCATTATCTTCAAGGGTATTACTTCTGCCACCCTCTCCCCCTTGAGCAGTTTATTCAGTGGTATGAAGCACCTCGTCACTATGGTGACCTGCTGAGTAAATCTTAACCAAGAAGATAGCTTTGCCACTGAAAATTCAGAACTGAAGATAATCCGAAGAGGTATTGTCGAGAGACGGAAAGCAACAGAAGGGTAAGATAAAATTCACCGCGTGAAGCGTTCTTCATCAGGCCATCACGGTATTAACAGCAACATACTGCTAATACAGGGTATGGGTTGTCATCAGTTCAGCGATAGCCACACCGCAGTTTTTAAGACGACAAGTCGCGGCCGGCTCATCTTGCTGACTAACGAATAAGCACAGCTCTCCGTCGCACTCAACCACTGAACTGGCGACGTCGATATCGCTGAGTGCCTGACTCAGTGTTTCCATTATATTGACAATTTTTTCGCCATCATAGCCAAGGAGTTTCAGCCCAACCAGCTGATTTTCATTGCCGTTGTCATTGTTCACTACAGGTTCAACACAGGAACCCGTATACCCCGCTCTCCAGCGATAGCTTTGCGGTAAACGGTGAACAATAGAGAGTTGTAATATATTCAAGCTCATTTCCCTGCGAGACCCAGTCGGTAATACTGCACTTGTAGTTTACGTATAGGTTAACACAATGTTGCCAGATTGCGGCCTGATAAGTAAAAAACAATTAATATTATTAAAAAAAATTCAAAGTGATTGATTCATTTTTGCGTATCACTACGCATTTTTTGTCAAAGATATTCTGGATATAGCCTGCTACCACACGTGAAACGAGGTGGTTATCGTTACCGGGAGTCAGGTTATTAAGGCAGGGTTGGAGAAACAGGAGACTGGGGCATTCCCGACAAGGAATGCCCCACATTGTGAATATTACCGCTGTGCCTTTCGGCTGGCATAACGATAAAACAGCAATGAACAGGTCGAGCACAGTGCAATTGCCCCAATCATTGGCCATGCCGTATTAAAACTGGCAATGGCAAGCAGTGCACCGGTCAGCGCGCCAATTCCAAATCGAAAGGTTCCGGCAAGGGAAGAAGCCGTGCCTGCAATATGAGGGAACTCATCAAGAATAACCGCCATTGCATTAGACGATATCATCGATACACAACCAACAAAGACGGCAATTCCCAGCACCAGAGCCCAGAAACCGAAATTGAACTGATAGCTTACCACCAGCCATATCGCCATCACAAACTGGATATAGAGGCCCAGTTTGAACATATTAATAGCGCCAAAGCGACGAACAAATCGGCTATTAATCATCGTCATCACAAAAAGGAAAACGATATTTAGCGCAAAGTAGTAACCAAAGTCCTGAGGCGAGACATGATTAAGTTCAATATAAACAAAAGGCCCTGCGCTGAGGAACGAAAACATGCCCGCAAAACTAAAACCACTGGCGAGCATATAACTGAGAACACGTTTATGACGAAACAGTGTGGCAAAGTTACCCAGCGTGGTACGTAAACGAAAGGGTTGTCGGAACTCAGGCGCCAGGGTTTCATGAATAAAGAAGAAAATCATTCCTGAAGCCAACAGCGCCGCCGCCGCCAGGATCCAGAAAATAGAATGCCAGCTAAACCATACCATCACTGCCCCACCGACAATAGGAGCCAGCAATGGAGCAATAGTGGTTATCAGCATGACAAACGACATCATGCGGGAAAACTCTTCTTTCGGGTAAATATCACGCATCAGCGCATTGATAACAACGCTTGCTGCTGCCGCAGCCATACCATGTAAAAACCGCATGAAAATCAGCTGGTCGATACTTTGCGCCAGCGCACAGGCGATAGCCGCCAGGGCAAAAACCAGCGTTCCGCCAAGCACCACGGGCTTACGCCCGAGACTATCTGCCATCGGGCCATAAAAGAGCTGACCGACCGCAAACCCTAAAATGTATGTGCTCAATGTCATCTGTACGCTGCCCGCAGAGACATCAAACTGCTTCGCTATCATCGGCAATGCAGGCAGATACATATCAATAGATAACGGCATCAGCATAGCCAGCAGGCCAAGAATAATGACAATACCTACAGAAGAGTTTTGTTTACGACTCAAGAGTGACTCCAAATATTAGGGTGCACCAACACTGGCGATTTCTTCTTCGGTCAACTGACGGTACTCACCTTCAGCCAGATCCGAGTCAAGTACAATGCTGCCAATACGTTCCCGATGTAGCCCGACAACATGGTTACCCACCGCGGCAAACATGCGCTTGACCTGATGATAACGTCCTTCGCTGATCGTCAGGCGCACCTCGGTCGGGGTCACCACTTCAAGCTGTGCAGGTTTGGTTAAATCTTTTTCATTGTGGAGCTGAATACCTGCTGCAAATTGCTCTGCCGTGTCCTCTGCAACAGGTTCATTCAGCGTCACGTAGTAGGTTTTTTCACACTGATGGCGCGGCGACGTAATACGATGTGACCATTTACCGTCGTCAGTCATCAGTACCAGCCCGGTGGTATCAATATCCAGACGTCCGGCGGCATGTAATTTATGCGCTGACGGCTCATCAAGGAAATAGAGCACCGTTGGATGATCGGGATCTTCAGTGGAACAGACATATCCTTGAGGTTTATTCAGCATAAAGTAACGCGGACCGTTATGCTGGATCAGCGGGTTGCCGTCAAAAGTGACCTGATGTTCTGGCTGTAATTTAAAAGAGGCATCACGAACCACCTCGCCATCAACCGTTACACGGTTTGCACGGATTTCACGGCCAGAGATAGCCCGGCTGATGCCAAGCTGTTGAGAAATAAATTTATCGAGTCGCATTAAGCTATTGCCTGTTTTAAAAAATACTTACTGACATCCGGCAGCAGGGACCTGCTGTCAGATAAAAATTAGTTTGTCTGGTAACGAGTTCGCCAGTATATACACAAAAGAATTCGAGTGACAGGAAGGCGGCAAGAGAATGAATCCCGATGAGCCCACGAGAGTCAGTGATTCGGGAGAGAGCGCGCAGCCAACGCATCTGTAACTTGAAGTATGACGGGTATAGCGGCATAAAAAACTCTCTCAAGGTAACAGCGCGATTCATGGCATAATCATGGCTGATATTTGTTATCTGCCGAGTCATGATGTCTTTTACCCTACGTCCTTACCAACAAGAAGCCGTGGATGCGACGCTCAGTTATTTTCGCAAACACCTTGAACCCGCCGTGATTGTCCTGCCCACTGGCGCAGGTAAAAGCCTGGTCATCGCTGAACTGGCACGTCTGGCCCGAGGCCGAGTGCTGGTCCTTGCGCATGTAAAAGAGTTGGTTGCGCAAAATCATGCTAAATATCTGGCGCTAGGGCTGGAAGCCGATATCTTTGCCGCCGGTCTGCACCGAAAAGAGTCGCAGGGTAAAGTGGTCTTCGGTAGTGTGCAGTCCGTAGCACGTAACCTTGAGCATTTTAACGGAAAATTTTCACTACTGATTGTCGACGAATGCCACCGTATTGGTGAGAAAGAAGACAGTCAGTATCAGCAGATTCTCTCTCATCTGCGCGCCAGTAACCCTGAAATTCGCCTGCTTGGCCTCACTGCAACCCCTTACCGGTTAGGGAAAGGCTGGATTTATCACTATCATTACCATGGTATGGTTCGTGGGGATGACCAGGCCTTATTTCGGGACTGTATTTACGAATTGCCGCTGCGCTATATGATCAAAAACGGCTATCTGACACCGCCAGAACGGCTCGATATGCCAGTGGTACAATATGATTTTAGTCGATTACAGTCACAAAGCGACGGACTGTTCAGTGAAGCCGACCTTAATCGTGAACTCGCCC
>Ga0308165_1004136_pt1 | contig 14678 bp, 10 predicted proteins | sample PhyWR2_FD_201032 | JGI IMG/M metagenome (GOLD analysis project Ga0308165, IMG submission 201032) | Phyllosphere microbial communities from UC Gill Tract Community Farm, Albany, California, United States - DLSLW.R2 | ecosystem: Host-associated > Plants > Phyllosphere > Unclassified | place: USA...
AGGGCGGCATTCAGGTTTACTGGGCACAGCACCTGCAGGAATTTAGTCAAAGTACTGAATCGCTGAAAACCTTGTTCCCGGAAGGCGGCTTTGCGCTGCACGGTAACTCGAAGGTATTTGGCTCGGCAGGGATTGCGCTGGCGCTGTGGTATACCGCTTCGCCGGAAAACCGCGTCAAAGTCGCCGGGCTACTAATCCCTGCGACACTCACTGCCGTGCTGGTCGGGATTACCGAACCGCTTGAGTTCACTTTCCTGTTTATCTCGCCGTTGCTGTTCGTCATTCACGCCGTGCTCGCCGCCACTATGGCGACAGTGATGTACATCTTCGGCGTGGTGGGCAACATGGGAGGTGGCCTGCTCGACCAGTTCTTGCCGCAAAACTGGATCCCGATGTTCCATAATCACGCCTCGATGATGTTCACCCAAATAGGCATTGGCCTGTGCTTCACTGCGCTGTACTTCATGGTCTTCAAAATGCTGATCGTCCGCTTAAACCTTAAAACACCAGGCCGTGAAGAGAGTGAAATCAAGCTCTACAGCAAAGCTGATTACCAGGCTGCTCGCGGGCAAACCACCGCCGCGGCAAGCACCATCTCAGGCAAGGCAGAGGGCTATCTGCAAGCGCTAGGCGGAGCTGACAACATCGAAAGTATCAACAACTGTGCCACCCGGCTAAGGATCACGCTGGTCGATATGGCGAAAACTCAAAATGACGACATCTTTAAAAGCCTTGGCGCCCACGGCGTGGTGCGTCGCGGCAACGGCATTCAGGTGATTGTCGGGCTGAACGTCCCGCAGGTGCGCGACCAGCTTGAATCGCTAATGAAAACGTCATCAACCATCAAATCATCTAACCTGACAGAGGCTGTATCATGAAAAAATTCTCAGTGGTTATTGCCGGCGGCGGCAGCACTTTTACACCCGGTATCGTCCTGATGTTGTTGGCAAACCGCGATCGCTTCCCGTTGCGTGCGCTGAAGTTCTATGACAACGACGGTGCGCGTCAGGAAACCATCGCCGAGGCGTGCAAAATTATTCTCAGTGAGCAGGCCCCGGAGGTTGAGTTCAGCTATACCACCGATCCTAAAGCGGCGTTTACCGACGTTGATTTTGTGATGGCGCATATCCGTGTTGGCAAATATCCGATGCGTGAAAAAGATGAAAAAATTCCGCTGCGTCACGGTGTGCTGGGCCAGGAAACCTGTGGCCCGGGTGGGATCTCCTACGGTATGCGCTCCATCGGTGGTGTGCTGGAGCTGGTGGATTATATGGAACAGTACTCTCCGAACGCGTGGATGCTGAACTACTCGAACCCGGCGGCGATTGTGGCGGAAGCGACCCGCCGACTGCGCCCGAACGCCAAAATCCTTAACATCTGCGATATGCCGATTGGTATTGAAGGTCGGATGGCACAAATTGTCGGCCTTAAGGACCGCAAAGAGATGCGCGTGCGCTACTACGGCCTGAACCACTTTGGCTGGTGGACGTCGATTGAAGACCTGAACGGTAACGATCTAATGCCGAAACTACGCGAATATGTCGCGAAAAATGGCTACGTTCCGCCAACTGACGATGTCCATACCGAAGCGAGCTGGAATGATACCTTTGCTAAGGCCAGGGACGTACAGGCGCTGGATCCGGACACTATGCCGAACACCTATCTGAAGTATTATTTTTTCCCAGACTATGTGGTAGCGCACTCTAACCCGGAACGCACCCGCGCTAACGAAGTGATGGATCACCGCGAGAAGCACGTGTTCAGCTCCTGCCGCGCCATCATCGAGGCGGGTAAATCCTCCGCGGGTGAGCTCGAAATCGACGAACATGCGTCGTATATCGTCGATCTGGCGACGGCAATCGCCTTTAACACTCAGGAACGCATGCTGTTAATCGTACCAAACAACGGCGCAATCCATAATTTTGACGCTGACGCGATGGTCGAAATTCCATGTCTGGTGGGAAAAAATGGTCCGGAGCCACTCTCAGTTGGTGATATTCCACATTTCCAGAAAGGGTTGATGAGCCAGCAGGTAGCGGTAGAAAAACTGGTGGTCGACGCTTGGGAAGAGCACTCGTACACCAAATTATGGCAGGCGATTACCCTGTCGAAAACCGTGCCGAGCGCATCAGTGGCTAAAGCCATTCTTGATGATCTGATTGAAGCTAACAAGGACTACTGGCCAGAACTACGTTAATCCTCATGGCCGGCATCGTGTCGATGCCGGCTTCCTTGTCGATTAACACAAGGTGCTCTGTCTCTTATGGGGTGGTTACCAATGACAATCCGGCAACACGTCGCCAGTATCCATTGCAGTCACGTGATTCAGCTAGCGGCAATGGTGCCTTTCCTTGCTCATTAGCACGGAAGGCATTCAGAATATCCAGCGTACCCAGCCCCATTGGAGAGAGGCGAACCAAGTCAACCAGCCCTTTCATTGAAGCCAGTTCATTCCCCAGGTTGTAGACATAACCACTCATCGTCTGAATACCATTGAGAACAAAGACCTGCTGTTGTTCCTGTGAAAACACATCACGCCCATTGGGATAAGCAATACAGCAAGTCTCACATTCGTCTTTTGAGCGGTTTTCAGAACGGGCAGTAAAACAGCGTGCCGACCAGGCAAGGGGCAGGTGGCCGTAACTCAGGACTTCAACTTCAAACCGATCGCGGATCCCCAGTTCATCGCATTGCAGTAACAAATTTTCCAGCCAGTCTCGAGAAAGCTCTACCGGCATGCACCAGCGTACCATACCTTGTTTAAGTAACAGGCGTAGGGTGACCGCGTTGTAGCAGTTCAGCGCATGTCCGGCAACAAAGGGAAGTTTGCGTTCGCTGGCGATATTGACTGCGCCAAAATCATTGGCCTCAATCATAAACTCGCCATTGTCGATATAGCGTTTTACTTCTCTCAGTTCGGAGGGGGCCTGAATCAGTGCCAGGGTTGAAAGTACCACTTGCTTGCCATTGCTGGCGAGCATCTTAGCCATATCAAACCAGCCGTCGGCTTTGGTCGCACGACGTTTACTGCATACCGCTTCTCCGAGATAGATGACGTCAGCGTGGCTTTTTATTGCAGCCTGATAAAATTTTTCCAGCTGCTCGGTGGGCCAATAATAAAGCACCGGACCTAATGAATATTTCATGGGGATCCCTACTGCCATTTACGATGATAAGCGCCAAGAGTGGTCTGAGTCCCTTCTGACATAGCGCCCAGGGTCTCCATCCAGTCCTGCTGTACTTGATAGGTACTCGGGTCGGCGAGACAACGGTCGATGGCTTGACGCCAGACCCGAGCAACTTGCGTCACATAAGCCGGACTCCGCTGACGGCCTTCAATTTTAACCGAGACAATACCCGCGGCTTTAAGCTCCGGAAGCAGCGCCAGAGTATTGAGACTGGTTGGTTCTTCAAGGGCATGATAGCGTTGACCATCCACCAGATAACGCCCCTTACACAAGGTCGGATAACCGGCATTTTCATTCGGCTGATAACGGTCTATCAGCACATTATTGAGTCGCGACTCCAGGCCTTCGGGGGTTTGCTGCCAGCGAACAAAACGGGCAGGTGAACAAGCCCCGACAGTATTCGGTGACTCACCCGTCAGGTAGGAAGAGAGATAGCAGCGGCCCTCCGCCATAATACATAAACTACCGAAGGCGAAGACTTCCAGCGGTACCGGTGTGACACGGGCAAGCTGCTTAACCTGGTGAATGGACAGAACACGAGGCAGTACCACCCGGGCGACATCAAAATGACGATGATAAAAACGGATAGCTTCTTCATTGGTGGCAGAGGCTTGTACTGAGACGTGACGTTCAATATTGGGATAACGCTCGCTGGCATACTCCAGCATCGCGATATCGGCCAGAATAAGCGCATCAGCGCCTAACTGGGCAGCCATATCTACAGCATTCTGCCAGCGTACGTAGCCGTCAGGATGCGCAAAGGTATTAATAGCGATATGCAATTTCCGCTGGTGCTGGTGGGTATAGCTCACTGCTTCTTGCAGCTTCTTCTCAGTGAAATTAAGCCCGGCAAAATGGCGGGCATTAGTATCATCCTTGAGGCCTATATAAACAGCGTCTGCACCGTTATCGATGGCCGCTTTTAGCGCAGGAAGATTTCCGGCAGGGCAAAGCAACTCCATATTTTATCCTGACTCTGAAGGCATAGCACCAGTGCGGCGCTGTACCGCGCTTGAAGCGCAGAAAATAGCTCGCCCGTCATATTTCAAGTTGTTTGGGTGCTGCTGACGTTCGGGCAGCCTGCAAGCAACTCGAATTATTTAGGGCATATAAGTCAGGATTTTAGTGAACCTGGCGAGAAGATATTTTGATTTGAGGCAGTTTAAAGCGCATTGTCTGAGCAGGAGGGCGCAATAAGCAATTCAGGACAACTCGCGCAATTGTTGATATAACGCGCTATCGAGAATATCGGTTATGGCAAAATAGTCACAAAATTCTCTACAGGTTAAAACACATGTTAAATAAACTGCGCGCCCAATTAGTGAAAACCGGTCCTGCTCTTTTACGTACCCCAGTAAAGCTGATACCTTTTACTCTAAAGCAACAGGTGCTTGAACAGGTTCTGGCCTGGCAGTTTCGTCAGGCGCTAGAAGAGGGCGAGCTGGATTTCCTGGAAGGGCGCTGGCTGAGTATTGATGTTCCTGATCTCGGTCTGCAGTGGTTTACTTCAGTAGAAGATAATAAACTGATTGTGCGTAAGTCCGCACAGGCAGATGTCACCTTTAGAGCAGATGCTAACTACCTGTTACTGATAGCCGCACGTAAGCAAGATCCTGATACCCTATTTTTTCAGCGTCATTTAATGATTGAAGGTGATACGGAACTCGGGTTATATGTTAAGAATCTAATGGATGCTATTGAACTGGATGCTATGCCAAAACCATTGCGCATTGCATTGTTCCAACTGGCAAATTTCGTTGAAACGGGTTTGAAATATCAGTCTGTTCCTGACGGCAACTCAATAGGTGAGCCATGCTAATTCGTGTAGAGATCCCCATAGATGCACCAGGTATCGATGCGCTTTTACGCCGCAGTTTTGGTGACGAAAGTGAAGCTGAACTGGTCAGGAAACTGCGGGAAGATGGGCTGTTAACATTAGGGCTGGTTGCCACAGATGATGAAGGCCGGGTGGTCGGTTATGTTGCTTTTAGTCCTGTTACGCTTGGCGACGAAGACCGCCAGTGGGTCGGACTGGCCCCACTGGCTGTTGACGCGACGCTGCGTGGCCAGGGAGTCGCTAAACAGTTAGTTTACGAAGGACTGGATTCACTGAATGAATTTGGTTATGCCGCTGTTGTGACTTTGGGAGATGCGGATATGTATCAGCATTTCGGTTTTCAGCCTGCCAGCCGCCATAACTTGCACTGCCGCTGGCCGGGGACAGAAACGGCATTCCAGATCTATCCTCTGGCAGACGATGCATTAAAGGATGTGCAGGGGCTGGTGGAGTATGCAGAACATTTTAACCATCTTTAATCGCTACCTTGAAGGCCTGCTATAAGGTCTTCAAGGCTTGCTTCCTGACTGACCAGGCGTTCTTTTTGCGTTTTAGTGAGCTGTTTGATTTTGTATTCAATGCGCAACGCTTGCGAGCGGCTGCCAATTAACTCGCTGAATACTAGCAGCAGCGTTCCTCGCCCACGCAATGCCTTAGCCCCCTTGCCAGCCTGATGCTCTGCAAAGCGACGCGGTATATCGGTTGTGATACCGGTATAGAGGCGATTGTCTTGACTACGAATTAAATAAAGATACCAGGATGTCATAGGTTAAGTTCATAATCAGTAAGTGCCGCGGTCTATTATTGTAGGGTTTTATTATGGAATCACTCAACACTATCGGAAAATGGCTTAAAAAACAGCATGTACTGACCTATTGTGCTGGCGCTGGCGAGTCACTCTGGTGTGCTAATGCATTTTATATTTTTGATGAAGATGAAGTCGCATTCTACTTTCTGAGTCAGACCACTACCCGTCACGGACAGCTGACTGGCCAGCAGGCCATGACAGCAGGAACGGTTAATGGCCAACCGAAAACTATTGCCTTGATCCGTGGGATTCAATTTCGCGGTGAAATTCGTCTGCTCACAGATGATGAAGCCAGTCTTCCCCGTGCTCGGTATAACAAGCGTTTTCCCATCGCCAGAGCCATGCCGGCACCGATGTGGATAATTCGGCTTGATGAGTTAAAAATGACCGATAACACCTTGGGTTTTGGTAAAAAAATCCATTGGGTTCGGGAATGATAGAACTTCATAGGGCTCCTTGCCCGATTATAAATAAACTGGCAAGGAGAGGGAGCTGATTATTGACTCGTTGATGATGAAGCTGGCTTTCTTATTCTTCCAGTTGACTTGGGTTAGCCAGCTCTCTGATTAATAGACTAATAGTATCTGGATTTTTTAATAACAAAATAGCACGATAAAAACTGTCCTGACGAAATAACTCCGTCAGAATTTCAGGTTTATTAAGGCTGGCAAAAGAAAAATCGTTATAAACAGGATTACTCATAAAGTATAATTTAGAGAAATATTTAAATGCTACTTCCTCCATTGTTTCCTCAGCAATTGCCTTCTCTATTTGTTTGATCGATTTTTTTATATTATCAATATATCCTTCTTTATTAGTCGGTAAATATAAGTAATCATCCGGGCTACCCAAGGCATGAACAGATTCATGGATCATTGTCTCTGAAATAAGGTTGGTAAAGTACATTCGGTTTCTTATTGGACTGTCAGGCTGCGGAAATAAAGGGCTATTCGACTGACTCTGACCTTCCGGGTGGTTTAACTGCTCTGAAAAATCTTTCATGATTACTGTATTTATAAATATTCGATCTAATGGATCATTGTTAATAGTGAATCCCAAACTCAGTTCTCCTTCTTCAGAAAATATTTTTTTATTCTCATCTGACTGTTTTTTCTTCATTATTATCATGATGTTTTCTTTATTATCTTCATTGAAATACATTTTTATTCTTTCTAATTTGTTTTTAAACCCTGATGCAAAATAGTCAACTGCTCTGGTGTCAGATATGCCTAGTTTTTCAGTAATATACTGATTAAATCTCTCTTCTGAATCTTTCATTGCAGTGGTGGCTTTATCAATATTATTGACGGTTTTTTTAAAAGCATTATTGCATACTTCTTCAATAACAGGATTCTCTTTACTCTGCTCAATGTTTTTTAAGTTATTTATTTCAATGCCATCTTTAGATTCAGGTTTTAAGAATTCATCAATCTCCTCTTTTAAAGCAGATTCAGCATATTCAATAGAAGAAAGAATTTTTTTTCCGCTACGAAAAAATAATTCTTTCAAATCAGTCATATCATTTAATAACGACTGTTTTTCCTTTATTTCAGCCAGGTCTGCTGACGTGATGTCCTTATATAGGTTATCTTGCTCTTGTATTTTTAAAAATAATTTCGATAGCCTTTGCGGTATGCTAAATATTGTTGTTTGAGCTTCTTCTGGTGTGCTGAATATGGTTTTTTGCGTATCGAAATCTTTAATTACACAAACTTTAGTAATGATATTATGGAGATTGATTTGTTGATCGACACTCCTGCCATAAATGACAAATATAGAAGGTGTAAAAGATGACATACCTGATAAGTTTTTTCTTACATGGAAAAATATATTATCTTTTACATTGTAATACAGATTGTTATTATTCTCTTTTTCTTGATATATAGCATTGAAATTATCATGTAATTCAAGCTGTTGTTCATAATCATTAATTATTATACTTTGACTACTATTTTGCTCTAAGAGATCGCTTACGTCATGACTTTCATAATAATCAATAGCACATGCTCCTTCAGGCTGTCTCTTGATGATGCAATGAGTTGGTTTTTCGACCAGCTTATACCATTTTTTTTTTGTTCTTGGTATTTTGAAATATGTATCACCAAATTGATTTTTATAAACGAGAATGTTTTTATCATCGTTTTTTGGATCACCAAGAATATAAGTGTCATCTCCATTGGAGTGTATTTGTATGAACTTATCATCACATAATATATAGTCGATGCCATTTACCGTAATTGCTTTATCTATATTTTTAGAATCCCTCATGGTTCTGAATATTTCATTTATATCAATTTTTATTTTATTTTCAGATAATGAATCTATACGCTTGATATCATCTATGACTTTTTTATCAAGAAAAAAATGAGGATCGGAAAGCGTTCCTTTGAGTGTGTTAATGGGTTTCTTATGGAAGCAACAAATATCATCTAAAGGAGAGTCTTTTATATGATATTGATGGTCAGTATACTGTAGTTCAAGTAGATCATGAGAACCTTCAATATAATAATTCCCATATGGTGATGTTTTTATTATGTAATATTGATCATTAATTTTAAGATATTTATTTGACTCTTTATCAAATTGGAAATGAAAATATTGGACAAGAGGACTAACATCTTGATGGTTGATATTTTTACTGACTAGATTATTTTTTACAATATGGTTATTGTCTAAAAACATACGCAATTTCTGACTCGCTAAAGGAGAGCTGCTTTCTTCAAAGACCCAAGATTTTTTTTGATAAATGACAGGTGTATATTTATCATTATTCTTAATAACATATCTATATATATCATCTGTTACTGGTATTTCTTCAACTCTATGAAGAACATCTTCAATTAACAGGAAAAGCTCTCCTTTATATCTAATGATTACTCCATTCTCATAGATCGTGGGTGAGCTGTTTTTGAGTAAATAAATATTATCTGGATCGTTCCAGGCTTTATTTGCTGCTTCAAAAGAGTTTTTGATATTAATGTTTAAATTATTATAGTTCTCTGTTATCCAGCGCTCATTATAATCATAGAAAATAAAACCTTCAGTTTCTGGTGAATATAAATGATTGAATTTTTTCTCTACTTTGATTTTATTTTTGATACCATCCATCATCATCATCAGATTGTTTTCTTCAAAAGAAAAAGGATGTAGAAATTTTTGATTTTTGCCAATGTTCTCATCGCTTGATAATTTTTTTATATCAGCAGTGCTGACAGAGGATATAATATCTTTCGATAAAATTGTTGCCTGAAAAATGAGATCGGAGAGAGTGCCTTGATCCATCTCTTTACCCTCTAATGAATCACTATAGAGGTTGAGAATGTCTCCAATGATATTGATGGAAATAAATGCTCTGTTTACCATCGGTATCCACATGAGAATATTATCAATCACTGTTTCTACTTTTTTTACTGATTGATAAAATTGGGTATTATCGACATATTGCGGATCCAGTGCCGATTTTCCCGCTGTCAGCAATACGGCACCTGGGTTCGCTATTATTTTACTTATTCTGCGAAGATTTTTTGATAATGTCAGGTTTTCTCCTTCATTTTCGTATGTGAACAGCTCTGGCTTATCGCTAGATTTTTTTGGCGGAACAGTAGAATTAGCCTGAGAATTATAGAGCTGAGTAGTATTAATATTTGTTGGAGTCATTGGTGTAAATGCAGTGGTAGTGGTAGTGGTAGGTTTATCGGCAGGCTGGGACTTCATCAGTATCATGGGGGGGTCTGTTTTCTGAAGAAATTCGGGTTGGGGAGGTAAAATTATTACCTCTAACCAATTTGGAGGGGGACACATACAAAATTTACCTGTTATTTTTAATAGCAGGTTATTTGGAAAATGAAAGCAACCATGCTTCTCTCTGGCTTTTTGATGAGCGCCTTGACAGCGTTGGTTAAACGATTCTGTCAGGCAAACTTCGAGTTGCCGGCTTGAATAAGTATAAAATAAGAATATCGGCTCTCTTTTTTTATTCGCTTCAGTATAATTACATGGAGAGGGGACATTATGTCTTTTCGTTTTTTTTGATTGGCTTTCTTCTTCGGTTATTAACGGAAGTAATTTAGAGTTAATTAGCTCATTATTTATCTGATCTCTATTTTGTGTATCTTGCCTGTCGGAAGATGTAGGGGGTATGTAATCTGGGGAAGGGGAATAAAAGGGATGATATGTGCTGGGAGGATACGGTGATGCGGGTGACAGGTTGCTATCGCTAGCATTACGGAACTCATGATATTGTCCCCTGGCTGTACGCTGAGAATAGTAAAATCCCCCCCCGACTAGTGAACCGGTCAGCAGCATTCCACCTAATGCTATCCCTGTTTTAGTAGTCAGCGATAGGGTGGATGAGGGAACGATATCCTTTTTATCATTAAGTAAACGCCGAAGGGCCTCTGGATCCTGAGATAGTTTTCTACCTTGTGAGAGAATGTCATCTAGTTCAATATCGACAGCTGGCTGGAACGATAGTTTTCTTGAAACTTGATCTTTTATTTTACTCAGGAAATTATTTACTGACCATGATGATGAGGTAATATGCGAATTTTTTTCTCTATCAATAGTATTGTTTTTAATCAGTAGTATCCGATCTAAAATATCGTGGGTATTGCGATTGGAATTACTGTAAGCAATATACGGTGATATATCATTAGAGGGGGACTGAGTCGAGATGTTGGTCATGTTATCAGGCATGGCAGACTTCCTTATTAAACTGTTGAATAAGACGTTAATTAAATAGATTTTTATTTTTAAGAGTATCACTAAACGATTTTATTATTCTATTGAGTAGATATTAATAACATTAAGTAGATATCAATATTATTGAGGAGATGAGTAATATTATTTAATATAGAGTGTGTTTTATTTTTTAATAGATGATTTATTAATTATATTTATTAAATCATTTATTTTCTGTTGGTTCGGGGGGCATTGTCTGATAACCCAGGCTTTTAGCAAGAGACCCTGTTTGCTAATAGCCTGGTTAAATATGACCAGAATCAGAGAGCTGATTACTTACTCATATCGCTGAGTAAAACCGCGATCCCTTTACCGGCTTCTGTTTGCTCCAGCGCAATTTTTACGGCAATAGTTAAAGGTACGGAAAGCAGCATACCTACCGGGCCGAGTAACCAGCCCCAGAAAATTAACGACAAGAAGACCACCAACGTCGAAAGACCCAGTCCCCGGCCCATCATGCGCGGTTCGATAATATTGCCAATCACCAGATTAATCAGTAAGTAACCTGCGACTACCAGCAACGTTTCATAGAACCCATTAAATACCAGGACCTGAATAATCGGCGGAATGGCGGCAATGACTGAGCCGATACTGGGTATGTAGTTCAGCGCAAAGGCCAGTAAACCCCAAATAAATGAGAAGCGAATACCCAATGCAGAAAGCATACCCCAGACGATTAATCCAGTGAAGAGACTGATTGCAGTTTTCAGAACCAGATAGTGGCTTACACTGTCCAGAGCACGCTGAATGGCGTTCATACCTTCTTCAGGGCTTGACATTAACTGCTGTAGTTTGCGTGGTAGCTGTGGAACTTCAATCAGCATAAACACCACAGTCAGCAGTAACAGAAAAATAGAAGTCATGGCGTTAGAAAGCTGAGTAAGCATACTGGTCACTAAGGTCATTAATGCATTGGGATCGACATATTTCATTAATTCATCAATAGAAACCGAAATCCCTGCGCGTTGTAGCCAAGGTTCCAGATTTTGTAGCGGCACGACCAGCGAGGAACGGTATTGTGGCAGGGTGCGTGCTAGTTCATTCAATGAGGTTCCCAGTGAAGCCAGTAACAACACTATGGTACAAATAATAATAGTGATAACCAGACTAATAGCTATGACTCTCGGTATACGCAGCTGTTCAAGGCGACGGATCAGCGGGTTAAGGATCACGGCAATAAATAGCGCCAGAATAAACGGAACGATGATTTCTCCAGCGGCTTTGATACCGACTAAAATGATAACTAACATTCCCAGCATAACCACAGCTTTCATGGCATGACGAGTGGTGATTGACTTCGCCATCTCTGTTTCTCCTCCTGAGTTGTGGTGATAAAAATAACTCATTAATTATGCAGGTTTAAGCCTGACAGACAACGCCAGCTAGCAGGATAACAGCGACAAGCCATATACCGTGATTATTCCAGCAGAATATGGCTATTTTAAGAGAGGGGGGATCGTTAGCTCTACAGCTGCCAGAGTCGTGGTGCAGAGCGGTTAGCGTCGTTTATTAGCGTAAATGATGAATGATTTGATTACTGCTCCCACGCCAGATAAGCATCGGATCGTGTGATTCCTGAACAAACTTACCGTCAATCAGGACATTAATCAGCGCCACCACTTCCTGCTGGGCAGGCGTTAACTCCGCCAGCTGATAACCGGTCCACAGCCAGATATCTTTACCCGGACATTCTGCCCGTACCCGCTTAACCAGTTTCAGAACATCGGGAACATTCTGCGGATGCAGCGGGTCCCCACCTGACAGTGACAATCCCTGACGTCGAATCCGGGGATCGTTTAAATCCGCAATGACACGGTCTTCCATATCCTGGGTAAACAGCTGACCAGAATTAACCCGCCAGGTACTCTTGTTATAACATCCTGGGCAAGCATGCACGCATCCGGAAACGAATAGCGTGCAGCGCGTACCTGGCCCGTTAACCACATCAACAGGATAGTACTGGTGGATATTCATCCCTTAACCCAGCTGGCCATTATTCAAATGTTTGATACGACGTTTTACTTCTTCCTGCTTCCCGGCATTAAAAGGACGTGCATCCGGGCTACCAAGATAGCCGCAAACACGGCGAGTGACTGAGACGCGGGCTGAATCATGATTACCACATTTCGGACAAGTGAATCCTTTACTGGTACAGGTAAATTCACCGGTAAAACCACATTCATAGCACTCATCAATCGGCGTATTAGTCCCGTAGTAGGGAACCTGGTGATAGCTATAATCCCAGACATCTTCCAGAGCCTGTAAATTATGCTGAAGATTAGGGTACTCGCCGTAACAAATAAAGCCCCCATTCGCCAGAGCTGGGTAGGGTGCTTCAAAATCTATTTTATCGTAAGGATTGACCTTTTTCTCGACATCAAGATGGAAGCTATTGGTGTAGTAACCTTTATCGGTCACACCCGCAACAATACCAAACTCAGCGGTATCCAGACGGCAGAAGCGGTCACAGAGGTTTTCACTTGGGGTACTGTACAGACTAAAGCCATATCCAGTTTCTTGCTTCCACTGTTCGGTGGCATCACGCAGACGACTAATGATCGCTAGTGCTTTCTCGCGCAACTCTTGATTATCATAGACATGCTGATTACCAAATAAGGCATTAATGGTTTCATGCAGGCCGATATAACCCAGCGAGATTGATGCCCGGCCATTTTTGAATATTTCCGACACATCATCGTCGGCTTTCAGGCGTACGCCGCAGGCACCTTCCATATACAAAATGGGGGCTACACGGGCTTTAACCCCTTCCAGGCGGGCAATACGGGTCATTAATGCCTTACGAGCCATTACCAGGCGTTCATCCAGAATCGTCCAGAAACGTGCTTCATTACCCTGGGCTTCCAGTGCAATGCGCGGCAGGTTCAGGCTGATAACACCGATATTATTACGTCCTTCATGTACCTGTTCACCATCTTGTTCATAAACACCAAGGAAACTGCGGCATCCCATTGGAGTTTTAAAGGAACCGGTCACTTTAACAACCTGTTCGTAATTGAGAATATCCGGATACATACGCTTGGAAGCACATTCCAACGCCAGCTGTTTAATATCGTAATTCACATCACCCGCTTTGTGGTTCACACCATCGCGGATAGCAAACACCAGTTTTGGGAACACGGCTGTTTTATGATTTTTGCCAAGGCCAGCAATACGATTTTGCAAAATAGACTGCTGAATCAGACGTGACTGCCAGCAGGTGCCTAATCCAAAACCAAAGGTTACAAAGGGGGTCTGGCCGTTGGCGGTATGCAGCGTGTTGACTTCATACTCCAGCGATTGAAAGGCATCAAAGCACTCTTTCTCGGTGCGGGTATGCGCATAGGCATCGGCGTCAGGGATCTGCCACTCTTCGGCTATCTGACGATGTTTATTAAAGCTTTCAGTGACGAACGGCGCCAGCACTTCATCAATACGGTTAATCGTTGTGCCGCCATAAATATGACTGGCTACCTGGGCGATGATTTGTGCCGTGACGGCAGTAGCGGTAGAGATTGACTTTGGTGGTTCAATTTCTGCATTACCCATCTTAAACCCATGAGTCAGCATACCCTGAAGATCAATCAGCATGCAGTTAAACATCGGGAAGAAGGGTGAATAATCGAGGTCGTGGTAGTGAATATCCCCGCGCTCATGCGCCTGCACCACATCACGTGGCAGGAGATATTGTCTGGCATAGTGGCGCGACACAATACCGGCGAGAAGATCACGCTGAGTCGGGATGACTTTGCTGTCTTTGTTGGCATTTTCATTCAGCAAGCTGGCATTAGTCTGTTCAACCAGCCCGCGAATTTCTTGATTCAGCCGCCCACGTTTCTCACGCTCAACATCCCGGTCATGGCGATACTCAATATAGGCGCGAGCCAGTTGCTTATAGGGACCCGCCATCAGCTGATTTTCGACTGCGGTTTGAATTTCGCTGATATCCACCTGTTGGCTGCCTGCCATTTGCTGGCTCAGGGTATCGGCAACGGTGGCACAGTATTGTGGGTCATCAACTCCCGCTGCAAGTGCGGCACGTAAGATGGCATCCCTGATTCGTTCAGGACTGAAAGGCACCTTACATCCGTCTCTTTTCATTACATGC
>Ga0308165_1004137_pt1 | contig 14675 bp, 17 predicted proteins | sample PhyWR2_FD_201032 | JGI IMG/M metagenome (GOLD analysis project Ga0308165, IMG submission 201032) | Phyllosphere microbial communities from UC Gill Tract Community Farm, Albany, California, United States - DLSLW.R2 | ecosystem: Host-associated > Plants > Phyllosphere > Unclassified | place: USA...
AGCGTCGGGCATTGGCTATCATATCGGTCATGGCCTCTGCCGGTTTCACGTTACTGCCTTCCAGCACACCAGAAAGGACACGAACCGTTCCATCCGCTGGCAGCACCGCACCACGAGCCGCTTGCGCGGTCTCATTAAGGCGGAACAGGCCATCGTCACCGCGCACCACTTCCTGTGCATCGGCGCTGACCAGTTTCAGACGCCCTACCGGACCGACGGTTTCAGGTCCGTCACCCGCATTGAGCACGGAAATCGTCCCGTCAGAAGCAACCGTAACAGCCGCGCCCTCCGGTACCGCTACCGGCCCACCGTCCCCCATCACCAGCCGGCCGCCAATGGTTAACTGACCGCCCGGGCTGACCTGGATATTACCGTTACGGGTATAAGCCTCCTGGCCGTTTGCCCCTTGTACCACCAGCCAGCCGTTTTGCTGGATAGCGACATCCAAAGCACGTGAGGTATAGTCCAGCTGCCCCGGAGTCATATCCGCCCCGGGGGTTGAGGCAACCACCAGGGTTCGGGTGGGCAAGGACAGTCCTTCAACAGGAACGGCACGCAAGGCATTAAGCTGGGCACGAAAACCAGGCGTTGAAGCATTGGCTAAATTGCTGGCGGTAACAGCCTGTTGGTTCAGCGTCTGGCTTGCTGCGCCCATCGCCGTATAGATAGCGTGATCCATTAAGATTTCCCGTCAGACGCTTAGCGCAAGTTAACCAGGTTGTTGAGGATCTGGTCCTGAGTTTTGATGGTCTGCGCATTCGACTGGTAGTTACGTTGGGCAACGATCATATTCACCAGTTCTTTACTCAGATCCACGTTCGAGGCTTCCAGCGCACCACTGGTCAGGATACCGAAGTTACCGTTACCGGCAGTACCGAGTAAGGCAGTACCGGAAGAGCGCGTTTCTCCCCAGACGTTATCACCCTTGGCATCCAGGCCACCCGGGTTGGCAAAGTTGGTCAGAACAATTTGTCCCAGCAGCTGGCTTTGTTCGTTGGAGTACAAACCGACCAGGGTACCGTCATTATTAATCTGATAAGACACCAGGTCTCCAGGCTTATAGCCATTTTGACTGGAAGCAATAACATAGTTATCGCCGGTGTTCTGTTGCATGGAGTCTCTGAAATCCAGCTCAAAAACCACCGGATCAGCGCCACCTATGGTTCCGCTGGTGACGCCTGCGGTGGTAATCCCTTCAATTAAATTACCGTTATTATCAAATTTCATCGTCGTCACAGGCTCGGCTTTGCTGCCCGGAGCACTGTTATCAAGAGAGTAGACATCCCAGGTATTGGCGTCTTTCCCTTTGACAAAAAACAGATTGATATCGTGGACGTTACCCTGAGTATCGAATACTGTGACAGAGGTTTTTTTGTTATAGCTCTCTGTTTTAGCAGGATCAAATGTTCCCAGAACCGGTGTTTTATCCATCGAGTTCAGGTTAATCTGGATATGTGCGTTAGTGGTAGTTCTGGCGGGCATCAGGGTATTGGGTACCGCTAAGCCGACCGGGTCAGCACCTTGCTGAATAGTGGGTGGAACGCCGGTGGCCGGATAGCCGGTGAGCTGTAATCCCTGCATATTGACCAGGTTACGGTTTTCGTCCAGTTTGAACTGACCATTACGGCTATAGACAATTTGCCCGGCATTATCTACCAAACGGAAGAAACCATTCTGACTAATCGCGACGTCCAGACCACGACCGGTGCTGGTGGTGATACCGTCGTTAAAATCCTGCATCACGTCGGCAACTTTTACGCCCAGGCCAGTCTTGGTTCCGGCAAACATATCGGCAAAAGCGACCGAACTGGATTTAAAACCGTAGGTTGCGGAGTTGGCAATGTTGTTACCAATCACATCCAGGTTGGCGGACGCGGCATTCAGGCCGCTTATCGCTTGAGAAAACGACATGTCTTACTCCTGCTAGTTATAGGGTTAAATAATCTGTCTGATTTCGTCGAGAGTACTGTTTCCGTAAGTCCCCAAATCCAATAAGACCCCGCCGTTACTGCGCACGACGCCATTGACCATGGCAAAGTTCAGCGGCTGAGCGACTAACTGGGTACCACCATTCGTGGCGTTGATAGAGACGGTATAAGCGCCATCTGCAGCAGCAGAACCATCTTCCAGCGTGCCATCCCAGCTAAAGGTATGGACACCGGCACTCAGACCACCGAGATCAATAGTGCGAACGACTTTGCCATCTTTATCGGTAAGGGTTGCGCTGACTTTATCGGCACCCTGGACCAGTTCAACGCCAAAAGGCGTCGTAGTTTTGCTGCCCACCAGCACTTTGTCGCCAGGGATCATCACGCCATGACCAATTAGACTGCTGGCTTGTACTGATTGGTTATTGTTCAGCTGACCGGAGATAGCCCCTAAGGTGGTATTCAGTTTTTCGATACCACTTACGGTACTGATTTGTGCGAGCTGCGTAGTCAGCTCATTGTTTTCCATAGGATTGGTCGGATCCTGGTTTTTTAACTGCGCAACCAGCAGCGTTAAGAAGCTACTTTGTAAATCAGCTGCGTTATTACCCGCGACGTTACTATTACCGGATGTATTATTGACGCCAGATACGGAGTCATCATTTACCTTCACCGAGATAGACATATCAGTCTCCTTTACTGGCCTAGCGTCAATGTTTTCATCATCAAGCTTTTCGCGGTGTTAAACACCTCGACGTTAGCCTGATAGCTACGGGAAGCAGACATGCTGTTTACCATTTCGCCGACAACATCCACATTCGGCATACGCACATAACCACTGGCATTGGCCAGCGGGTTACCCGGCTGATAAATCAGTTTATCCGGCGCATTGCTCTCTATTACCTGAGTCACTTTGACTCCACCGGTCGCTGCACCAGGTGCTGCATCAAGTTGAAACACAACCTGTTTAGCACGATAAGGCTGGCCGTCTGGACCGGTTGCACTGTCGGCATTGGCAAGATTACTCGCCGCCACGTTCAGCCGTTTGGACTGAGCGGCCATAGCCGAACCTGCAATATCAAATACATTCAGTAATGCCATGGATTACCCTTGTTGTAGTACGGACATCATGCTTTTAATTTGTCCGTCTAATACCCTCAGATTCGTTTGATAACCCAGCGTGTTATCTGAGAACTGAGCACGTTCACGGTCCATATCCACGGTATTACCATCCAGCGCAGGCTGATCGGGTACGCGATAGAGAAGACCGAGTGAGGGAGAGGAGTGGGTTTGAACAGGAATATGACGCGCAGAAGTCGTGGTGAGTGAAAGACCGCCTCCGTCAACGCGGCCACGGGCTAAGACTTTTTTCATCTCACTGGCGAAATCAATATCACGCGCCTGAAATCCAGGCGTATCAGCATTGGCTATATTCGCGGCGAGAATCTCCTGCCGCTGAGCACGCAGATTAAGCGCCTCTTGCTGGAATCTGAGCGCAGCATCTAATTTATCGAGCATGTTCCCTCTATTTTTCACAGAAAAAGGAATAGGACAAAGCTTAAAGTGCCGGAGCCCTGCTCGATGGGAAGAATAAGCATGAAATACCGTGCTATTTGTTGCATTGGCGAAATCAATGGACGCGTAAAATTGCCTGACTGAAGAAAGGAGAACGACAATGCGACATCTGAAAACAGGAATGGCTTTCGCCGCTATTATGGTCAGCCAGCTCAGCTTTGCGGCTGACATTAAAGCGCAGCTCACCCCCTGGTTTCAGCAGCGTCTGGCAGGGATCAGTGACGAAGTCAGTGTCGAGATCAAAACGGACCCGACCCATCTCCTGAACTGTGAAAACCCGGTCTTTTCAACCCCTGCTAACAGCCGGTTATGGGGAAATATCAGTGTGCTGATGCGCTGTGATAACGACAAACGCTTTATTCAGGTTCAGGTTAGCGCGGTGGGTCATTATGTGGTTGCGACCCGTTCGGTTCCACGCGGTACAATACTGGATGCACAGAGTCTGACCCTGAAGCGTGGACAGCTGGAGCTTTTACCGGCCCAGGCTCTCACCCTACCGGAACAAGCGGTTAATGCCGTCACTTTGCGCGATATTACGCCTGACATGCCGTTAACCCGGTCAATGATTCGACAAGCCTGGCGCGTTAAAGCCGGACAACAGGTACAGGTCATTGCCAGCGGAGAGGGCTTTAGCGTGAACAGTGGAGGACGGGCCCTGAACAACGTGATAGTCGGCCAGCATGCGCGTGTTCGCATGGATTCCGGTCAGATTGTCAGCGGTAAGGTCGATGCTGATGGGAATATTCTGATTAATCTATAATCTTTTTAAAGATTCTGTCACAGTTGCCGATAGTACCTTTAGCACAAATAATTGGCTCTTACGCCACCAGCATCTCGGTGAGGAAAACATAATGAGCATTGATCGTACATCAGCGTTAAATCCGGTCAGTCCCGTACAGCATCGCGAAACTAACGATAATCCCGCACTACAAAATAGCCCGGGCAAATCGCTTTCAGCTAACAGCACCAGCGTGCAGCTCAGCGATGCACAAGCCAAGTTAATGGAACCGAGTGACGGTGATATTAATCTGGCTCGCGTGGAAGCACTAAAAGCGGCTATTCGTAATGGCGAAGTGAAGATGGATACTGGTAAGATTGCCGATGCTTTACTTCAGGACACTCGCAACGCTCTGCTGGATAAATAACAGTGACGCGGCTGCCAGAAATTCTGAACCAAATAGCCAATGTATTGAACTCACTGGAAACCGTGATGAATGCAGAGCAACAACAGCTGTCTGCAGGCCAAATCAATGGCAGTGCGCTACAGCGTGTCACTGAAGATAAAAGCTCACTGCTGGCGACGCTCGATTACCTCGAAACGCTGCGACTGGCTGAACTTAAGGCGACGGCTGTTCAACCGACAGAAACAGAGCTGCAGTGGCAGACAATACGGCTACACATTCAGCGACTCGGTGAAATTAATCAACACAATGGCTGGCTACTTGAGTCGCAGCGCGAACACACTGAACAGGCGCTGGCTATTCTTAAACCTCATCAGGCCCCTGAGTTTTATGGCGCTGACGGACAAGCCAAGTCCGCTGTTAATCACGCCAATAAAAAAATCGCCTGGTGATATTTCCGCTCTCCATGCCATCGCTGGTCACAGTCTGCGACCAGCTTTCATGGCGTTTCTACCCTTCATACTTCAAGTTGCATACGCGTTGGCAGCATTCGCTCACCCGAATCACTTACCCGTGTAAGCTCATCGGGACTCTCTCACTTGCCGCCTTTCTGCAACTCGAATTATTTCGGGTATATCTATAAGGCTTTAAGAATTTTTACTGTTTCTGCGATATCAATCTCATCTTCTGAAAAGACCAGTTCGCTGTTTTGAAATGTTGTGATGGCAAGCTTTTGCAGCGTGCGCATTTTACTGCTTTCGGCACTTTCTTTTGGTCGAATGTTATTCATCAACAAACCAACTGATAAGACCGTATTTTCTTTATCAATTTTTGCTTCCGCAGGCACTTCTTCGCTATAAACCCGGAAGGATTTTATCGCTGTAATTTTGACTTGCTCACCGGCGATGAATATATATTTGTTTGAGGCTAAGACTTTAACCTTAAAAGCGGATAACCCTTTATTATTGGTGCCGGGTTCAAACGTGACCAATGCGCCCTTTTTAATCAGTTCAGGATTGGTTACCTTAATAATGTGAAAATAGCGATTGTCGCCCTCTTCATCTTTGATAAATCCAAACCCTTTATCTTCGAACCAGGTTGTGATTGTTCCGTTCATTGTGCTACCACCTAATTAACTTTTTATTTTTACACTACATAATTCGTACTGCCGTGGCCTAAACTGTACGCCGGGCAAAATCTTTAAGCTTGAAGCCCAGTAGCATCAGCGTTGCGAAGTAGGATCCCGCCCCGACAATCACCACCAGCATCAAACGTGATAAACGATAGAACATCGAGCCGGTATCCCAGGCAGGCAGCAGAACTAACATTCCGACCAGCACCCCTGACATGACCAGTACCGCGACCAGCAGACGGGCTAAAAATATTCCCCAGCCAGGGTGTGGTCTGAAAATATCTTGTTTACGTAATTGCCAGTATAGCAAAGCCGCATTAAGACAAGCCGCCAGACCAATTGACAGAGAAAGACCCGCATGTTTCAGCGGACCGATAAAGGCCAGGTTCATCAGCTGGGTGATGATAATCGTGACAATAGCAATTTTCACCGGGGTTTTAATATTCTGACGTGAATAGAACCCTGGCGCTAATACTTTTACCGCAATCAGCCCCAATAACCCAATGGAATAGGCCACTAACGCTCGCTGCGTCATCAGCGCATCGAAAGCGGTAAAATTACCGTACTGAAACAGCGATACCACTAAGGGTTTTGCCAGAATACCGAGAGCGACTGAACAAGGCAGCGCGAGTAAGAAACATAGTCGCAGCCCCCAGTCCATCAGTCGGTTATAGCCTTCATGGTCGCCTGACGAATAGGTTTTAGCCAGTGATGGCAGCAAAATGGTTCCAAGCGCCACGCCAAGCACGCCAGCAGGAAACTCCATCAAGCGGTCAGCGTAGTACATCCAGGACACGGAACCGGATGCCAGAAATGAAGCGAAAATAGTATTGATTATCAGTGAAATCTGGCTAACGGAGACGCCAAGAATAGCAGGCCCCATCAGCTTTACCACCCGCAGAGAGCCACTGTCTCTGAAGTTGATTCGCGGCAAGACGAGCATGCCTATTTTCTTTAAATAGGGTAACTGATACGCCAGCTGTAATACACCGCCCACCGTAACGGCCCAGGCCAGAGCCAGAATCGGGGGATCAAAATGCGGCGCAGCAAACACTGCAAACAGGATCATACTGACATTCAGCAATGTCGGAGCAAACGCCGGGACGGAAAAACGGTTCCAGGTATTTAATATCGCCCCGGCCAGAGAGGCGGTAGAGATCAGTAAAATATAGGGAAAGGTTATCCGCAGCAGGCTTGAAGTCAGCGCAAACTTATCGGCATCATCCGTAAAACCCGGCGCCGTTGCCATGATAACCCAAGGGGCAGCAATCATGCCGACGATGGTAATTAACGCCAGTACCAGAGTCAGTAAGCCCGCCACATAAGCGACAAATAAACGGGTATCCTCAAGATCCTCACGGCTTTTATATTCAGCCAGAATAGGTACAAAGGCTTGCGAGAAGGCCCCCTCGGCAAAAATACGTCGTAACAAATTAGGGAGTTTAAAAGCGACAAAAAAGGCGTCGGTTGCCATACCGGCACCAAAGACTCTGGCAACAATAGCGTCACGAATAAATCCGAGTACGCGGGAAACCATGGTCATTGAACTGACCGCCGCCAGTGATTTTAATAAATTCATTGAATTTGTGATTCCACAAGCAATCAGCCTGAATAGCAGGCATCTGATGACCTGACAACCCGCCCGATGTCACCATCGGTTCTGAGGTTGCAAGTCAAACGGATAAAGCGTGTTATCGCATCCAGATAGCGCTAACGCGGCATAGTCTACCGATACGTTACTGAAATGCCACTATGAGATGTTACAGATTTATTCTTTATACACCCAGTATGTTTCAAGCCGCTTGCACCCTGCCCGCCGAATCACACTATATTATGTTCATCGGCAGGCTAAACCGGGTCCTTACCGGCAACAAAAATTATCCTGGGTAGTTGGCATCCTTGCAGAGCGCTTCTACCACGCGCTGGGCCAGTATCGCCTGTTCACCCGCGGTTTCCGGCACGGTCTGATTAGCGACACAATCAATAAAGTGCCTGGCACAGCCAACAAAACCCCGTTGTTCCAGAATGCTCTGCCAGCCCGGAACCGGTTGCTCCAACACACCAGCACCGCGTTCTTCACGCCACTGCCGCATATCGGTGACATCATAAAGTCCACCATCAGTGACAGCCTGTACCCATTCACGCTGGCTACCGGCACAACGGTGCATGCTGGTGGTTATTAATACGTTGTCGCGGCGGAAGTGGTGTTCAGCATACAGTAACTGCCCTTGCTCGTTGGCATGTAACAGTCCGCCCTGTAAAACCGCCTGTTGTCCACCCAGCCATAATGCCGTATCGACCACATGCAGATAATCATCCAGCAGAGTGAAGCGAACATCATGCGGCCCGACGCTATTCAGTCGGTGCTTGTCCATTCTCAGAGAAGAGACTGACCCCAGCTGTTGTTTCAGCGCCTGATATCGGGGAGCAAAACGGCGGTTAAAACCAACCATCAGGGTCCGTTTTTTCTTCGCGGCGAGGGCAACCAGTTGTTCCGCCTCCGCCAGATTGTCAGCAAGCGGTTTGTCCACACAGACATCAACCCCCGCCTCCAGTAGCTCGCGGACTACTGCAAAATGAGAGCGGGTGCTGCTATGAACAAAAACAGCATCGCATTCCGCCGCAAGTGCGGATAGCGAAGCGGCATAAGGAATGCGGTACATTTCACAAATAGGTAGCGCAGTCGCCCTGGTCGGTGAAAACGCGGCCACGACCTGCCAGTCAGGTGACGCCGTTAGCACCGGCAGCCACGCTTTTTGTGCAATGCCTCCTAAACCGACAATTCCAACCCGTAGTTTGCTCATCGTCTACTCTCCTGAACGGTTCAGCAATACCGTCAGCTGTTGTTTTAAATCAGCCACTTCAGCCTCCAGAGCCGTCACACGTGCTTCGAGTTCAGATGCCACGGGGGACTCCGTTTCAAAAGCAGATTCTTGCGCCTCAACAGCACCGCTAAACAGGTGCTGATAACGACTTTCACGCTTACCGGGTTCACGCGCCAGACGTACCACAAAGGGACCGTCTTCACGTTCCGCTAACTGTTCCAGTGAGGCTTCCAGTTGCGACATATCATTGAATTCAAACATACGGGTGGTGCGTCCACGGAGTTCACCAGGCGTCTGAGCACTACGCAGTAGTAAGGTCGTCACAATAGCAACCTCTGCCGGAGAGAATTTTAAGTTTCCAAACTCAGAGTTACAGAAACGTTGCTCATACTTGGTGACCCGATTACCAAAGCCCGTGACCGTGCGCAGATAACGACGCTTTGCCAGTTCATCAAGTGCTTCCTGCACCTCGCGTTCGCTGAGATTCATGACCGGTTCGCGGTTTGTTTTCTGATTACAGGCAACCACAATGCCATTAAGCGACATAGGGTACTGTTCCGGGGTCGTCACCTGCTTTTCCAGCAGGCTACCAATCACTCGAGCTTCTACAGGGGTAAACTGATGTTTCATCTTTTATCCTTAGCATCCAGAGGCCAGTTTTTATTCGTCAGCGCGGTTAAAACGTGATCCTGCCATTGTCCGTCAATCAGCAAATAGTCCTTGGCGTATCCCTCTTTTTCAAAACCCAGCCGCGCCAATAAATCACCGCTACGCTGATTATGAGGCATGTAGTTTGCCATAATGCGATGCAACGCCTGCGTGCGTAGCATATAGCGTGTCGTCGAGGTCAGCGCCTCGAACATCAGCCCCTGCCCCTGGGATTTATGACCGAGAGAATAACCTAGATAGCAGGCATTAAATGCCCCACGCACCACATTGGAATAGTTTGCGACACCGAGTATCTCTTTTTCGTCTGCATCCAACAGGGCAAAATAAAAGGCACTCTGTTGCTGGTGCATCTCTTCCATCATGACCAGACGAGCCTGCCACCCCGAATGCGAATAATAACTTTCATCGCGATAAGGTTCCCAGGGCTTCAGGAACTGGCGATTTTCTGCATAATAGTCCGCCAGCCGCCAGGCATCACGTTCATAAACCAGTCTTACTACCATTCGGTCTGTCACTAAACGAACTTTTGGTACGTTATTGCGATAGCCAAACATGTTATTCCACCCTTTCATTTTACCTGACCTGGACTGATGTCGTTACTTCTGCTCAACCTGATTACCTGATGATAAAAAATATCCATCGACGAAGGAGTATTTATCGATGAAAAATTTAACTCAATGTCATCGAACGATAAAAAAATATTATCTTGTGTCGACTGTTAAAAATAGAGTCCAGGGTAGAAAATATAAGCTCTGCACAAAATAATTCGACTCCTGACAGGCACTACTCACACCACCTGATTGAAGTCACATCCAGATAACTTGAAGTATGATGAGTAATGAATATTCCCTGGAGGGGAAATGTCGCGTGTATCGCAGGCCAGACGCCTGGGTAAATATTTTCTATTGTTAGATAACATGCTGGTTGTTCTCGGCTTCTTCGTTGTATTCCCTTTAATCTCTATCCGCTTTGTTGATCAGATGGGCTGGGCAGCACTGATGGTAGGTATTGCCTTGGGGCTACGTCAGCTGGTCCAGCAGGGGCTCGGCATTTTTGGCGGAGCAATCGCTGACCGACTGGGCGCTAAGCCAATGATTATCACCGGTATGCTATTGCGTGCCGCTGGATTCGCGTCAATGGCCGTCGCGGATGAACCCTGGTTACTCTGGTTATCCTGCATTCTTTCCGGTCTCGGCGGTACGTTATTTGACCCGCCGCGCGCCGCGCTGGTGATTAAACTGGTTCGCCCGGAACAACGAGGACGTTTTTTCTCTCTGTTATTAATGCAGGACAGCGCAGGCGCCGTTATTGGCGCCTTGCTGGGCAGCTGGTTGCTGCAATTCGATTTTTCCCTGGTATGTGCCACGGGGGCGGTCATTTTTATTCTCTGCGCGCTGGTTAACCTCTGGCTATTACCGGCCTACAAACTGTCTACCATTCGCACCCCGGTACGCGAAGGCATGCGTTTTGTCCTCAAAGACAAACGTTTTGTCACCTATGTGCTGACACTCACCGGCTATTACATGCTGGCGGTACAGGTGATGCTGATGCTGCCCATTATGGTTAACGATATCGCCGGGACTCCAGGCGCAGTAAAATGGATGTATGCCATTGAAGCGGCCCTGTCACTGACCCTGCTCTACCCTATTGCTCGCTATAGCGAAAAGCGTTTCAGCCTGGAGCAACGCCTGATGGCGGGGCTGTTCCTGATGACGATCAGCATGTTGCCAATAGGTTTAACCAGTTCTCTGCAACAACTGTTCTCGTTGATTTGTGTTTTCTATATTGGCTCAATCATTGCCGAGCCTGCGCGTGAGACCCTCAGCGCTTCGCTGGCTGACTCTCGCGCCAGAGGAAGCTATATGGGCTTTAGTCGTCTTGGTCTCGCCTTTGGTGGTGCGCTAGGTTATACCGGAGGCGGCTGGCTATTTGATGCCGGGAAAGAACTCGGTCAGCCAGAACTCCCTTGGGTCATGCTCGGCATTATCGGAATAATTACACTGTTGATTCTCTGGTGGCAATTCCTACCCAAACACGCAAAATCTACCATTATTCAGTCAAATAAATTACATTAAACCAACGTATTAGCAACAGTTCACTGAAAATGGCTATCCTTATCTCTGGAATATTTCAAGGATTGCCGCGACAGTCAGTGAATAAAATCGCCCTTGATGCTGAACAAAGTGGCATCAAGGGTGTCTGTTAAGACAGGCGATTTTCGCTTCATCCGCTCTCGGAATGAACAAAATCGTAGCCATGATGCGCCGGTATCAAAAGGCCTGTCATGATAACGTTGTGGATGAGGATGTAGATGAAAAGGTTTTTTTTGACCGCCGTATTGGCACTGGGAGCTTTACTTGTCGGATGCAATCAGCTTACGCAGTATCAGGTGAGTGAACAAGCCATCAACCAGGCGCTGGCGAAACACAATCATTTTTCAAAAAATATTGGTTTACCTGGCGTTGCTGACGCCCAAATCACCCTGACCAACTTAGTCAGTCAGATAGGCCGCGAAGAACCTAACAAAATTATGCTGAGCGGCACCGTTAATCTGGATATCTCCTCCCTTTTTGGCACTCAAAAAGCGACGGTTGCGCTCAAAATGAAAGCCCAGCCAGGCTTTGATAAAGAAACAGGCTCCATTTATTTGCGTGAAATGGAAATTGTCGACAGCCAGATCGAACCTGAAAAAATGCAGAGTATTTTGCAAACATTAATGCCTTACCTGAGCCAGTCATTACGCAGTTACTTTAATCAAAATCCTGCCTATGTTTTGAGTGACAGCCACAGTAAGGGTGAAGCGCTGGCGAGAAAACTCGCGAAAGGGATTGAAGTGCGTCCCGGAGAGATTGTTATCCCTTTTACTAACTAACTCCCCTTAATCAGAGCGCACAGGCTGCGCTCTGATGTTTTTATAAGAGATAAGTGATGCAAACGAAAACGTTTCCGCTTATCCTTGGTGCCCGGCATAAAGCCCTGTATACCCGTCATACTTCTAGATGCATGTGCGCTGACTGCGTTCGTTTCTGCAACTCGAATTATCCCGGGTATAGATGTCTGATTTCCCTATCTTGCGCCGGAGCATATTCATGACCGTATTATCCCAGGTATTAAAAATTCGCCGCCCTGACGACTGGCATATTCATCTGCGTGACGGTGAAATGCTTAAAACTGTGGTGCCCTATACCAGTCAGGTTTATGGCCGCGCAATTGTGATGCCTAATCTTGTGCCCCCGATTACCACTGTTGAAGCGGCTATTAGCTATCGCCAGCGTATTCTCGATGCCGTACCCGCAGGACAAAAATTTGAACCGCTAATGACCTGTTATCTGACCGATACCCTGGACCCAGATGTTCTTGAGCAGGGTTTTAATCAAGGGGTCTTCACAGCGGCTAAGCTCTACCCTGCCAACGCGACAACCAATTCAAGTCATGGCGTCACCAGTACCGCAGCGATTATGCCCGTGCTGGAGCGGATGCAAAAAATTGGCATGCCGTTACTGATCCATGGCGAAGTGACCCATGCAGATATCGATATTTTTGATCGCGAAGCGCGCTTTATTGAAACCGTACTGGAACCATTACGTCGCCAGTTACCGGCACTGAAAGTGGTATTCGAACATATCACCACGAAAGATGCAGCCCAGTATATTCAGAGCGGCAACTCGCTAATTGGCGCCACTATTACCCCTCAGCATTTGATGTTTAACCGTAACCACATGCTGGTAGGCGGGATCCGTCCACACTTGTACTGTCTGCCGATTTTAAAACGCAGTGTCCATCAGCAAGCCTTGCGTGAACTGGTCGCTAGCGGCTGCTCCCGCGTGTTCCTGGGCACTGATTCAGCCCCACACACTCAGGCACGTAAAGAATCCAGCTGTGGCTGTGCGGGTTGCTTTAACGCGCCTTCAGCCTTGGGGGCCTATGCTACCGTCTTTGAGGAAATGAATGCTCTGGAACACTTTGAGGCATTCTGCTCGCTGAATGGCCCGGCCTTCTACGGCCTGCCGGTCAATGAGGAAACGATTGAGCTGGTGCGTGTTGCCGAGAAAATGCCTGCGCAGATAACCAGCCCTGACGGTGATATTGTCCCGTTCCTTGCCGACGAAGAGATCCTCTGGTCGATAAAAGGTTAACTTTTTCATTACGCCTCTTGTGTTGTAAATAGTGATACTGTATATCTATACAGCATCACTATCGGAGGCTATTATGCGTATTGAAGTCACCATCGCCAAAACCACCCCTTTGCCTGCCGGTGCCGTTGATGCCCTGGCCGGGGAGCTCTCTCGTCGTATTCAAGATACCTGGCCAGATATCTCCACCCATGTGCAGGTACGTATGGCAAGCAGTAACCAGCTTTCTGTGCTGGGGGGTGCCAAAGAAGACAAAGCCCGCATTAGCGAGATCCTCCAGGAAACCTGGGAAAGCGCTGATGACTGGTTCAACGCGGAATAATACTCCGCTGTCAGAATACCTGCCGTCCCCTATGGCCGGCAGTTTTATTTCCCTCAGCCACTTCAGCAATACAAGCTCAACACATTGATATAAATATTCTTTTCATCTAAAAAACGGGCATCCCGCGCCTGGCATATGTATATTTTTTGAATTTTCAATGTTTTTTTTCTTCATTTTAAGTATAAAAAACAATCAATTAATTCGAATTTATTTGTATGCCGGAGGTAAATGGTGTTAGAAAGTATAAACAGGCACCTTTTTACTCCGCCTTTATTTTAGAGAGTTGATATACTTATCTTGTTTCACCTTTATCTTGCATGAACCTCACAAGTCGTTGTCTTCTTACACGTTACAAGGGGTTATAATGGAAAAGAATAAAGATGTTATCCAAACTCATCCCCTGATCGGATGGGACATTAGTACGGTAGACAGTTACGACGCAATGATGTTACGCCTGCACTACCTGACATCTAATAATCAAAAGCAAGATGAAACTGAAATCGGCCAGACGCTATGGCTCACCACCGATGTCGCCAGACAATTTATTTCTATCCTTGAAGCTGGGATAGCGAAAATTGAATCCAGTGAGTACCAGGTTAGTGATTATCGTAAACACTGACGGTTATCTCCGTTCCGGTTTATCGTTGTAGCGCTCCAGTAAGTTAGTACGGCAATCTCAATACCCCGTTTTAACCTTAGAGGGGAGCACAGGCTGTCCCCTCACCCTCTCAATTCAGGGCACTTTTACGGTGCCTTTGTTATTTTTATCCCCACAGAAATTGCATGCCTGCGCCGAATTAATTACCCTCTGTAAAGTAAAGAATTCCAGTCACTCCCAGGGTACTGTAAGCAGCTTAGTAAACTCCTGGCTGGGAAGATTAAGTTTGACAGGCACATAATGAGAAAAACCATGAAATACGACCTTATCATCGTTGGTAGCGGTTCTGTTGGCGCTGCCGCAGGCTGTTAT